>SESH01044202.1_pt1 | contig 38945 bp, 26 predicted proteins | sample 3171561 | NCBI WGS metagenome assembly SESH01 (sample SAMN10866947, study PRJNA518727) | freshwater metagenome | biome: subpolar coniferous forest; feature: holomictic lake; material: water; isolation source: holomictic Lake 442 2011 16.5 m and 2014 13 m | place: Canada: near Kenora, Ontario
TTCAGTACATTAATGGCGCTGGTGGCCACTGACTTGGCGCGCGCCTCAACATCATTTAAGTCCTGTTGCTCAAGGTGCATTGATATCCATAGCTGGGCAGCCACAAGAATTATGATCAGAGAACCTTGGATGAGTAGCTGTAACTTCAGCTGCAGCCCAATCCTGGGCCATAAAATTGATATGTGATTTATAACCTAATCCTCATTGCCAAAAAGAATGATTGAAAAATACGAATTGTTAGCAGCTTAAGGTACTAAATATAAGGATGTTTTTTTGTGATTCGGCTAACAGCCCTTAATCCACAAAAATATTCTTACATATTAACACTTAAATCGTATAAGCCACAAATACAGACAATAATCTCAGTCTATTTCAGGAATATCTTCTCATGAGACTGAGATTACGGTTGTTTGAAGTGCACTAAATTTGCTACAGGGTGATAACCAGATTCAAAATAACATAAGCGATTTGCCTAGGGGACAAATTAAGCAGACTTGCACTTTAGCTTGAACCCAGCCATTTTTCTCCAAGGCCAATTGTGTTTCATTAAGATGTGAATCGCGCTTTCCTTGACTTTCAGGGGTCGAGCGCCAATTTTTTAATGACTGAAATTTATCAGGTTATGCCAGCATTCAATGTGGTTCACAGCGATTTGGCGTGCAACGGCGAATAAGTTGCCACGATCTATCAAAAACGGAGGAAAGTTGAGGCGTTCCATAAGTCGTAAAATCCAATGCGGGCTTGGCGAAGTCGCCAACCCGCATCACTATCCAGATCAAGCCTCCATGTTGATCTATGCAGATAAGCATAAGGTCAACTATTTCGTGTTACGGGCTAAGCTATTCATAAATGCAAACCAGATGGCTTATTAAATATTGAAGAAATAACATCGGTTAATATCATAAAACATTGGCATAATCCTGTTCCAGTTGCCGGAAATTCATTGATGACATGAAGCGACTGAAGCTTAGCCAGGACGAAAGACCCATCAGATCTTTAAACTGGGGCGGCAGGAAGATGGGCGCAATTACTGTCCCTTCTTCAACTAGATCAGCAAGTACTTTCATATCCTCGATCATGGTTTTTCCGCAAAACAGTAACGGTATCCGATCCGGTTTGCCCATGTTGACCGCCAGACGCATAAAGTTGTAAGTCAGCACAAAACCTTTGATATAAGTCAGATCTTTGGTAAAAGGCATGCCGTTTGAACTGCTGCCTCGAAATACCCGGCTGCTTAGCGTATAGCTGTCCTCATTGTCCAAACCTTTGTCTTTGAAAAAACGAAAAATATCCATAAAGTCTGCGCCTTCTTCGGCAAGCGTTATGGCGCGTACCCGGTTGATTAAACGCATTAACCGGTTGGGCGTGGAACTGAAGGTTAAAATTTCCATTAAAACCGCCAGACCTTCTTGGGTAATAGTTGCAGAAGGTGGTCCTTTACCCAGAAAAGTACAATAAGGTTGAGCCAGACCGTTGAGCGTGGTGCCTAAATGTACCCATATTTCATGAACCTCCAGCACTCGAAGATCACGTATGTTGAACATGGCGTCAGCGCGTAGTTTGATGTAATCGGTGCCGGCTGCGGCATCAGCGACAATACCGTCGCTGAGCATGGCGCGAAGACCTGCGCCGGGAAATACAGCATCAATTTTTTCGTTCAGGATGATGACTGCATCTGTGCCATTGATGGTTTTAGGTTCTTCATTCAGAAAATCCAGTTTTAATAGTTCTGTTAAAGTGCCTTCCATCATACTGCCCAGATCGGCAATAGTGGGATCGCCAACATGAAAAACGTCTTGCGAAGAACCGTATAATTCCTGGGAAATATTGGAAAAAGTTGGTTTGCCTCTGGCTTCCAGCATGCGAACAACATCCAGATATTCTTTACACATTCGACGCATAATGACGCTGAGCGGATTAAGTTGCCCCAGTTTGCGCATTAAATCGCGCTCGATTTGATAAAACTCCTGTTTCTTTTCGTTGGGATCAAAGCCGAGTGGACGTTTTTGATAGTAATCCGGTGTTACGATCGGCGATTTTTTACAATGGCCATCAAGAAAATCCTGCTTGATATGATCATCCCATTTGATGGCATCCAAAATCCGAATGGGTTGTTGTGCTTTGACGATCCGATCCGATAGCGTTTTAACTTCGGTCAGATAAGTAGAAGGTTTAATAGCTTTTTTACGCATAAATATCTTCCATTAGCAGTACAGTGAAAGTCGAAACAATTCCAGTATAACAATAGTTTGCATAAGAAAAATATAATTCAAATGTTGGTTGCATAGAAATGGTGATACTAACTAAGTTCTTTAGCGATACCGTCGTCTCCAAACCGCTTCCAAATCCGCAAAAGTAATTCTTTGAAATCATCCAAATAAGTATAAGCGACGGGAATCACCAACAAACTGAGCAACGTCGAAGTCACCAGACCGCCAATGACTGCAACGGCCATCGGGCTCCGGAATGATGAATCCGAAGAACCCAAACTCATCGCGATTGGCATCATTCCGGCACCCATGGCAATGGTGGTCATTACGATGGGTCTGGCGCGTTTGTGGCAGGCGTCCAGCAAGGCCTCATAGCGTCCCATGCCATGATCACGTCTGGCAACGATAGCGTATTCGACCAGCAATATGGAGTTTTTGGTGGCGATACCCATAAGCATGACCAAGCCGATCAATGAGGGCATTGAAAAACTCTTGTCTGCCAACAACAAAGCGACAAAGCCACCACCGAAGGACAGTGGCAACGCTACTAGAATGGTGATGGGTTGTAAGAAATCCCTGAACAACAACACCAAAACCACAAAGATACACAATACGCCGATAAGCATCGCCACGCCAAAGCTGGTGAATAATTCAATCATCATTTCCGCATCGCCGACGTTGACTTGTTTGACACCGGCAGGCAGCGCCCTGATGCTGGGTAAGTTTTGCACGGCCGTGGTAACATCGCCCAATTGCAGTTCGGACAATTCAATTTCAAAGTTGACGTTACGTGAGCGGTCAAAGCGGTTGATGACCGCCGGGCCGCTGGATAATTCCAAGTCAGCGACCTGGCTGATCATCACCGGGCCTGTGCCGGGTTTGTTAGACGGCACGGCGAGACGCTCCAGCACGGCTAGGTCATGTCGGCCTGTGTCGTTGAGCTTTACCATGATCGGAACCTGGCGTTGCGCGAGATTGAATTTGGGCAGTGACATATCATAATCACCGACTGTCGCGATGCGCAGGGTTTCGGCGATGGCAGCTGACGTCACGCCCAAGTCAGCGGCACGGGCGAAATTGGGCCGCACGGAAATTTCGGGTCTGACTAAAGCCGCGCTGGAGGCGATATTGCCCAGCCCGTGAATGCTCCGTAAATCTTTTTGCACCGCATAAGCTGCGGTAGACAAGGCTTGGGGCTCTTCACCGCTCAACACTAAGATGTATTTTTCACCGGACGACCCGAGACCTACTTTGGTACGCACGCCAGGCAAGGCTTGCAAGGCTTTGCGGATATCTTTCTCGATGACTTGTTTGCGCATCGGCCTATCCTGACGGTTGGCCAGTACGATAGTTAAGGTTGCTTTACGGACATCACCGCCACCCTGAGTGGTCATGGGATCGGCGCCCGCCGTGCCGGCGCCGATGGTGGTGTAAATGTTTTTTACATAAGGCACTGCGGCGACCAATTGCCGCGCGGTTTCGGCTGAAGCCCGTGTCTGTTGCAAGGTTGCCCCGGGGGGTAATTCGACAAATACTTGGCTTTGCGGATTGTCATCCGGCGGGACGAAGCCCTTGGGCAACAAGGGAATTAAAAATAAAGAACCAACAAAAAACGCTACCGCCGCACTGATAGTGAGCAGTCTATGCCGTAAACACCAAGCTGCCATAGCAAGGTAATAATGCATAATCCGGCTATCGGCTTGTACTTTGTGACCAGTATTTTTCAGTAAATAGGCTGACATCATTGGCGTCAGCATTCTTGCCACGACTAAGGAGGCCATGATTGCCAATGAAGCCGTCCAGCCGAATTGCTTGAAAAAGCGCCCGGCAATGCCGCTCATAAACGCGGTAGGCAAAAATACCGCCACCAAGGCAAATGTGGTAGCGACTACCGCCATACCAATTTCATCGGCGGCTTCCATCGCAGCCTGGTAAGGTGTTTTGCCCATTCGTAAATGACGGACGATGTTTTCGACTTCAACAATAGCATCATCGACCAAAATGCCGATGATTAGGGATAATGCCAGCAAAGTGACGACATTCAGCGAAAAGCCAAAATAATCCATGCCCATAAATGCCGGAATCGCCGACAAGGGCAGGGCGACAGAAGAGATAAAGGTGGCTCGCCAATCGCGCAAAAACAACCAGACTACCAATACCGCCAGCAACGCGCCTTCGTAAAGCAAAGTCATGGAGCCGTTAAACTCTTCCTGCACGGGCACGACAAAATTAAAGGCTTCGTTAAGTTCGACATCTGAATTGGCAAGACGCAACTCCGCTAGGGCTTTTTGCACGCCAGCGCCAACTTCAACTTCACTCTCACCACGACTGCGGGTGACTTCAAACCCTACCACGGGTTTGCCATTGAAAAAGGCCAGTGCCCGAGGTTCAGCGACGCCATCGGTAATTGTTGCAACTTGATCAAGGCGGACGCGCCGTCCATCGGATAGCGATATTTGGAGGGGACGCAATTCATCAACTGATTTGACATTGGCCAAGGTACGGACGGGTTGTTCGCCTCCACCCAAGTCGGTACGTCCACCGGAACTTTCCTGCTGAATTTGCCGCAATTGACGGGAAAGGTCCGAAGCGGTTGCCCCTAGCGCTTGCAGTTTGACGGGATCAAGGGCAATCGTCACTTCGCGACTGACACCACCAACGCGCTTTACATCGCCAACACCACGTACCGATAAAAGTCGTTTGGTGATAGTGTCATCGACAAACCAGGACAAAGCTTCTTCATCACGTTGGGTCGAGGCTACCGTGAAGGCTAAAATCGGTGAACCGGCAAGATTAAGTTTGTTGACAATCGGGTCGCGTAAGTCACCAGGCAAATCGGAACGCACTTTGCTGACAGCTGAACGAACATCGTCGACCGCTTCCTGGGCGGGTTTTTCCAGGCGAAATTCAGCGGTAATTGTGACACTGCCATCTTTAATAGTGGTGGTGAGGTGTTTTAAACCTTGTACGGTTGCCAGCGAATTTTCAATTTTTCTCGCAACGTCGGTTTCCAATTGCCCTGGTGACGCGCCGGGCAAGCTGCAGGTCACAATGACAGTCGGCAAATCCAGATCAGGAAAGTTTTGGATTTTCATAGCCTTAAAGCTCATTATGCCGCCCACGCTCATTAGCAGGAACAGCATTAAGGCTGGGATGGGGTTACGGATGCACCAAGTGGAAATGTTCATTTTTCCACTACCTTCACACTATCACCATCGGTCAAAAATGCCGCGCCGCTGGCAACCAGGCGATCTTCCTGTTTGAGGCCGGAAAGGATTTCGTAATGTTCGCCCATGCGTCGCCCCAATTGCACCTTGACCTGACTGACAGTGGCGTGGTCTTGCGTTTGTTGGCCCAAACGAAAAACGAAGCTGAAACCTTCGCGCAACGACAGGGCATCTTGCGGAATTGTCAAAGCAGAACTGCTGCCTAAAGTAAACTCGCCTTGCGCAAACATCCCTGCACGTAACCCGTGGTTGGCGGCATTGGGCAGATCGACATATACCAAGCCGTTGCGGCTTTGTGGATCCAGGGTCGGGGCAAGAAAACGCACTTTGCCCTGTACTTGTCCCACGTTGGGTATAGTCACGGTAACGGCAACCCCTGTTTTAAGACTGGTCATTTCCGCAGCGGTGACTTCTGCCCGCCATTCCAGGCGGTTTTGCCGGATCAGCCGAAATAATTCTTGGCCGGGAGTCGCCACGGCACCCAGTGTCGCGGCACGCGAAGTAATAATGCCATCATCACTGGCAAGGACGCGGGTGTGTTTTTGCCGTAACAATTGGCTATCCAGCTGGGCTTTGGCTGATTGCAGTTTGGCTTTTGCGGTTTTCTCACCGGTCATATATTGCGCGACTTGTTGTTCGCTGAGTACACCGGAACCGGCTACCTGTCTTGCCCGATCTGCGTTAAGTTGCGCTTCGGCCAGCGTTGCTTCGGCTTCTGCGACCGTTGCTTTCGCTTTGGCGACATCCGCCAGCACGCTGTCATCGGCAAACACCGCCAGAACCTGGTCTTTATGCACACTTTCGCCGACTTGCACCCGCACTTCGTTTAAACATAAATCACTGATTTGCGCGCCAATAATCGCTTCCTGCCAGGCTGCGATAGAGCCGTTGGCGGTCAAGGTCTGAGGAATATCGAGTTGCACGGGTTTGATGACCGTTACGTTAAGTGCTGCCTGGGTGTTGTTTTTGGCAATGGGCAGTGTTTCTTCGGTCTGGCCAATGGTAATACCAAAACTGATGAATATGAATAGTGTGCTTAAAAGTGCAAGGATTTTGCCTTTCATTATGAGTTTTTCTCCGCTTGGAAATTCGGTTTTTGGTGTAGGAAAATAATAATATTTAACTGATTTTTGATTAGTGACTTGGCTTGTCCTCCCAGCCGCCGCCAATCGCACGATACAGGGCAATCCATGCACTCACTTTTTCCTGTTCAAGTTCTTTAACGGCCAGATCGGCAGACACTAGGGAACGTCTTGCCACTTCAACATCAAGTAAATTGCCCAAGCCACTGTCGAATAGTTTTTGGGTCGCCTGGAAGCTGGCTTTATAACCGCTGGCAGCTGAATTTGCTTGAGGTAGACGTTGCTCTAAACTCGCCAAACGCACCAGTGCATCTTCCACTTCTTTTACCGCTGTTCTTACCGTGGCACGAAATTGCGAGGTGGCGGCGGTATAATTCGCTTTTGCCGCGTCTACATTTGCGGCGCGTTTGCCGGCATCAAATAAAGGTAAGCTCAAAGTGGGGCCGTACGACCAGGTTTCCGCCAGGCTTAAAGCCGCGCCGTTGATGTTTTGCAACACAGGCGTAATATTTCCAGATAAGCTTAATTTGGGATAACGTTGGGCTTGTTCTACACCGATTTTAGCGCTGGCTTCGGCCATATCGCGTTCGGCGACCGCTACATCAGGTCGTTGAAGCAGCATTATTGCCGGGACGGCATTGATAGGGAAGGGCGGTGGACTGGGCAGTTTGGCGACATGATCAGGAAAACGCGCCACTAACTGACGAAGCTTGATTTCTTCCAGGCCGGTCATCGCAACCAGTCCTTTAAGCGAGCGTTCACATTGAGTTTGTCGTTGTAGCATGACATTGTTGCCTTCAGCGGCACTGGCACTGGCAAGTGCTTGATCTGTCGCGTTGCGTAAACCCGCTTTCATCGCAACAGCCAGCAGTTTTGCCGTGGCCGAACGGGACTCGGCATCTGTTTTGCTTAACTGGTATTGTGCTTCACAATAACGGTAGGCCAAATAAGCATTGGCAAGTTCAGCCGCCACCGCAACCCGCGCATCGTGCCAGGCTGCCGTTCGTGAGGCCAATTTGCTAAGGTTGGCTTCTTGCTGGCGCGCTAGGCCACCGAACAAGTCAACTTCCCAACTGGATTGTATGCTGATTTGATGCTGATTGCGGATGAAGGGTGCTTGGCCGAAAGAGAAGGACGAGCGGCTACTGCTTATTTGTGAATCTAAACTGGGCAAAAATACAGATTCAGAGCCAACCAGACTGGCTCGTGCCTCTTCGATATGAGCTTTGGCTTTGGCAATACTCGCGCTTTCGTTTTGTGCGGCGGCCAGCAATTGGCTAAGCGTGGGATCATTAAACTTTTTCCACCAGTTGGTTAATTCGGTTAGTTCACCCTGATGCGCAAGCGTCAGTTGAGGTGCATTCCATTGGGGAGCGGTCGGTGGGCTAGGTGCTTGGTAATCTGGGCCGACGGTAGTCAGCCAGCCACCTTTTAAGCCACAGCCAGTCAGCAATAAAGCATAAACAACAAAGCCAAGACGATGGGGAAATATTATGTTCATAAATCGTTATCCATTAACCGACGTTTAGCTTCACTTTCAATCATCGCAACGGCATAGCCTGATAAACGTTCAGCCAGGGTATCGATTTCTTCAGCCGTATCAAGCAGGTGTGGTGCAATAATGGCAATAACGTCCTGACCGACATAAAAATGTACCGCCATACCAATAATTGCAAACGCCAGGCGTTGCATATCGTCATCACTACTCTCTAACTTTAAATATTGTTTTATTATCGACAATAAGGCGTCGAATTGCGGCTTGATTTCGGCATCAATTTCTTGTTGCCAGACTCCGGTAGGTTCGATCATTTCCCGAAAGCGCAATTTCATCGCCAGGCGTAACTCTTCACCCTTTTTTAAGGGCTCAAGGAATTCCCTGAAAAACAAATGTAAAGCTTCTGGCAAAGGCAGGTTAGCGAAAGTATCGAGAGTTGAATGGCAAGGAAGTCCGCCCATAGACTCAGTAAAAGCAGCCCTATACAACCCGGCTTTATCACCGAAGTAATAGCGAATGGCAGAGATATTAGTTCCTGCTAATTCGCAAATATTACGCGTGGTTGCGCTACCAAAACCTTTTTCGGCAAAGATTCGCAATGCAGCCATGATCAAACAGCCACGGGCATTACCCTGTTCTGTCTGGTTATCGGCGGATTTAGTCATGCTTACTCACAGTCGTTAAATATAAATCAATCGTTTGATTTATATTTTGTCAATCAAATGATTGAATGTCAAGCGGTGGTTAATGTTGATCGGTGACTTAAAAAAGCTGTTTACTTAGATTACTCACGAATAGGGCCATGATCAGCTTTTTTCCAATCTGGTTAAAGACTCCCTTATACGGATAAGATGTAAATTTTTTTCTAAATCGGATGAACTTGAGATGCGTAAAGAAATTGCGCAAAATGAATCGAAGCAACCAATGCTTTGCGTATTGAATGGTTGTATTCGACTGTCAGCATACTAAAGGGTCGGCAAATTACTTTAAAAGTACCGACCCTGTTTTTATTGGTTTGGTCTAATAATCAAGTCTATTGAATCACTGCTTCTTGAGTTGCGTTGGAACTGATAAAAAGCGATTGATCGGATAAATCATCAGGTTTACTTAATGCTTCCAATAATACTGCATCATGACCGTAGATATCGGGGTAAAAATCCAGGCTGTCATTGTGATCAAAATAGGCCGTAGTGTAAAAAAACAAAACCGGTATTGGTTTTTTCAGTATGACCCTCTGGGTTTTTGGCGTGTTAAGAGCCTCTTTTATGGTATCTGTATTCCAGTTATCCTGATCTTTCAGTGCAAATTCAGCCAGTTTTTGTGGGTTCTCGACTCGCACGCAGCCATGGCTAAAATCTCTTCTTGATCTGCTAAACAAAGCGTTTGATGGCGTATCATGTAAATAGACATCATCTTTGTTGGGGAAGATAAACTTCACTCTGCCCAGTGCATTCTTGCCACCGGGTCGCTGTCTGACTCTTAATTTACCTTCTTTAAGCAGGCTCATGGTTTCCTGGTTAAATGCTGTGGGTTTTTCTGAGTCGCGGAAAACCGAAACCAGTTCCATATTTTCTTTTTCAAGATAATGACTGTTTTGAATTAACTTGGGTAACAGTTCATTTTTTATGATGCTGTAAGGAACGTTCCAGTAAGGCATGAAATCAATAAAATGCATTTCAGCCATTAGCACGGGGGTTTGGGTTTTTAGCGCATTGCCCACAACTACTCGCATGTTTAATACATCAGAATCGTTCTGATCCACCGAATTAAATGCCCATAATTGAAAGGCCGGAATGTTAACGATGATAGAGGCGCCGGTACTAAGCGCAGGTAACCAACGTAGTCTTTCCATAGCTAACTCAATTTGGGTAACGCGTTGGCTTAACGGTATATTTAACGCAGCAACAGAACCTTTTCCAATATGCCCGTCAGCCGTCAGTCCATGACGTTTTTGAAACTTTTTAACTCCGCTAACGATGGCATCCGAATAGAGCGAGGATTTTTGAGTGGTTGAAACAGATTTTTCTTCCGGCATTTCCCCAACTGTGATCAAAAATCGGCGAAGCTGGGCGATTTGTGGATTGGATTCACCGGGGCGCAGAGTTTCTTTAAAGTCAAATTTAAATGGCAATGAGTTCGCGGCAAGTTGGCGGTAATTTGCCAGGGCTGGCTTTAACTTCTGATATTGTTTTAATTTGGGTTCAACCGCCAATGGTAGGTCAGCCAAGGTTTTTTGGTTCAGGCTATTTTTGATCAATAACGGTAAATCAATCAGCTTTTTTTCCCTTAACTTCAAGTTAAAGTTTATGCCCTGAGGGTTGACCCGACCATAATGCAAATCATGCAGGAATCTCAGTAACGAGATGCTTAAAGCTGTATCGTATAAGGCCAAATCTTTATAAGCATCCGGTTTCAACTGTAAGGCGGGTTGTAGTTTTTGCCATAAAGTTTCAGTATCGTAGTTTTTAGGATTTAAACCGTGAACAGTCGCGTTGGCCAGTAAAACGAGCGCTTCATTAATTTTCTTTTCTGAATCGGGCGTACCAAGCCATAACAATTCGTGGTTGGACAGTTTATAAAGCGCTTCCAGATCATCAGTGCGATTTGGGAAATTCGACAGCACCAGATAAGGATGTTGTTTTGCCGTAATAATGGCCGTAATTTCCTGCGATATGCCGGTTTCCTGAGTGATTATGTCTTCAGCAAGAGATGCTTGCAAAGGCAGGATCAAAAAAAGAATAACAAATAATCGTGGGATGCGGTGTCTTATGGTTTTTTTCAATTTAATTCTTCGATGAATGATTGTTATGCTGATTATGTGGTTGGAAAACAAAAACCTATTTTTAACAAGATAATCAGTATTTTGCTACACGGTGTCGCTAATGATAATTTTAACATCAACTTTATCAATCGCAGAAATTTGACGAAAATATTTAAAGATCGCCAAAAAGTTATAGTGGCAATAATCGATAGCTTAATGAAAATAGCTTAATCATCCTAACTCAGTTTTACTCTCTTTGCGTCGTTGCACTTTGTTGGCCCGCTTTTGGATTAACGATTTGGCGGCATCTGCGCCAATATGCGCTTCGCCGCGCTTTCTGGCCAAATCCATTTGTTTTTCACGTTCCATGAAGCGGGTTTTCTGGTCAGGCGTGATTTTATCGTAACAATGGGGACAGCTGACGCCTTGCTGATAAGTATCGCTGGCTTTGTCTGTTTCAGTAATCGGTAAGCGGCAGGCGTTACATTGGTCATACTGGCCTTTTTCAAGCTGAAGATTAACCGTTACCCGTTCGTCAAAAACAAAGCATTCGCCTTCCCAGAGTGTTTCTTGAGCGGGGACTTCTTCCAGATATTTTAATATGCCGCCTTTGAGATGATAAACCTCGGCGAAACCCTGTTCTTTGAGGAAGGCCGTTGATTTTTCGCAACGGATACCGCCAGTACAGAACATGGCGATTTTTTTGTGTTTTTCAGGATTAAGATGATCTTTAACGTATTGGGGAAACTCCCTGAAACTCATGGTATTCGGGTTGATGGCGTTTTTAAAGGTGCCGACCTGATACTCATAGTCGTTTCGGGTATCCACCAAAATAACGTCAGGATCGGAGATCAGTTTGTTCCACTCTTTGGGATTGACATAAGTTCCCACCACCCGTTTAGGGTCGATGCCTGCAATGCCCATGGTAACAATTTCATTTTTGAGTTTTACTTTGGCGCGGTTGAACGGCATGGTGTCGGTCAGCGACTCTTTGTGGTCAATATCCGCCAGGCGCGAGTCATGCCGTAACCAATTCAAAACTGTATCAATAGCTTGGCGCGAACCGGCTATCGTTCCGTTAATGCCTTCATTGGCTAATAACAAAGTTCCGCGAACCTCTGAGACTTCCATGATGTCGTGTAGGGGTTGACGTAAAGCCTGGTAATTTTCCAGAACAACAAATTTGTATAGGGCGCAAACAACTATTTGGGGCATTATTATTCCTGAGTGCTGGCTGGAACGTAAATCCAGTGCATAAAAAAGGGGTTGATTATACGCGACAGCGCTTTCGGGTTATAAAATTTCTTGAATGTAGCTGATATAGTAAGGCTTGTTATGATGTTAACTTAGGGTGAAACCATGAATGATAAAGAACTTGTGGCCCACTATGCGGTCGGATTAGTGGCAGAGGGCATGGTAGTTGGGTTGGGGACTGGCTCAACCGCAAATTGTTTTATTATGGAACTGGGCATGCGAAGTCGTGAGAAAGGCTTAAGAGTAACTATCGTTGCCAGTTCGGAGGTGAGCAAGCATTTTGCGCAACAACAGGGATTAGTTGTAGTTGAATTTGATCAAGTCAGTCAACTCGACCTTTATGTCGATGGTGCGGATGAAGTGTCGCCTGACTCGACCTTGCTTAAAGGTCAGGGAGCTGATTTGGTGCGTGAGAAATTACTGGCAACCGCAAGTAAAGAGTTTATCGTTTTGGCTGACGCTTCCAAGTTAGTTGATCGTATCGGACAGCGTTTCGCAATCCCCATCGAAGTGATGCCGTTTGCCTGGCAACTGCTTAAAAATCAGCTGGAAGCAATTGGTGGGCATGGAGAGTTACGTCAAAATCCGGCTAAAAATGGCTTTGCCCTAAGTTCTCACGGTAGCTTGATAGCCGATGTAAGTTTTGATTCGTCTATCCCTGCAAAAGCCTTGAACGATAGTTTAAATAGTATTTCAGGAATCGTGGAGCATGGAATATTTAATGATTTGGCAACTACGGTTTTAATTGCTAATCAAGGACAGATGGAAGTGAGAAAAATATCGCGTGCCTTCAATGCAGTAAAATGAAATCTAAAGGGCAATGGGATGACTCCTTCTAACACACGACGCTATTTTTCCTACAGATTGCGGCTTATCGCCTGATTGTCTTAGCGAGTTGGTCACCGCCAGCAAGTTGCCTCGCTGTAACGGAGTTAATAAGAGTTATTCGGCGTCAATAAATCCTTGATTCAGCATTTCTCCATCGAGGCTATTTGCAGCTTTACTTGCTGACTTATTTAAATTACAAAATATGGGTAGTGTTATCAACTATCCATAGTCGTGGGGGCGATTTTAGCAGTTCCCAGATCTCAATATTTCAATTTTTGCAGTAAGTCAGTTACAAATCAACCCGCATGATTTTGACTTCTTCTTTGCTCAAGCAGGGCAGAGCGCTAATGGCTTCACGGAGCTTGTTTTCCCAGCTTCGTCTTAGGTGTAGCAAATAATCATCATCGCCATCAAAACAATAATATTCATCAAAACAAAAGCTGTCTTTCCGATAAATCAGCATTTCAACCGGTGGGCCGACACTAGCGTTACTTCGGATGGTTGAGTCCATTGAAACTAGGCAACAACGCGCTGCCTCGTCTATTGAGGTACCTAATTTAAGAAAACGATCCAGTATTGGTTTGCCATATTTACTTTCCCCAATTTGTAAAAAGGGAGTATTGGCTGAGCTGGTTATGTTGTTACCTTCAGAATACACCATATAAGCCCCATGGGGTTCATCTCCTATCTGGCCGGCCAAGATAAAACTGGCCGCGGGATTAAATGCCGATTGTCCTTCCGAGTTGATATGTTGTTTTTGCTTTTCAACACTGACATGTCCCAGATAGGCCGCAGCTTCAGACAAGCACTCTACATTATTAATATTAACCCCGGCATTTTTTACTTTATCTCGATGCAATTGTTCCAGAACGGCTTGAGTCGTTGCAAGGTTACCCGCACACATTAAAACAATCTTGCGATCCGGTGTAGTTTTAAACGCATGCATTTTGCCGTAGGTACTGACATTATCAATACCCGCATTGGTTCTTGAGTCAGAAACAAGTATAAGTCCTTCATCTATAGAAGCTGCAATACAATAGGTCATAGTACGTTCGATTGTTGTGATTAAAAATAATTTTGACAATATTATCCAGTAAAGCAAGGTCAACGTCCATTTTGCTCAAAAGATAATAATGTCAAATAATGCAGTTACAGTCTAAGTACATCCACGGATACTGACAAGGTATGTTGTCCGCCACCAAAGGCTATGCCTTTAAGTGGTGTAACATCCGTATAATCACGTCCCCAAGCCAAGCTGATATGTTGATCGAAAGGTTGTTTATTATTGGTGGGATCGAATTCCAGCCAACCTGCCTCCGGTACATAGACTGCAAACCAGGCATGTGAAGCATCAGCACCAACCAGGCGTTGTTTGCCGGGTTCTGGTAGTGTTTCCACGTAACCACTGACATAACGGGCGGCAATTCCCATCGAGCGCAAGCACCCAATCGCCAAATGGGCGAAATCCTGACAAACGCCCCGGCGAAAATGCAGTACGTCGGATAAAGGCGTGGCAATCGTAGTAAAACTGGGATCATAGGTGAAATCAACATGGATACGTCGCATCAAGTCAGCCACGGCTTCAACCAGGGGGCGGCCGGCTTGAAAGGAAGCTTGCGCATAAGCCATGAGATCTGCGCTGGCGACTAGCATTGGCGAATCCAGTAGATAGAGCTTGGCATCGTGCAATTCATCATAAGTGTTAAGCAATGAGTTTTGACTTTGACTCTGTGCCGACCCATTTTGGTGCTGACTTTGTAAGGGTGTTTTACAGGACGTTTCTTGTAACTGGTCACGCACCTGCTCCCAAGTTAAGCGATTGGCCAGCTCATTGCGCATGTCTTTGGGAAATACGGTGACTTCACTGGTGACAGTGACAAGCAGTCGTTGATGGGGCTGTTGTATGGCGAAATAAGCAACGTGGTTGCCAAAGAAATCGATGCGTTCGTTAAAGTCAGCCGGTTCCGGGCCAATATCAAAGACGCAGCTATGACATTGTTGGCGCCAGAAATCACGCGGTTTCAACCGGGCTTCATTTTGACACAAGCCGACTAACTGGTTGTATTGGTAGAGAGTACTGTGAGTGATACGGTATTTCACAGATCATCCTCCTGTTGAGTTGGTGTCATGACTTGCGGTACTTGCGAGTGGCTAAAATAGGCCTGGGCAAGAACTTCGTAGAGTTGCCATAATTGCTGGGTCATTCCCGACAGGACGCGTTCCAGATCATGGTAAACACCGGCATCGTCATCAACTTTTACCAGTTCAGATACTTTAAGTAAACGTAAGTCCGTGTAGGCCCGGAGAATCAGACGTTCTTCTTCGCTTAGCTGTTTTTTACCGGCTTCTCTGGGTAGTGCATTAATATGATTGGATAACTGGTGTAACTGATAGGCCAGAGATCGCGGGTGCGTTTCATCCATTAGCAGCAGTTCAAGTACCATTGGTAACTGGATAAAGGAACGATAGCGGCGCCGATAAATACTTAAGCTATCAGTGGAAATCAAGACGGCTTCGAGCAACTGATTTTGCAAGGCGAGTGGATGGCGTTGTACCAATGTGGCACGGATCAGGGCCACTAGGGTCAATGCGCGTTCCAGACGACGACCGCTATCCAGCATTAACCAGCCTGCTTCCCGGGTCATGCTTTCCGTTGTTAAGCCAATAAATGCAACGAAACTGGTAATTAAATCGTCCAGATATTTTTGCAATTGCTCCAGATCGCACTCATTATTAACAACGCGTTGTTGCCAGCGGCGTTGAATATTATCAACACAGCGCCAGGTATCTTGTGACCAGAAATCGCGGATACTGTAAGCGGTTTGAAAGAAAGCTTGAATACTGGCAGCCAGGGTTCCGGCCCGTTGCACATTCTTGGCCAGTGCCAGTAATTCGCTTTGAGGGGCTTTAAATAAAGCGGCATTACCATTAAGAAAGCCCGGAAAGGTGCCTGTTATCTGGGTCATGGACCGCAACAGCTCATTAAGACATTGGCTATCGATGGTCTCTTTATGTTCCTGGTCTTCCGATAATTTGATCAGGATTGTCCGCATTAAACGCGTAGCTGCCTTGATGCGCTCCAAATGTCTGCCAACCCAAAATAGATTATCCGCAGAGCGACTGGTAAGCGGTTCAGTTACCGCAGATAAAACCACGCCACGACCGGGTTGGGCCCATAAACTGATTTGCTTGGCTGAGGCGTCTGCTAACACCCAGGTGTCTTTACTGATACCGCCTGACTGATTTGAAACAATAAAGTCGTCCTGTTGGCGGGCAACCCGTGTCAGACCACCAGGCATCACGTGGTAGCCTTCATCGCTGGCAACTACAAAGCTTCTTAAGACAGCAAAGCGCTGCTCAATTTGATGATCGATAAATGAAGGTACCGTAGAAAAACTGACGGATTCCTGGCCAACGTAAGCATGGGGTTTTGCAAGGATGGCCGCACGTAACTGTTCTTTTTCTTTAACGCTCAATAAACCGCCGAATACGGAATAATCACCCACAGATCGATTAATCGGTTTAATAACCAGGCGATCAAAATTTTGCAAAACAAAATCTCGCTCATGGCGTTGCCCGCACCACCAGGTGGCTACAGAAGGTAACAAGAGCTCCTGATTTAAAAAATAGCGTGAAAGTTTGGGTAAAAATGCCAGTAAACCCGAGTTTTCCAAGACGCTGCTACCCAACGGATTGGCGATTGCAACATTATTTCTGCGCACGGCTTCAAGCAAGCCTGCAACACCTAATCGCGAAGCGCTGCGCAACTCCAGGGGATCACAGAAAGAATCGTCTACGCGTCGCAAAATAACATCAACCGGTTGCAGGCCATCCAGGGATTTAAACCAGACTCGGCCATCACGAACGGTGAGATCATCCCCTTGTACCAGCGAAAAACCAAGATAAGTCGCTAAATAGGCATGTTCAAAATAGGTTTCATTGAGAGATCCCGGTGTCAGAATAACAATTCTCGGATCTTCTTTATTATGTGGCGCACTATCGGCTAATCCTTTACGAAGGACCTTAAAAAAATCTGAAAGCCTGTTAACCTGGGTTTCCCGAAAAATATCCGGTAGTACTTTGGTCATCACGGAGCGATTTTCCATAGCATAACCCAAGCCTGAAGGTGCCTGACTTCGGTCGTTGAGCACCCACATCCGTCCATTATGGCCACGGGCAAGATTGGCTGAATAAACAGTCAACTGGTTTTTTCGGTTTGAAAGTGAGCCGACACAGGCATGCAAGAAACCGTTGTGAGCCAGCACAAGTTCTCGCGGTAACAGACCTTTTTTCAGTAAGTTTTGTTTGCCGTAAATATCCTTTAAAACCAGGTTAAGTAATTCAGCGCGTTGTTTAAGACCGACCTCGATAAGTGCCCATTCTGCACTGCTAATTAATAAAGGGAGTGGATCAAGTCGCCAGGGACGTGTTAATTTTTGGGTGTCCCCGTAAACATTGTAAGTGACGCCGTTTTCTCGTAACAGCCTTTGGGCTTCACGTCGACGCAAGTCCAATTGTTCGCTACCCATGCTGGTAACTGCACCCATAAAGCGCTCCCAGTGAGGGAGTACCTTGGCATCTTTGGAAGCGGTTTCATCGTAAACGCCCAGTTTTGTTGCGTAAAACTGCTCACCAAGAGTATTGGCTGATTCATCCATGCTGCGTCCTTTGTTATTCTCTAATCATCATCATTTCCCATTGAATCAAGGCAGCAGCTTGCTATTAACACTGGCTACATCCAGCCTGAAATTGACTGGATGTACAAAGCAGAAGACAAAAATATTAATTCACCACAAATTCTTTATTTGTTGTGGATATATTTTTTAACTAACACCCCCTTAATATTTAAATCTAAGCTCAAGATCGTTGATCAATACCTTGGTAGTGCCTTAAAGGTTCACCCACATAGATTTGACGTGGCCGCGTGATGATTACCTGTTCACCGTGCAGCATTTCGCGCCAGTGTGCCAACCAGCCTGGCATTCTGCCAATCGCAAATAATACGGTGTACATATTCGTGGGTATACCCGCAGCCCGAAGAATCAAGCCGGAATAAAAGTCGACATTGGGATACAGTTTTCGTGAAATGAAATAATCGTCCTTCAAAGCGATTTCTTCAAGTTTACGGGCTATATCGAACAACGGATCACTGACACCGGCTTTGTCGAATAATTTGTCACATTGCTGTTTTAAAACCATGGCACGCGGGTCAAAGTTTTTATAAACGCGATGACCAAAACCCATCAAGCGACTGGTTGAGTTTTTGTCTTTTGCCTGATTGATAAATTCTGTACCGTCACCGCCGTCAGCATGTATTTGCTCAAGCATTTGAATAACTTGCTGGTTAGCGCCGCCATGGCGCGGACCCCAAAGTGCTGAAATACCAGATGAAGCGACGGCATAGACATTCGCCATACTGGAACCGGCAGTCCTTACCGACGAAGTACTGCAATTTTGCTCATGATCGGCATGTAAAATCAGAAACATATCGATAGCTCGGACGATGTCTTCATCCAGTTGATAATCCCGTACCGGCGAAGAAAACATCATATTTAAAAAATTACGCACATACTTCAGTTTATGCGAAGGATAAATCAACGGTTCTCCGATTGATTTTTTGTAAGAAAAAGCCGCTATGGTGCGGACCTGTGAAATTAATTTGATAACGATTTGTTGTTCAGTCACCGCATCAAGTCGATCAGGAACCGGATAGAAGGTCGATAAGGAAGCTACCATGGTCGCCAGAATCCCCATCGGATGGGAGCCGCGCGGAAAGCCGTTAAAAAAATGATGCATGTCTTCGTGAATGATTGATGCCTCATTCAGATCGGTTGAAAACGCTGTTAATTGCTGGCTGTTAGGCAATTCGCCATTAAGTAGCAGGTAGGCGACTTCAACAAAACGCGAATGTTCTGCCAATTCTTCGATGGGATAACCGCGATAACGTAAGATCCCTTTTTCACCGTCAATATAAGTAATCGCACTTTCACAGCTGGCAGTATTTCCGTAACCTTCATCCAGTGTTACATATTGGCTTTGACTGCGTAGTTTGGAAATATCAATTGCTTTTTCACCCTCGATTCCTATCATCGTGGGCAATTCGTAATTTTTGTTATCCAGCGTCAAAACGGCCGGCGGTAACTGTTTTAATTTATCGGTCATTTTAATCAAGCTCCAAAGCGGATGGGACGATCAGTTAATTTTTAAGCATTACGGTATTACCCGTTCCGATGCCTTAAATCCAGGGTAAGTGGATATTCCAGGCTTAATTCATGGATGGGTGTCGACATTATAACACCAGGCGTGTGGCCAAAAGCCCAAAAACGATTGACGCGTCTAGCTTCGGCTTCATAACTGTTCACCGGAAAAGCATCATAACTACGTCCACCGGGATGAGCGACATGATAAGTGCAACCGCCTACCGAATGGCCGTTCCAGGTATCAATTACATCAATCACCAAGGGCACATGCGGTGCAATGGTGGGGTGTAAGGCAGAGGGCGGCTGCCAGGCACGGTAACGCACACCGGCTACATATTCGCCGTTGCGACCGGTATTGCGTAACGGCAAGCGTCGGCCATTACAAGTCACTATGTAACGGCCTTCGGTAAGGCCGGTTATTTTAATTTGGGCACGTTCTAACGAGGAATCGACATATCTTGCCGTTCCGGTACTGCTGACTTCTTCGCCCAGTACATGCCAGGGTTCGATGGCAAAGCGCAATTCCAGATCCATGCCATCAATCATTGTGTTTCCATATCTCGGAAAACGAAACTCGAAAAACGGCGCCAGCCACTCAAATTCAAAACCGTAACCCGCACGTTGCAGATCTTGCGTGACCTGTTTCATGTCTTCCTGAACAAAATGCGGCAACATAAAACGGTCATGTAACTCGGTGCCCCAACGGATTAAATCGTGTTTGTAAGGTTCACGCCAGAACCAGGCGATCAACGAGCGCAATAACACAATTTGTACCAGTGACATTTGAGCATGCGGTGGCATTTCAAAGGCACGTAGTTCCAGAATGCCCAAGCGTCCGGTTGAGCTGTCCGGCGAATACAGTTTATCAATACAGAACTCAGAGCGATGCGTGTTGCCTGTGATGTCGGTCAGTAAATGGCGCAATAATCGATCCACTAACCAAGGTGCCGGTACTTCTCCTTCAGGCATTTGCTGAAAGGCGATTTCCAGTTCATAGAGTTTTTCATCGCGACCTTCATCGACACGCGGCGCCTGGCTGGTCGGGCCGATAAACATCCCGGAAAACAAATACGATAAACCGGGGTGATGCTGCCAGTAAGTCACCAGACTGCGCAATAAATCAGGGCGGCGTAACAATGGACTGTCCGTCGGCGTTTCAGCGCCCATGGTGATATGGTTGCCGCCACCGGTTCCGGTATGACGTCCATCCAGCATAAACTTTTCGGTACCTAATCTGACTTGATGCGCTTGTTCATAAAGCAGGGTGGTTTTGTCCACCAACTCTTGCCAGGTTTTTGACGGATGAATATTGACTTCGATGACACCGGGATCAGGCGTTACCATTAAGCGCTCAACACGATAATCGCGGGGCGGCTCGTAACCTTCCAGCACCACAGGTACAGCAAGATTTTCCGCCGTCGCTTCAACCGCAGCAATCAGTTCCAGGTAATGTTCTAGTGAAGTCAGGGGCGGCAGAAAAATATGGATTCGACCGGCTCTGGCTTCAACACACACGGCGGTATGAGGCACCTCGACTTCAATAGTTTTATCATCGCCCAAAGCTTGATCAGCAAGCTCTGGATGGGTTTTAAGTTTCTTTTCAAGATGACTGTAGCGACGCATAACTTCACCGTAATAGTCGCCCAGTTCCGGAAGCTCGGCAAACAGGCTTTGCTCTTCCTGCGTGTCGCGCTTATCCGGGGCTACCCACGGTAAGCTGCCTAAAGGCAGACGCATGCCCATTGGCGAATTACCGGGAATTAAGAACATCTGGCCACGACGGAAATCCCAGGGACCGCTTTGCCAGTGCTGGTTAATCCAGTCCCATTTGATGGGTAAGGTAAAGCCAGCCGGTTGACCTAAATCGGCATCCAGTTTTTGGGTCAAGGTCTTGCGTTCCAGCGAGTCTTTTAAATTGCTTTTTAACGGATCAATATTGTCCGGTAACGTACCTTCTTGCCAGAGATGATAAAAACAATCTTCATAAGCTGTTTTAATATGTCGAGGCTGTAAACCCAGGCGCAAGGTGAACTGAGTTATAAACTGTTCGGCTTGTGCAGCGGTATGACCATAGTCCTGATTAATATCAGCGAGCAGGGACGGATCGCGCCAAATCGGTGCGCCGTCTTTACGCCAGAAAATGCCATATTGCCAACGCGGCAGTGGTTCGCCTGGATACCATTTACCTTGACCATAATGGAGCATGGCGCCTTTTGCGAAATCATCACGTAACCGTTTGGTTAAGGCTTGTGCAAGTTCCCGTTTGTGCTGTCCGTCCGCATCGACATTCCATTCTGCACCTTCCATATCGTCTACCGATACAAAAGTCGGTTCTCCACCCATAGTTAAACGCACATCGTCTACCAGCAATTGCCGATCAACTTGCTGACCCAAAGCATCAATGTTCAGCCATTGTTCATCCGTGTAAGGTTTGGTGACGCGTGGATCTTCGTGCAGACGCACGACGGTGTTACTAAATTCAAACGCCACTTCGCATTTATCTGTGCCGCCGGTGACTGGCGCAGCGCTGGCCGGATCGGGTGTACAAGCCAGTGGAATATGACCTTCACCCGCCAGTAAACCGGAGGTTGGATCAAGACCAATCCAGCCTGCGCCGGGTATATATACTTCAGTCCAGGCATGCAAATCGGTGAAATCCTGTTCCGGACCGGACGGTCCATCCAGTGATTTGATGTCTGCGGTTAGTTGTACCAGATAACCTGAGACAAAACGAGCTGCCAAGCCTAAATGACGCAATATTTGCACCAGTAACCAGGCAGAATCGCGACACGATCCGCTCAGTTTGGTCAGGGAATCTTCACAACTCTGGATACCTACTTCCATACGGATGTTGTAGCCAATGGTCTGAAAAACTTTTCGGTTAATATCAACCAGAAAGTCATTGATAGTGCATTTACTCAGATCAAAATCAGCCAGCCATTTTTTAAGTAAAGGCCCTTGTTCGGTGATTTCCAGATATGGCTGTAATTCTTTTAGCAATGGCGCGTTGTAGTTAAACGGGAAATTTTCCGCATAGTCTTCAACAAAAAAATCAAAGGGATTAATTACTGTCAAGTCAGCGATTACTTCAACTTCAACACTCAGTTTTGTACATTTTCCGGGAAATACTACCCGTGCCAGAAGATTTCCAAACGGATCTTGTTGCCAGTTGATAAAGTGGGTTTCCGGTTCGATGCGCAAGCTGTAGCCACTAATTGGTGTGCGACTATGGACTGCCGGCCGTAATCTGAACACATGCGGCGACAACGATACTGATCTATCGAAGTTGTAAACGGTTTTGTGACGGATAGCTACCCGAATGGTCATGATGTTTTCCTTGACGAAGTGTTAAGCGTTACAAAAATTCTTAAAGTTTCAGCTTGTCCATGAAAGGTATTTCGTGCATTTCGTGGACAATTATTTTGTTTGTGGACTGGAATTATTTTTAATCCTGCAAAACAGGTTGTGCCAGTGCCTGCATTTTCAGTAATTCTTCTTCCACGCCGGCGGCATGGGTCAGTTGCGCAACATTGTCTTTGGTGAAAAAGCCCTGAAAGCCGCCAAAGCGTTGAACGTATTCAATAATCAAGGAGGAGTGCTCAGAGGCGCTGGAAAAGATCTGTTTTAGACCTTCGTCCTTGGAACCGACCACATCCAGTAAAAAGCTTTTGCCTTGGTGGCGAATGGCTTCGACCACAAATTCAATATTTTCAATGCCTAGCTGATCACCATCTTTAACAGCGAGGGCAATATGGTGTAATCGGGGGCCATAATTGCGCACAAAATTTTCGGTTGGGGAATCCGAGTTTGTGAAATGATTGACAAAATAAGGTGTGTTATTAGCGGTAAATACTTTGGCCGGGCTACGCAACTCATCCGAATAATGGATGCTTTTGGTGACATTAGTCGAGGAGTTCTGGTCGTGTATATCAAACGAACCCCAGTAGTAATAACTGGACAACGATAGCCATTCCAAAATCGCTACTTCGCGGTTTTGGCTGTAAATACGTGTCGCTAAATGATCCACCGGTAAAATCAAATCGGCGATACCCAGTATCACTTGTTGATTTTTGGCCTGGTCACAAGCTTGTTGCGCATCACTGCGAATGCTGCTGACACCCAAAGCATAAACCCGTAGCTGATCAGGTTCACGTTCCATATAGGCAACAATGTTATGGGTATAGGGCGAGGGTTTGATGATTGCCATATTGCCGGGCAGTTCGAGTTTTCGAACCTCATCCTGAGAGAAAAACCGGAATCCTCGGCGTTGCTGTAAAGTGGCTACTTCATGCAGATTGTTAACCCGCAGAATTTCGCCCATGTAGCGACTGTGTGGTTTGCTTAAACCTATTGGAAATACTTCGTTAAGGCTGCGAAAGATGCCCTTTATGGTGTTGTCTTTCACTTCACGGATCAGAAGATCCGGTGAGTTCATGTCAATGCGCAGAACGTGGGTCCAGTGCGACTCGCTTTCCAGGGTAACCAAATAGTGATAAGGCGACATCAGACATAGCTCTTCGATGTATTCAATGGCTTTTCCCGGATCAACTGCCAGCATCAAGGCGTCGATTTCATGGATCATGTCGCTTAAGCCAAGGCTGTCACGCTCTGTAAGAAGTTTGTTAAGGTATGCATTGAAAAATGTTGAGTTTTTTTTATCACCTTGGACAGGGAAAGATAAAGATTGGCTGGAAATAGTCATGATTGGATCTCTATAAGTTTTATGCTTTAACATGAATAAAGCAAACACCATACCAATTGACTATTCAGAGATAAAAAAATCATTCATGGGGTTTATGATCAACTTTAACTTTAGTAATCTTATTGTCCGTTGCGTCTGGCTTTGGATGCAAACTGCAATGTTTTTTGTCGGTATTATTTATAAGGATTATTCCATTATTCAGGTCTGAAATAACACTCTATTAATATTCCGTTAAAAAAAATATCTTAATTAGAAATCTCTTTAACTATCTGAAGATCTATGGTGCACCAAATTGAGGCGCATTATCCCCAGAATAGAGCAATAGGGTTTATGTTAGCGAGTCGTTTTTACTTGTCTTTTGTATCCATAATTCTAGCTAGGCCGTAATCACACTAATAATCAGTGCTTATGTCTTAACTTTGCAGCAATTTTTTATTTGACAGTCAGGGATGATATGCTTGGTATTAGTAAAGTGATTTCAGTAATAATTAATATTAATCATCTATTTAAAAGACAATTCGGGTTGCTGAAAGAGCTCTAAATCTATTTTTTGCAGGGTTAGTAACTTCAAATTGGCATATTAGCTCAAGCGGCTATTTACGTGGCATTAAAAGTGCTAGTTATTTATTAAAGCCAACTAGCCATATGACACAGCATGAAATCAATCTGGGAAAACTACAAAACCGAGACCGCTTACGATGAGCTCATGTGCTCAGAGTTCCAACCGCGGCCAATCAGTTATCGATTGTGTCAGTATTTAAATTCACTTAATAAGAGTGATATTGACAAGCGAAAAATTGCGGCTGAACTGGCTATTTTGGAAATGGGCATTACTTTTACTGTTTACAGCGATGAAGGGAATATCGATCGGGCGTGGCCGTTTGATATTATCCCACGCGTCATTTGCGCCAAAGAATGGCGATCAATTGAAAAAGGATTAAAGCAACGATTGAAAGCTTTAAACTGTTTTATTGCCGATATTTACGATGAACAGTCGTTTATTAAGGCCGGCAAAATGCCCGCCGAGATTATTACCAGCTCCAAAAATTTTCGTAAAGAATGTATTGGCATGAAACCCCGGCATAATGTCTGGGCAAACATTTGCGGCACCGACTTGGTGCGAGATAAAGACGGTGTCATGTATGTATTGGAAGATAACTTACGGGTACCTTCGGGGGTCTCCTACATGTTGGAGAACCGTGTTATTACCAAACGAGTATTTCCTGAACTCTTTCAGGGGTTAGACATTCTGCCTATCGACGATTATCCAAGCCAATTACAAGCGATGTTGGCGTCACTTGCACCTGATGATGTTAGCAAGCCGCAAATCGTGGTTTTAACCCCCGGTATTTATAACTCGGCTTATTTTGAACATGCTTATCTGGCCCAGCAAATGGGTGCGCAACTGGTTGAAGGCAGTGATCTTGTGGTCAATGACGATGATTGCGTCTATATGCGTACCATTGAAGGGTTAGAGAAGGTTGACGTCATTTACCGGCGTATCGACGATGATTTTCTTGATCCTGAGGTCTTTCGCAAAGACTCTACGTTGGGTGTTCCCGGCCTAATGCGTGCTTGGAAAGCCGGCAATGTATCCCTGGCGAATGCACCGGGGGCAGGTGTTGCTGATGATAAAGTGGTTTATGCTTATGTGCCCGAGATGATTCGCTATTATTTGAATGAGGAACCGATACTGCCCAATGTGGAGACTTACTTGTGCGACAATCCAGAGCATCTCGAATACGTTTTGGCACATTTACCCGAACTGGTGGTCAAGCCGGCTAACGAATCAGGGGGATACGGCATGATAGTGGGTCCTCATGCAACGGCAAAGGAAATAATTGAGTTTCGAGAAATTGTTAAGAAAAATCCACGAAATTATATTGGACAACCGACACTGGCAATTTCAACGGCTCCAACTTTGTGCAAAGGTACACTTGAACCTCGGCATATTGATCTTCGACCTTTTATTTTGCAGGGGGAAGATACTTTTGTGACGGCCGGAGGATTAACCCGCGTAGCCTTGAAAAAAGGATCGTTAGTGGTCAATTCTTCGCAAGGCGGTGGCAGTAAAGATACTTGGGTTATCAATAGGGAGCATGAGTAATGTTATCACGATCAGCGGAACGCCTTTATTGGTTGGCACGTTATATTGAACGCACTGAAAATATTGCCAGACTGGTCAGTGTGCATATGAATTTATTGATGGATTTACCGATTGGCGTTGAAATGGGATGGCAGCAGCTGATTCACATTAATGCAGCAGATCAGGAATTCCATGAAAAATATAAATCGGCTAATGAGCGCAATGTAACCCGATTTCTGATTAGCGATGCAACTTATATGGGGTCGTTGTTTTCGTCATTAAGTGCGGCCCGGGAGAATATTCGCACCACCAGAGACTTATTACCCGATGAAGCCTGGGAGCAGGTCAATGAAATGTATTTACTGGTAAAAAACAATATTGATTCTATACAAAATCGCAGTAATCGTGTTGCCTTGCTAAAAGATGTTCTAAAAGGTTGTCAGCGTTTCACCGGTTTATTATCAGGTTATATGAGTCACAATAATCCCTATCGATTCATTCGCTTGGGTAAAAATATTGAACGTGCAGACATGACTAGCCGAATTTTGGATTTGGCATCTTTATTATTGGCTGATACACGCAGCGATGACATGCGTCAGTACGAAACCATACTGTGGGTCAACCTCTTGAAGTCACTTAATGCCCAGTTAATGTATCGTCAGCATGTCAGAAGCAGCGTCAATGGTGATGACGTGCTTAATTTTTTAATACTCAATACAAATCTGCCCCGCTCTGTGGGTTGTTGCATTGCCGATATTGCTGATTGTATAAATGAATTACCGAACAACGACGGTTTGCCGAATGACTTAATTAAGCTGAATGCTTATGTGCAGGGTATTAATACTCAGGGAACGACTCAGGATCAATTAAGGGCAATTTTGGATGATTTGCAAAATAAGCTGGGAGAGCTGCATGGCCGGATCTCTGATAACTGGTTTTTACATATAGCAGAACAGGATTCAATTCAGGATCAGGTTCAGGTTCAGATAAGTAGTTTTGCTTAACGAGCGGATCTAGCAACGTTATATTTTTTTACAGAGGCGTTGTTGAGTTGAGAAAATCTATATCAGACTCGGGTGTTGTAAATTAATGAAATAACTTTTAGTTGGCACAGTTTTAAGCTATGCGCCATGTATTTTTGGCAAATTAACTTTTTGCTATAAGCCAGAAGGGTGGGTATCGCCCACCCTTCCGGTTGGCAACCCAACGGTGCTTTTTTGATCAGATTTTTTTGCCAGATAGAAAAGCCTTTCATTACTATGGATTGCGACTTGCCACGTTTCATTTAATCAGACTTGCAGTATTCTACCTTCCAATCATGGAATCACTTGTGTCTTATTTTTTCTTCAAAACAACGTCACAAAGGGCAGGCAACACAGCGTTTTCTGGTTTTTTAGCAGGTTTAACCGACGTTTTGGCTTCTTCTGAAAACCACCAGTTCAGTGACGCATCACAACCGTCGCCTGCCGGTAAGGGTTCTTGGGGCGTGCAATTTTTATTATTAAAAGGGCAGGTGAGACGAACATGAAAGTGATCGTCATGTCCCCACCAGGGGCGAATTTTTCTTAACCAGCTAGCGTTTGATTTGTTCAAGCATAATTGGCGTTTAACACTGGCATGCACAAAAATGCGGTCTACTTCGGGTTGAAGCGCTGCTAGCCCCAATATTTCTTCATGGTTTGAAAACCATTGATGAATGTCCATAGTGTTTGATTTTGCAATGAGTACTGACGGAGCATTCCAGCTTTCGCGTTCATTAAAGTTTAGGTTTCTGGTTGCTGCCTGCTTCGATAACAAATACCAGATATCCACATCAAGACCGGTTTGATGACTGCGATGTCCGCTGGGTGTTGGTCCGCCACGCGGCTGTCCCAAATCACCAATTAGCAAAACTTCTCCATATTTAATATGAGTAGTTTGAGACAGATTTTCAATAAATTTTACCAAGTCTGGATGACCAAAATTGCGGCCTCGCGTAGGGCGCATCAGCTGAAAACCAGTACCATTTTGAGGCAGTGAAACTGCGCCGCTTAAACAGCCGGCCGTATAGGTCCCTATGCTTTGGGGGCTATCGCCAATTTGTGTTACTTGTTTGATCAGTGCCCAGTCATTGGGCGATGAAGCGCATTCTAAGCAAATGCTTAATAATAGAATAAATACTGAAAACTTCATGAAGGGAATGCGACCGGTTTAACCGGCCGCATTTATCCTGCTTTATTTTTTAACAGGTGCAGAAAGATCCAGGAAGTGTTTGGAATTATTGGTTACCGGTGCATGGCCTGGTTTACCTTTTATTACGGTTGCTGTGCCGTTTGTGTTTGCTTTTGCATTGCCCGTTCCTTCTGCCGAGGCATCATCATCCAATTGAAGTTCATCTTCTTCAGGAACATTGCCATCATGAACCAAATGTTCACGACGTTGTTGGTAAGAGTTTTTGATAAAGTCATAACGGTCAACAGAGGCTTCATCAAGAATCTTTTCAGTCGGAATCAAATCTGCCCGAGTATCAACAACATCAACAGCCCTTGCTCCGGCATTGATTGCGGAAACAGCCGCACCACTACCGGCAAAGGCAAAGGTATAGGTTAGCGGATTTAATAAAGCATCGCCGACAGCGCCAACCACTTCTCTGGGTGAGCTTGGACCTAGAAACGGTACAACCAGATAATTGCCCGAAGGAACACCCCAGAACCCTAAAGTTTGTCCAAAATCTTCATTATGTTTTGGTAAATCAACCATTTTTGCAACATCAACAAAACCGGCAACGCCAGCTGTGGTATTAATTAAAAATCGACTTGCATCCATGCCGCCTTGTGACATTTTAAGTTGCAGGAAATCATTAACAAAGACGCCAATGTCTTTAAGGTTGCTAAAAAAATTGGTGACCCCATCATTGACAAATTTTGGGGTTACCGCTGCATAACCCTTTGCAACAGGCTTTACAACGTTTTTATCAAGACCGTCATTAAAGCCTTGCGCACCGCGATTCCAGCCTTGCCAAGGGTCTTTTTCATCAACTTTCGGTGTGCTGGCGCAGCCAACAAGTAAACCTGATATAACCAAGCTACTTACAAATAAACGAGTGTTTATGACAGATTTTTGCATACTCATTACTTATCTCTATTTACTGGATGTTGGAGGTGTTTAGGACGGTTTTTTCAATTTATGTGATTATATCAGACACCTTACTTCAAATGCTTCATTGATTTTGCATTTGTCGGAGTATCCAGCGTTGACGTGTTAACAGATAAGCTGAAGGCTGCGATGCGCGGAGAATAATCGGATTGGGTAAAGTAGCTGCCAATAAAGCCGCTTGAGAAGGGCTGAGTTGCCCTGCATGTTTACCGAAATGATGCTGACTGGCCGCTTCTATGCCAAATACATGGCCGCCAAATTCAGCAATATTCAAGTAGACCAATAAGATACGATCTTTAGTCCACAGCGCTTCAATTAAAAGCGTAAACCAAACTTCCAGCCCTTTGCGTATAAAACTTTTCGATGGTGATAAAAATAGGTTTTTTGCGACCTGCTGAGAAATAGTGCTGGCGCCTCTAAGTTTTCCACCATCCATGTAAACATCAAGCGACGACTGTATGGAATGTAAATCAAAGCCTGAGTGCTTGAAAAATCGTTGATCTTCGGCAGCGATTACAGCTGAAAAGGCATAATTTGAAATAGCTGTATCACTAACCCATGAATATTTAATCGGGATGAATGTTCCTTTTCCGAATAAGTCTTCCATATGCCGATAGATCATGAAGGTAGAAGTCGGCAATGGCATCCAGCGAAACAAGAGACAGGAACCAACCGAAGACACGACAAAGCTGAGCAGGAAATAAATCAGGGCTTTACGCGCAATATTTTTGAAGGAACGCGAGCGAAAGTTAGTTATGTTGGTATATCGGGATGGTTTTGCCAAGGGGTAAAAATTGGTTTAGCAGATTATATTTCTGTGTATCATAAAGCATTAGCAGTTATTGCTCTGAAGATTTTTAGGGTTTAAGGCGATTCTTGCTCTGCTATTTAATGTTTTTAAAAAAATACTGCTCAAAGATTTATCCCATCGTATGAAATATCGAAATACATATTTTGTCATTCTTTTGGCTTTAAACCTGAATGGTTGCATGCCGATGACTTATCCACCCGGCGCTAAAGATCAAGTAGCCCAGTTAGGTGAAAATATGTTTCTGACGGCAGACGGTACCCATTTACCGTTACGCCATTGGCTACCTAAAACCGAACCGGTTGCTGTTATTATTGCGCTACATGGTTTTAACGATTACAGCCATTTTTTTGACCCGCCGGCCGAGTATTTCAGTAAAGTTGGAATAGCCTGTTTTGCCTATGATCAGCGCGGCTTTGGCGCGGCTCCGCAACGCGGTTTATGGCCGGGAAAAGAGGCTTACATCAATGACGTGCAGGATTTTGTGCGACTGGTGAAACAACATTATCCGCAGCGTCCCATTTATCTGCTGGGAGAAAGCATGGGTGGTGCAATAATTATTGCCGCGATGGGGCAAAGAAAAGTGCTTGAAGTTGCTGGAGTCATTCTTGCAGCACCTGCGTTATGGGCCAGATCAACGATGCCCTGGTATCAAACCGGTTTGCTTTGGACGCTGGCTCATAGCGTGCCCTGGCTGACTTTGACCGGAAAGGGCGTACATGTGATGGCCTCGGACAACATCGATATGCTCCGTGCCATGGGCCGTGATCCTTGGATCATTAAAGCGACCCGAGTGGAAACAATATACGGTTTGACTGATTTGATGGATTCGGCCTTTGACAGTGCTGCCTCGCTAAGCGGGAACAGCCTGATTATGTATGGCGAAAAAGACGAAATCATTCCAAAAGAGCCAACCTATGCTTTCTTGAAACAAGTTTTGGGAACGGATGCCACGGCAAAAACTGTGGCGATTTATCCTAAGGGCTATCACATGCTATTACGCGATTTGCAAGCTCCCACTACCTGGAAAGATATAGTTGCCTGGATTAATGCTAATTCCCGAGAACTTCCTTCAGGCGCTGATAATCGAGCCAGGCAATTGTTAAATTACTAAGCTTTCACCACAAAAGATACTGCATCGTGTCCTTCGTGGTGAAAAATCGAGGCCAGGTTTTAAGCTAATTTGGCCTTCAAAAAAGTGACAATATCTGCAAACGGGATTTCTTCATTTGCCTCAGCCGTTCTTGCTTTGTATTCAACCGTACCGGAATCAAGACCGCGATCACCAATAACGATACAATGAGGAATACCGATTAACTCCATGTCCGAAAACATAAATCCGGCACGGACTTTTCTGTCATCAAACAACACATCAATGCCGGCAGCCAGCAAATCTTGGTACAACTGCTCTGAAGCCACTTTAAGACGTTCGGATTTGTGCATGTTCATTGGACAAAGAGCAACCTGAAAAGGCGCAAGATGCGTAGACCAAATAATGCCTTTATCGTCATGACTTTGCTCAATAGCGGCTGCGACTACCCTCGAAATTCCAATACCATAACAGCCCATGGTCATAATCTGGTTTTTGCCGCCTTCGTTGATGACACCGGCTTTCATGGCTTCGCTGTATTTAGTGCCAAGCTGAAAAATATGACCCACTTCAATGCCGCGCGCCAGCGTTATAGTACCTTTACCATCGGGACTTGGATCGCCCTCAACCACTACGCGCAGATCGGCGATATGGTCTGGTGTTGGTAAATCACGTTCCCAGTTCACGCCTTTATAATGCTTATTCTCTTGATTGGCGCCGCACACGAAATTAGCCATAGCTGTTACACTGCGATCGGCAATGATTTTAATATTCAAACCGATGGGGCCGATTGAGCCGGGCTTGCAAATGCAGGCACTGCTGACTTGTTCATCGCTGGCGAACTCCAGTGGTGAAGCAACGCCATCGATTTTTATGGCTTTAATATCGTTAAGGGTGTGGTCACCTCTAAGCAACAACGCAACCAGAGTATCTTCTTCACCTTTAACAATTAGTGTTTTAAGGCATTGTGAGCTTGGAATACTTAAAAACAAGCTGATTTCTTCGATACTATGCTGATCAGGTGTATCAAGCAGCGTTAAGGCTTCCGTAGCTTCACCACGAACGCCTAAAGGTTGTAATGCTTCGGCTTTTTCAACATTCGCTGCATAGTCGCTGTCAGTTGAAAAGGCAATCGCGTCTTCACCGGAATCGGCCAGCACATGAAATTCATGAGAAATAGCGCCACCAATCGAACCCGAATCGGCAATAACTGCTCTGAACTTTAAGCCCAAATGATTGAAAATATTGCTATAAGCCTGATACATCGCCTCGTATGTGACTTGTAAGGATTCATGATCCAAGTGAAAGGAGTAAGCGTCTTTCATGATAAATTCACGCGAACGCATCACGCCGAAACGGGGGCGAATTTCATCGCGGAATTTGGATTGTATTTGGTAATAGGTGATTGGCAGTTGCTTGTAGCTTTTGATTTCGTTACGCGCCAGATCGGTAATGATTTCTTCATGCGTGGGACCCAGGCAAAAATCACGGTCATGCCGGTCTTTTAGTCGGGCAAGCTCCGGGCCGTATTGTTCCCAGCGTCCGGTTTCCTGCCAAAGTTCAGCGGGTTGCAGTCCGGGCATCAACACTTCCAACGCACCGGTTTTTTCCATTTCCGCGCGGGTAATTTTTTCAACTTTGCGCATAACCCGAAGTCCCAGCGGTAACCAAGTGTAAAGACCGGCAGCTAGTTTGCGAATCAGACCGGCGCGAATCATCAGTTGATGGCTGGCTATCTCTGCATCAGCCGGTGTTTCTTTAACGGTATTAAGTGGAAATTGAGAAGTACGCATGATGTATTAAAAGGCTGGCCAATGAAAAAAACAGCTATTTTACAGTTTTATTGACGATTTAGTCATCCTGTTATCAATGGGTGACGCAATAATTGCCGTCAACGATTATGTCGCAGGCTGTTATTAACAAGGCATTGCATTAGATTGGGCTTCAGATGGCTAACTACTTTCGATAAGTTTGATAAAAAAATGAGTGGTTTAGCTTTAGCTGAACGAAGAGGTACCTGAAGAAATCCATTAACGATCAAAACTGTCTTTGTGTGGGACACAGAAGCCGGTATTCAATGGTTGTTCACAATTGTCTATGATTATCTTGTCGTCAGTAGCGAGCACTTAAGTTAAATTAATGCGTTACTGAAATCATCAGATTTTTTAGTCAATTATTCGGTATAAGTGTAATACCTGAATTACAGAGCCTTCCGTCTTAGCTCTTTAGCAAATCAAGACTATCCGAAGCCTTGTCTCTATGTGATAATAATTAAATTGGGTTTGGCGACATTTCTTTCCAACCGACAGCGCCGCAGGGCATAAAGGGGAATAAGTATGGATGAGAATAAAAAGAAAGCGCTAGGTGCGGCACTGATGCAGATCGAGAAGCAGTTTGGTAAAGGCTCTGTGATGCGTATGGGTGATGTGGCTGCTTCCCGAGATATTGACGTGGTTTCTACGGGTTCCCTAGGGTTGGATATTGCTCTGGGCTGTGGCGGTTTACCTCGTGGTCGCGTTATTGAGATTTATGGTCCTGAATCCTCCGGCAAAACCACTTTGACTCTGCAAGTCATCGCCGAAATGCAAAAGTTGGGTGGAACCGCTGCTTTTGTTGATGCCGAGCATGCTTTAGACCCTGGTTATGCAGAGAAATTGGGCGTAAATGTCGATGATTTACTGGTTTCGCAACCCGATACTGGCGAACAGGCTCTTGAAATTACCGATATGTTGGTACGTTCTGGTGCTGTTGACGTGGTTGTCATTGATTCGGTTGCGGCGTTAACGCCTAAAGCCGAGATTGAAGGCGATATGGGTGATTCCCATATGGGTTTGCAGGCGCGTTTGATGTCTCAGGCTTTACGGAAATTGACTGGTAATATTAAGCGTTCCAATACACTGGTTATTTTTATTAATCAGATACGCATGAAAATCGGCGTGATGTTTGGCAGTCCCGAAACCACTACCGGTGGTAATGCACTTAAGTTTTACGCTTCGGTTCGTCTGGATATTCGACGCATTGGCTCGATCAAAAAGGGCGAAGAAGTTATTGGTAATGAAACTCGGGTTAAAGTCGTCAAAAATAAAGTCGCACCGCCCTTTAAACAGGCTGAGTTTGAGATTTTATATGGCGAAGGCATTTCGTTTGTCGGCGAATTGGTCGATTTGGGCGTAAGTTATGGTTTTATTCAGAAAGCCGGTTCCTGGTATAGTTACGGCGATGAAAAAATCGGCCAGGGCAAGGATAATGTAAAGGCTTTTTTAAAAGAGCATCCTGAAAAAGCCAAAGAAATTGAGAGTAAAATCAGAGCTGAAGCTTTTGCCAAGAAACCTGGCGTTAACGATGTACCATCGATTGAAGAAGAGGATGAATAGTTCGTTTTGATTGAAGAAAGTGATTTCGAGCCATTAGCTGGCGACAAGCAAATTAAGGATGTTTGTCTGCGGTTATTGGCGTATAGAGAGCACAGTCAAAAAGAATTGCTGAACAAGCTGGCTTTAAGAGGTTTTGACGCAGAGCTTGCACGTCCGGTTATTTTAGAGTTGGCAGCCGATGGCTGGCAAAGCGATCTGAGATATGCTGAAAGTTATGCCAGATTTCGTATTCTAAAAGGTTACGGACCGCTTCGTGTGACTTATGAACTAAAGCAAAACGGCATAGCGGCGTTTTCTCTTGATGACATTGTCCAAAGAGAGTCGGCTGACTGGCTGGAGTTGTTACAAAAGGTATACAGCAAAAAATATAACCAGGATGTTGTGTTAAAGCGCAATGAATGGGCAAAACGCAATCGTTTTTTACTACAGCGTGGATTTTCCGGCGAAATGATTAATCAGTTATTTAATGATTTGGCTATCAAATTGGAATAAGTTTTAGTTATAACAGCATTTATTATGAAAAAAATGACTAGCGCAGAGTTGCGCACCGCTTTTCTGGAGTTTTTTCGTGAACGGGAACATTCTGTTCAGTCTTCAAGTTCACTAGTTCCGGGCAATGATCCGACTTTATTGTTTACCAATGCTGGGATGGTGCAATTTAAGGATGTGTTTTTAGGCCGAGATCACCGAGAGTATAACAAGGCCGCTACCAGTCAGCGGTGTGTGCGTGCCGGTGGTAAGCATAACGATCTGGAAAATGTTGGTTATACAGCCAGGCATCATACTTTTTTTGAAATGCTGGGTAATTTCAGTTTTGGCGATTATTTTAAAAAAGAAGCCATTCATTTTGCCTGGGACTTTTTAACCAAAGAACTTGAAATTCCTGCGGAAAAATTATGGGTTACCGTTTTTGATGAAGATTCGGAAGCCGAAAAAATCTGGTTGGACGATGTTGGTATTTCGTCGGTTCGTTTTTCAAGAATAGGTGCGAAAGATAATTTCTGGTCAATGGGTGACGTTGGGCCTTGCGGGCCTTGTACCGAAATATTCTATGATCATGGTGAGGATATTGCTGGCGGACCACCGGGTTCACCCGATGAAGATGGTGATCGTTATATCGAAATCTGGAATTTGGTGTTCATGCAATATGACCGTGCCGCAGACGGCTCGTTAACACCATTGCCAAAACCTTCGGTGGATACCGGTATGGGGTTGGAACGTATCGCAGCAGTGCTTCAAGGCGTGCATAGCAACTACGAGATTGATTTATTCCAAAAACTATTAAATGCTGCTGCCGAACTTGCTGGAATTAACGATTTGTCGCAAAGTTCGTTACGGGTGATTGCAGATCATATACGCTCCTGTGCATTTTTGATTGCAGATGGTGTGATGCCGTCCAATGAAGGTCGCGGTTATGTAGTGCGTCGTATTATTCGTCGCGCCATTCGTCACGGTTATCGTTTGGGTATTCGCGATGTTTTCTTTTATAAACTGGTTGCGCCACTGGCTGAAGAAATGGGGCTGGCGTTTCCTGAACTTATTGCGACTCAAGCTCAAATTGAGCGGGTGTTGAAAAAGGAAGAAGAGCGTTTTGCTGAAACCCTGGAACAAGGTATGAGGATTCTGGAGGCGTGTGTCGCCAAAATGGAAGGTTCGGTTATTCCAGGCGATACCGTATTTCAGCTTTATGATACCTATGGATTCCCCGTCGATTTGACTGCCGACTTTGCCCGTGAACATCATCTTACTGTCGATCATGCCGGTTTTGAAATGGCTATGTCTGCGCAACGAGACAGAGCAAGGTCTGCAAGTAGTTTTGGTGCCGATTACGACCAGGATATCAAGCTTGATTCACAGACTGAATTTACCGGTTATCATCACCTTGAAGATCAGGTAAGCATTATTGGTCTTTATAAACAAGGACAACCGGTTAACAGTTTGCAGGATGGTGAAGAGGGTGTTGTGATCTTGGATAAAACACCGTTTTATGCCGAGTCTGGTGGGCAAATCGGCGATTGCGGAATAATTGAGGCCGATGGCGCAATCTTTGAAGTGACCGATACCCAAAAACAGGGTGGAAACCTGTTTTTACATAAAGGCAAATTGCTTTCCGGTATTTTAACTCAAGGTCAATTATGCGATGCCAAAGTTAGTGCGGTTGACAGAATAGCGACTGAGCTCAATCATTCCGCAACCCATTTGTTGCACGCAGCTTTAAGGCAGGTTTTGGGTGATCATGTCGCGCAAAAGGGTTCTTTGGTAAACCCTGAGCGCTTACGTTTTGATTTTTCACATTTTGAGCCAGTAACAACTTTTGAAATCAGTGCTGTTGAGCGGATTGTTAATGAACAAATCCGTTTAAATAATACTGTTAGTGCTGAAGTAATGGCCAAGGATGAGGCTGTTAAAGCCGGTGCTATGGCTCTGTTTGGGGAAAAGTACGGTGACGAAGTACGTGTTTTGAAAATTGGCGAATTTTCTACCGAGCTTTGCGGTGGTACGCATGTTGATAGGGCGGGGGACATCGGTTGTTTGAAAATTATAAGCGAAACTGGTGTTGCGTCTGGTGTCAGGCGCATTGAGGCGGTAACTGGCGGTGTTTGTTTTGACTGGCTAGCCAGTCGAGATAACGCACTTGTCAGTATTGCCGGTATGCTAAAAAGCGCGCCAGATAAAGCACCTGAAAAAGTTGAACAATTGATGGAAAAAAACCGGCTTTTGGAGAAACAGTTGGATCGATTGCAAGCCAAGATGGCCAGTTCGGCAGGTAGCGAACTGGGTGCTCAGGCAGTCGATGTTGAGGGTATTAAGGTCTTGGCCGTTAAGTTGGATGATGTTGATCCCAAATCCCTTAGAGATTTGGTTGAGCAGTTAAAAAACAAACTGGATAGCGCAGTCATTGTGTTGGCGGTTGTAGAAGGCGAAAAAGTCAATTTGATTGCCGGTGTGACCAAAGACAAAATGGGGCAGATAAAAGCCGGCGATTTGGTCAATTTTGTTGCTACTCAAGTGGGAGGGAAAGGTGGCGGTAAACCGGATCTGGCAATGGCGGGAGGTAATGATCCGTCTGGTTTGACAGCCGCATTGGCACAAGTTTCGGCTTGGGTGAAAACGCAACTTGGCGCTTAGAAGGTTCTATTAAATGGCATTATATGTATACAAATTTGGCGGTACCTCAGTTGGTACCGTTGAGCGGATCAAAGCGGTTGCTGAAAAGGTAAAGGCAGCTCATGATTTAGGTGATCAAATTATTGTTGTTGTTTCGGCGATGAGTGGGGAAACAAATCGCTTGGTTGCTCTGGCAAATGCAATGCAGAATAACCCTGATGAACGGGAAACAGATGTCTTGTTATCGACCGGCGAGCAAGTTACCGTTGCCTTGTTAAGTATGGCTTTGCACGAGATTGGTTGCGATGCTTGTTCTTATACTGGTTCTCAGGTAAAAATTCTAACCGATAGCAGTTTTACCAAAGCCAGAATTCGTAAGATAGATGATGCTTGCATCCGCGCGGATCTTGATGCAGGCAAAGTTGTTGTCGTTGCAGGTTTTCAGGGTGTTGATGAAGACGGAAATATCACTACTTTGGGTAGAGGTGGGTCTGATACGACTGCCGTAGCGTTGGCTGCGGCTTTAAAAGCCGATGAATGTCATATTTATACTGACGTTGATGGTGTTTACACGACAGATCCAAGAGTAGAGCCTAAAGCGCGTAGACTGGATAAAATAACTTTTGAAGAAATGCTGGAAATGGCCAGTTTAGGTTCAAAGGTTTTACAGATTAGATCTGTTGAATTTGCCGGAAAATATAACGTTGCCTTGCGCGTGTTGTCATCATTTGAAGAGGGTAGGGGTACGCTCATTACCTATGAGGAATCAGAAGTGGAAAGTGCATTAATATCAGGAATCGCCTTTAATCGGGATGAAGCTAAATTAACCATAACCGGTGTTCCTGATTTACCGGGAGTTGCGTTTAAAATTTTAGGGCCGATTGCTGATGCTAATATCGAAATTGATATGATCATCCAAAATATTGCTGATGATTCAACGACTGACTTTACATTTACAGTCAATCGTAATGAATATCAGCGGGCAAAAGCCTTGCTGGATAAAACCTGCGAAGAGCTTGGCGCCAGAAATGTGACTGGTGATGATAGTATCGTAAAAGTATCGATTGTCGGCGTTGGTATGCGTTCGCACGCTGGGATTGCCTGTACGATGTTTAAAGCATTGGCTGACGAAGGCATTAATATAAGAATGATTTCAACATCCGAAATCAAAATTTCGGTTGTAGTTGATGCGAAATATTTAGAACTTGCAGTAAGAGCATTACACGCAGCTTTTAAACTGGATCAGAAAATTGCATCATAGGGTTTATTTATAAGAAAAATCTGCTATAATTGCTCGTCTTGGTTGGGTACTGTTTAAATTCAGTGCTTTTTTAATATATATAGGGAGTAGCCATGCTTATCTTGACTCGTCGGGTAGGAGAGACTTTAATGATAGGTGATGAAGTTACAGTCACTGTTCTCGGAGTTAAAGGGAATCAGGTTCGCATTGGTGTTAATGCACCGAAAGAAGTTTCAGTGCATAGGGAAGAAATCTACGAAAGAATAAAAAAAGAACAAAATGATCCTGAAGGATTGACAGGGTATGAGATTTAGAATATTCACTGTTGTTCAAAATAACTTTTTA
>SESH01003313.1_pt1 | contig 38838 bp, 38 predicted proteins | sample 3171561 | NCBI WGS metagenome assembly SESH01 (sample SAMN10866947, study PRJNA518727) | freshwater metagenome | biome: subpolar coniferous forest; feature: holomictic lake; material: water; isolation source: holomictic Lake 442 2011 16.5 m and 2014 13 m | place: Canada: near Kenora, Ontario
TTCGAACTTGAATGCGCGCTTGCTTAAACAGGCCGACATGGCAATGTATCAGGTGAAAGAATCAGGGCGTAATTCAGTTCGATTTTTTGATCCCGCCATGCAGCTAGCCGTTGAGATGCGCGCGTCTCTCGAGGCGGATCTGCGTCTGGCTGTGCTTCATCGGCAAATGCATCTGTATTATCAGATTCAGGTCGATCATAAGCTTCGCCCCATTGGCGCTGAGGCGCTGCTTCGGTGGCTTCATCCGGAACGCGGGATGGTCCCTCCTGCACAGTTTATTCCTGTTGCGGAGCAAAGCTCATCCATTATTGAGATAGGTGACTGGGTCATGGAAGCGGCCTGCCAGCAGTTGGCCGCATGGGCGAATATTGCGCAGGCTCAACACTTGACGCTGGCTGTTAATGTGAGTGCCTATCAGTTTAGTCAGCCGGATTTTGTAACGAAGGTGGCTGATCTGCTGCGCACGTACAGCGTGGATGCTTCACGATTGAAGCTGGAATTGACCGAAAGCGTTGTGCTCAACAATGTCACTGATGTGATTAATAAAATGCATGCACTGAAAGTGTTACGCGTTAAATTGTCGATGGATGATTTCGGAACAGGGTATTCGTCACTGTCATATTTGAAACAATTGCCGCTAGACCAGCTCAAAATCGATCAGAGTTTTGTTCGCAACATGACGACCGATCCGAACGATGCGGTGATGGTACAAACCATCATTGATTTGGCCAAGAATTTCCGTTTGAATGTCATCGCAGAAGGTGTTGAAACAGAAGATCAGCTAACGCTATTGATGCAACAAGGTTGTTTGAGTTATCAGGGTTATCTTTTTAGCAAGCCGGTGCCCGTCGAACAGTTTGAGACGTTGCTAAAGTAGAACTGATTAAGCTGGCACAACTCAGGCCATGATAAATAGCTCTATGTCGCCCTCTTCCTGACTGCAGCGCTTTATGCAGGTCTGAACCGCATCAGCGAGTCGCTTTTGTGAGGCGGGCTTGACGATGAAACCGGCAGCCCCCCCTTCGCGTGCAGCGCTTACCCGCTCAGACGTTAAAGAGGCACTGATCATGACAACCTGGGTTGTGATGCCAAATTCTTTGATCGCGCGCAGGGTTTCAATGCCGTCGAGGTCGGGCATTTCGATATCTAGAAAAACGATCTGGGGTTTCAGAACGAGGAATTTTTTGAGCGCCTCGTGCCCGTTTTTAGCCGACTCCACATGCTGGTAACCTTCGCGCCTCACCATCGAGACGTGCAGATTCAGGGTGAGATGTTCGTCATCTACGATCAGGATACGAATTGCTGATTCTGGCATGACATTTTCTCGATGGTTTTCTGAAGGAGGCGGTTTGATCTGATTTAACTTATTGACTGTTAAGCAGAAAAGTTAGCAGCATCCCGCAGCGCTTCTCATTATAATCCCGAAAGCGGTTGTCAGCGTCTGATGTTGATGGTCTGTGTTATACCGCACATCAACGTACGCTTAATCATGTTAGCTTGTCGAACAATTCGTCCGACTCCGGTTCTTTGGAAACTACTGACTGGAAATTATGAGCCTGCACCCGATAGGAAAGCTCTACACACAGCTGCGTAGCTCTGAACAGGGGTTGACGCAAAGGGAGGCCGTACTGCGCCAGGCGCGGTATGGCGCCAACCAGCTGGAAAAAATTGCAGGTACCCCGCTTTTTATCAGGCTGTTCAGGGAATTCACCCACTTTTTTGCGCTGATTTTATGGTTAGCCGCAGGGCTGGCATTTTTTGCCGAGTGGCGCGACCCCGGGCAGGGCATGGCGACCTTAGGGTACGCGGTGTTAGGCGTGATTCTGATCAACGGTATTTTTTCGTTCTGGCAGGAATACCGTGCGGAAAAAGCACTGGCTGCCCTGAACAATCTGTTGCCGCATCACACAACCGCCCTGCGCGACGGTCATGCGGTTCAGTTGATGGTCGCAGAACTGGTCCCGGGGGATGTGATCCTGCTGGCGGCAGGCGATGATGTGCCGGCAGATTGCCGGTTGATCGAAGCATTCGGCGTGCGGGTGAACACCGCCAATCTCACAGGAGAGTCGCGGCCTCAGTCGCGCGACACTAACGTAGCGCCTGAGGAATTGCGGCAGGATATTCTGCATGCGGGAACCTCTCTGATTTCAGGGGACGCGCGCGCCATCGTCTATGCCACCGGTATGCATACCGAGTTTGGTAATATCGCCCGCCTGACACAAACGGCCGCCGAACCCTTGTCGCCATTGCAAAAAGAGATCATGCGCCTGTCGCGACTGATCGCGTTGTTTGCGACTTTGCTGGGCGCATCCTTTTTCTTCGTCGGCCAGATCATCGGCCTGTCATTCTGGGCGAACCTGGTGTTTGCGATCGGCATCATCGTCGCCAATGTGCCGGAAGGTCTGTTGCCCACCGTTACGTTGTCGCTCGCGATGGCGACGCAGCGCATGGCGAAGAAAAACGCGCTGGTGCGACATCTGCCCGCCGTTGAAACGCTGGGTGCGGCCAGTGTGATTTGTTCGGATAAGACAGGTACCTTGACGCAGAACCGCATGAGCCTGAGGCAGTGCTATTGTTCAGGCGCGCTTGTGTCACCCGAGGATTTGCCGGAAGACGCGCCGATGTTGGACGTGATGCAATTCTGTCACGATCTGCGCAGCATCGAGCAGGAGGGTGGCGCGGTGTGGCAGGGCGATCCGATGGAAATAGCCTTGCTGATGAGTGTGAAGGTTGTGCGTGTACACGTTAAGCGTCGGGATGAGATTCCGTTCGATACCGAGCGCAAGCGCATGTCGGTGATCTGCGACACGCCTCTCGGTCCGATCCTGTATTGCAAGGGGGCGCCGGAATCTGTGTTGCCGCTGTGTAGCGCGCAGTGGTTAAACGGCGAGGTGGTGCCGCTCTATGAAACAGGCCGCGCGAGCCTACTTGAGGTCCAGGAGCGAATGGCCGAAAAAGGCTTGCGGGTACTGGCGCTGGCCTATCGCAGTTTACCGGCAGCGTGTATTGAAACGCAGCGCGAGACCGCGCTGATTTTCGCAGGGCTTGCCGGCCTGATCGATCCGCCGCGTGAGGCAGTGCCTGCGGCGATTAAAACCTGCCATGCGGCGGGAATACGCGTGATCATGATTACCGGCGACCATCCGCAGACGGCCTGTGCGTTAGCGCGTGAAATCGGGCTGGCGATTGATCCTGTCGCGGTCACTGGAGACCGGCTGCGCCAGATGTCGGATACGGATTTGCAATTGCTGCTCCATGAGCCGGAGTTGATTTTTGCACGCACTGCGGCCGATCAGAAAATGCGCATCGTGCAGGCCTTGCAGCACCGTGGTGAAGTCGTTGCCGTGACAGGGGACGGCGTGAACGATGCGCCGGCCTTGAAATGCGCCGATGTCGGGATCGCGATGGGGATGTCCGGCACCGATGTCGCGAAGGCGTCTGCCGATATCATTCTGCTTGATGACAACTTCGCTTCGATCGTTGCCGCAATTGAAGAAGGGCGTGCGGTATTCGATAACCTGCGCAAATTTCTGACTTATATTCTGACGTCAAATATTCCCGAAATGGTGCCGTATCTGGCTTTTGTGCTTTTCAAAATCCCGCTCCCGCTCACCATCATCCAGATACTCGCGGTGGATTTAGGCACCGATATGTTGCCGGCACTCGCGCTCGGTGCGGAAAGGCCGGATCCTGACATCATGCAGCGTCCGCCGCGCGCCAGACGCGAGCGGTTGCTAAGCTGGGCGGCCTTGCTGCGTGCGTATCTTTTTTTGGGGGTGCTGGAGGCGGCGGCAGCCATGGCAGTATTCTTCTTTGTGCTGCAAGGCGGTGGCTGGCAATGGGGCGTAGTACCGGGCTTGCACGACACGCTGTATTTGCAGGCTACAACTGGTTGCCTGTCGGCAATCATCGCGATGCAGGTGGTGAACGTGTTTTTGTGCCGCCATGCACAGGCGTCCGTCTTTAGCCGTACGCACCGTCGCAATCGCCTGATCTGGTACGGGGTCGCATCAGAGATCCTGCTGTTGCTTTTGATCGATTACACCCCGTGGGGCAATGCGCTGTTCGGCACGGTGCCGATAGGCGCTAAAGATTGGCTGGTTATCATCGCTTTCATGCCCGTCATGCTGCTGATGGAGGAGCTGCGCAAAGCCGTGGTGCGCAGAAAGTAAGCCGGGTTCTCCCAGCTTTCTTTCTTTATTTCGACAGGGCGTTGGCGATGTCGCGCTTGTGTTCTTCCTCTTGGATCAGGATGTCTTCCAGTACGCGCCGTAAACCATATTCCTTGAGCGCCTCTGCCTGCCCGATCCGCTCCTTGTAACGGGCGATGGCGTTTTCTTCGCCTTTGAGATCATGTTTTAGCATGTCCAGGCTATTGGACGATAGGTCGCGCTTTTCGACATCCACCGTGGGGATGCCGCCCAGATAGTCGATTTGCTCGGAGAGCATCACCGCGTGCTGCATTTCCTCCTGAGCGTGGATGAGCAGTTCTTTCTGGATCGAATCGAATTGTGCGCCGTTGATGGTGGCCGCATGTTGCACATACTGGATCGCCGCTGCATATTCCCATTCAAGGTCTTTGTTCAGTTCCGACAACAATTTTTTCATGGTGATTTTCATTTCAACTCTCCTGTAGATTGTCAAAAACAGCGCTTCATCTTATCAAGTCGCCAACTATCACGCTACTCATACCCCAGGTCTTAGCCGGGAAAAATTTGTCAGGCGGATCGTTGCCGCTATCCCAAAGTAGGGCGCGATCGGTTAAGCTTGGGGATATTTTTAATTCATCGAAAAAACATCATGGCTCAATATGTAATGTCTATGCTGCGCGTCAGCAAAATAGTTCCTCCTAAGCGTCAGATTATTAAGGATATTTCTCTGAGTTTCTTTCCTGGCGCCAAGATCGGCCTGCTGGGTCTGAACGGTTCGGGTAAATCAACCGTGCTGCGCATCATGGCGGGGGTGGACAAAGAATACGAGGGCGAGGTCCAGCATTTGCCGAATATTCGCATCGGCTATCTGGCGCAGGAACCACAGTTGAATCCTGAAAATACCGTGCGTCAGGAAGTCGAAGAAGCGTTAGGCGAAGTGATGCAGGCGCAAGCGAAACTGGATGAAGTGTATGCCGCGTATGCCGAGGAAGATGCCGATTTTGATGCCCTCGCCGCCGAGCAGGCGCGTCTGGAAAATATCATTGCCGCCGCAGGTTCAGGTTCTGATCAATTGATGGAAATTGCAGCAGACGCTTTGCGTTTACCTGAATGGGATGCGGTCATCAAAAATCTTTCAGGTGGTGAAAAGCGCCGTGTTGCCCTTTGTAAGCTGCTGCTGGACAAGCCGGACATGCTGCTGCTGGACGAGCCGACCAACCATCTGGATGCGGAATCCGTCGAATGGCTGGAACAATTTTTGGTGCGTTTCCCAGGCACTGTGGTGGCGGTCACCCATGATCGTTACTTCCTCGACAATGCGGCTGAGTGGATACTGGAGCTGGATCGCGGCCACGGCATTCCATGGAAGGGCAATTATTCCTCTTGGCTGGAGCAGAAGGGCGCTCGTCTGGAGACTGAGAACAAGCAGATGGACGCGCATGCGAAGGCGATGAAGCAGGAATTGGAATGGGTGCGCCAAAATCCTAAGGGACGTCAGGCCAAATCCAAGGCGCGTATCGCCCGCTTCGAGGAACTCAATTCGCAGGAACACCAAAAACGCAACGAGACGCAGGAAATCTTCATTCCCGTCGGCGAGCGTTTGGGTAACGAAGTCATTGAGTTTGACGGGGTATCCAAGGCTTACGGCGACCGTCTGCTGATCGATAATTTAAGCTTCAAGGTGCCGGCAGGTGCCATCGTCGGGATCATCGGCCCGAACGGCGCGGGTAAGTCCACCCTGTTCCGCATGATCACAGGCCGTGAGCAACCGGATTCCGGCACGGTCAAGATCGGTCAGACCGTCAAGATCGCGCACGTCGATCAAGCACGCGATTCTCTGGAAAACGAGAAGACCGTGTTCGATGCGATTTCAGGCGGCAATGAAATTCTCACCGTCGGTAAATACGAAACCCCTGCGCGCGCCTACATCGGTCGCTTCAACTTCAAGGGCGGCGATCAAGGCAAGTTGGTTGGTCAGCTCTCCGGCGGTGAACGCGGACGTCTGCATCTGGCGCAAACCCTGATTGCGGGCGGCAATGTGTTGCTGCTCGATGAACCGTCCAACGATCTGGACGTGGAAACTTTGCGTGCGCTGGAAGATGCGCTGCTGGAATTTGCCGGTTGCGTGGCGGTGATCTCCCATGATCGCTGGTTCCTCGACCGAATAGCTACGCACATTCTGGCTTGCGAAGGCGATTCAAAATGGACCTTCTTTGACGGCAACTATCAGGAATACGAAGCCGATAAGCGTAAACGTCTCGGCGAAGAAGGCGCCAAACCTAAGCGTATCCGTTACAAGCCGATCAGCCGCTAATGCAGTGCGGGGCAGACAATTTCTGCCCCCTGTCTGTTGCAGGACTGCATCAAAATTTCTTGAAGGGACGAGTCCATGAGCGATAGTTTTCCACCTTCCGGCAGTGATGGATTGATCAAGTCCATGTTTACCGACCCGATGTCCGGCATCTTTCGGATCTGGGTGGGGATCATCAATTTCGCCATTGTCGTCTCTTGCCTGTCGCTGGCCGGTGAAACGGTCGATCCGTATTCCACGACCCATGCGGTTTTGTTCAAGTCGATTGAATACAGCGCTGTCTTGTTATTCACCATTGATTACTTGGGAAATATTTATTTTGCCAAAGACCGGTTGAAGTATTTCTTCAGTTTCTGGGGGGTAGTGGATTTGATTTCCATCCTGCCGACCTATTTGATGCTGTTCAATCTGACCGCGCTGCAGGGATCGAAAGTGTTGCGCGTGCTGCGGGTGTTGCGCGTGCTGCGGGTACTCAAGATGGCGCGCATCGCCCTTGAACAGCTAAGACATACGGCTAAAGAGTCCAATCCGCTCTGGACCAACCTGAAGATTTACTTCATCGCCTTGTTCTCGGCCATCATGATTTCCAGCACAGCGATCTATTACGCAGAAGGTGATTTGTATTCAGCGGCGTCGCTGGCTGCCGGGCAGGCTAGGCTTGATGCCGCTTTCAAAGCGAATCCTCAGCCTGTCGATGTGCCTGGCGCGAAATTTATACCGACAGATCCTGTCAGCGGCAATCCGATTCCGGCAGAAAAACGTGTCTTTACGTCGATTCCCGCCGCCATGTGGTGGAGCGTGGGATTGACTGCCACGGGCTACGGCGATATGTATCCGGTGACCTTCTGGGGGCGGGTAATTGCGGGCCTCACTATGCTGATGGGCTTGGTTCTGTTTGGCATCCTGTTGAACATCGTGGGCAAAACCATCATGGTGATGTTGTTCGGCGAACCCGTTGTGGAAGATACGGATATCAAGGCGACCCGGGAGGCGATACTCGGCATGATGGTGACGCGCGACTGGATTACTCAGGCGCGTTCAGAGGAAATCGAACGGTTATCAGAAGATGAGATTAAGGCAAAAACCCGGAATTTGTGACTCGCCGCGTATTACCCCCGGCAAAGCATCACGGCTATGTGATGACTCATTGCATTTTCCGCCCCTCTCGTTACAATACCCGAATTCAATTTTTATTCGGTGACTTGTCATGCGGGAGCAAATCATCAGTCTGACCGACTTTAAAACCTCCGCTAGTCGTCTTTTACAAGAAACGCGCGGCGGGGCAAACATCATTCTGACGCAGAACGGTTCGGCCAGCGCGGTGGTGCAGGATTACGCAACCTACCGTACCCAGCAGGATGCCTTTTTGATGCTCAAGCTGATGGTTCAGGGCGAGGCCAACGTGAGTAAGAGTCAGCTGACTTCGCAGTCTGAGGTGTTCAGTTCGATGCGTGCTTCCTTGCTCGAGCAGCAAAATGGCTGAAACGCATCAGGTGTTGTGGACGGACACGGCGCGGCAGGACTTAACCGGGATCATCGATTACATCGCGCAGGACAGCGTTGAGGATGCGCTGGTGATTCTGGATAAACTGGAGGCTAAGGCCACTCAGCTTACCACTTTGCCCAGTCGCGGTCGCATCGTGCCGGAACTGCTGGACACCGGCATATCTCAATACCGTGAAATCATCAGCGCGCCGTGGCGCATTGTTTGCCGGATTGAAAGTCAGCGCGTTTTGGTGATGGCGGTACTCGACAGTCGTCGGGATTTACAGGTTGTTTTGCTCAACCGACTGGCGCACTGAGGTTAAAACGTGCTGCCATTTGAATATTCGAAACGGTTTCAGGACGCCACCATGGAAATGAAGAAAATCAACTCAGGTAAGCTGCGGGCCATAGGCTACGACGCCCGTGCCCATTTGCTGCAAGTACAGCTCGATGACGGAAGTCACTTGCAGTACAGCGCTGTGAGCGAGGATTTATGGCGTCGCTTCAGTTCATCGGGCGCGTCATGGAGTTTTTACCGCGACAATATCGAAGAAGAATTCACTGCCAAGCGCGTTTCCGGAAAAGCACCCGCGACCATTAATCCGCTCGATGCCTTGTTCGGCGATGTGGATGGCTAAGAAGACCTGGCTCAGCTGGAGCAGCGGTAAGGACAGCGCTTGGGCGCTGCATGTGTTGCGACAGTCCGATGAATACGAGGTGGCGGGGCTCTTTACCACCATTAACGCGACCTTCGAGCGCGTCGCCATGCATGCGGTGCGTGTCGAGTTGCTGCGTGAGCAGGCGCTGGCGGTCGGTTTGCCGGTGCACCTGATTGAAATTCCCTATCCGTGCTCAGATGAGCAATATGCTGACGTGATGACGGCCTTCATGGCGCGCGCGAAGGCCGCGGATGTGCAATGCATGGCATTCGGGGATTTGTATCTGCAGGATGTGCGAAATTACCGCGAGCAGCGTATGCAGGGCAGCGGGATAGCGGCGGTTTTTCCGTTGTGGGGGAAGCCTACGCGGGAATTGCTAGAGGAGATGCTGGCCGGCGGTCTGCGCGCCTGCCTGACTTGCATTGATCCTAAGGTATTGCCTGCAGCGTTCGCCGGGTGCGAATTGACGCCGGAATTGCTGGCCAGCTTCCCGTCCGGTATTGATCCTTGCGGTGAAAACGGCGAGTTTCACACCTTTGTGTTCGATGGCCCGATGTTCACCAGGGCGCTTGATGTTGAGACGGGCGAAGTGGTGACGCGCGATGGTTTTGTGTTTGCCGATTGTCAGATCAGGCGCTGAGATTGATGAACAGATTTCGCACAGCGGAGCGGCGATGCGGCTTAGTTGATGCGACAGAAATGGGCGAACCTGTGAGAAGCAAATTATGACGAATAAATCCGTTGCCGTCATTGGCGGCGGGCCTGCCGGGCTGATGGCCGCCGAAGTGCTCAGCCGGGAGGGCGTGCGGGTCGAGGTGTATGACGCGATGCCCACTGTCGGGCGTAAATTTTTGATGGCGGGCAAGGGCGGCATGAATATCACGCACTCCGAACCGCTGGCGGCCTTCGTGTCACGCTATGGGTCGCGTAGCGGCAACATCGCGCCTATGCTTGATGCATTCGGGCCGGACGCGCTGCGTGCCTGGGTGCAGGAGCTTGGAATTAACACCTTCGTCGGCAGTTCAGGGCGCGTATTCCCCGAGGATATGAAGGCGGCGCCTCTGTTGCGCGCCTGGCTGCACCGGTTGCGCGAAGCGGGCGTGAAATTTCATATGAAACATCGCTGGTGTGGGTGGGAGGGGGGCGACCTTTGTTTCGAGTCACCTGATGGCCCCGTTCTGGCGCAGAGTGATGCCGTGGTGCTGGCGCTAGGCGGCGGCAGCTGGGCGCGGCTAGGCTCTGACGGTACATGGGTGCCGCATCTGACCGCGCGGGGCGTTGCGGTCGCGCCGCTCAAACCTGCCAATTGCGGGTTCGAGGTGAGCTGGAGCCCTTATTTTTCCGGTAAATTCGCAGGTGAGCCGATGAAATCGGTGACGGTGAGTTTTATGGACAGTAAGGGCGTCTTGCATACTAAACAGGGCGATCTGATGGTGACGGAGCACGGGATCGAGGGCGGGCTGATCTACGCCTTGTCCGCTCCGCTGCGCGAGCAGATTTTGGCTGCGGGCAGCGCCATCGTTCATATCGATCTTTTGCCTGCCAAATCGCTCTCGCGTCTTGTCGGTGAGATCGATCATCCGCGCGGTTCGCGTTCGATGTCCAGTCATTTGCAGAGTCGCGCGAATCTCAAGGGCGTGAAGGTTGGCTTGCTGCGCGAACAGTTGCCGCCTGAAGATTTCGATCAGCCTGAGAAATTGGCCGCAGCAATTAAATCATTGCCGCTTACGCTGCTTGCAACACGACCTTTGGATGAGGCGATCAGCTCGGCCGGCGGCGTGACTTTTGAAACGCTTGATGAGCGATTGATGGCACGTGCTTTGCCGGGCGTATTTTGCGCCGGTGAAATGCTCGATTGGGAAGCCCCCACTGGCGGGTATCTGTTAACCGCCTGTTTTGCCAGCGGACGGCGGGCGGGTGAGGGCGTGCTGGCATGGATGAAACAGGATGCGCGATGCTAACGAATTTGAAAAATCTTGAACCGCAAGTTGTCTGGGCGCACTTTGCCAGCCTGTGCGATATCCCGCGTGCCTCTAAACATGAAGCAGCCCTCGTTGCCCATCTGATTGGATGGGCGACTGCGCGCGGCATTGCCGCCGTTGCTGACGGGGCGGGTAATCTGATCCTGAAAAAACCGGCTACATCGGGCTGTGAAGGCCGTCCCGGCGTGATACTGCAAGCGCATCTGGACATGGTGTGTCAGGCCAATGCGGGCACGCAGCACGACTTTTTGCGCGATCCGATTCCCGTTGAGGTGCGCGATGGCTGGGTGATTGCGCCGAACACCACATTGGGTGCCGACAACGGGATCGGTGTCGCGCTCGCGCTGGCGGCATTAGAGGAGCCGGGTTTGCTGCATCCCGCGATCGAGGTGCTGCTGACGGTGAACGAAGAGTCGGGCATGGATGGCGCCCGGGGTTTGGCGCCCGGCACCTTGCAGGGACGCACGCTGATCAATCTGGATACCGAGGAGTGGGGGCATTTTTATTTGGGGTGTGCAGGCGGCGTGGATGTCGAAGTGCGTAGCGGGTGCGATTTTGACCCGGTGCCACCCGATTACCTGCTGGTGCGCTTCGATGTATCCGGTTTGCGCGGCGGACATTCAGGTATCGATATTCATCTGGGGCGCGGCAATGCGATTAAATTGGTGGCAGAGGCGCTGCGCGATCTGTCGGCGCATAGTGATGTCAGGCTGATTCGTCTGCAGGGCGGTTCGGCGCGCAATGCGATTCCGCGTGAGGCGTTTGCCGAATGTGCCCTGCCCGCTGCGATCGCCGTGAATATCGACGAATGGGTGCAGCATCGCCATCAGGCGTGGCGCGCGCGCTTTGCAACGATCGATCCGCAGGTGAGTTTTTCGTGCCGGCATTTCGATACGGTCCCTGATGCCGCTCTTTTGCAGGCTGATCAGCTGCGAGTGCTGGCCTTTCTCGACACGGTTGCCAACGGGGTATCCTGCGTCAGCCATGATTTTCCAGGCGTCACCGACACCTCGAGCAACCTGGGAGTTGCGACCCTTGACGCTGGTGAATTTAAAGCTACCTTTAAGGTTCGTTCGCTGCGCGATGAAAGCGCCGGTGCGCTGGCGGATAAACTCGTCGTTTACGCGGCGGCACAGGGTATGAAAGCCTGCAAGGACGGCGCGTATCCCGGCTGGACGCCTAATCCGGCGTCGCCTCTGTTGGCTTTGTGTCAGCAGGTCTACACGGCACAGTTTGGTGAAGTCGCCGGTTTGCAGGTGATACACGCCGGTCTCGAATGCGGCTTGCTCGCATCAAGCCATCCTGATGTGGATATGATTTCCTTCGGGCCTGATATACAGGGTGCGCATGCGCCCGGCGAACGTGTCCAAATTGAGTCGGTCGGGTACTGCTACAATCTGCTTAAGGCTTTGTTGCAGGCGCTGGCGCGATGAGCGCCGCGACTAGTGAACCGAGTTCAGGGTGGTTGTTAAAATAGCTTCCGAGCTTTTCGGGAGTTTAAATTTGCTAAACGCGCGGTGTATCTTCTTTTCATCTATTCTGTGGCCTTTGTCCTCAAAAAAGATGCCCGCACGGTGACCGTTGGCCAGCATGGTGGTAAAAGCAAAGCGCCAGTTATGCGCCTCAGCCATGCGTTCGCGTAAGTCGTGCTCGTTAAAAATGACGACACCCGCTTGTTTAATTGATTCCAGGAATTGTTCAAACGAATCCGTGTCCAGCTTGCCCATTTTATTCACCTTCGATATTTCGGCCAGTGTTAGCCATGGTGCCATTAACGCGGCAAAATGGGCTTGGTTGACAGCAGGTGACGATTGTCGTTTTTTGTAGTCGATTTTTTATGAAATTTCCGCAAAATTTTACTTGTAAATCATAGGGATGTGTCGCGAAAGCGAAATATAAAATTTATGCTCACTCATCATCAAGCAGGTCAGCTGGTCCGGCTGCGCTGGACGGCTTTTATCATCGTTGGCCTAGCCTACGTGTTGTCCTTTTTTCATCGTTTTGCACCGGCCGCGATATCGACCGATTTGCAGCAAACTTTTCATGCGAGTGGCGCGGAGTTAGGCGGGCTGGCGGCGACCTATTTTTATGTTTATATGGTGATGCAGATTCCCACAGGAATTCTGGTCGATACGCTGGGGCCGCGTAAGGTGGTGGCGGCAGGCGGATTGATTGCGGGAGCGGGCTCGCTGCTGTTCGGTATGGCGGATACGCTGGCTGCGGCCTCAGTTGGTCGGCTGCTGGTGGGATTGGGCGTGTCCGTTACTTTCATCTCGCTGCTAAAACTCAATGCAGCCTGGTTTCACGACCGGCATTTTGCCACGATGACCGGTGTGACGATCTTACTGGGTAATGTAGGCTCATTACTTGCGGCCGCCCCCTTAGCTTGGGCCTTGAATTTCATTTCATGGCGCAGTGCGTTTGTCGTCGTCGGGGTAGTGTCGCTGGTTTTGGCGTTATTGGACTGGTATCTGGTGCACGATCATCCGGGGCGCGCAGGCTTGCCCAGTATGCGGGAACTCGACGGGCGGGCGGCACATGACGTTCATGCAGGTCACTGGTATGACGGACTGTTGGTGGTGTTGAAAAATCGTGCGACCTGGCCTGGACTTTGGGTGAATATGGGGCTGGCAGGTTCGTTGTTTGCTTTTGCGGGGTTGTGGGCGATCCCCTTTTTGCGCGATGTGTATGGCATGGACCGCTCGCAGGCGGCCTATCATACGACTTTGCTGCTGGCAGGATTTGCGCTCGGCGCGTTTTTTATCGGCATGCTGTCTGACCGGATCGGGCGGCGCAAGCCTGTCATGATCGCGGGTGCGCTGGCGTATTGCCTGTGCTGGCTGCCCTTGCTGTTTGGTGTGGCGATGAGCGGCATGACGGGGTATCTTTTATTCTTCGCGATGGGGTTGTGTGCGCCGAGCTTCACCCTGAGTTGGTCTTGCGCCAAGGAGGTTAACCCTCATGCGCTATCGGGTATGGCGACCAGTGTAGTCAATATCGGTGGTTTTCTCGGTACCGCGATTATGCAGCCGCTGGTGGGATGGGCGATCGATAGGGCGGGCGGCGGCGGTCTGGCTGCTTATCAGCCGGGTATTGCAATTTTGCTGGGATTTTCACTGCTGGGATTACTCGCCACGATGTTCATCCGCGAGACCTATTGCCGGTATGTTCAGCCGGGCTGAAAATCCGCGAGTGCGGCGCACTTTCGGATAGAATCACACCGTTAATTAATTATGAAGAGAGTTGTCGTATGAATTTAGCGCAGTTGTTTCGCCATGAGACCGAATTAAAAACATTGGCTGCCGGCGAAGTATTGTTCAATGAGGGGGAGTTGGGCGGCCTGATGTACGTGTTGATGTCAGGTGCGACGGAGATTATCGTTCATGGCCGTATCATGGAAACCTCTGAGCCCGGCGCCATTTTGGGTGAGATGGCGATGATTGATAACGTTGCTCATTCGGCAACGGTGATTGCCAAAAGCGATTGCACTTTTTTGCCCATAGACCAAAAGCGCTTTAATTTCCTTATTCAACAGACACCTAACTTCGCGCTGCATGTGATGCGTGTTATTGCCGGCCGTTTGCGTAAAACGGATGCCTGCTTGTGAGATAAAGCATCAGTCATCTGATCTGAGTATGAAACATAAGCGTGAACAACTGAATCGTGAGCAGGCTGTGATGCCTGATGGTCTGCTAAGGCAGGACGACGGGGTTTTCGTCGATGTGTCGCAGTGCACGTCCGCGAGTGATTTTGCAAAAATGGTCAACAGTCTGTTTGCTGACGGCGTGCGATTTGAGGGGCTCGATTATTCGATTTTTTCCGGTTTATTGTACGATTTTGACCGCACACTAGTCGGGTGCGGCAATCCTAATAAATTGCGGCTGGCAAGTGAGGTGGTCGTTTTTTCACCAGACCGGCGTGCGCTATACAAAGCGGTGAAGCTGGATGCGGATAACCGGCATGCAGTTTATTTTTTTGAGCCTGTCGAGATTGAGACGGTTGTTGAAGAGCCGGTCTATGGTGAGGAAGCCGGCGTACAAGTCATTACGAGCATGGCGCGTAAAAAGGTCCGGCAGTCAACCCGGCTCGATCTGGACGAATTTATCACCGATATGTGGCTCAAGGGCATCCGTTATGGACTTGATGTCGAGACGGTGAATGACGTGATTGTTCGCGGTAAGACGGTGCGTATGGAGATTGCCGCTCAGCTTGATGCGATCGCAGGGGCTGATGCCGAGATAGAAGAGGCGTGTGACGCGTTGCACAGGGATAATTCGCCCAAACTGTTGTTAAATGGCAAGGCCGATCTGCGTAAGTTTCAGGATCGTTTTCCGCAAATCGCGCAGGGTGCCCGACTCCTCAAAAAGAAAATCAGGGTGTTGGGCCGTCACGGGTACACGGTTAGCGGCGAGCTGATCCCGGTTGATCAGCCGCAAGATGCGATCGACTTGTCTGCACTGGCTGGTACGGGTACGCGTGTGGAAATTCAGGATGGCTGTGAATACATCGTCGCGAGTCAGGACGGCTTTTTGTCGCTGAGTCTTGAAACGAATCACATTGCGGTTACGGAATCGATCGAAAATAAGGCGGGGGTGAGTCTTAAAACGACCGGCGATTTGTTGCTGGCCGGCAATGAGTTTATTGAACATGGTGAGGTTCAGGAGGGGCGGTTCGTAGAAGGAAAAAATATGACCTTCCACTCTGATGTTTACGGGGACGTGATCTCGCAAGGTGGATTTATTCTGCTCGAGGCGAACCTATCGGGCGGCAGCGCCAAAAGTTACGGCGGGGATGTGACGTCAAGCGGTCGCGCATTTAATTCGGTCATCGAGGCGTGTTCAGGACAGGTGACCTTGCAATATGCCGAGAGTTGCCTGATCGTGGGTGAGTCGGTTGTTATCGACCGCGCGGTCAATTGTGAGATCGTCGCTCAAACGCTTCAGATCGGTTCTGCAGAAGGATGCAATATCGCAGGGCTTAATGTTCAGATCAACTCGAGCGGTGCGCGCCGCGGAAAAGAGACGCTGATTTTTATTCTGGTGCCTGATTTGTCGGTGCTGGAGGCGCAAATACAACAGATGAATTGCGAAATCGAGGGCTGCAATAAAATTGTTGCGACCAAAGAGGCTGAGCTCGTGCAACTCAAATCCGATGCGGAGTTCGCCAAATATCTTGCGCTGGCAACCAGCATCCGGCAGGGGAAGATTCAACTCAACACGGCGCAGCAGGATGGCTGGCAAAAGATGACGGCCCGATTTGCAGGTCAGATGGGCACAGGTAGCCGATTGACTGCCGAAAAGCGCGAGCAGGTCGCGCGAACTCAGGTTTTTATTCGTGAACAGGCGCACTTGCTGGCGGCGCGGGAAAAATTGTGTGAAAACATTGGTTGTGAGATTACAACGGTGGCCGGCGATACCCGCGTGCAAAGCCGGATTGCAACCTTAGCCTTGTTTCAACAGGCAAAGCCTGCAGGGATACGAGCCCGATTGCGCGAGCAGGATATTAAATTCCAAAGTATTTTTTCAAATGACTCGGGCGCGTTTAAGTGGAATTTTCATGACAGGGTTGCCTTGCCCCCTTGAGGTGTAGAATCGCCACATCGAGTTAACTTAGGCCACGCAGTGTGGCCTTCTTTGTTGTAACGCATTTCATCGGAGCATTATGTATTTGCCTGCTGCTTTTATTTCGGTTGTGCTGATCTGGTCGACGACGCCGCTCGCCATAAAATGGAGCGCGCTGGGGGCGGGATTTAGCTTTGCCGTGCTCTCGCGCATGACCATAGGCGTTGTGTTGTGCGCGCTGTTGCTGCTGCTGTTTCGCGTTCGATTCCCGCTGCATCGCCGCGCGCTGCATAGCTATCTGGCGAGTGGCTCCAGTATGTTTGGCACGATGGTGTTGGCCTACTGGGCGTCACAATATGTCAGCTCCGGCATGATCTCGGTGCTGTTCGGCATCTCCCCGCTGATCACAAGCTTGGGGGCGATGGTGTGGCTCAAAGAGGAGGCGGTGACACGGCATAAGCTGGCGGGCATCCTGCTCGGACTATCCGGATTGCTGATGGTATTTTGGGGGGCGCTGCATCTGGGTGAGGGGGCGGCGCTCGGTCTGGCCGCCTTGGTGCTCGCTGTGCTGATTCAGGCGCTAGGACTGGTCTGGATTAAGAAAGTGGGCGATAACAGCCCGCCGCTGGCGACGACGTTAGGGAGTCTGAGTGTGGGGCTGCCGCTATTTTTTCTCGCCTGGTGGCTGTCAGGGGAATCATGGCCGGCCTCGATTGAGACGCGTGCCCTGACGGCGATCATCTATCTGGGGGTGGTCGGGTCTGTGGTGGGGTTTATGCTGTACTACTACATGATCAAACATATGGATACGGGGCGCATTGCCCTGATCAATCTGATTACGCCGGTGATGGCGCTGCTGCTGGGGCACGGATTGAATAACGAGGCTGTCTTGCCGCAAGTCTGGTTCGGTACGGTCTTTATCTTGCTGGGCTTGTGTGTGCACCGCTGGGGTGAGCGCTACGTCCCGCGCTTGATTCCGTCGCGTACAGAGTGAGTACTGCTGCCGTGATAAAATCGACGCTGAAAATTTCCCCGTGGTGTTTCTTGAATAAACCTGTCCTGTTGCTATCTGTGATCATTCATTCATCTGGTCTGACGACTGTCTTGATGCGGAGGTGCGCGTGAGTGCCCCGCTATCTGCTGCCGCGCTGCGCCGCAAGTCGCGGATTGATGCGCTGACGAGCATAGAGTTTCCTGCCGAGCTGCCTGTCGTGGCAAGGCGGGAGGATCTGGCGCGGGCGATTCGCGATAATCAGGTCGTCATCGTTTGCGGTGAAACGGGTTCCGGTAAGACAACGCAGTTGCCGAAAATCTGCCTGACGCTGGGGCGCGGCGTGCTGGGCGCGATCGGGCACACCCAGCCGCGTCGGGTGGCGGCACGGACGGTGGCGAATCGCATCGCCGCCGAACTTAAAACTGAACTCGGCGGCCTGGTGGGTTACAAGGTGCGGTTCCACGACAAGGTGTCTGCTGATACCGTGATCAAGCTGATGACGGACGGTATTTTGCTGGCGGAAATCCACAGCGACCCGCTACTGCGCCGTTATGACACGATCATCATCGATGAAGCGCACGAGCGCAGTCTTAATATCGATTTTTTGCTGGGTTACTTAAAACAGTTGCTGCCAAAACGCCGCGATCTGAAACTCATCATCACCTCTGCAACGTTAGATGCCGACCGGTTCGCCAGGCATTTCGGCGCGGTGGTAGTCGAGGTGTCGGGGCGCAGTTATCCGGTCGAAACTCGCTACCGGCCTTTGCAGATCAGCGATGAGGGCGAGGCGCAGGATGTGCCCAAAGCCGTGAGTGCCGCACTCGATGAATTGGCCGCCGGCGGCTTGCGCGGTGATGTGCTGGTTTTCCTGCCCGGTGAACGCGAAATCCGCGATACGGCGGAAGCCTTGCGTCGCCATCATCCTAAAGGCATTGAAATCCTGCCACTGTTCTCGCGCCTGTCCGCCTCCGAGCAGGATAAGGTATTCAAGACCGGGCATGCGCGGCGCGTGGTTCTTGCGACAAATGTCGCTGAAACATCATTAACTGTGCCTAATATCGGTTATGTGATCGACTGCGGGCTGGCACGCGTGAACCGTTACAGCATCCGGCAGAAGGTCGAACAGCTGCATATCGAGAAGATTTCCCGCGCAGCGGCCAATCAGCGCTCTGGGCGGTGCGGTCGCGTGATGAGTGGTGTTTGCATTCGTTTGTACGAGGAAGCCGACTTTTTGCTGCGAGATGAGTTCACCGACCCTGAAATATTCCGGGTATCGCTGGCCACCGTGATTCTGCGCATGAGTGCGCTGGAACTGGGTGAGATTGCCGAATTCCCGTTTATTGAACCGCCTACGCCGCGCATGATTGCAGACGGGTATCAGTTGCTGTCTGAGCTAAACGCGATTGATGATGAGCGAAATTTAACCAAATTAGGTCATGAACTCGCAAAATTACCGTTAGATCCGAAAATTTCGCGACTGTTGCTGGCAGGAAGGCAATATCAGTGCCTAACGGAAATTCTGATTATTGCCAGTGCGCTATCGGTGCAAGATCCGCGTGAACGTCCGCTGGATCGACAGGAGGCGGCTGACGCCGCGCATAAGCGTTTTGCGGATGAGCGGTCGGACTTTTTGGCGTTTATTAAAATGTGGGCGTGGTTTGAGCAGGCGCTGGCGCACAAACAATCCAATCGCTTGTTCAGCGAAGAATGCCGCAAGAATTTCCTCTCGCCGCTGCGGCTGCGCGAGTGGCGCGAGTTGTATCAGCAGTTGCACACGCAGGTAACCGAAATGGGCATGCGTGAGAATGAGTTGCCGGCGAGCTACGAGCAAATACATAAGGCGCTGTTGTGCGGCCTGCTCGGCAATATCGGCATGAAGGGCGTGGAAGGCAATGAATATATGGGTGCGCGCGGCATCAAATTTTTCATTGCACCTAATTCAGTGCTGGCGAAAAAGGGCGCGAAGTGGGTGATGGCAGGAGAGTTGATCGAGACGCATCGATTGTATGCGCGCTGTGTGGCCCGAATCGAGGCCGAATGGCTGGAGGAAGTGGGCGATCATCTGATCAAGCGGCATTATTACGATCCGCATTGGGAGAAAAAGCCCGCGCAAGTGGTAGCCTTCGAGCGCAGTACCTTGCATGGTTTACTGCTCAACGCCAAAAAACGCGTGCATTACGGGCCGATGAATGTGTCTGAATCTCGCGAGGTGTTCATTCGTCAGGCGCTGGTGGAGGGCGAATTTGATACGCGTGCGCCGTTTTTCGCCTTCAATCAAAAACTGATCGCCGAGATCGAGGCGCTGGAGCACAAGGCGCGTCGCCCCGACGTGCTGGTGGATGACGAGCTGATTTTTGCGTTTTATGACAGTCTCATTGCGCCGCATATTCATAACGGGGCGACCTTTGAGTCGTGGCGCAAAGAGGCTGAGCGTATCGACGCTAAGCTGCTGTACTTGAAGAAAGACGATTTGATGCGTCACGAGGCGGCGGGGATTACGACCGACCAGTTTCCGCCGCAAATGATAATCGACAACGTCAGTTTTGCACTGAGTTATAACTTTTCGCCGGGCAAGAATGACGATGGCATCACCTTAACGGTGCCGCTGGCGCTGATCAATCAGGTTAGCGCTACCCGTTGCGAATGGCTGATTCCGGGGCTGCTACCGGAAAAAATCGTGCAACTGGTCAAGACTCTGCCGCAAAAGATTCGTCGTAATCTCGTGCCGGTGCCGGAATTTGCCGCGAGATTTGTGCGCGATGTGCCGCCTGCGAATCTCTCTTTGCTGCTGGCGTTAGCCCGCTATATCCGCGAACAAAAGCAGCTCGATGTGCCGCTGGATGCGTTTCGTCTGGAGCAGTTACCTGCACATTTGCTGATGAATTTTCGCGTGCTGGACGAGCATGGCCGGCAGCTAGGCTTGTCGCGCAATTTTGCCCAGTTGCACAGTGAACTGGCGCCGCACGCCGCTCCCGTGATTGCGGCCGTGACAGTGGATAAGCAGGAACGTCTGACCGAGCAGCGGCACACGAGTTGGGGATTTGCTACCTTTGTCGATACGCGCGAGGTCGACCGTGCAGGGCAAAAAGTCACACTCTATAACGCGCTGGTGGATGAAATCGATGCGGTCGTGCTGCGCGCCTTCGATACACGCGATGCCGCAGAGGCAGCCCATCGCGCAGGTTTACGCCGTCTGTTCATGCTGGCGTTGAAGGAGCAGGTCAAGTATCTGGAAAAAAATCTGCCCGATGCGCAGCGATTAGGGATGTTGTTTATGCCTTTTGGCACGCAACAGGAATTGCATCAGCAGATATTGGCGATGGCCTTCGATAAGGGCTGTCTCAACGATCCGTTGCCGGTCAATGAGGCCGCTTTCACAGCCCGTGCAAAGGATGCCAAAAACCGTTTGCTGCTGATCGCGCAGGAGTTGGCGCGCCTGATCGCACAGGTGCTGAGCGAACATCAGGCGCTGCAAAAATGCCTGCCGCAGATTAAGTCCAGCGCGCAAGCGAGCGCAGATATCCGCGCGCAACTGGAATGGCTGCTGCCCAAACGCTTTGTTGCCGACACGCCCTACGAGCGATTGCAACATGTGCCGCGCTATCTCAAAGCGATCAATCTGCGTATCGAAAAGCTGCGCAGCAATCCGGCCCGCGATGCGCAGTGTATGACGCAACTGCACCCGTTGTTGCAGGCCTTGCAAAAGCAGACCAAGCAGGGCAAGCCTGATCCGCGTTTCGTCGAGTTTGCCTGGTTGTTGCAGGAGTTGCGCGTCTCCTTGTTTGCTCAGGAGCTAAAAACGCCGGTGATCGTGTCGGTAAAGCGACTGGAAAAAATGCTGCTGGCGATCAAGTAAACGTGTCATGAAATCAAGGTTTGCGGTGTAGTATGAGACGCTTGTCGTCCTGCCGCGCCATTTTTTGCGATTTAATTTTTAGGGGAAAGTCATGGACAAGCAATTTCGCGAAGCCGCGCTGCAATATCATCGTCAATCCCCAGCGGGAAAAATATCGGTCAATGCAACGAAACCCATGATTACGCAGCGGGATCTTGCCCTTGCGTATTCTCCCGGTGTGGCGGCTGCGTGCGAATTGATCGTCGAAAATCCGCTCGAAGTGCGCAACATGACGGCGCGCGGCAATCTGGTTGCGGTGATTACCAACGGCACGGCGGTGCTCGGGTTGGGGGCGATCGGCCCTTTGGCGGCCAAGCCTGTGATGGAAGGAAAAGGCGTTTTGTTCAAGAAGTTTGCCGGTATCGATGTGTTCGATCTGGAAATTGATGAGCTGGACCCTGACAAACTGGTGGATATTATCGCCTCGCTTGAACCCACCTTTGGCGGGATTAATCTTGAAGATATCAAGGCGCCCGAGTGTTTTTACATCGAGCGCAAGTTACGCGAACGGATGAAAATCCCGGTGTTCCACGACGATCAGCACGGCACATCGATTATCGTGGGGGCGGCCCTGCTCAACGGTTTGAAGGTGGTGGGCAAAAGCATCGATCAGATTAAACTGGTGGTGTCAGGCGCGGGTGCCGCGGCCTTGGCCTGTCTGGATATGCTGGTGGGCCTCGGTGTGCGCATGGAAAATATTGTCGTCACCGATATCGCCGGGGTGGTCTATCAAGGCAGGCTTGAGTTGATGGATGACAATAAGGCGCGTTATGCGGTGGTAACGACAGCGCGCACGTTAGGCGACGTGATTGCAGGTGCAGATGTTTTTCTGGGGCTATCGGCGGGCGGGGTGCTCAAGCCGGAGATGGTCGTGCAAATGGCTAAGCAGCCGTTGATTTTCGCACTGGCCAATCCGACACCTGAAATATTGCCGGAACTGGCGCGCGAAGTGCGCCCGGATGCGATTTTGGCCACAGGGCGCTCCGATTACCCGAATCAGGTCAATAACGCGCTGTGTTTTCCCTATATTTTCAGAGGCGCGCTGGATGTCGGCGCATCGACCATCAACGAGGCAATGAAGCAGGCCGCGGTTTATGCAATTGCAGGTTTGGCGCAGGCTGAGCAATCCGATGAGTTGGCGACAGCGTATGGCGACGAGGAAATGACTTTCGGCGTCGATTATCTGATTCCTAAGCCGTTTGACCCCCGGTTGATTACGCGTATTGCGCCGGCAGTGGCTCAGGCTGCGATGGACTCGGGTGTGGCTGCTAGACCCATTGCCGATATGGACGCCTATCGCGAACAGTTGCAGGGGTTTTTGTACCATTCCAATATGCTGATGAAGCCGGTATTTGAAGCGGCCAAGCGTGCACCTCAGCGTCTGGTGTATGCGGAGGGCGAGGATGTGCGCGTATTGCACGCGGTGCAGACCGTGGTCGATGAAGGGATTGCCTATCCGATTCTGGTGGGGCGTCCTGCCGTCATCGAGCAGCGCATCGCGAAGCTCGGGTTGCGCATCCGTGCAGGGGTCGATTTTGAACTGGTAAATACCGAGAATGATCCGCGTTACCGCGAGTTTTATACCGAATACCATCGACTGACCCAGCGCCGTGGTGTCACGCTCGATTCTGCTAAACGCGAGATGCGCAGGCGTACGACCCTGATCGCGGCAATGCTGGTGCGAACCGGTCATGCGGATGCCATGCTGTGCGGCACGATTTTTCAGCCGCTGATGCATCTGCTGTATATCGATCAGGTCATCGGGCACAGTCGGGGTGTGTCCGTGTATGCGGCGATGAATATTTTGATGCTGCCGCATCACACGCTGTTTATCTGCGATACGCACGTCAACCTGGATCCTAGCGCTGAAGAGATCGCTGAGATGACGATGCTGGCCGCTGAAGAAGTGCGTCGTTTTGGTCTGCAGCCTAAGGTCGCGTTGCTGTCGCATTCGAGTTTTGGCAGTCACGACAATCCGTCTGCACGCAAGATGAGCCGGGCGCGTGAATTGCTCGAGCAGATGGCGCCGGATCTCGAAGTCGAAGGCGAATTGCACGGCGATGCGGCACTGTCGGAGAGCCTGCGTTCTGAGATATTCCCCGGTTCACGGTTGAAAGGCTGTGCGAATTTGCTGATCATGCCGAATCTGGATGCGGCGAATATTTCCTATAATTTGCTGAAAATGGCCGCCAGCGATGGCGTGACCATCGGCTCTATCCTGCTGGGGGTCAATAAGTCGGCGCATATCCTGACATCGACCGCAACTGCGCGTCGTATTGTGAATATGAGTGCACTGGCGGTGGCGGCTGTCAGGGCGCACTAAGCGGCTACGGATTTTAGTGGCAGATCAATTTTTAAAAATTAGGGAAAACCATGAACAAGCAAGAAGTTGAGTTGTTGGGCGAAGAAATCGAGATGTTGATGCAGGAACGCTCGATGCTGTTAAAAGTGGCCGGCGCGGCGGCGGTATTGATTTCGCATGCCAGTGCGCAAACGTTGCCAGCGGAAGTGGTTGAGGCGGCAGAGCAGTTGTCCGAAGCGCTTAATGCCTTGCGGGAAGAGACGTTGAAGGATGCGCTGGATGCCGTGCACGGCGAAGTGGCGTAATTTTTCGTTCGTGCAGGGAGCAATGGCGGCTGATCAGAGGGGGAGCGCTTTAGTGATAAAGCGGCCGTTCGCCGTCGGATTTTTATGTGAAGGTGAACAATGGAACGCATAGAGGTCGTAGCGGTTGCCTCTCATTCAAGTCTGATGAATATTTTTTATTTGGCGGTCTGGATGGAGGTTGTTTGGTTGTTTTTTGATCATGCGACGGTCTTGTTTTTCATCACGCTCTTTTTTAGCGGGCTGTGTATTTTATTGATGGTGCTAGATTTAATTCTGCAGGTATCCCCTAAACGGGAACCATTGGTTGATGTGCTGCCTGAGGCTTGATTAGGAACGCTAATAGCATTTTTACGGGCGATTTTGGCAAATGAAAAAACAGAATCCCTCAGTCAGCGCTTCAGTCTTGCTCCAGCCAATTGAGCAGAAAATCCCATTGCTCCAGTTCGCGAAAAGCCAGGTACGGTGGCAGATCGAACAGCGATTTTCCTTCAAAGGCCGCGTTGACATAGACCTGTGTTTCACGCAGATAAGCTAAAATAGGCAGTCCTGAGTCGGCCAGAAATTCTTCCAGCGACGTGGCGGCAAGGGTGCGCGCATTCATGCGCATGCCGACGACGCCTATTTGGCAGCGGCCGGCACGGACTTCTTTTTCCTGGGCCAGTATTGCCAGGAAATCGCGGCTGGCATTCAGATCAAACACCGACGGCGAAATGGGCACGATGATTTTGCTCGACAATCTCAAAGCATGGGCGAGATTTTTGCCGTGTAATCCGGCGGGACTGTCGATGACCAGATAGTCGTTGAGGCAGTCTTCGCCTTTGCTCGATTCCAAGGTGACAATTTCGGGCAAGTCGGTCGGGCGTGAGGCGACCCATTGGGTGGCCGACTTTTGTCTGTCAAGATCAAGCAGCGCAACGCGTTGTCCCTGGTTGGCCAAAAATCCCGCAATGTTGACGGACAGCGTGGTTTTTCCGCTGCCGCCTTTCGGATTTGCAATCAATATTGTTTTCATGTTTTCCCGGATTGAGGGTGATGCAACTGCCGTTTTTAGCCGTATTTACACCGGGCACTGATTTCATCACGGAGTCAGTGGCTAATGAGCCGTATTGGGTTGTGCCGATGGAAATGATAACATCAGGCGATAATTATTTGGAGAACAGCATGGCAGGTCACAGCAAATGGGCAAATATCCAGCATCGCAAGGGCAAACAGGACGCTAAACGCGGCAAGATATTCACGCGGCTGATTAAGGAAATTACTGTCGCGTCACGCATGGGTGGCTCGGATCCGACCGGCAATCCGCGCCTGCGTCTGGCGATGGACAAGGCCTATGCCAACAATATGCCCAAGGATAACGTCGAACGCGCTATCAAACGCGGTGCGGGTGAATTGGACGGCGTGCAATATCTGGAAATTCGTTACGAAGGCTACGGCATCAACGGGGCTGCGGTGATGGTGGATTGCATGACCGACAACAAGATGCGCGCGGTGGCCGATGTGCGCCATGCGTTTACTAAATACGGCGGCAATCTCGGGACGGATGGTTCGGTGGCATTTATGTTTACCCATTGCGGACAGATGATTTTCGCGCCCGGCACGGATGAAAATGGCCTGATGGAAGTCGCGTTGGATGCCGGTGCGGAAGATATTGCCACCAATGACGACGGCAGTATCGAAGTGATCACCTCTGCGCACGATTTTCTCCTCGTGAAACAGGCGCTGGAGACGGCGGGCTATAAGCCTGAGTTCGGCGAAGTCATTATGAAGCCTGCCAGCGAAGTGCTCTTTACCGGAGACGATGCCGTCAAGATGCAGAAACTGCTCGATGCGCTGGAAGATCTGGATGATGTGCAGGAAGTGTATACCACGGCGGTGATAGAGGAATGAGAAGGGACAAGGGTAAAGGGAGAAGGGTAAAACCTGTCGCACACCGATGAATCACTCTTCCCCCTTCACTCTTCCCTCTTCTCCGATAAGGATTCTTGGTATTGATCCCGGACTGCGCATCACCGGGTTCGGGGTGATCGACAAAGTCGGGCAGCAGCTGCATTACGTGGCCAGCGGTTGCATCAAAACGCCGGCGGGTGACTTGCCGGAGCGATTGAAAGTCATCTTAAATTCACTGGGTGAAGTCATTTCGCAGCATCAGCCCGATCATGCGGCGGTCGAAAAAGTGTTCGTCAATGTCAATCCGCAATCGACTTTGCTGCTGGGGCAGGCGCGTGGCGCTGCGATTTGTGCGGCGGTGCTGGCGAATTTGCCGGTCGGCGAATATACCGCGCTGCAGGTCAAACAGGCGGTGGTGGGCAACGGTCATGCCGATAAGGAGCAGGTGCAGCTGATGGTGCAGCGTTTATTGAAATTGTCAGGTACGCCCAGTCCCGATGCGGCCGATGCGTTGGCCTGCGCGATTTGTCATGCACACGGAGGCCTGGGGCTCGGTGCTTTGGCGACAAAAGGATTTCGCGTACGCGGCGGGAGGCTGGTTTGACGCCGCAGGAGCCGTCGGTCGCCGCGTTTAAAAATCCGTTCGCGCGCTATTTTGCGGCGACACGGCCCGCATTTTTGACGGCAAGTCTGATGGCCTGCCTGATAGGCCTGGCCGTAACGAGGCAGGGTAGTGCCTCGTTTGAAACCACACTTGCGCTGGTCACGCTGTTGTTCGCCATGCTGGCACACGCGGCGGCCAATGTACTCAATGATTATTACGATGCGCAAAATGGCACGGATGCGGCAAATGTGGAACGCATTTTCCCGTTTACCGGCGGCAGTCGCTTCATTCAGAACGGCGTGCTAACCAGTGTGCAAACGCGCAACTTTGGCTTTGCTTTGCTATCGGGTGTCGCGCTGGCCGGATTTTGGCTGATGCTGCGCACTGACTTTCAACTGGTTTATATCGGCTTGGCCGGCCTTTTTATCGGCTGGGCGTATTCCGCGCCGCCATTTCGTCTGAACAGCCGGGGCTGGGGCGAGCTGTGCATCGTGGCGGGATTTTTGTTGATTGTCGTGGGTGCCGATTTCGTGCAGCGCCGGGCATATTCTCCCGCGCCTTTTATTGCCGGGCTCTCTTACGCATTGCTGGCGGCAAATTTGCTCTACATCAATCAGTTTCCTGACCGGACTGCGGATAGGGCGGCCGGAAAATTACACTGGGTGGCGCGCCTTAGCGTGCCGCAGGCGCGCTGGGGCTACGTGCTGATCGTGTTGCTCGCCTACCTCTGGTTGGTGATGAGTGTTGCGCTGGGCGAACTGCCGGTGGCGGCGTTGCTGGCGTTGCTCGCTTTGCCGTTGAGTGTTCAGGCGGCAAGGCTTTTGTTGCGCCATGCCCACCAACCACAACAGCTCGGTGGCGCGATTAAACTCACGATTGCTGCGATGCTGCTGCACGGGGCTTTGCTATCGCTGGCACTTTTAATTGGCAACTAGATGATTTATAAGGATTTTTAGATGATTGGTCGCTTGTCGGGAATTTTGCTTGAAAAAGCACCGCCGCAAATTTTGCTGGATGTGCAGGGTGTGGGTTACGAGCTAGAGGTGCCGATGAGCACGTTTTACAATCTGCCCGCCTTGCATGAAAAAGTGGTGCTGCATACGCAACTGATCGTGCGTGAAGATGCGCATCTGCTGTATGGCTTCGGTACGCTGGACGAGCGCATCGCGTTTCGCCAGTTGCTCAAAATCAGCGGCGTCGGGCCGAAGCTCGCCTTGTCGGTGTTGTCGGGGTTGAGCCTGAATGATCTGGCCGAGGCGGTCGCGAACAAGGAGGCGGGCCGCTTAACCAAAATTCCCGGCGTAGGCAAGAAGACCGCCGAGCGACTGCTGCTGGAATTGGAGGGTAAATTCACCGTCATGGGCGTGGCATCGGCGCACGGCGCGGCGATCGTTTCGGCTAACAGCGACATTGTCAATGCCTTGCAGGCGTTGGGCTATAACGACAAGGAAGCCGCGATGGCGGCTAAGCAGTTACCCAATGATGTGAGCGTCTCAGACGGGATTCGTCAGGCGCTCAAATTTTTGTCTCGCACGTAATTTTAGTCACGGCTACAGGAGCGCGCCATGAAACCGACACAGGCATTGAGCGATACTGAAATTGATGAGTTGGACGAATTTTTGCTGTCCGACGATACGCCGGAAAGCTGTATGGATATTTCCATGCTGGATGGTTTTTTTACCTCACTGGTGCTCAATCCCAAGCTTTTCATGCCCAGCGACTATCTGCCGTGGATATGGGATAGTGAAGAAGGCGAGGAGGCGCCCGGTTTTACCTCGATGGAACAGGCGAATCGCATCATGGCTTTATTGATGCGCTATTACAACGGCGTGCTGGAGGCGATTGCTGAAAATCATTTTGCGCCGCTGTTTTATACCTTGGCGCAGGAAGATGGCAGCAAATATTACGAAGCGGAAGCTTGGGCTGAGGGCTTTATGCTTGGCGTGTTCCTGTTCATCGAGCCCTGGAAAGCGGTATTTGAGAATGATCAGGAATATCTGGCGCCCATGGTGTTGCTGGGGACGCAGCAGGGCGGCGAGTTGCTGGATAAAAGTGCCGATGTGAAGCTGTCCAGAAAAGAGGCGTATGACTCGATCGCCGATGCGGTGGACGTGCTTTATGAGTACTTCACGGAGCAGCGCGAGGCCGAAACCCGGCAGCGCAGGGTGACGTCGAGCGTGTCGGCGGTATCAGTCAGAGTGGGACGCAACGAAGAATGTCCGTGCGGTTCCGGTAAAAAATTCAAGAAATGTTGCGGGGCCGCCCCGACGCTGCATTGAGTACGCTAAAATGCGGCTCACTTCAGAAAAAAACCTATGATCCATAGCGACAATCTCACTGCTGAACCGCGCCTGACTACGCCTGCCGTTGCCTCCCGTCAGGAAGAAGCGCTCGAACGCGCCCTGCGTCCCAAACAACTCGACGAATATGTCGGTCAGGAAAAGATTCGCGAGCAACTGGAAATCTTCATCGAGGCGGCGAAACGACGCAAAGAGCCGCTCGACCATGTGCTGTTGTTTGGCCCTCCCGGTCTTGGTAAAACGACGCTGGCGCAGATTATTGCACGCGAGATGGGCGTCAATCTGCGTCACACTTCGGGACCTGTTCTGGAGCGCGCGGGCGATCTGGCCGCTTTGCTGACCAATTTAGAACCCAATGACGTGCTGTTTATCGATGAAATTCATCGCCTCTCGCCGGTGGTTGAGGAAATTCTCTATCCCGCGCTGGAGGACTATCAGATCGACATCATGATAGGGGAAGGGCCGGCGGCCCGTTCGGTGAAGCTCGATTTGCCGCCGTTCACCCTGGTGGGCGCGACCACCCGCGCCGGTATGCTGACCAATCCGCTGCGCGACCGTTTCGGCATCGTGTCCCGGCTTGAATTTTATACGCCTGAAGAATTGCAGCGCATCGTGATGCGTTCCTCAGGCTTGCTGGAAATGAATCTGTCGCACGATGGCGCGATGGAGATCGCCCGTCGCTCGCGCGGAACACCGCGTATTGCCAATCGCCTACTGCGCCGGGTGCGCGACTATGCCGACGTGAAGGCAGGCGGCGATGCTACGCGCCGCGTGGCGGATGCCGCGCTCACTATGCTGGATGTAGATTCGCAAGGTCTGGATGTGATGGACAGGAAGCTGCTGTTGACCATCATCGAAAAGTTTATGGGCGGCCCTGTCGGCGTCGATAATCTGGCTGCCGCCATCGGCGAGGAGCGCGATACCATCGAGGATGTGTTAGAGCCGTATCTGATTCAACAGGGTTATCTGCAACGCACCCCGCGCGGCCGCATGGCCACCGCCAATGCCTATTTGCATTTCGGCCTGACGGTGGCGAGTCATTTGGGTAGCGGAGATTTGACAGATGAATGAGCGCGCAATTTTTAACTGGCCGGTCAGGGTGTATTTCCAGGATACGGACGCGGGCGGCGTGGTTTATCATGCGAGCTATGTGAACTTTATGGAGCGCGCACGGACTGAGTGGTTGCGCGCCTGTGGTTACAGCAACGCCGGGCTGATGAAAGAGTTCGGTGTGATGTTTGTGGTGCGCACGATGAAGCTCGATTATTTAAAGCCGGCAGAGCTGGACGATATGTTGAACGTCACCGCGCAAGTGATGGATATCGGGCGCTCTCGCCTGACGTTGCAGCAAAGCGTGCGCCGTGAAGATGAATTGTTGACTACAGGTGAAGTGCATCTGGTGTGTGTCTCAAGAGCGACGTTCAAGCCCGTCAGAGTGCCCGATGCGCTGAGCTCAAAATGGAAAATTTAGGAAAGGCATCTATGGAAGTGACCAAGGATTTATCGTTTATACATCTGATTAGCAATGCCAGCGTGCTGGTGCAATTGGTGATGGGATTGCTGTTGTTTGTATCCATGATGTCCTGGTGGTACATCTTCATGAAGATGTTCGCGATCCGGCGCGAGAAAAGGCTCACTGCCGAGTTTGAAGAAACGTTCTGGCGCAATCCCAACCTCAATGAAGTTTACAAGACGGTCAGCAATACCTCGCGATCTGACCAGGGCGCGCTCGAGCGGATTTTTGCGGCCGGCTTTGTAGAGTTCGTCAAACTGAAAAAACAGCACGGCGTGGATGCCGCCGCCGTGATGGAAGGGACGCGACGTGCGATGCGCGCGACCTATCAGCGTGAGATGGACCATCTGGAATCGCATCTGGCGTTTTTGGCATCGGTCGGCTCAGTCAGTCCCTATGTCGGGCTGTTCGGGACGGTTTGGGGAATTATGAATGCATTCAGGGGGTTGGCGAATGTAGGGCAGGCTACGCTGGCGCACGTCGCACCCGGTATCGCCGAGGCGCTCGTTGCAACCGCGATGGGGTTGTTCGCTGCGATTCCGGCGGTGGTGGCCTATAACCGCTACGCGCACGACATCGATCGGCTCTCGACGCGCTTCGAGAGTTTCACCGAAGAATTTTCCAACGTCTTACAGCGCCAGCCATGAGATCCGGCATGCGTACCAAAAATCGTCTGATGAACGACATCAACGTCGTGCCGTATATCGACGTGATGCTGGTTTTGCTGGTGATTTTTATGGTGACGGCTCCCATGATGAACCCCGGGCAGGTCGATTTGCCGCAGGTCAGTAAATCCTCCGCTCCGGCCCCCGCGCCGTTGGAAGTCATTATCAAAAAGGACAATACGCTGGCGCTGCGCGATCACGCCAAGGGGGATGAAGAAACCCAGGTGTCGCGCGAGGAGTTGGTGTCTATCCTCAAATCAAGACAGGCGCTACAGAGCGAGCAGGCGGTGGTAATTTCGGCTGATAAGAGCGTGCGTTACGAAGAAGTGATCAATGTGATGGACGTGCTGCAACAGCAACAGATCAAAAAAGTTGGCTTGTTGACGCAGGCGAAATGAATACGGCTGTTTATCATGACGTCTATCGGTTTCCTGCATGCGTGCTTGCCTTGCTGGTGCACGGCGCTTTTTTTGCGTTGTTGTATTTCGGTTTCTCATGGCAGACCGAGCCGCCCGTTATTATGAGCGTGGAGTTGTGGCAGAGTATGCCTGATTCCACACCTGCGCCGCCGGTTGAGGCAAAGATCGAGGAAGCAGCGCCCGTGGAGCCTGAGGTGGAAATCAAGCCTGAAATCGTGGTGCCAGATAAAAAGCCTGAAAAAAAACCTGAGGTGAAGCCGCCGGAAAAGAAGCCAGAGATTAAGCCTGTGGTGAAACCCGAGGTGAAAAAGCCGGTTGATGCGAAAAAGGCCGCACCTCAGCCCGCGCAGCCATCGGCCGCAGAGCAGCAGGCGGCACGCGACAAGGCCGCACAAGAGGCTGCAACAGGGCGGGTGGTCGATGAGTTTGTCGGCAAGATTCAGGGCAAGATCAGGCGCAATGTGGTTGAACCGCCCGATGTATCCAAAGATGCGCGTGCCGAGTTTTTGGTGACGGTGCTGCCGGGGGGGCGTGTGCTGCCGCCCAGATTGTTAAAGTCGAGCGGTAATACGGCCTATGACAATGCGGTCGAACGTGCGATTTTAAAATCAGACCCGCTGCCGTTGCCGGCCGATGCGGCATTGTTTAATCGTTTTCGTGAATTAAAGCTGGGTTTCCAGCCGGATAAATAGAGGTGTGTATGTTGAAGGTGCTGTCAGGTATGCTGGGTTTGTTCATGTGGGCGTATGGCTCTGTTGCCGTTGCTGCCTTGAATATCGAAATTATCGGTGCGGGTGAACATCAGATTCCGGTATCGCTTGTGCCGTTGGGGGGTGATGCGAAGCTGGCACAAGAAATTAATGATGTGGTGAGCGGCGATTTGCTGCGTACCGGTTTGTTTCGTCTGGTCGATACGACAGGCAAAATGCCGCACGAAACGGCTGAGGTAAATTACACAGACTGGCAATTGCGCGGCGCTGAAGCGCTGGCGATAGGAACGGTTAGTTTGCAGGCGAGCGGGCGAATAGAAGCGCGATTTAGATTGCTCGATGTCCTCAAACATGTCGAGTTGGTCGGGCAGGCCGTGTCAGTTGGCAACGGTCAGGTTCGTGCAGTGGGGCATCGCATCGCTGATCTGATTTATGAAAAATTAACCGGCAACCCAGGCGTTTTCAGTACCCGTATCGCCTATGTCAATCGCCAGGGGCGCTCGTTCAGTCTGATCGTTGCCGACAGCGACGGGTATAACGAGCAAATCGTATTGAAGCAAAACGAGCCTATTATGTCGCCCTCCTGGTCGCCGGACGGCAGTCATCTGGCCTACGTGAGTTTTGAGACGGGGCATGCCGCCGTGTTCGTACAGTCGTTGTACACAAATCTGCGCAAGGTGGTGGCCGATTATCGCGGCAGTAACAGTGCGCCGGCCTGGTCGGCAGATGGCCGGCAGTTGGCGGTTGTGTTGACCCGTGATGGCGGTTCGCAAATCTATCTGATGCGTCCCGATGGCAGTGAATTGCGTAGAATTAGTTTTAGCGGCGGTATTGATACCGAGCCTAATTTTTCGCCTGACGGGCAATCTTTGTTGTTTACCTCGGATAGAGGGGGCAGCGCACAGGTCTATCGCATGCCGGTTGAAGGGGGGGCTGCGCAGCGCTTGACCTTCGCCGCCGGGAGTTGTTTTTCACCCCGTTATAGTCCGGACGGCAAGTCATTCGTGTTCACGCATTTGACGGGTGGACGTTTTTATATCTCAGTGCAAGATTTTCAGACCGGGCAAACGGAAGCCTTGACTGAGGGCGGTTGGGAGAAAAAGCCGAGTTATGCGCCAAACGGAAAACTCATCCTGTTTGCCAGCGAAGCACGCGGTCGTGGTATATTGGCGACTGTGTCCAGCGATGGCCGTGTCAAGCAGCATATGTTTACGCAAAGCGGCGATGCACGTGAGCCAGTGTGGGGCCCCAATCTTTAAATTAACCTTAAGGGAAATTGCCATGAAGAAACTTGTTATCAGTATCGTTTTATTGAACTTGCTCGCAGCATGCGCAAGTCAAAAGCCTGTCGACACCGCACCGCAAGCTCCGGCAGCTAAGGCTGCTGAAGTTGTAACTGCGCCAGCAAAATCGACTTCGACTTCGACAGAAGTTGATGCATTGAATGATCCAAAGAGCATTTTGGCAGGCCGTAGCGTGTTTTACCCGTTCGATGTATCTGCAGTACAAGACGCTGACAAACCTCTGGTACAAGCACATGCTAAGTATTTGAGCGAGCATGCTAACCGCAACGTTAAGCTCGAAGGCAATTGCGATGAGCGCGGCAGCAATGAATACAATCTGGGTCTGGGACAGCGTCGTGCTGATGGCGTACAAAAGATGCTTGAATTGGGTGGCGCAAAAGCCGCTCAAGTAACCAGTGTCAGCTACGGCGAAGAATTGCCTAAGGCTGCAGGTCACGATGAATCATCATGGTCGCAAAATCGCCGTACTGACCTGAACTACAAGGCCAAGTAATACGATGCAAAAGCTACGTGCCTTGATGTTGCTAGGTTTGTGTTTCGCGTCTCCCGCCCGGGCCGTGTTGTTTCCGGACGACGATGCGCGAAAAAGTATCCAGCAGGTCGAGGCGCGTGTGCTTGTGTTAGAAGAGCAGGGTAAGTTACAAACCAAGTCTATTTTCGATTTGCAAGGGCAGATCGATATGTTGAGCGGTGAGCTGCGCAAATTGCGCGGACAGAATGAAGAGACAGCGCACGGCTTGCAAGATGCCGAAAAGCGGGAAAAAGATTTTTATGTGGATTTAGATACGCGTCTGCGTCATTTTGAATCACAAGAAGCGCCTGCACAAACTAAGGTCGAGTCGGCTGTCCCCGGCGATCTTGACGATCCGGCTGCTGAAAATCGTGCCATTGAAACGGCATATAGTCTGTTTAAGGCGGCAAGCTATGCCAATGCGGCAAAAGCTTTGCAAGAATTCATAAAAAAATATCCCTCGTCGGTGCATATGCCTAATGCTACCTACTGGCTGGGAGACACGCAGTTGGCGCTGAAGGATTATAAAGGCGCGCTCGTGACTTACCGCGCGTTGCTAAAAGCTTCGCCAGAATCGGCCAGAACGCCGGATGTGTTGTTCAATATTGCCGAATGCCATCAGGAGCAAAAGGCCGTCACGCAAGCTGCTGCGACATTGAAGCAATTGGTCAGCAAATATCCCGATAGCGCTGCCGCTGCCAAAGCAAAAAAATTGCTCGCTAAGTAGTTGTTATGTCTGAACTAAATTTATACGCATCGTTGCGTATCACCGAAATCTTTTTTTCCTTACAAGGTGAGACGCGCCTGATCGGCTTGCCGACGGTATTCGTCAGGCTGACCGGTTGCCCGCTACGCTGTCTTTACTGCGACACCGCTTACGCATTTACGGGCGGACAAAGTCAGACTCTGGCTGAAATTCTCCAGCAAGTTTCGCTGCATAAGACGCGCTATGTCACGGTGACCGGCGGTGAGCCGCTGGCGCAACGTAACTGCCTGCCCCTCCTTAAAGCGCTCTGTGATGCCGGTTATCAAGTCTCACTGGAGACGAGCGGTGCGCTCGATATCACTGCGGTCGATACGCGTGTCATGCGCGTAGTGGACATCAAGACCCCGGCTTCAGGCGAAGTTGATAAAAACCGGTGGGAGAATCTGAGCTTCTTGACGCCGCAAGATGAAATCAAATTTGTCCTGTGTGACGAAAACGATTACGACTGGGCCTGCCAAATTCTGGCGCAATACCATCTGGCGGACCAGTGTCCGGTGTTGTTTTCGCCGGCGCAGGGCGCATTAGATCCGACGCAGCTGGCTGACTGGATTTTGCGTGATGGATTGCCGGTGCGTTTTCAGTTGCAACTGCACAAGCTACTTTGGAATAACGAGGCGGGGCATTGATGAAAAATGCGGTCGTATTGCTATCGGGCGGACTCGATTCGGCAACCGTGCTGGCGATGGCACACGCTCAGGGTTATACCTGCTATGCGCTCAGTGTGGATTACGGTCAGCGCCATCACTCAGAGCTGGCGGCAGCCCAGCGCGTAGCCGAGACATTGGGGGCGCGCGAACATCGGGTAGTCAATATCGATCTGACCGGTTTTGGCGGGTCTGCGCTGACGGACAATAAAATTGCGGTGCCGGAGCACGCCTCCGCCGGTATTCCGCTCACCTATGTGCCCGCACGCAACACCATCATGCTGTCGCTCGCGCTGGCCTGGGCTGAGGTGCTGCATGCGCAGGATATTTTTATCGGCGTGAATGCGGTGGATTATTCAGGTTATCCCGATTGTCGCCCGGCTTACATCGAGGCATTTGAGCGTATGGCCAATCTTGCAACGCAGGCTGCCGTCGAAGGGCATCCGTTGACCTTGCATGCGCCCTTGTTGCATCTATCCAAAGCTGAAATTATTCAACAAGGCAGTTTGTTGGGCGTGGATTATGCGGCGACGGTTTCATGTTATCAGGCGGATGATCTGGGGCGTGCGTGCGGTGTGTGCGATTCATGTCGCTTACGCAGCGCGGGTTTTGCTGCCGCTGGTGTGAGTGACCCGACCCGCTATCGCAAATTAAGTTGAGTTATTGACTATTCCTTGTTGACAACGTGTGTCCAGTGCGTATAATTCGGCCTCCTTGCAGCGGGTCGATAGCTCAGCCGGTAGAGCAGCGGACTTTTAATCCGTTGGTCGCGAGTTCGAATCTCGCTCGACCCACCAAAGAATTTGCAGCATGTTTCACCACGCCGCCTTAGCTCAGTTGGTAGAGCAACCGCCTTGTAAGCGGTAGGTCATCAGTTCGAATCCGATAGGCGGCACCAATTCGGTATGAGTGTAGGCACTAGATTATTAGTGCCTATTTTCATTTGATGCATCGCATTTGCGAGGGCAGCATAACTCCCCTTGATTGTCGCGGTTTCATCCTCCACCAGTACTTCATCCAGCAGTAGTTGCATGTAGCCCTTGGCTAGATTCGAATCCTTAGCCAGTAACTTGCTGCGCAGCGCCTTGCCAAACAATTCAACCTGACTCGGTTTCAAATATTCAATGGCAGCAGGCAGCGGGGTTCTACGCGCTTCAGCCATTTTAATCAGCAGCGCTTCGCGTATCGTTTTGTTTTGCTGGGATCTGTAATGGGTGATTTCATCCAGTTCGACGATGCCGTTTTCAATGGCATCGAGCAAACGGTTTTGCTTTTCATCCATAATCTTCAACTGCCGTTCAAGTTCTGAAACTACTTCCTGCCGACTGTTTTTGCCAGACTGAATCCGCTCGCGTAATTCACTCATCAGAATCTGAAGGCGATCAGGATGGAAAATCGTATTAGCGACTTGATTCAGCACCATCTCGTCAAACTTTTCCATAGGGATGTTTTTGCTGCTACAGGCATGATTGCCCTGACCCCGACGACTGGTACATTTGTAATAACGATATTTGCCGCTCTTGCCGGTGGATAAGGTCATGCGATTGCCACACTCACCACATTTGATAATCCCCGCCAGCAACACGGGTGAGGACATCACCTTGGGGATCGCTGTGCCGCTTTGCGGGGCACGAGATTCACGTAGCACCCTCACACGCTCAAAAATATCCGCATCAACAATGGCTGGAATCTCAGTTTTAATCCATTCTTCCGGTGGACGCTGTTTCTTAGCCTTGGAATCCATCACATTGAAGTAGTAATCCCCCATATAAAGCGTATTCGATAAGGTCCAATGCACCTTCTGGATGCTCCAAGGTTTTCCGCGTGACTGATAGCCCAGCGTGGTCAGATATTTGGCAATTTCCTTAACGCCAGCACCACGACCTTCAATCCCGTTCAGATAGAGCCGGTATATCAGGCGCACCACCTCAGCCTCATCGGGATCGATAGCGAGTTTCTTTTTCTGACGCCCGCGACTGCCCGTTGTACTGGTTGCCACGGCTTGATAGCCAAACGGCGCTTTTGACCCGTTAAAATACCCTTGCCGGGCGTTTTCCTTCATCGAACGTGATACGTGCTTAGAAATCTCTTTGGATTGATGCTCATCAAACATACAGATAATACGGCGCATCATTTCACCGCCGGCATCATCGCTGGTCGGTTGCGTGATAGACACCACCTTAACCTTGTTCTTGGCAAGCTTGCGTTCGTAGACGCCAAACTCAATGCCATCCCTAAAAAATCGTGACAAACTATGAATGACGATGACCTCAAATGCAGCTGGTTTCATCATCGCATCGCTGATCATCTGCTGAAACACAGGCCGCTTGTCATCGGTGGCCGATGCGCCAGGCTCCACATACTCCTGTATGACCAGATGACCGTTTGCCGCCGCCCACTCACGCAGCTGGCGTAATTGATCGGGAATCGACAGGTCGTTGTCAGCCTGCCTTGTTGTTGATACGCGTGCGTATAGCGCTACATGCATAAAATACTCTCCAAAATGTTAACCGCACACCCCAGACGGCTGAGATGTACGGGTTGTAAGAAGCGCAGCTTATGTATGATGCGCATCAGACGTTCTTGTTGTTGTTATTATTGTTGATGCACTTCCGCAGCCTGCATCGCCCGAATTAAATCAGGCAAAATTGACTCAAGCAGTGCTAACTCCTCCGCTGAGACTAACGTCAACTGCGTTTTAAAGCGAATTATGATATTCGTAGATTCGTTCAATCATTCTGGCACCTCCTTTCCTGCATGTATAGGCCTGCTCGTTCCATTCCGTGCCGTGTGCTGCTTCAGGATTTGTTCCAAATCCCGTTCAAATCCATTCCGACCCAGCTCATCGAGCAGGATTTTTCGGTAGGCTTCAAATTGATGGTCGGGCAAGCCGACTTGTGCGGTGAGTAACAAGCGATTTTTTCGCTCGTTGAGTGCATCGATAACCAGCGACAACTGACCTGCCGCCGAAATGACTACATCGCCGAATGATTTTTTACATAATTGCTCCTGATAATTTGCTGTCATAAAACTCCTTGTTATTGTTTTTCTCGTATCCCCTCATCTTGGTGCCGACAGACTCATCGACCCATAGCTCAGTGGCGCTTAAATACAACAAGTTTCAATATTGTCAAGCAACCTGTTGATTTATATAATTTATATGGCCATTCTAAAAACACCTAGCTAAAAATAATGTTTTTTAAACTATTTTTTAACAGGTGTGATTGACTGCGCAGATCGGTGAGAAAATGCCAAAAATCTATGAGCTTTGGTTGTTATGCTATTTTTTTTTGACCGAAGGGAAAAACGGGGCGACCGCAGGTCGGAGGAGGCAACGCCACCATTCCTCGCTATCCACTGTTTTTTGAAGTGATCGGCATCAACAGTTGTGTTTAATTTTTAGGGGGTGGCATTTTTTGAAATGGATTGCCTGCACCATCAAAAATGACAAAAACCTCTGCGCCGCGCGGCAAGTCGGCTCAATATTTTTTTATCGCTGCAAACTGGTTGGCAATATTTTTTCCGATGTCTCGGCAAGCTCGGGCGAAATGAAAATGGGACGGCAAGCTAGTTTGTCGCAAGAAAAATTTTGATGATATTTCTGAACAGGGAGTACGGATTAGCTGCAAGGGAAATTCGGATAGTATTTATAAGCAGTGTGTGAGTCTAACGCATTGTTTTTTGTAAATATTATTGCGCGTTTCAGGATGTGATCCTGCCGGACATAAACACTACTGTTGGTTAGATCAAGCAAAAATGAGATGGATAGCCAAGTAAAAAAGAGACGGACAGCGAGGAATGGTGGCGTTGCCTCCTTTCGACCTGCGGTCGCCCCGCTTTTTTCCCTTCGTGTTGAGGCCGACCGAAAAG
>SESH01032380.1_pt1 | contig 38622 bp, 37 predicted proteins | sample 3171561 | NCBI WGS metagenome assembly SESH01 (sample SAMN10866947, study PRJNA518727) | freshwater metagenome | biome: subpolar coniferous forest; feature: holomictic lake; material: water; isolation source: holomictic Lake 442 2011 16.5 m and 2014 13 m | place: Canada: near Kenora, Ontario
CTGGGTTTTCCTCTAGGTTGCAACTTCACTATCGGCTGAATTGATGGTGTTGTCGCTATGACCCGTTGGAAGCTGACCCTCGAATATGACGGCCGGCCGTTCGTGGGCTGGCAGTGCCAGGCCGTTGGAACCTCGGTGCAGCAGGTTTTGGAAGCGGCAGTTGCCAAGTTCAGCGGGGTCGGAACTTGTGTTTACGGTGCTGGTCGTACCGATGCCGGGGTTCATGCCCTGGCCCAGGTTGCTCATGTCGATATTGCGCGGGAGTTTAGCGCCATTGCCGTGCAGGGGGCGATCAACCATTATGTCAGGCCGTGGCCGGTGTCGGTGCTGGCGGCCGAAGCGGTGGGTTATGACTTCCACGCCCGCTTTTCGGCCCGCAGGCGCAGCTACCTCTATCGCATCGTTAACCGTCGGGCCCAGCTTACGCTAGACCGTGGCCGGGCTTGGCAGGTGATAAGGTCACTCGACGCTGTCGCCATGCACGAGGCGGCCCAATTGCTGGTTGGCAGCCATGACTTCACCAGCTTCCGCGCTAGCTTGTGCCAGGCAGCCTCGCCGGTAAAAACTCTGGACCGGCTGGAGGTTGTCCGTATCGGTGAGGAAATCCAGGTTGTCGCCTCGGCCCGCTCATTCCTGCACCATCAGATCCGCAATATCGTTGGCACCTTGGAGCTGGTCGGGGCCGGCAAGTGGTCATGTGTCGATGTCTGCGCCGCTCTTGCCGCTCGTGATCGTTCTTCTGGTGGTCCGACCGCCCCGCCTGACGGGCTGTACTTTACCGGAGTATATTATGACCGGGGGGTATGATTGGCGGGGCGGGGCAGGGGCCTCAGCTTAATGGTTGAGATAGTTTCGGATCAGCAGCTCGGCAATCTGGACGGTGTTGAGGGCGGCTCCCTTGCGTAGATTGTCGGATACCACCCACAGGTTGAGGCCATTCTCGACGGTGTAATCCTCACGGATGCGCGAAACGAATACCGGATCGTCGCCCGTCGCTTCCACCGGAGTAACGTAGCCTTCATCGGCACGATGGTCGATTACGGTGATGCCGCGAGCGCGGCGCAGCGCCTCCCGTGCCTCATCGGCGGTAATCGGCTTGGCGAACTCCAAATTGACCGACTCGGAATGACCGATAAAGACCGGAACCCTGACGCAGGTTGCCGTCACCATGATGGCCGGATCGAGAATCTTCTTGGTCTCGACCACCATCTTCCACTCCTCCTTGGTTGAGCCGTCGTCAAGGAATACGTCGATGTGGGGAATGATGTTGAAGGCAATTTGTTTGGTGAACTTGGTCCGTTCGATCGGGTCGTTGACGTAGATGGCCCGGGTTTGGTTAAACAGTTCGTCCATGCCGTCGCGACCGGCACCGGACACCGACTGATAAGTCGAAACCACCACCCGCTTGATTGTTGCCAGATCGTGGAGTGGCTTTAGGGCAACCACCAGCTGAATAGTCGAACAGTTGGGATTGGCGATGATGTTGCGCTTGCGGAATCCGGCGAGGGCGCCCGGATTGACTTCCGGCACCACCAGGGGCACGTCGGGATCCATGCGGAAATGGGATGTGTTGTCGATGACGACGCAACCAGCCGCTGCGGCTTTGGGCGAGTATTTGGCCGAGACTGAGGCTCCGGGCGACGAAAAGGCGATGTCGGTGCCGTTAAAATCGTAGTTTTCGAGATCGCGGACCTTGAGGACTACATCCTCACCATACGAAAGCTCAACGCCGACTGAGCGGTCGGAGGCCAGGGCAATGACCTCCGTCGCCGGAAATTTGCGGGCGGCGAGTGTGGCTAGCATTTCACGCCCGACATTACCGGTGGCGCCGATCACGGCTATTTTGTATCCCATGATTGATCGTATCCCTCAAAGACTTTGGAAAACGGTTCTTGAAGTAATACGATTGCAAAGGCTTTGCAACAGCGCTGAAACCATAGGGGATTTGACGGGGGGGCGGGCAGGCGCAATTATAAACCAGAACTTGGGAGGAACAATGGCGGGGCTAAGAGATATCGTCGCGGCGGCGATCAAGAAGGCCGACAGTTCGATGTTCAACGAAAATTACGCTAAGCAGGCGGATGCCGTGCTCCAGGCGCTGCAAAAGGCCGGATATGAGGTCGTACCGGTCAAGCCGCCCGACGGCTTCCTGCCCTTTGTCCACGAAAACATGCCGTTTGGCCGTTTGCGGCCGAGTGAACTGGTGACTCAGCTCTACACTCTTATGGTTGGCAATGTTCGGCGCTTCGATAAATGAAGGCAGCCTAGTTCTATTGCGTGGATTTTTCTGGCGCCTAGGGAGTGGCTGGTGCCGGAACCACTGGCCCGGGTGTGGTAAGCTCGAGCTGGTCGGGTGCCGTGATTTCGATTTCCGGGCCGTTATGGCGGTAAACCCAGCCCCGGACCCGAATCATCCGCCCCTGCAACTGTTGGGGATGATCGTAGATTTGGCGAAAGCTCTTCATTGTTCGTCGTGGTACGCGGACGGTGAAGTCTGTCCGCCAGTCGGGACCGAAATTCAGGTATAGTTGCCCTTTAATCAATGTGGCGTTTAGTATCAGCCCTTCCACTACCTGAAAAGTGTCGGCGTCGTGGCCAAGGGTATTGGGGGTGCGGATGGCGTAGGCAGGGTTGCCCCAGATACCGAGCCGGGCCTCGCGGGCCGGCGCTTCCGCCGCCAGGAGTTTGGCCACCAGGGCATGGCTGTCGGCGAGGACATGAACCCGCGCCCAACCCTGGCTCAGCATTTCGCCTTGAAGCCATAGCCCGTCGTCGCGAACCAGTTGGGCCAGCAATCGGTCGTGGCGGTCTTGGTGGACCGCGCCAAGGAACAGCGTCACCGGCTGCCCCAAAGCCAGCCGCTCCAGTACAGCTCGCACCTCCTCGGCCAGCGGACCCTTGCGGCCCCGACCGTGACTTGATGCAATTTTTGGGGCCTGGATGCCGGCTAGGCGCACAATACGCCCGTCGGCCAACTCCAGCAAATCGCCAGATATCACCGACTTGACCACCGCTTCCCCACTTGCGGTCAGGCCACTTGCGGTGAGGCTACTGGAGGGCTGGCCTAAGGGCAGCCCAGCGTAGGCAGGGCCGGTCCAGATCAGCACCAGTATGGCAAGAAGGGCAGGGGAACGGTTTAGCATTTGCTTGATACTAGCACAGCCACCACCCCTTACCAACCGACCATAGTTGGAATTACTGTTATTTGTTCTCGGGGGTTTCGCAAGTATACCGGCCGGGCCACGTCGAGGCCGCCCAGCCGGTTCTTGTTGAAAACCGAAGGCTGACCCAGGTCAGCGGATGTCGATCACGACACGACGGTTGGCCTGCTCGCTAACCTTGTCGCCAGTCGCAACCGCAAGCTGGGTCTCGCCCAGGCCTGACTTGGCAATCGCGCTGGCCGGCACTCCGGCTTTGACCAAGGCTTTTGATACCGCGTTGGCGCGACGATCGGACAAAGCCTGATTGGCTTTCGGCTTGCCGACGGTGTCGGTGAAGCCGGTGACCTGGATGTTGCTGCCGCCGGCCGCGTATGCTTCGGCTGCATCGCGAATGGTTTTGGCGTCGGCTTTAGATAGTTTGATGCTGCCTGAGCGGAAGTTAATGGTGAAGGCCGACGGCGCGAATTTCGCTACCGGGGTTATGTTGCCCTTCCACGGAACTTCTACATAGGCTGGCGGGGTTGGCGGCTGCGCGCAAGCGGACAGAGCTAGCAGGCCCAACGCCGCAATGGCGATTTTACTAAACTTCATTGTATTAGCCTCTCGATGCTAGATACGGACGAATTTGAAATTCTCACAGAGCCGGTAATCTATCGTGGTAATCGTGTCGATCAATTGCCAAAGAGGCTTGCGGCGCGTGGCCCGACGTTTCACCGATGTCCTGTGGCATTATTGTCGGATCTGCCAAGATCAAGATGTAGTGGTGACATGGGATCAGTCCACTTTATATCCCATTTCTAGCCGGTTGGACGCGGGCTTTGACCTTGGCTTCGGTCGGCATCAGGTTGCGGGCGCCGCGCAGATCGGCACCGCTCAACTGCAGCGCGATGGTCACCGCTCCGGTGAAGTCGCTGTCGCTCAAATTGGCATCGCGCATATCGACTCCGTTGAGTTTTGCCCGGGAGAAACTTGCCTTATTCATAAGCGCTTTACGAAAAATACAGTTATTAATTGTGGCGCCATTGAAGCGGGCATGTTCAAGGTTGGTCGGCCACAGCATGATGGTGGTGCCGCAGACATCGACCGGACCGCCTCGGCAGTCGGTTAAATCGGCCCCGTTCAGAGTAGCGCGCAGCATATTGGCGCCGCGCAGGTCGACCCCCGTCAGCTTGGCATCGCGCAGATCGGCGAACGGCATCCGCGCCATGGTCAGGGTGCAGCCCGAAAGGTTGGCGCTCTTGAAGATGGTGCCTTCCAGGTCTGCGGCGGCTAGATTTACGCCCCTCAAGTCCTGGTGGGAAAGATCGACGCCCTTAAGATCGGCCCGCTGCCCATCCTTGCCCGCCGTTGATACCCATAGCGCATGAGCGGCAAGTAGAATGCTCAGTTCGGTGCCCAGCGACTCGAGGCTGCGTGGCATACGGGCGCCATCGGTGAGCGCTCCGGCCATCATGGTAAAATCCAGTACCGCGCCAGACAGGTCGGCATTGTTGAACTGGGTATTGTCCATCACAACCCCGGTGATAATTGCACCTCGAAAAATCGCGCCAGTAAAGTTAGCCTCGGTTAAATCTGCGCCTTCCAGATTGGCACCGGTCAGATTGCAATTGGACATGTCGGCGCGCCGTAACCTCACGTTGCGCAGAATGCTGTCGGTAAGGTCAGTCTGGACTATGAAGGCATCCGACATTTTGGAAAAGCTGAGATCGGCTGAAGACAGGTTGGCTTGACTACCGTCGGTGGAAAGACTGTCGTATACTACCGCGCGTAAATCACCCTTTCTATCGGGTTTCAGCATCACGCCGTCTCGCATGTCGGCATCAAGGATGGTGGAGTCGCTGAGGTCGGCCCCGCGCAGGCAGGCCCCGCGCAGGTCGGCCCGGTTGAGGTTGGAGCCATGCATGTCGGCATCCCGCAGGTCGGCCGCGAACAGGTTGGCGCAAGGCATCTGGATGCCGCGCATCCGGGCTTTGCGTAGGCAGGCCCCGTTTAGTTCGGCGTGGGCGAGATTGCGACCGGTGAAATCGAGGTGCGAGAGGTCGCATAGGGACAAGTTGGCACGGGCACCGCCGGCCTTGGTGCCGAGGAAGCGGGCGTGCTGGTTGCAAACTTCGTCGATTTCCTGCTGGGTGATTTTGCGCAGGCTGGCTTGGATATTGCTGTCGTCATCGATTGGGCTTATCATCCCGCCGTCTCTTATGTATCTTTTAAGTTGGGGGCTTTTCGCCCTTAAGGCCGATGACGCCACGCAGGTCGGCACCGTCGAGCTTGGCCCCGCGCAGGTCGGCGTTGTTTAGGGTGGCGTCTTGGAGCGTGACTTCCCGCAGGTCGGCGTCGCGCAGGTCGGCGTTGGTGAGGTCGGCCCGACCCATGCGGGCTCCGCGTAGATCGGCACCGGTAAGGTTGCAACTGACTAGGCGGGCACTCTCTAGGTTGGTGGTCCAATGCGATACTGTCGATCCGGCCAGCTCCACCGGCCCTAGCCGCGCTCCAATCAGGCTGGCCCCGGTTAGGGTGGCCCGGCTGAGGTTGATCCCGCGCAGGTCGCTATTGCTGAGATCGGCGTCACGTAGGTCGGTGAATGACAAATCCGCCATCACCAGTGATATCTTTGCCAGGCTGATACCTCTCATGATGGAATAGCCAAGATTGCTCGCCGAAAGGTTGAGGCCGCTTAGGTCTTGCTTGGTGAGGTCGTGTTTGGATAGGTCGGCGCGCCGACCCTTGCGGCCCTGGCTGCCGATCCACTCTACATGGGCGGCAACGATGTCGCGCAGTGTCTCGTCGAGGTCCTCAAGGCTTTTGGCCATATGAGCGTTGGTCATGTCAGCAGTCGAAAGGTCAACCGAGTCGATGATAGCTCCAATCAGGTCGGCGTCCCGCAGATTGGTGTACATCATGCACGTCCGCGACAGCACCGCGCCCTGAAGATTGGCACCGCTGAGGTTGGCCTCGGTCAGGTCGGCACCATCCAGCGTTGCGCCTGTAAGATTAGAAAAACTGAGGTCGGCCCGGATGAAGCGTACGTTGGAAAGCACGGCGTCGGTAAGATCAGTTTGCAAGATGAAAGAGTTACTCATCTTGGCGCGACTCATGTCGGCACGCTGGGCGGTGGCCGAGCCCATGTCAACCTTGCCGTCGTTAAAGGTTAATTGTTTCAATTCGCCGCCTTTGCCCGGTCTTAACATCACGCCACCACGCAGATCGGCCTCAATGAAAATAGCGTCATTCATGTTGGCACCCCGCAAGCTGGCGCCGCGTAAATCGGCTCGTCTGAACTCGGTATGCTCCAGGTTGGCGTTGCGGAGATCGGCAGCGAAAAAATTGGTTCCGATAAGCTTCGCCCCGCGCAAGTTGCTGCCAAGCAGTTTGGCACCGCTTAGGTCAGCCTCCGACAGGTCGCGGCCAGTAAAGTTGAGATAGGACAAATCTCGCAATTTCAGGTTGGCACGTACTCCGCGAGGACGCCTTTTAAGGTAAGCCTCATGCAGGTCAATTACGTGATCAAGCTCCGTCTGGGTAATTTTCTCACGCCCAAATTCGAGTTCGTCAATTGAAATGGGGGCGAGATTGGTCGTGGTCATGATGCCGTGACGTTCCCTCAGCTCAATGGGTACCAATGCTCTTGGTCTTTGGCGGGGTTAGGTCGAAAATGTGTTGGACGGGAGGTCTTCGGTATCATCTTATCATGTCTCGACGTAGGGATTTTTTCCCTTGCGCAGCAGCAAACGGATGGGAATGCCGGGCAAGCCAAAACTGTCGCGTAAGCTTTGTATCAGATAGCGATTGTATGATTCGGGCAGTTCGGTCGGCCGACTGACCCATAATGCCAGCGTCGGCGGTCTGCTCTTGATCTGGGTGCCGTAGCGCAGCTTGACCCGGCGGCCGTCGACCAACGGGGGCGGGTGGCGTTCGGTCGCAGCCCCCAGCCATTGGTTGATTTTCGCGGTGCCGATTCGGCGGTTCCACAGACTATAGACTTTAAGCACGGCATCAAGCAGCGTTTCCAGTCCTTGGCGGCATCGGGCCGAGATGGTGATGGTCGCGATGCCTCGGGCTTGCGGCAGCGACGCTTCCAGGCGATCGCGGACTTGGGCGAGGGCGGCGGCGCGATCGTTGACCACATCCCATTTGTTGATGGCGATCACCAGACCCCGACCCTCATCAAGCACCAACCGGGCGATGGCTAGGTCCTGGCGGTCGAGAATAGCCTCCGCGTCGACCACCAGCACCACAACTTGAGCCAGCCGGATCACCCGCAGGGCATCGGCTACCGCCAGTTTTTCGAGTTTGTCGTCAACCTTTGCCCGGCGACGCAGACCGGCCGTATCAACCAGCTTAATCTGGCGGTCGCGCCAGCGCCATTCCACCGTGATTGCATCTCGAGTCATGCCAGCCTCTGGGCCGGTCAGCACTCGTTCTTCGCCAATCAAGCTATTGAACAGGGTCGACTTGCCGACGTTGGGGCGGCCAACGATGGCCAACTGTAGAGGTCGGTCGTCAATTTCGGGGTAGTTATCCTCATCCCAGACTTGCTCCGGGGACGCGGGGATATCGCCGGCAGATGGGTCGGGCTGGTCGGGCTGGTCGGGCGGGTCGGGTGGAGCGAAGGGCAGTAGGGCCTCCACTAGGTCGGCCAGCCCTTCGCCATGTTCGGCCGAAAGTGGCACCGGATCACCCAGGCCCAATTCGAAGGCCTCAAGCATTCCCGGCTGTCCGGCGCGGCCTTCACATTTGTTGGCAATCACCACTACCGGCCCGCCTGCCTTGCGCAACCACAGGGCGAAATGGCGGTCGAGGGGCGTAAGGCCGGCGCGGGCATCGATCACCAGCAGCACGACATCGGCGCGGGCGACCGCACGCTCGGTCTGTCGGCGCATACGCGCTTCCAGGCTGTCGTCGAAGGCTTCCTCTAGCCCGGCGGTATCCACAGCAATGAAGTCGAGACCGCCCACACGTGCGGGGGCGGCACGCCAGTCGCGTGTCACTCCCGGGGTGTCGTCTACCAATGCTAGTTTCTTGCCCACCAGTCGGTTGAACAGGGTCGATTTACCGACATTGGGTCGCCCGACGATGGCGACGGTAAAGGCCACATTGCCTCGCTTGGGGCGGAGCGCGATCGAACGAAATCGTCCCGATGCGTTCATCCACCCAAAAATCAAAGACGAAGATCAAGTAATCCCGGGTATAATTTTCATTATGCCCGGTCAGGCAAGGGCTTAGCGGTAAGCGTAAAGGGTACCGTTGTCAGTTAGTACAAAAAGGGTGCCATTGGCAACAATCGGTGGAAGCATGGTCCGGTCTGAAAGCTTAATTTGATTAACCACTTCGCCGGTGAGCGGCGATACCCCTACCAATTCCCCAATCGAGCCGGTCAGCCACAACCGATCACCGGCCATCACCGGCCCAGTCCAGATTAGGGCGGTTGATTTTTTGTCCGAAGGATCCTCCGTGCGCTGCAGCGGTGCTACCCAGCGGATGCGGCCGGTGCGCCGCATTAAGGCTACCAGTTCACTGTCGTTGCTCAGGACGTAAATTAAATCGCCTGCGGACCACGGTGTATCGACGCCGCCGACTTCTTGATCCCAAACCCTGGCTCCGGTCCGCTCGTCGATGGCGACAGTGCGCCCGCTGTGGCTGACTGCTAGTACCAGCCCGTGATCAATTACCGGCAGGCCACGAATGTCGGCCAGCCCCGACAGGGCACCGCTGCGTCTGATCGCGGTCAGGTTGTCTTGCCATAAGGGGCGACCGTTTTCGATTCGCAGGGCGAAAAGTTCGCCCGAAGAATAGGGAGCGACGACGATGGCAGAGTTGGCGGCCGGGCTGACCGAGCCAAGCAGGCCGGCGGCTTCCAGAATACCGGTATGGCTCCACAATATCTCGCCATCCTTAGCCGACAGGGCGAAGGTTTGGTTATCTAGGGTCTGGGCAAACACCCGGCCTTTGATTACGGTCGGCGCGCCGCGGGCCGGGCCGGCTATGCGCTTGCGCCACACGATGGAGCCGTCGGCGGGACGAAGCGCGATTACTTCGGCATAGCCGGTGGCGGCAAACACGTAGTCTTCTCCAAAGGCGACGCCGCCCCCGAACGAGCTGCCGCGCGTGTCCTCTGGCTTGAGGTCGATCTGCCACAGCTTTTGGCCGCTGGATTCCTCCAGGGCGGTGAGACCACTCTCGGCATCTAGTGCGATGATGCGACCCTGGGCTATCACTGGGCGGCTGAGCAGGCGTAACCGGCTGCCAGAGCCGCTGCCGATGCTAGCATGCCAAGCCTCGACCGGAGATGCCGACAGCGCGAGGTTGCCCATAACGTGATCGGGATTGCCGCCGGCCTGTGGCCATTTCTCATTGAGTACCGTCGGCGGTAGCGAGATAGGAACACTGGCAAGGCTGGGGTCGGCGGCGGCCTTGCTGTCCAGCTGCATGACGGATATGCGCTGGCCGGGTAGAGTCGGCTTGTCGGCATCACCGAACCAATTGGCGATTCCACAGCCAGCAAGGGTAAAATTCATGATTATGGCCGCTAGGGCCAGAAGCGTATGCCGGTATGGTGTGTGGGTAATGGTCATGGGGTTCTGCCGAAGTAGGCGGCGAGTTCGGTGGCCCGCGCCTTCAGCCCGGCGGGAGCCCCATTGTCGTCGGCAAGTTGTTTGAACAAAGTTTTGGCTCGCTCCCTGTCTCCGGTGCGCGCCGCCAGCAAAGCGTTGAGTTCACGTGCGGAATACCGCCATGGACTGGCGTTGGCGGCCAGCGGGGCGAGTCGCTCGGTCAAGGCCGCCGTGTCGCCGGTATTGATCTGCGCCTGTGCTGCCATCAAAAGGGCAAGGTCGCGATAAAGCGGCCGAGTCGCGCCGTCGCTGGCGATCGACTCATATAATGCGACCGCGCCAATAATGTCGCCGGTCCGGGCCTTGACGCCCGCCTGATAGAACCTAGCAAGGCCACCCGGTCCGGACCCGACGGTGTTGATTACCTTCGCCATTGAGTCGGCGCCGGGAGGGGCCTTCGCATTTGAGTCGGCGCCGGGAGGGGCGGCCACATCGACACCGGTTTGACCGCTTGTTTGATCGCGTGTCTGATCAATGGCCTGGGCTAAGCTGAGAGTGTCGGCCTGTTGCCTCGCATCACGCCAGTTTTTCCACAGGACGTGGCCGATGGTGGCGGCCACGATCAGCAAGACTGCGGCGAAAAAGACTCCACCATACTTCCTGGCCAACCGTTCGTACCGGTCACGACGCAGGTCTTCCTCAACTTCTTGAAAAATATCGGCCATAATCCGCCCACCACCAGCCGGCACGAGCCGACTCTTCAAGGTCCACTTGAACTGCCAAATAGCAGATTGGACCGCATTCGGTCAAGTCCGGCGTCAAACTTTATCATGACTGATTTCATGATGCGTTCCGACATTTAATTCCGCCATTTAATAGAGCATCCTATGCTGGGTGTCTGATCGGAAGGACCGTGCCCGGTTGTGGCGACCGAGATCATGGCCTCGCGTAGTTCGCGACGGGCGGCGGACGGGGGCAGCTCCAGTCGCCCGGCATCTAGGCGTCCGCGATATTGAAGGCCAAGCCCAGCGTCAAACCCGAAGAAGTCAGGCGTGCATACGGCGCCGTACGCGCGGGCAATTTCTTGAGTTTCGTCGATCAGGTAGGGAAAGGGCAGGCGATGGGCGGATGCAAACCGCTTCATTGCCTCAAAGCCGTCTTCTGGGTATGCCACCGTATCATTGGGCATTATCGCGACGAAGCCGATACCGTACGCATGAAGTACGTGTACGTCGTCGACTAGCCGGTTTACCACCGCTCTGACGTACGGGCAATGATTGCATAAGAACATTACAACTGTGCCTTTGGTACCACGCACGTCATCAAGGCTATGCGCCTCGTCGTCGGTGCCGATTAGCTTGAACGCCGGTGCCAGCCGTCCGAAATCGCATACCGGGGTCTCGACCGCCATCTCTATCTCCATTCAATTATAGGCAAGCCTAACAACACCATAATAGCGCACCGGCGGCCAACGGTCAGTGGTTTTGGCAAGACGCAAACGCGCCTGTTGCGCCGACGCGAAGATCAGTTTACAATGTTCCTTGCCCGTTCTTAACGACGTCTTAATGTTGCTGCGTCCGCTTGAGTTGGTGGGAAATGTCGATCCTGTGGCGCCTATCTTACTGAAAATAAACATATTTATCGCTGAAAAATAGATATTTGCGATATATTCGGAGGTGCCGATGCGAAGCGTCGAACTGTTCAGCGGCTGCGGCGGACTAGCTCTTGGCACGGCCCGTGCTGGTTTTAGGCACGCCCGCATGGTTGAATGGGATGCTGATGCCTGCGCTACGCTGGCGTTGAACAAGTTGAACAAGGTCGAACATGCGCGTGATTGGCCGTTTGTCCAGTGCGATGTTCGCGCCATCGGTTGGGCTGATGTCGGCGGAGTGGTTGATCTTGTGGCCGGTGGGCCGCCATGTCAGCCTTTTTCTATTGGTGGCAAGCATCTGGGAGATAACGACGCCCGTGACATGTGGCCCGAGGCGATCCGCGCCGTTCGGGAGCTGCGCCCAGCTGCCTTCCTATTTGAGAATGTGCGAGGACTGGCTCGCCCGGCCTTCGCCGGTTATTTGTCTTGGATCGCGGCTCATTTGGCGGTTCCGAGCGTTCGGCGTCGCAAGGACGAGGACCACGCCGCCCATGTGGAGCGTCTTTTGCGTCTTATGCGCTGCGTTGAGTGCAATGTTGCCGAGTATGATGTGATAGTGCTTAAGGTCAACGCGGCCGACTTTGGTGCCGCTCAAAAGCGCCATCGTGTCGTGGTTGCTGGCGTCCGACGAGATCTTGGATTGGCGTTGACGGTGCCGGTTTCGACGCATTCCCGCGAGCGGCTGCTTTGGGACAAGTGGATTTCCGGGGATTACTGGCGACGCCATGGCTTGTGGATGCCAACTTCTGGCCCGGAGATGGACGGGGATCGCCGGGCGGTGATGCGCTTGCGCGCGGGTCGTGTGCGCCCGATGGAGTCGCCGTGGCGCACCGTTCGCGACGCCATAGCTGGTCTTGGCGCTCCGGACGGCTGCAATAACCATTTTTTCCAGGACGGCGCCAGAGCCTATGCCGGTCATACCGGCAGCCCGCTGGACGAGCCGGCGAAGGCCCTCAAGGCCGGAGATCATGGTGTTCCCGGCGGCGAAAACATGATGGTGCGCGACGATCGCTCGCTGCGGTATTTCACGGTACGCGAGACGGCTAGGCTGCAGGGCCTGCCCGACGACTGGTCGTTTTCGGCGTCGTGGACGGAAAGTATGCGCCAGCTTGGTAATGCGGTGCCGGTACAGCTCGCAGAGGCGCTGGGTCGTTGGATAAGGCAAACGCTTATGTCCTCCCCGGCATCGCGGCGTGCCGCATGATGAGCGGGGACTTCGCTCCTTATAATCCACTGGACAAGAGAAATTTGGCGGCCAGCGTTGCCGAAGCGTTGCTGGGGCGACAGGCTGTTTCACTTGGCGATGTAGTGGCGGCGACTTTCTATGGTGCTGGAATATATGTACTTTACTATACCGGACCATTTCTGGCATACGCACCGCTAGCCGAAAGAAATCGGCAGGGATGCTTTGAAGTGCCGATTTACATCGGCAAGGCGGTTCCCTCTGGAGCCAGGAAAGGCGGCGATGATCTTCAAGGAGCGGCCGGAACTGCGCTATCGGGCCGTCTAAAGGATCATGCCGAAAGCATTCAAGCGGCGCGTGAAACACTTGATATTGCGGATTTTCACTGCCGGTTCCTGGTTGTTGAAGATATCTGGATACCGCTTGGCGAGTCCCTGTTGATCACCAAATTCTCCCCGGTTTGGAATATAATCGTCGAGGGTTTTGGCAACCACAACCCAGGCTCGGGGCGTCATCGTGGCAAGCGGCCACGGTGGGATGTTGTTCATCCCGGTCGAGCCTGGGCGGAATTATGCGCCGCCCGCGACGAGACGGCCGATGACATTCTTGCCAAGGTCGGCGCTCATTTCCGCTTATAGGCCTAGGCTGCCAAGGCTGCCAAGGCTGCCTAAATGTAAATTACTGGACCGTTGCCGCGCATCGTGCCAAGATGGGGTGCCTTCTCCGCCCTTGAGGAAGAGCCGACTGAGGAAGAACCGACCGCCATGCGCCTTGCCCGAAAGATCGCCGTCATCACCGGAGCCAGTCGCGGCATCGGTCGCGAAATCGCCCTTGAATATTCCCGTCAGGGTGCGCAAGTGGCGGTGGGATATGCCGAACGGCGCGACAAAGCCGACGAAGTGGTGGCCGAAATCACTGCGGCTGGCGGCAAGGCTATCGCCGTCGCCTGTGACGTGCGCGACCGTGTGCAGGTACGCGCTGCCTTCGCCGAGACTGTGGCAAGGTTGGGCGGCATTGATATATTGGTCAACAATGCTGGCATCAATGAACGCTGCACTTTTCAAGAACTGACCGATGACGGCTGGGACCGCATCATGGCCACCAACCTTAAGGGTCCGTTTATTTGCTCCCAAGAGGTTTTCCCTTATATGATGGCACGCGGCGGCGGCCGCATCGTCAACATAAGTTCGGTTGCTGGCGAGTATCACGGCCCCAAGACTGTTCATTACGCCGTCTCCAAGGCCGGGCTTAACAGCCTGACCGCCTGCGTGGCCCGCTATGGCGCTGAGCATAATATCTTGGTCAACGCCGTTTCTCCCGGCATCATGCGCACCGAGCAGACCGCCGACGAACTTGACTCGCCGGCCGGTGCCCGCATAGTCGAAATGACCTTGCTCAAGCGCGCCGGAAACCTGTCCGACGTGGCTTCGGCCTGCGTCTTCCTCGCCTCGGACGAACAGAACTACATGACCGGGCAGGTGTTAAGCGTAAGCGGCGGGGCGGTTTTGTGATGCGCCAGGAGCGTCGCCTATGACTGCGGGTCTCTATGGGCGCGATTTTTACGCCTGGGCCAACGAACAGGCAGCGTTTTTGCGTGCGGGTAATCTGGCGGCGGCCGATATCGAGCATATCGCCGAGGAGATCGAGAGCATGGGCCGGACCGAGAAACGCGAACTGGTGAGCCGGCTCGCAGTTCTGCTCCTGCATCTCCTGAAATGGCAATTCCAGCCGGAGCGGCGCGGCCGGTCCTGGCAAGCAACCATCACTGTTCAGCGTCGGGATTTGGTCCGGCATCTCAGGGACAACCCCAGCCTCAAGACCGCTTTGGATGAGGCGATCGAAGACGCGTACGGCGACGCCGCGCTGTTGGCGGGTGCTGAAACTGACCTGCCGCAATCGACCTTTCCGGCCGCGTGCCCTTGGGCGTGGGGGAATATTGTTGATCACGAATTTTGGCCTAGCATTCCGGCCCGGTGAGGCATGAGTGGCAGACCCGTGAGGCGAAGAGTGAAGCGAGTGAATGATGATCCCTTATGGAGACGTGTATGACATCGTCCATGAACGCCAGCGCCTTCAAAGCCAAAATTAAAGCCGGAAGTCCCGTGTTCGGCACTTGGAGTCATCTGCCAAATCCGACGGTGGTGGAGATCATCGGCGCCTCGGGACTAGATTTCATTGTGTTCGACTTGGAACACGGCCCGCATTCGTTTGGCGAGATGCCTAGTCTCTATTGTGCGGCCGAGCGACACGGCATGGTGCCGATAACCCGGGTGCCGGGGGCGGACAACAGCAACATTTTGCGCTGCCTCGATAGTGGTACCAAGGGAGTGATGGTACCACATGTCGAGAATGGGCGGGCTGCGGCGCTTGCCCTCGAGTCGATGTATTATGGCCCGACTTCGCGTAATCGCGGGGTGGCGACGCTGACTCGGTCTTCGATGTTCAACTACAAGGACGAGCGCGCCCATCTTGACAGCCAAAACGAGATGATCACTTCGATATTGATGATCGAAGATAGGGGCGGACTCGATGATTTGGACGCCATTTGCGCCCTGTCTGGGCTTGACGTGGTGTTCATCGGCATCTATGACTTGTCGCAGGCGCTGGGGCTGCGCGGCACGCTGGATGATCCTGAATTCCAGCGCTTGTTCACCGAGACGGTGCGGCGTATTAGCGACCACGGTAAGGCGGTCGGTTGTTACGCAGCGACGCCGGTGGCGGCCAAACGCCTGCTTGATCTCGGCATTACTTTCGTGACTTTGTGCGTTGACGGCGGCATGTTGCGCCGATCCTATGAGTCGGCGTTGGCCGAACTCACGGCCCTGACCAACGGCTGACCCTTCATGACCGTACTTCCCCGAGTTTCCGTGATCATCCGCACCAGGAACGAGGAGGCTTGGGTTGCCCACTGTCTCGACATGGTGTTCGCCCAGGACTACCCCGATTTCGAGGTTATCGTGGTTGATAATCGCAGCACCGACCATACTATGGAGGTGGTCCGGCGCTATCCGGTTAAAGAAACCGTCACAATTGACACGTACAGGCCGGGTTTGGCGCTTAATATGGGCATCCGTCGCGGCACGGGCGCGCTGATTGCCTGTTTATCCTCTCATTGCATCCCCCAGCGCGCTGATTGGCTGCGTAAGTTGGTCTCTGGCCTCGATGACCCTTCTATCGCCGGGGTTTATGGCCGTCAATTGCCGCTGGCCTTCAGCGGTGCGGTGGACAAGCGCGATTTGTTGACTGTTTTCGGGCTTGACCGTCGCGTCCAGACCCGTGACTATTTCTTCCACAATGCCAACAGTATGGTTCGTCGTGAATTATGGGAGAAATTTCCCTTCGACGAGGCGCTGACCAACATTGAGGACCGTCACTGGGGCAAGGTGGTGACTGAGCGTGGTTGGCGCTTGCTGTATGAGCCCGAGGCCGCCGTCTACCACCATCACGGTCTCAACCAAGCCAACGATGCCGAGCGCGCGGGCGGTGTCTCGAACATGCTCGACTTGCTGGAAAAGGATCTGGCCAACGCCTTGCCAGAAAGTCTCAAGCCCGAGAATTGTAACGTCGCTGCCGTGGTCCCGGTGTTGGGCGAGGCGCGCGATCTTCAGGGAATTGATTTGTTGAGCGGCGTACTGCGCCAACTCGCCGACGCAAGATACATACGCTCGGTGTACGTTTTCTCTGAAAGCGAGGATGTCCATAGCTTGGCCGTCCGTGCCGGGGCCAAAACCATCCGCCGGCCCGCCCCGCTAAGCGACCGCGACCGTACGCTTAACGAGATTCTTCAGTATGCGCTGACTGAGATTGAGGCTGGCGGCGACTATCCCCAGACCTTGTTGTACGTTAACTATCTATGCCCATTTAGACCGCTTAACCTATTTGATGAATTGGTAACAGAGCAGCAGTACAAGGGCTTGGATACTGTGTTTCCCGGTTATATCGATTATAATGATCACTGGGCCAGCGCCTCTGCTGGTGCCTTTCGCCGCGTTACCGAGAGCATACGCCCCAATCCCGATCAGCCCGCCCTTTACCGTTCGCTGTATGGGCTGGGCTGTGCGACCAAGGCCACGACCATCCGTTGCGGCCGGTTGATCGGCGAGCGCGTCGGTATCCTGCCGATTCGCGACCATATCTACACATTGCGCTGTACCGACAAGCGCCCCGACCCCGCTCAGCCCAACAGCTCATCGCCAGTTGGCTGGACTGCTGAGCTTTTCCTGAGGGAATTCAGACCGTAGGGCGAATTTGAGCCATCAATAACGCCTGTACTTATCGCCAGGAGTCATACAATGCAGATCCTAGTCATCGGCGGTTTCGGCTATATCGGCTCGCAAGTTCTTGATAGCCTGTCCTGTCATCCGACATACAAGAATCTCAATGTCGTGGTCGTCGACAACTGGTCGTATGGCCGTGGTATGGCGCCGATGCAGGCTCTTTTCGCAATAAAATTACCGCATTTTCGCTCGTACTGCTTCGATTTTAGTGAAGCCGGCAATGACACTTTCAGAAAGCTGGTGGCCGACAGTGACTTTATTATTAATGTCGCTTCGCTAACTCAGGTGCCCAGCACCAACCTGCATGAAAAGTACATCATCGACGGTGTTCGCACATTGACTGACATACTTGTGGATGCCGGTGGCGGTAAGGCGCGCAAGATTATCGATATTTCCAGCACCAGTATTTACGGCCCGGTCCGGCTGAAAATGCCCGAGATAGCTGCTCCGTACAGCGAACTAGTCTACCCCGACCCCAAGATTGCGCTACATAACTACGCCGCCAGCAAGTTGATCGCCGAGAAAATCTGGCAGTCGGAGTGCTGCCGCAGCCTGCCCTGGACCGATTTGCGCCTCAGTACTGTGTTCGGTTATGCCGTTGGTATGCGTTACAATCAATTCGTTAATCAGTTCTTGGTCGATGCCATCGCCGGGAGGCATACCATTCTGCCCGGCGGACCCGATGACATACGGCCGTTCGTCCATATCCGCGACGCCGTTGATGTCATGCTCCATCTGCTGGAGCACGTCCCTGAAAGCAATGGCGAGATCATGAATATCGGCGCCGCCCATCTTAATCTACGCCTTGGCGACCTTTTCGGGCGACTGGCTCGGCTGCTGAGCGAAGAGTTTGGGCTGAAGCCCGACTATGCCTTTGCCGCCGATATCGGTCAGCCCACTCTTAACGAGCATTATCAGGTTGATTTTACCAAGTTTGAAACAATGGTAAGGCTTCCCTTGAAATACGACTTCGAGTCGGGCGCTCGTGATCTGGTCGAGCGAGTTATGGGAAGCGCTTGACCATAATTGTGACCCTTTTCTAGATCGAGGATTCCGTCTTGGCACCGAGCGAAACTAATGAAGCCCCGCCATTGAGCGAACCGGCATTCACTGGCCGGGCGGGTGCATCACTGTCCCGCAAGAACCCATGGCAAATGACTAGTGAACGATTGAGGGAGGTATACAGCTCACGCCTTCAGCCATTGCTGGCGCTTGAAGCGGGTTGGGACGGGCTGAGCGCCCAACCGATTTCACATCCGGCGGCGGCCTTTCTCACCCACATACTGATGCGTTTGTTCCGGGAGTGCCGGAACCTTGGTGTGCCCGATCTGACCCCCCTGCCTAGCGGCGGTATTCAGGCGGAATGGCACACCGTGCGCGGTGATTTCGAAATTGAAATCAAGGAGGGATGGCGGTTTCGTTGGCTATTCAAAGATCATATTTTATGTACTGAAGGCAGTGGCGAAGGTCCATTCCGTGATCTTATACCGCTTCTGGCCGTGGCCGACAACCTTTAAGTGATAATGTCAGATACTGTACCTGCTTCCTCCAGTGCTCCTGAAAGCCTCGCCGTACTTGAGCGGCTGGGAGTTATTTTTTCGCGTCAATTGGGCGGGAATGGAGATGTCGAGCTGATTTCTGTTATTTCAGGAAACGTCAACACTATTCTCAAGCTTCGTTACGAGGGCCGTGAACTTGGTGTGCGGCTGGCTCTCAACACCTATCGGTTTAAATATGAAAAGGACATTATCAAGGAAATATTTGCACTTTTTTTGATTTACCACGCCAGCGATGCCGAGAACGACATGGTTGCGCGCGGTATTGTAGATGGCATACTGGCGTCGCCAGTTGGGTCGTATGTTGGTCATACGCTGGTGCGACGGGTTCTGTATTACGATTGGTCGATGGAGACGTTGCCTTGGCCGTTCTTCATTTTCGAGTGGGTCGACGGTACCATCCTCTGGCATACGCCTAGCGAAGACGATTATTTTACTGCTGGGTGCAATCTGGCCCGTTTGCACCGCATTACCTTCGACTCTTACTACCACGATATTTTCAGCATCGGACGCGAGCCGTTGTCCTGGGTAGAGCGTTTTGGCCGGGCGCTGGCGGCTGAACGCCTACTGGCGGCGTCGCTGCTGCCCGCCGTCGCCCTGGCCAAGCTGGACGGTCTTGACCTCAGTTTGATCACGCCTGCCCGGCCCTGTCTGGTCCACAACGATTATTCCGGCGGCAACATCCTCAAAGACGGCGACGGCGGCCAGAAGATTATCGATTGGGATAACTGGGTAGTTGAGGCACCTGAGCTTGATTTGCTTAAAATGAAGTATTGGACCGCGATCGGCACTGACGGTATGCTGTGCCCGGTTCCGGTATTGTATTCTGCATTTCTTCAGGGTTACAACGACGCTGCTGGCGTGGTTCCCGACGGTCGGCGGTTGTGTGCCTATGAAACCCTGTGGTTGACCCGCGCCTTTACCTTTGAGAGCGCCCGTCGGTCCGGTCCGCCTACCGCTGGGACCGACTTGGCCCGGCACTATCCGCCGGCTACAACTTATGAGGACTGGCTGCGCGATCTTTAGAAAATTCATACCTGGGCAATTATACTCGGGTAATTATACCCGGGCAATCAAACAGCATGAGGCAAGCAGTGGATATTGCAATCGTTATTCCGGCCCGGATCGGTTCGCGGCGCTTTCCCGGCAAGCCGATGGCGCCGATCAGTGGTCGCTCGCTGCTCAGCCGGGTGTGGACGATCGCCCGCGCCGTAACCGGCGTCAGTCAGGTGTATGTCGCAACCGACCACGAGACGGTTGCCCACCACGCGGAAAGCTTCGGCGCCAAGGTGATCATGACCGATTCGTCTTGCGAAACTGGCACCGACCGTGTCTATCAAGCGATGGCTAGCCTATCAAAGCCGCCCGATGCGGTGATCAACTTCCAAGGCGACGCCGTACTGACGCCTCCCTGGGTGATTCAGGGGCTGGTTGATGCGTTCCATGCCGACCCCGGACTGTCGCTGGTCACTCCCGCAGTTCACCTGTCCTGGGATAAGGTTGAGGAAATTCGCAAGTCGAAGGAGGTTAGCCCGACCAGCGGCACCCTCGTCACCTTCGACAAGAATATGAACGCGCTGTACTTCTCCAAGACCATCATCCCGTACCTACGTATACGCACCATGCCCGAGCCGCCGGTTTACCGCCACATTGGTATCTATGGCTATAGCTTCCCGGCCCTCAAGCAGTTGGCCGGACTGCCGCAGACGCCGTTGGAGATCGCCGAGCAACTGGAGCAATTGCGCGCCCTTGAGAACGGTATTCCGATCCGTATCGTTCTTACTGATTACCGTGGCCGTACTCATTGGTCGGTAGACGCCCCGGAGGATGCTGTTTATGTAGAAAAGATTATTGAGCGCGAAGGTGAACTGGTACTCTGATCACGCCCGTACGGACGGCCCCAACCTCGGACATACTCCATGGAGATAGTTTTCGTTCGCCACGGCAATACCTTCGGGCCTGGCGACAAGGTCGTTTGGGTCGGTCGCGAAACCGACCTGGAGTTGGTCGACAAGGGTCGGCAACAGGCCCGCAGCTTTGGCGCGGCCTTGGTTCGTTCCGGGCTAGTGCCGGATCGGGTTTATTGCGCCTCGCTCAAGCGTACCCGCAGTTTTGCCGAGTTGGCTATTGGCCAAGCCGTGACGGACGGGGGCCAAGCCGGGACGGACGGGTGTACGCTCCCAATCCACTGCCAAATTGACCGACGGTTGGACGAGGTTGACTACGGTGCCTGGGCCCGTCTTACCTCCGACGAGATTTCCGTTACTCCGGAAGCCGCAGCCAGCCTCAAAGATTGGAGCGAGCGCGACATCTTCCCCGCTAATGCTGGCTGGGGCAGCGGCGAGGCTGAGATATTGAGCGACATTCAAAGCTTTGTCGCGGACGTCATACTGACCGCTGGTGCCGGCGAGCGCCTTTTGGTGATCAGCAGCAACGGCATACTGCGCTTCTTCCCGCGCATACTGAATGTCGTTAACCCTGAGTTGACCAGTTATGTCATGAAGACCGGCCACGCCGGAATGATCACCGGCGAATTGGGTGCTTTCCGCGTCAGCTTTTGGAACCTTCCGGCTGAGGCGATGGGCCTTTTGAACCCGTGTGATTAGAAGGTGCCGTGCCTATCAGCTATCTTTCTGCCCGCCTACTCCGCCTACTCCGCCCGGTCGGCGCGCTCCGCGGCCGCCGTCGTTGATGGCCGAGAGCAAGCCGCCACTCGGCGTCGTGGGGCGACGAATGCTCGCAGGCAGTGTCTCTTCACTTTTGGCGTTGGATTTCGCGCGTGCCTTGATGTCGGCGTCCTGGGCGACTTGGCGCTTGACTTCAGGGTCAAGGGTTGAAAAGGCCCGCGAGGCGAAATCAAAAGCCGGTTTTGACTTGGTTGCCAAAACTTGACGCAACGCCTTGGACACCAGCACGGTATCAAGAACTCCGGCGCCCGAAACATCATCAAGGGTATCAGCCAGAATTCCAATCGCTTGGAGGGTGCGTTTATCATCGAGCGGCAGGGTTGGCGCCATGGTGAACTCTTGTCGGTTAACTCTTGTCAGCGTTGGGTTCCTAGTCTGAAATCCAGCACGTGTGAGGGTGAGCTTACCGGTATTCCCGGCTGTTGTCACCTTAGAGTTTTATGGTTAGAGTTTTATGGTAATCGTGTCGGGGGGCATTCAACTGTGTTAATTTGTCGCAGCGCCACTTTCCACTGCAACGCCACTTTCCACTGCAGCGCCCCGTTCCACCGCGACAGACATAATGTGCTGGCGCAGCTCCTCGTCCTGATCGATTAATTGGCGAAAATCTGGTTCTTTCAGCTCAAGCAGGTGACAGTATCCAATGGCGCGGGCGTTGGCGGTGCGTGGCGCACCACTTAATAAAGCCATCTCGCCAAAAAAGTCGCCTGGACCAAGATGAATCGGCGCTGATTGTCCGGACTTAACGATTTCAACCGAACCCGAGGCGATGAAATACATCGAGTCGCCGCTTTCGCCCCGGCGCACCAGGACTTCGTCGGGAAGTGCCAGGCGCGGAGAGAGCAGGCGGGCGATCACGGCCAGCCGATCCCCAGTCACGTCGTTGAATATCGGGACTCTGGCGATCAGACTGGGCAATTGTAAGCCGAGGTCAAGTTGGGGCGACCGCTCGACAAGTTGGCGCCGTCGCGTTACATCTTGTTGGAGATCGTTGAGGATTTCTTGGTTGATGATTGATTCCTCATGCATCAGTGAGTACTCGGTCTCCTCCATGCGTAGCGCCGCGCGTTTGAGGTACTGGTACTCGACGACCGGCGTGTGGTTGGGATAATGGCTCTTGAGCGCCGCCAGGGCCTGTTCCACTAAGTCCCGACGTTGCATTAGTGCCTTGCCAAGTTCGGTCGCAGTGATTTCGCCCAGCAGTGGCGACAGTTTGAGCCGATTGAGGTCTTCAAGGGTGATAAGAACGGCGCGACTGATCAAAAGCGCCTCGAATCGCAGTGACAGCCGCCGGGCCAGCGGTCCGCGCAGGTTGAGATGACGTTGCAGTCGGAGCGCCCACAGCATGTGCTTGGTGAAGTCCAGCGTCTCGCGGCTGGCATTATGATAGCCGGTGATGCCGAGACTTTTGGTGGCGTCAAGTAGCAAGCTACAATGTTTGGTCAGTGTCTCGACCACCGGCCGCGAGATGATGCCGGTCTTGAAGTGCTGTAGGTACAGTTCCTCTTCCCGGTTTACCAGGATGACGAGGCCGATATAGAGTCGGTCGTCCTCGCTGAGCGGCGGCGTTTCAGCCAGTGCCCGCCCGATGGCGGCTAGACGCTCTTGGTACTGCTTGATGGTGCGGCTTGCGACGTTGGCGTCTACTAAGGTATTGCGCGCCAGCCCCTCGACCTGTTCGATAACGCTTGATAGCGAAAGCGCTAGGGCACGATTGCGCATGGCAAGCTCGGCGGGCGAAAGCTGGTCAAGACCAAGCAAGCGGATCAGCGGCCGCAGCGTCGTACCATGCACGAATAGCGTCAACAGCACGTAGCCCGGTGCCAGTACGGCGATGAAGTGCCGGATCATCGGACTTACTTCGGTGTGCTCGGTGACGGCAAGCGCCAATGTTAGCGAAACCGCCCCGCGCAGCCCTCCCCACAAGATGACCGCGCTGTGCGTGGGGCTGATCCGTTGGGCTAGTCCCAGCAGCGACAAAACCGGCAGCAAACCATAGAGAACCATCGCCCGAGCCGTCAGCGCCGCCGTCGTCACCACTAGAAGGAGAACAGATTCTTTGAAGCTGACCCGGCTTAGAACTTGCGGTACCAGCATCGCCGCCAGCAGGAAGATCATTGAACTGGCCCAGAATCCAAGTTGGCGCCAGGTAAGTTCCAAATCACCCCAGGTTGCTGGAGACACTCGTGTTCGACCAACTGAGCCAACAACCAGTGCGGTCACAACCACCGATACGACACCAGACACTCCGCAATAATAGTCGGCAACAATATAGGATATGTAGGCAAAGGACACGGTCAGTGAAATCTCCGAAAGCGGAAGGTCGTGCAACTGTGTCACCAAGTGGCACAACAACCGACCCATGCCGTATCCCACTACCACCGCACCAACCAATCCGCCTAGGAATGCTTCAATCCCCTCGATTACTCCCGGCGGCCGTGCTCCGGTGACCATTGACAGCAGCAGGGAGAACAGCATGATGGCGGCGGCGTCGTTGAGCAGGCTTTCCCCTGCGACTAGCAGAGTAAGGCGTCGTGGCGCGCCGAGGTCGCGAAAGATACCGATTACCGCCGATGGATCCGTGGTGGCCAGGATTGCACCGAGCAGCAGGCAACCCACCAGCGGCACGCCGCTGAACGGCCAGACTGCAAAACCGACGATGAGGGTCGAGACCAGCACCGCGACTACCGCCAGCATCAGTATTGGGGCAATGTCGTCGAGCAGTCGGCGTACATCAAGGCTGAGGGCGGCCTCGAACACCAACACCGGCAGAAAGATCACCAGGAACGATTCGGCGCTGGGGTTGATTTCAGCGAGAGAGTGTAAGAACACCCCGACCCCGCCAAGATCGCCGGAGTCTTCGGCGAGTCGGATCATGATGCCGAGCGTTGTGCCGACGACCGCCAACAGCACTGTGAAGGGTACATTGAGCTGGTTGGCCAGAGGCGGGAGCAGACTGACCAGGGTTAGCAGGCCAGCCAGGGCGAAGACAATTACACTAATATCTTGCATGGGCTACCCGCGATGGTCAGCGATTGAATCCCCCAGCCTAGGCGGAGGACACCGATTTTTTTGCAGCTGTCTATATAGCCCATGGCCTAGGGTGGGGTCAAAGGGGCGAAACCCGTTGTTTTCTTTGGATCCATTTCCAGTGCTCAGGGCATATCGCTAATGGCTTGCTATGTGGTTGCAGAATCAGTCAAATGCTTTGCAGGATGGGACGCCGGAGTGGAACGGCGCGGTGTTAGCAGAGGTGGGCTGGTCATGGACTGGGGCATTCTTTCTTTTATATTAACGGTTAGGCGCATCTTGGCTGCGTCATGCGCCGTCACCCTTGTTCTTTGCTGGATTTCTAGTGTACAGGCCCAGGATCTGAGCTACCAGCAACCGAATCTGGAAAATTTGCCCAATGATGGCAGCGATGTCGTGCCGCCCGACATTCTTAAGATTCCGCAGTTTCCGGTGCCGCCTAAAAGCACGGTGCTGATTGGTGACACCGTACTCGTCGGTGATGACGAGGACTGGTCGGGACAAGTTTTTCTCAGCGCACCTTATACAGTGATTCAGATCACGCAGTATTACCGCACCGAAATGCCAAAGGTCGGCTGGATCGAGACTGCCATTGTGCGTTCGCGTCGAACCTCGATTTCCTATACTAGGGGCAATCGTTTCGCGACTCTGCGGCTGGCTCCCCAGAGGGATGACGCAAAAAGCACCGATATTGATCTGGTTATTTCGCCGCTGCACACCCCGGCATCATCGAACCAACGGCCATCGGCGGCTGTCAGCACGCCGGGTCCGGTGACACTGACGCCCCAACAGCTACAGCAACAACAGCAACAGCGTCGGCGGAATTGAAACTAGCACCCGCGATGGTGGGTGCCGCTTTTTTCATGCGCTGACGTGAGTTTAGGAAAAGGTTAAGCTAGGCAAAGGATTTCCAGATGTCGGGTTCTCTTCCACTTCAGTCCAGGCACCGGCCACAGCGTCCCGTTGCAGTCGCCCTTGACTACGAGCCGGGAAAGGAAGGGATGCCGCGAGTTGTTGCCTCCGGGTATGGTGCGGTCGCCGAACAGATACTGGAGCTGGCTTTTGCCAATGGCGTCAATGTTCGTGAGGATGCCGACCTCGTCCAGATATTGGCTGCGGTCGACGTGGATTCTGAGATTCCAATCGAGGCGATTGTTGCGGTCGCCGAAATACTTGCCCATGTCTACCGGGCCAACGGCTATGTATCAGAGATGAAGGAGATGTAGTTATGACCGGACCTAGCCCCGACGTGACCACCGCCCCTGACACGCTCTTGGATCATGCGGCCTATGCCGAAGCTGTTGACGATTTGGAAGTTGCAATCAATGATGCCCGGACTCGCATCGACAAAGGTGATGTCGTCGATCTTTATTGGCTATGTGAGCGGGTCCGAATCATCTGTGCCAACACGAACTTGAAGGAAGAGGAGATAATGCGACATCAGCTGCCTAAGTTGCTCAATATGGTTCAAGGACTTGATTCCCTTGAAAAGTCGCTTAGCCGCCGCAACCTCGCGCCTGCTGTTGGACCGCGCAACTATGCCGCAGCCGTAGCCGCGCCGCGCAGGGTTATCAGTGCCTATGCCGCCCGCCGTCTCAAGTGACCGTAGGCCCGCCGTGACCAGCGCGAGCCTGGAGTTCGATACTTATCTGCGCTTTACCTTGGCGTTGGTAGTTGTCCTTGGTTTGATCGTATGCGCCGGTTGGATCACGCGGCGATTGGCGGCGAAGGGTATGCTCCCGGTGGGCCTGCTTTCAACTAGGCCAGGACGCAGCCAAAGGCTGAGCGTGGTTGAGGTTAAACAACTTGATGTGCGGCGAAGGCTGGTTCTCGTCCGCCGCGATCAGGTCGAGCATTTGCTGTTGCTGGGGGCCGCCGTTGATCTGGTGATCGAGACCGGCATTGTAGTTCCCCCGGCCACTATTCCCAATTGCGCCGGGATAATTCCGCCTCAGGAGAGTCTGCCATGAAGCAGGTAGGCGCGCCATGCCGGATATTTTTTGGACGTGTTCTTGGTGGTACATCTGCGTCAGGTTGTATTCGGCTCGCCTTGGTTGGGCTGACCATCTCGGCACTGGCTGCCGGACTGGCCTGGATGCTGGTGCCGAGTGGCGCTGCCGCCCAGAATCTTAGTCTGGATTTGGGCGGCGGTGGCGGCTCGATGACCGGTCGGATAGTGCAGCTCCTGGGTCTGATCACGGTGCTATCTCTGGCGCCTTCGATTCTGATTATGATGACCTGCTTTACCCGAATAATCATCGTGCTGTCGTTTCTGCGCACAGCTATGGGTATTCAACAGGTGCCGCCCAATACCGTGATCGTAAGCCTGGCAATGTTCCTCACTTTCTTCGTAATGAGTCCGGTGTTCGAGCGTTGCTATACTGACGGGATTAGGCCGCTGATCAACGAAGAAATAGACGAGATGGAGGCGTTCAAGCGGACGGTAAAGCCGCTTCATGCCTTCATGCTGCACCAAACTTCCGAACACGATCTGCAATTGTTTCTCGACTTGGCACGAATAGGCAAGGTCGCGGATGCGACGGCGATCCCGTTGCAGGTGTTGATACCGGCCTTCATGATTTCAGAGGTCAAGAGAGGTTTCGAAATTGGCTTTTTATTGTTCCTACCATTTTTGATCATCGATATGGTGGTCGGCTCGATTTTGATGGCCATGGGCATGATGATGCTTCCCCCAACCATGGTGGCCATGCCATTCAAGATTATCTTTTTTGTGCTGGTGGATGGTTGGTACTTGGTGGCCGGCAGCTTGGCCAAGAGCTTTGGCACCTTCGATTAAACCCAATGGCCAATGATTGGGTCAACATCAAAGGCCATTGGTATATACGGACGCTATTAAGACGTTGACGCCGCTACCTGCTTTGTGTTCACTTTTACCAAATAGATGTCGCGAGCTGACTTACCGATGCCCGTCGCCCACCCGCAAATTCTGATTGAAGACGATAATAGGGCCCGTCTGCAGGAGCTGGAGCAGGCGAGGCTGGAACTTGCGCGCGCCGCCTTGCGGTTGGAGCAAATTCTGAAGTCGGTGAGCGACGGTGTCTATGGGGTCGACGGGAGCGGACGGATTACTTTCGTTAACGCTGCTTTGGAGTGCATGTCGGGCCGCTGTCGGAGCGAACTTATCGGCCAGCTCGCAGACGAAGCGCTGTACCAGCGTAAGGTGTGTGAGTGTGTGGGGGGTACAAATCCGCCACCTGACGGCGTGACGGTCCCTGCGGCCACCGACAGCGGCGGCTCCAAGACAGTCTGCACGGCCAAGATGTGGCGGCTTGACGGTACAACGCTGCCGGTCGAGTTGATTACTGCATTATTGAAGGACGGCGATAGTTCAGGCGTAGCGGTGGTGATGATACGGGATGTCACCGAACAAACTCGCTATGAGAAAGCTCTGGAACTGGCCAGCACCGCCGCAGGCGAAGCCAGCCGGGCCAAGTCGGCCTTTCTTGCCATTATGAGCCACGAGTTGCGGACCCCGCTCAATACTATCCTGGGCTTTTCCGAGATCATTCGCGACGAAGCCTTCGGTCCGGGTGAAACCGCGCGTTACCGGGAGTATGCCGCAGATATCGCCGTCGCCGGAACCCATTTGCTAGATTTAATCAACGACATACTCGACCTCTCAAAGATCGAGGCCGGGCGTATGGAGATCGACCCTGGTTGGCTGGACCTGAGCCATGCCATCAACGGGGTTACACGACTGGTTCGCGAGAAGGCGCAAAATAATGCGATTGGGATGAGCATTGATCTGGCCAAAGATGTGCCGCCGCTCTGGGCCGACGCCCGCGCCTTCAAGCAGATAGTTATCAACCTGCTGTCCAACGCCCTCAAATACACGCCGCGTGGTGGCCGTATTACTATTCAGGCGAGATGTGGGCCCAACGGCGGCATAACAATTTCGGTCAATGACAACGGACCTGGAATCCCACCCGACAAGCTCTCCCGCTTGTTTAAACCTTTCGTTCAGGTAGACAATCGCTATAACCGTTCATCAACCGGCACCGGACTCGGTCTGTCGTTGATCAAGGGATTAGTGGAAATCCACGGCGGAACCGTCTCCATCGCGAGCACGATTGGTGTCGGCACCACAGTGTCTTTCCTTTTGCCAGCGGGTCCCGGTTGTGGCCCGGTCCCACCCCGGTAGAATTATATTGAGCATGTGCCATATTTTCAAGCGCGGTTGCTATGGTTTTGGTAGCGATTTGTTAATGCTTTTGCTATTCTCTCCCGGTTGTCCGGAGGGGTCATGAAAAAGAAAGTTCTGGTTGTTGACGACTCGCTGATGATGCGCATGATGGTGGTGCAGATCGCCAACAGTGATGATCGCTTCGAGGTGGTGGGCGAAGCTGCCAACGGCAAGGTTGCTCTGGAGTTGGCACGACAGCTTAGTCCTGACATCATCCTGCTCGACATTGAAATGCCGGAGATGGACGGTATCGATACCCTGAAGCGTTTGATGCTGGTCTCCAAAGCCAAGACCGTGGTCGTTTCCTCGGTCACTCGGGCGGCCTCGGGCAACGCCGCAGAAGCCCGTCGCTTCGGCGCTTGCGCTATCATTTCTAAGCCGTCCGGGTCGTTTAGCCCCGATATCTCCCAGAAAAGGGGGCATGAAATAATCCAGGCTATGTGCATGGCGCTTGACATGCCGTACCGCGCTGGCCCGTCGCAAGGTAATTTTGACCCATTGGCGGAGTTGGATGGGTCCGGCCGATCGTTGCGACAGCGCGCTCATGGCTGATTTTGTTGCAGCACTGTGGAGCGAATTCGCGTGCAAGACTCAAGAACAGCTCGACGCGGTTGAGTCGGTTCTGGTTGCCGCCGAAGCGGGGAAGCCTGTCTGTGCCGAACGGGTGGCGCTGCTATTGCGTGCCTTCCATTCGGTAAGAGATCTTGCGGGCGCAATGGATTTGCGCGGCATGGAGTCGATTGCCCGTAGCGCCGAGGATCTGCTCATTCTTGCGCGCCAGGGGGCGGCGGCGTTCGACCCCGGTTTGGCGACTGCGCGGTTGCCAGCGCCTTTGTCGGTGCTGTTGCCAGCGCTTGAATCCCTGCGGCGGGGGTTACGAATGGCCGTAACCGAACGCCGCGATTTGGCGGCACCCGAGGCGGTTCTGTTGGACCTGGAGCACGCACGCGAGCGACTTACTGGTTCTGGGGCGGTTACCCCCTCCGGTGCTGGGGCGGTGTGCGACGATCCGGAGATGTTGGCCTATTTTGTCGAATTGCTGCAAGCTGCGCTGCCGGTATTCAACGGCATCGTCACTGCTGATTTCGCCAATCCGCAGCTTCGGCTTAAGTCACTGGATGCGATTGAGCTTATCGAGCAAGCCGCCGGGACGATGAATTTTCTGGCGTTGGTCGAGCATATGCGCGCCTTACGCGCCATAGTTGAGGCGACCGGCGAGCGCATGCTTTACCCCGACGCCCGCAAGGATGTGCTGCGACTGCTCGGCCTTATCGGCGAGGTTCTCAATGAAATCAAGCGGAGCGGCGACGGCCCGGTGTTGGCTGAAAATGTCGCCCCACATTCCGCCCTCAGAAGGATCATTGGTCGCACGTTCGAGGATGAGCTTCGCGAAACCTATTGTAATGCTGTCCAGGCGCTTGCTTTGTTTGGGCGCAAATTTGGCAGTGTGGTTCAGCCGGTTGACAGTGACGAGATTTTGGCCGATGAAATCGCCGGAATGGCACGTCTGCTTTACTCGTTTACGTTGTTTCTCAACTGGCCGCTGGCAGGGGGAGTGTTACTATTAATCGAGGACATCTTTTCGCGTGCCGCCAGTCGCGGGATTTTTCTTGGTGCAGAGACGGTCACACTAACCGGTGATGCCCTCACAGCCGTTTTCGGCTCTGTGATAGATGCTGACTGCCCGTCCGAACGGTGGAGCGACATCACGCCTGAAGCAATGGGTGAGTTTACCAGGAAGTTTCGCAAGTCGTTAATCGAGACCCTCAATCCGACACGGGTTTCGCTGGCACCGATCAAGGTCGGCTGGCGCTTTCTGGCAACGCTGGAGATCAAGCCGGCGCTCTTGGAAATGTTGTCACCAGATAATGTCTGCGCTATTATGGATATGGTCCAAGTCGGCTATGTCCATCTCTATGAGGTCCTTGCTAATCCGGAAAAGTCGCCGGACATGACTAGGGCTTTTCTGGCCTGGACCCAAAGCCAAGTCAAGCAGATCACCAACCGCAGCGTATTCATTGACGGCGAAACTTGGTTCGAGTTCCTGATTGCCTCGGCCGAGTCGCCAGCGGCGGTAATCGCTCGCGTAGCCGAGATAGACCCGGCCGGAAGCTTCATCCATATAAAGCCCTGCCTTCCCCGGCCAGCTCCCGCCCGACCTGAGCCAGCTCCAGCTCCCGCCCGACCAGAGCCAGCTACCGCCCGACCTGAGCCAGCTCTCGACACTTCTTCGGGTTCTCGCGTTAGCAGCGAGGCCATTGACACCTTTTTGGACCAGATCGGCGAGATGGTCTCGCTAAATGGCGCACTCGGCCTGGTCATGCAAGATTCGATGATCGCTGGAGGAATGAGGAGTCTGCGTAGCGGCCTCCTGCGTCTGGCGGTAGAGGGAGGGCGACCCGAGGCCGAGGCGCTGGTCGGTGTGGTTGATTTACTGCAAAACTATATCGACAAGATGCGCCAGATTGAAGGCAACCTCACCGCTTCGCTTAAGCATCTTCAGGCTGGGGTGCTGGAGCTGCGGGTGGTGCCGATTGACGCAGTGTTTGCTCGCTTCCCCCGACTGGTGCGGGAACTCGCAGCGCATCGCGGCAAGCAAATACGTCTTGAAGTAGACGGTGGCAGCGTGCGCATCGATAAGAGCATGGTTGAGCCATTGGCCGATGCTATTATGCATATGTTGCATAACGCCATCGGGCATGGCATCGAGGAGCCGGAACACCGTCGGTTGGCTGAAAAGCCGGTGGTTGCTACTATCACGTTGAACGCCGCCCGCAACGGCAACCGCGTGATGATTGAGGTCCGTGACGACGGTGTCGGCCTTGATATCGAAACGGTCAGGCGAATCGCCGTCGAACGTGGTTTGGTCGGGGCGGCCGCTGCGGCCCAACTCGCCAGCCGGGAAGTCTGTCACTTTATTTTTCAGCCTGGTTTTTCCGTCGCTGCTGCTGTTACCGAGTCCTCCGAACGCGGTATCGGCATGGACGCGGTCTGGAGCAATGTCAGTCGCCTTGGTGGCTCCATTGATGTTGACAGCGAAGCCGGCAAGGGCACCTGCTTCACGTTGTCACTGCCCTTGACCGCAGCAATCCAGTCGGCACTGATTATCGAGGCGGATGGCAACATGATGGCCATCCCCGAGCGCTTTCTCGCCGAGACATGCCATGTCATCGCAACCGACGTGCAGACGATACGCGGCCAGGGAGCGATTTTGCTCCGAGATCAGTTCCTGCCGGTGTTTCCCCTGACCCGCCTGCTCGGTCACGCGCTGGCCGAACCCGTTCCTGCCCGCTTTCCTGTGGTGGTGATCGAAAGTGGACATCGGCGGTTGGGCTTGATCGTGGATCGCCTCTATCAGCGTCAGGATCTCTACGTCAAGGATATCCACCCCCAGTTGACCACCATTCCCGGTGTTGGTGGTGCCTCGACGCTTGGCGATGGACGGGTCATCCTGATCCTTGATGGTGACGATCTGTTCAGATTGGCCGAAGCCTCGGTGCGGATTGATGTCGATGGTGTGAGGTTGCGCTAAGTCATGGACAAAATGTCTGTGCGCCCGGAAGTGGCCCCGGTACTGGCACCGATACCGGTTCCGGGTCGTCGCATTCGGGTCATGGTGGTCGATGATTCGGGCTTCATGCGGCTTGCGATTCGCAAGATGATCGATCGTACCGACGGCATCGAGGTGGTCGGCGAGGCCCGCGAGGGTAAAACCGCCGTGGACATGGCAAAGCGCCTTGCCCCCGATGTCATTACCATGGACCTCGAGATGCCTGGCATGGATGGTTTGGCCGCAACCAAGGCGATTATGAAAGAGCGCCCGGTACCGATCATCGTGGTCAGCAGCCTGACCCAGCCCGGCGCTGAGCAGACCTTGCGCGCTCTGAAACTTGGGGCCGTGGACTTTATCTCGAAATCGTCCTCCTTCGTCCAGCTAGATATCGTTCAGATCGACCAGGAGTTGCGCCGGAAAATCCTGCACTGGGCTAAACCCCAGCCGCTCGCACGCTCGCGTCCAAGTGTTGTCATTGCTGCTAATTATCGCCCAATCGTGGCACCTGCGGCGCAAGTGGACTTGGTGGTGGTGGGAGTGTCCACAGGTGGCCCCAAGATCATGGCCGAATTTCTGCATACTACCGGCACCTTGCATTGCCCGATGATTATTGCCCAACACATGCCGCAGCTCTTTACCACCAGCTTTGCCCGCCATCTCGCCTTTGACACCGGTCTTGATGTGATCGAGGGAACGGACGGCATGGAATTGCGACCGGGACAGGTCGTCATCCTGCCGGGCGGGGTGGATTCGGCAGTGCGTAGGCGTGGCGGAAGGCTGGTGTTGGCCCGGACCTACCCCGACGAGGGCACCATACACCCTTCGGTGGATGCGCTGTTTGCGTCGGCGTTAACCGCGACAACCTCCCCGGTGGCGGTGGTAATGACCGGAATGGGCCGTGACGGCACCCTGGGAGCCAAGGCCTTCGCTGCCAAGTGCTTTCCGGTGCTGGTCCAGGCACCTGAAACCTGTGTGGTTAGTGGTATGCCTAACTCGGTGATAGAGGCCGGGGTTTCGCCGCTGGTGCTGACGCTCGCCGAAATTGGCCGCCGGTTGGTTCGCTGGTGCGTCGCGCCGGGCAAACCGCAAAGGCCGTGGCCTTATCCCGAGTCCGCTAAGGGCCGAGTGCCCTTTGAACCCTTTGTGTAACCGAGGTTTCTGTAATATGGACTGGCTGAGGTCGAACTTAGTTTCCGGTGACAGATTGGCGCGCGCATGAAGATCGGGCTTCCCGCTCAGCAGGATTTGGCCGCTTGGATCATGGCCCTGGGCATCGTTTTTGGCGTAGCGATGTTCCTGACCGCCGTTTTCAATGATAATTTGTGGAACGACCATACTTATAGCAAGGCGTCTCCGGTCGTAGCTGGTATGCCCGCGCCGCACCGTGACGGCCGCGAAAAGATGGTGTGCTCCAGTTGCCATATCGTGGTTCCGGCGAAAAAGGTTGCCGGGCCGCCGAGTTGGAACCTGCCGATCATCCAGGGAACTAAGGCTCCGCACATCGATGGCCGTGAGAAATTGGTCTGCTCCAGTTGCCATACCATCTTGGCCAAGGACAAGGGCCGCTTGCAGCGGGTCAAGAGCCCGGTGGTGCCTTCGCCAAGCGCTGTAACGGTGGCGCTTGCGCCAAGCGCTGTAACGGTGGCGACCCCGCCCCCCGCCGAGATTCTTTCCCCCGAAGCTCACGAGTGGTTCACGGCCTATCGGTTCCAGGGCAAGGTGTTGCGGGCCGCCGGTACCGGAAGTCAATCTGTGTGGGGAGATGTGTATGTACTGGTCGATGATGGCATCAATCCCCCTGGCTGGATCGATCTTGCGCCGCGCTTGTTCCTTCAGGCCGGTGGCTGCCCGATTCGTCATGGTATGTTCGTCAAGGGCACGGCCTATCGCGACCCATCCGGGAGCCCGGCCGGGCTCGGCTACGCCAAAAGCATAATGGTTAATGGTGAGTTGTGCATTCTGCGCGACACGCACCTGAATGGGTTGTGGGAAGAGGCAGGGGGCGCGGATGTCGAGGAAAGGTGAGGAGGAGGGTCTGCCGCCGGCGCGAGGTTTCGACCGCCTGCAGTGGAACAACATCTATCTTCTTTCTGGTGCCGGGGCGCTGGTGGCCGCGCTCACCATCGGTATTCAGCCCCTGTTGCTCGATAAGGTGTTCGGAATTGCCTTCGAAAATGAAGGTTCGATCAACGCCGATATCCAGGTCTTTGCCGAAATAGCCTCAATCCTTGGTGTCGGCTGGTTGGGCTTGCTGTCCGATCGTATTGGCAGGCTTCCGGTAATCAAGCTAGGATTTTTGGCCATCTGTGCCGGCGCTCTTCTGTCGCTGGTAAGCTTGGAACTTGGGTTAACCATCGGCACTGGGGCGCTGACGCTGTTTTATATCACCCGCGTTTTGATCTCCGGCGGCGCCGATGCTGTTCAACTTGAGTTGTCGACACTGGTTGCGGATATAACCGAATTCCATAACCGGCCCAAATTGCTGACTAACGTCATTTTCATGATGATGTTCGGCGGAACGGTGCTGGCCGCGATCATCATGCAGGTTGCCGAGCAAAAGGGCGGTATCATCATCATCATGGCGTTGCCTTTGCTGATTGGTGTCGTTGGTTTTATGATGGCGCAAAGGTCACTGGTCGATGTCGCTCCAAAGAATAACAACGCCACGAATCCATTGCAGCAAGTATGGGGGTTGATTAGCAAGGATCCACGGATGCAACTTGCTTTTGTTGCGACGTTTTATACGCGGGCAGACGTTATTATTCTTAGTTTATTTTATTCCTTGTGGTGCATATCGGTTGCGGATATCGTAGGTGTAACTCGTGCTTATGCAACCACTCATGCCGCCGTCCTGATCGGATTGCTTGGTGTCGGTGTGTTGGTGTCAATGCCTGTGTGGAAAATTGTTATTGAGCGTCACAGCCGAATCTCGGCCATAGGTGCCAGTCTCTCACTGGCCGGAATTGGCTATATTTCGCTTGGTTTGTTTGCCAATCCGTTTAATTGGATGGTGATTCTGCCGTTGGTTTTGATCGGCGTCGGTCATGCCGGTTGCACCGTCACCTTGCAGGTCTTGACGGTGGACATTTCACCAAAGCCAATCTTGGGCGCCGTGCTGGGCATGGCCTACCTCACCGGCGGGGCAGGCATCATCATGTTGACGCAAAGCGGGGGGTACTATTTCGACGCGGTCGGGCCGCGCGCTCCATTTATGCTGATGGGTACGGCCAAGTTGCTGGTAACACTGTATGCTAGCTGGCTTGTGTTGAACGGCATCGACGAGACGTCCGACCACCACATGAAAAGCAGCCGTAAGGTTGACTGGAAGCCGCTGATATTTTTGACTGCCGCACTTCCCTTTGTCTGGCTAGTGGGGCGAAGTATGATTGGTGGCTACTTGGTTGGTGGTTCTTTGACCGAAACACCGGTGGGTTTCATCAACCGGTATCTTGGCGATTGGGCGTTTACCTTCCTGATCATTTCCCTGGCTATGCGGCCTATTCAGGAAATCACCGGATTGAGCAGTCTGGCGAAATATCGGCGGATGATCGGTCTCTACGCATTCTTCTATGCGGTGCTGCACGTTTTTGCTTTCGTCGCGTTGGAGTGGGCCTTTAATCTGGATCATATGGTGGCCGATGTCTACAGAAGGCCATTCATTATACTTGGGCTGCTCGGTTTCATGCTCATGGTTTCGCTGGCCGTGACTTCCACTAACGCCCAGATCAAGCGCATCGGCGGCAAGCGTTGGAAGATGCTGCACAAGTCGGTCTATGTGATTAATCTATTGATCGCTTTACACTTTATTCTTGCGGCAAATCATGAGAATGGAGAGCCCTATATTTACGCGGCTATTGTTCTGGCCTTGCTGGCCTATCGTGCTGACCGGGCGGGGAAATGGTCCCGGTTTAAGGAACTTCTATCTTCATCACTGCGAATAAATTAGGCGGCGTGATCATCTGGCCGGACCTCGTTCAGCCAACCGTCGCGCTACCTCGACGGCGACGTTGTTTGTGTCGTCGAGGGGCGGATAGTTCCAGGATTGGAGGCTGCCATTGAAGGGCCGAACGATGCCGTCGCGGCCAAGTCTGTCGTGGAATAGCCGAAATTTCGGCGAACCGCCCTCCAGGGGCACTAGATAGACCGGCTTGCCGGTGGAGCAAGCTTCTGACACCATAGAAACACTGTCGCAGGTGACGACTATGGCCTCAGCCAGCCCTAAGAAGGCAAAATAGGGGTTTTCACCCTCGCCGTTCCACACCACGGACGGCACATCTCGCATACGCGCCCGCAGAATCGCCTCGTTGTCGGCCCCGGTGCGGCGTGACGGCGTTATCATCAGCCCGGCACCATGCGCGCGTGCGAGGTGGTTGAGGCGCTCGGCAAGGTCGCCCATGATGGTAGGGGTCATGCGGTAGATGCCGTTATCGCCGCCGATCAGGACCGCTATTCGCGGTCGCGGCAGGTGATTGTAGAGGTGGCCAAGTCGCGCGGTCGCCTCGGCGAGCTTTGCCGCAGTGACGCGATGGAGTGCGCCACGGGTGACTACGACGTTGGCACCGCGCAGGCGGTCGTGATCGGGCACTACTACAAGATCGAAGTGGCGGCGGCCAATCACCGGATCCTGAATTTGGATGGTGAAGGTGCGTTTGCGGCTGCGCTCACGCACTGAAAGCGCTGGCAGCACACTGAGGCGGCCGGAAGCGATCAGCAGGTCCGGCCAGGGCGGGCCGATCTCGTCTCCATTCGGGTCTATGGCGAAGCGCTTGCCCAGACGCAGCCAGGGGCTAAGCTGGCGCCAGGGGCTGTGCAGGCTGATACGCTTGACCACGGGTTCCAGTCTCAGTGCTTCGGCCAGACCGAGACACTGATTCTCCATTCCGGGTTTGCCGTCAGTGACGACCCAGCAGCTTCGCTTTTGCACGCGCCTATGCCTCGAACCATCATTTAGACGATAATCCCGCAGCCACAGCTGGACGGCCAGCTTTTTTTTGATGGCAGCATTTTTTTGATGACGTTGCCAGATTATCTCATCTGTTCCCTTGGTATTCCGCTGGCTCTTCGGGAATTCCGTGTATACTGTGGCTAGTAGTCAAACTTGCGGAGCAGTGCCAGTCCCATGCGACGGGTCAAACTCGACCGGATTGACCGGCGGATTATTCGCGATCTCCAGGCCGATGGCCGGATGACCAATGTCGACGTTGCTAGACGTGCTGGCATCTCGGCGCCGCCCTGTCTGCGCCGGGTCCGGGCGCTGGAGGAGGCCGGGTTCATTCGCGGTTACCATGCGGACCTTGATCCCGAGTTGCTCGGCTACTGCGTCACTGTATTCGCCCAGGTAGGCTTGTCCAGTCAGGCTGAACCTGACCTCATTAATTTTGAAGAGTTGGTCAATAGTTGGCCCCAGGTCCGTGAATGCAGCATGCTGGCTGGTGAAACCGATTTTTTGCTCAAGGTCGTGGCGGAGGATTGGGACGACTACCAGCGCTTTCTTACCAAGCAGCTTACTGCAGCTCCCAAGGTTAGTCATGTCAAGTCTGCTCTTGCCATTCGCTGCTCCAAGTCTCTGCCCGGTGTCCCGATTTATCTTGAAGACGGCGATGTGCCGGACGAGAATGAAGGGGATAGTGGCGAGAGCGAATTATAGGTGAATTATAGGCGAATGCGACGCGCCGAAGTCTGAATGCTAGTCTGCTTTCACCACTACAAACACCAACCCGGCTACTGGTAACCCTCGCTCTGTCCGCAGCGTTGCTTGCGTTAGGTCGGTCAGCGCCAGACCGGGGGCGGCGGCGATGGTGGCGCGCAGATGGTCCGCGCCGTGTCGGACCCTTCGATTCGGCATGACAAAAAAGCTTTCGTTTGCGGTGGCGGCCTCGACGGTTGCCACAGCCCGACCGCCCGGCCGCAGGGCGAAGGCCAGCGCCTGCATCAACGAACTCAGGTCGCCAAGATAGTTAAAAACATCGGCGGCAAGGATCAGATCCCAGCGCCCCGACTCGCGTCGTAACGTTGCCATCAGATCGCCTACCAGCAATTCATGGTAGATGCCGCGCCGTCGCGCCTGTTCGATCATACGCGGAGCTAGATCGACTCCGGAGAGATGTCGGGCCTGCTTGGCGAAAGCCAGTCCCGCAAGTCCGGTACCGCAGCCCAAATCGAGAATATCGAGGCCACCGATGACAAGCTTACCCGGCCGCCGCGCGCTCGCCTCCAGCCGCGCGCTCGCCTCCAATAGTAGTGCCGGAGCGCGATAGTCAAGACGCCCTATGAGATCGGCATCAAACCTTTCTGCCTCCCTATCAAACAAAGAGCGAACATAGATGGGATCGGGTGCTTTTTGCCCGGCACCATCCCGCCCGCCGTTAGCTTGGCCCGAAGCAGTCGAGTTGGCTAGGTCGGTCAGGTCGGTTAGGGCGGCGTTGGCACCTTGGCGGTCGTCGGGGTCGAGCATCAGGCACCGTCGCCACGCCGTCGCAGCCTTGGCCGCCTCGCCCAGCGCCGCCCAGGCACGACCGATCTGGAAATGCAGGCCGGGATGTCCGGGGACCAAGCGCAGTGTCGGCTGTACTTGCTCCAACGCCTCAAGCGGGCGGCCGCTCCCAGTCAGTAGAGCTGCTATCATTTCTGCGGTGTCGGCGTTGCCGGGGTCGAGCAGCACAGCTTCACGCAAGGGCGCTTCGGCCGCCTCGGCATGGCCAAGCTGCAACAATTGCCTGGCCAAACCGATTTGCGCCGGAACGCTGTCGGGACGTAGTGCGAGAATTTC
>SESH01055734.1_pt1 | contig 38506 bp, 31 predicted proteins | sample 3171561 | NCBI WGS metagenome assembly SESH01 (sample SAMN10866947, study PRJNA518727) | freshwater metagenome | biome: subpolar coniferous forest; feature: holomictic lake; material: water; isolation source: holomictic Lake 442 2011 16.5 m and 2014 13 m | place: Canada: near Kenora, Ontario
TATTTTTGATCTAATTATATTTTTAGTATCAAGGAACGCCCTCGCGGCGGTCAAGCTCTGATCCAACAGCTTGGCTGGTGCTTTACGCAACCTCCCCACTCAAGGTTAAGCCAGCCAAGCGCGTTCCAATACATGCTGAACGCCTGCACTGGATGAAAGGCGGCAAACATCGCACAGTTACGGATCGGACGCTCACCATATGCCCAGGAAGAGCGGAATGCTTCAAGGCGCACAAACAACAGCGCCTTATAAAAGTGACGCGCCGATTATAGGGTCGCTACCATCGCAACGACCGTCGCCGCCATTACGAGCGTCGCGACCCAGCCAAGCCACCGTAGTCGCGCGGGTATCACGAAGCTGCCCATGATGTCGCTGCGGGATGCCAGCATCATCATAACGACCATGATTGGGACCGCAATTACACCGTTCATGACTGCGCTCCAAAGCAGCGCGCGCATGGGATCAAGGTGCGTGAAGTTCAACACGACACCGCCAACCGTTGCGAACGCGATGATGCCGTAGAACTTCTTTGCCTCGTGCAGCTTCATATCGAGGCCCGACTGCCAATCAAAGCATTCCGTTACTGCATACGCTGCAGAACCGGCCAGTACCGGCACTGCGAGCATGCCGGTGCCGATGATGCCGAGGCTGAATAGCAGGAACGCCATTGATCCGCCCAGCGGACGAAGCGCCTCCGCCGCCTGAGCTGACGTACGAATATCGGTAATCCCCGCCACATGCAGCGTCGCGGCAGTGCTCATGATGATGAAGAATGCAACGACGTTGGAGAAACCCATGCCCAGGAGCGTGTCCCAGCGAATCCGGCGTAAATGTCGCCGCGCCACCGCTGCCACATGGGGCAGTAGTTCAACGCCGCCCTCTCGAACCGCGACCGTGCGCAGCGCCTCCATTTCCTGGGCCGCCTGCCAAAAGAACAGATACGGACTTATAGTCGTGCCAAACAGGGCAACGACGATTGTCACGGCGTCATGATCAAGCACGAAACGGGGTATCGCGACCTCGCGCAGAACCTCGGCCCAGTGCACGTGCACAGTGAAGATGACCGCGACGTAGGACAGCAATGTCAGCGTAAGCCACTTCAAGTAGCGCACGTACGTTGCGTAGCTCAGAAACACCTGCAGCGTCAGGCACAACAGGCCAAAGGTTACAGAGTAGACATGCGCCGACCCGCCGAGCAGCAGCCGTAGGGCTTCTCCCATGGCCGCGATATCGGCAGCAATATTGATCGTGTTGGCAACCAGCAATAACCCGACGATCGCGTACAGCACGCCGCGCGGAAAGGCCACCTTGATATTCGCGGCCAATCCGCGGCCCGTGATGCACCCGAGTCGGGCGCTGACCATCTGGATTCCGGCCATTAATGGGTAGGTAAAGACGACCGTCCACAACATGCTGTAGCCGAACTGGGCACCAGCCTGTGAATACGTCGCGATTCCACTCGGATCATCGTCCGCGGCGCCCGTAATGAGCCCGGGGCCGAGTTTCTTCAGTCGCGGGTCATTCGCGATGTTCTTCAGAAAGTTGACCATCGCAACATCCCCATATGCAGGAACGCCAGGCTGACGCAGAACAGAACTCTCTATGCACACTACGCGTTAGGTGCCCCCCAGGGCGAACCTCGGCATGACCAAGTCGCGGAACAGCACCTGCCGTCTGGGCAACCGCTCACACTATTGCTCAGCCGGGCGGTTCACGCGACCCAAATCGCCTTTACATTAGAGGGAAGAAGAACGCCGGGCAACGCGACTCATCGGACAGATGATCGCTTTCAGCGCGACGATTGTTCGTCCACGCGAGCGAGTCAAGCTACTCCTAGAACAGACGAGCTGCCTCAGCCAACTGAACGAGCGCGACGCCGCGAGGGATATTTCGCGCCAGGCATCCGCTCCGATTGATCGGCGTCGGGGGGGCCCTTGAGCTCCACCATGTTGCCGTCCGGGTCGGTCAGATACATCGAAGGGCCATGGCCGAGCGCGCCGTAGCGGCGTCCGACGATGCCGGGCTTGACGCCCTTTCGCTGCAGGAATGCACCGATCTTCTTCTCGTCGAAGCTCTCCAGCTGCACACAGAAGTGATCGACATTACGACGTTTGCGGCCTGCAGCAGCGCCACCTTTGGCGCCCTCGGCGCTTTCGACGTCAACAAGATCAATCAGTGCGGATCCCGCGCGGAGCTGGGTCAGCCCCAGCACAGGCAGTACTCTTTCAACAGTGCATCCAAGAATGGTGCGATACCAAGCAACCGCGCGCTTGACATCAGCCACCCGGAGCACGATGTGATCGAGTGCTTTTACTGCAATGACCGTCATGTTCAAGCTCCTGAATATGCATGCTCTTGTAGCCGACTATGCCACAAGTGTGCCGTTAGTCGACGGCAGGGAAAGATTCTGAACTAACTGAACGGGCTGCACGCAATCACGCTGCGACCGTCTTGTCGACGAGAAAGTCGCGGCGCGACGATCCGATCGATCACAGACAGTGATTAACGCAGGATATCGAATGCGACGACGGGCGCGCCGGCCGGAAGCGCCGACGTCGATTCAGCTCATGCCTTCCAGCCGTGAGCAGGATGGAAAGCTCAGGCCTTGCGAACGAACTCGGATTTCAGCTTCATCGCGCCGAATCCGTCGATGCGGCAATCGATATTGTGATCCCCCTCGACCAGCCGTATGCCCTTTACCTTCGTACCGGCCTTGAGCACCGAGGATGCACCCTTGACCTTGAGGTCCTTGATGACGGTCACCGAATCGCCATCAACCAGCACGTTGCCGTTAGCATCCTTGTAGATAGCGGCATCATCGGACGGCGTCTCGACCGTCTGCGCGGTCCATTCGTGCGCGCATTCCGGGCAAACAAACTTGCCGTCATCCGCGTACGTGTAGGTCGATATGCACTTCGGGCAAGGAGGAAGGAGGTCGGTCATAGAGGTCGCTCTGCATATCTCGTCCGCCCATAATAGCAGTCGGCGGCGCAAGGCATTGGTGCTCGTCGGACGGCGCGGCTGGCCGGAATTTTCGCAATTCCGTGCGTCAGCAGCGGGTATCCCCGCTGCGGTCCTGCCTGGTCTTGCCGTCAGCGCCCTGGCCAGGCCATGCAGTACGAGTACGGCTCGGGCACGGTCAGCGCGGCCACGCGTAGCGGTCATCGGTGAGCTCATCACCGCCAAAGTCCTGTACAACCGCCATGATCTCGTCGTGCGCCCATACCGGCCAGAACGAATGCTGAGAATGGCGCCTCAACCCGCCTGAGCACGAGGTGCAGCAGTTGCGGCGCCGCAGCCACGGACACCGGCATACAATGGCTGGATGACTGCCTCATCTGCCGGACCTGATTCGCCACTGTCTGACGACGACCTGCGCGCCTGCATCCATGTGCTGCGCCTGATCGATGCAGATCGCTCCCACCTGACACGTTTGTCGCAGGAGCAGAGGCGCGAGCTGTTAACGCTCGCCGGGCTCGTGTCCAAGCCCGACCGCTACGAACTGGTGACGATGACAAGAGCGTTCAGACGGGCCGCGCGCGCAAACGCGAAGGCCAGCGATCGCAACGCCGTCGAGAAGGCAGGACTGCGAGTCCAACGCCGCGCAGCAGAGTATTCGCCGCTATGGCTAGCGCCGCCACCATCCAATGCCGCAAGTGAGCGAGCGGAACTGCATAGCGCGCGAAACTGCTACGTCTGCAAGCAGCCGTTCAGCAAGGTGCATCGCTACTACGACTCGATGTGCGACGCTTGCGGCGACTTCAACTATGCAAAACGCGAGCAGACCGCTGACCTCAGCGGGCACTACGCATTGGTTACTGGCGCACGCGTAAAAATCGGCTTTCAGGCGTCGCTGAAGCTGCTGCGGGCGGGCGCTCATGTTGTCGTCACGACACGCTTCCCGAATGACGCTGCGGATCGCTATTCGCGCGAAGCTGACTATTCGACCTTTGCCGATCGCCTGCAGATTCACGGCCTCGACATGCGGCACACCCCGAGCGTTGAGCTGTTTGCACGCTTTCTGGTCGAGCGCCTGCCCCGGCTGGACTACATCCTCAACAACGCCTGCCAGACGGTGCGGCGGCCCGCGGGCTTCTTCGAGCACCTGCTGGCACGGGAAGCGGATGCTGTCGCGCTCCTGCCCGTCGCGTGGCAGGGGCCACTGGCGAGTCACGAGGAGTTGCGGCAGACCCTCGAATCCTCGCAGTTGCACGATGGCACCGCTCTCGTCGGGACGAACCTGCCGGGTGGCTTGCGCGGTGAAGGGCTCCTGCATAGCGCCGCGCTGTCTCAGCGGCGCTACCTCGACGCAGACTTTCTAGGTGGCGAGGCGCTGTTCCCAACAGATGTCTACGACGAGGATCGGCAGCAGACGGATCTGCGCCATATCAACAGCTGGCGGCTGCGCATGCACGAGGTGGAGACACCGGAGCTGCTCGAGGTCCAGCTGGTCAACGCGATTGCGCCCTATATCCTCAATGCACGCCTCAAGCCCCTCATGCTGCGCGCGCCTGGCAAACACAAGCACATCGTCAACGTCAGCGCGATGGAGGGTCAGTTCTATCGCACAATGAAGACCGACAAGCACCCCCACACGAACATGGCCAAGGCCGCGCTCAACATGATGACGCGGACCAGTGCAGCGGACTACGCCAGGGACGGCATCCACATGAACGCCGTCGACACAGGCTGGGTGACTGACGAGGATCCGGCAGTGCACGCCGCGCGTAAGGCGGAGGAAGGGTTTTCGCCACCGCTGGATATCATCGACGGCGCCGCTCGGATCGTCGATCCGATCTTCGCCGGCCAACTGACAGGCAGCCATCTCTGGGGCCAGTTTCTGAAGGACTACAAGCCAACGCCCTGGTAACGGCCAGAGTCGCGGCGGCAGCGATGCCTGCCCCGGCCGGCAACCCGCCGACGTCCGCCCCGTTCACGGAGGGGCACCGGCAAATTTGGCGCCCGGCAGCGGACTTGGCCCGGTCGGGAACTTCAAGTTGGCCGTAAGCCGCGGATCGTGACCGGCCAGCAAGCACCGATTCTGCTGGGAAATGGTAGGATTCGGGCGCACATACAAAAGGGTGGGCTCACGCGGAAGTTGCGGGGCCACCTGCAAAAACAAAGCATCGAAGGGGCATCAAATGCAGCAGCAAGCTAAGGCGCGCGTGCGATGCGCGCGCTGGTCGGTTGGCTTGGGGCTTGGGCTGGCGATCGCCATGGCGGCGCCGACTTGGGCGCAGTCAGCCGCTGCGGCACTGCGGGGAACCGCGCCGATCGGCAGCACGGTCACCGTCAAGAACATCGCGACGGGACTCGTTCGGCACACAAGTACCGCCGCGGACGGCAGCTACACTCTCGTCGGCCTGCCCTCAGGCACCTACGAAGTTGATGCCGGCCCCGGCACCCAGGCGCGCGTCACGCTGTCAGTGGCCTCAACGACGACGCTCATGCTGGCCGACTCGCTCGGCGAGTTCACTGCCAAGAACTCACGTATTGCCGGTCTTGCTGCCCCCGAGGTTCGTACGCCAGAAGTTGCGTTTATCGTCTCGCTGCATGACATCGAGACACTGCCGCAGGTGACGCGCAACTTCCTGGAGTTCGCAGACACGGTACCCGGCATGCAGTTTACCGTCGACTCCAACGGCAACTCGACGCTGCGCGGCGGTGGGCAGAACTCCAGCGCATTGAACGTGTTCATCGACGGCGTCGGCCAGAAGAGCTACGTCAAGGACGGCGGCATCACCGGCCAGGTGCAGACCCAGGGCAACCCGTTCCCCCAGCTCGCGATCGGCGCCTACAAAGTCATCACCTCGAACTACAAGGCCGAGTACGACCAGGTCTCAAGCGCGGCGATTACGGCCGAGACGAAATCCGGCACGAACGAGTTCCATGGCGAAGCCTTCGTCGACTACACCGATCAAACGATGCGCGCCAAGACCTCCGCCGAAGAAATCGCGGGCATCAAGGTTCCCTCCAACAACAACGAGTACGGTTTCGCGTTTGGTGGTCCGATCATTGCCGACAAGATGCATTTCTTCGTCACCTACGAGGGCAAGCGGTTCAAGACGCCAGCCTCCATTCATCCGGGAATAGAGACAACGGGCACCGGCGCGCCAATCGGTTCAGTGCTGCCGGCAAGTGTCACCTCGCTGTTTGGCCCGATCGAGCGGCCATTCAACTCAGACTTGTATTTCGGCAAGATCGACTGGGAAATCTCTGATTCCGACCGCATCGAAGTCAGCGCCAAGATGCGCCGCGACAACCAGGCAGCGTTCGGCTCCGGCCAGTACGCCGCTGAGCACGGCACCAATCAGCTCAATACCGATAATCGACTGACCGCTCGCTGGCAGCACACGACGGACCGCTGGAACAACGAGCTGTTGCTGACGTACGAGGATGCTTTCTTCAAGTCGGTGCCGCGCATTGGCGGCAACGGCGCCATCTACGACTACTACGCCTGTCCGGGGACCCCGGGCACCTGCAGCCCCAACGCTTACCAGAGCGAGTTCTTCTACGCCGGATCGGCCGGCCCGCTCGATACGCAGGATAAGGGCCAGCGCGGCCCTGGCCTGCAGGACGACTTCACCTGGTCAAACCTGACCTGGCACGGCAACCACACCGTGAAAGTCGGTTTCAAGTACAAGGACGTCAAGCTCAAGGCGATCGATGCCGGCGGGCAGGGCCCGCAGTTCTACTACATCGTCACGGACGGCGGCGTTGAGGCGCAGCCGTACTACGCGTTCTTCGCCTTCCCGACGCCGGGACAGACACCAGTCGTCTCCACCAGCGATCGTCAGTTTGGCGCCTACCTGCAGGATGACTGGCAGGTCACCAAGCGCCTGACCGTTAACGTGGGCGTTCGTTGGGACGCCGAGTGGGTGCCGTCCTACCTGAACTACGTCACGCCGGCCGCGGTCGTCAGCGGCATGAATAGCCAGGATCCGACTGCACCGGAAGGCCAGACCTATGCGCAGACGCTGGGCCTTGGCGGCGTCGACATCAACAACTACCTCAGCAACGGCCACAACCGCCACGCGCCGATGGACGAGTGGCAGCCGCGCCTCGGATTCTCGTTCGACATTAATGGCGACGAGCAGCACGTGCTGTTCGGCGGCTACGGCAGGTCGTACGACCGCGATCTGTTCGACTACCTGCAGCTCGAGAACAACAAGGGCGCCCTGCCGCAATACACGGTTGCGTTCCAGTCACCGCAGTTTGGCGGTGCCTGCTATCCGGGCGTGCCGTGCTTCGCGTGGGATCCGAGCTATCTCGGCGGCGCGCAGTCGCTAGGTCCGCTAGCGGCAGGTGCCGCGCCGGAGACAGATCTGTTACCGAACAACATCAAGGTGCCGTTCTCGGATCAGTTCAGCATTGGCATCCGCAACCGCGTTGGCCAGTGGAACACCAGCGCGACACTATCGTACGTGCATAGCAAGAATGGCTTCGTGTTCAGCTGGGGCAACCGCGAAATGATCGGTGCGCAGGCCGCCGCCTACAACTACGGCTACACCTCTGGCAATGGCATCCCCGGCCTCGGGCTGATGATTCTTGGCGACAATGGCGCAGAGACGAAGACCAAGCAGCTGCTGCTGTCCGTTGAGAAGCCCTATACGCCCGAGTCTGGCTGGGGGATGTCTGCGGCGTTTACCTACTCCGACGCGACGCTTAATCGCGGCATCAGCGACCACTACTCCAGCGAGTATCCGAACATTCGGGACTACCCGTTCATCACGTCGAACGCCGTGCCGAAGGCGCGACTGGTCATGACCGGCAGCATCAACGGCCCATGGGGCACGGTGTTTGGCGCGAGGCTGACACTGGCAACGCCAACGCCCCTCGTCTACGACGCCAATCTCGACGTGCAGGGCGACTATTCGTGGTGGCGGCCGGTGTCGAAGACGCCGACTGGTACGCTGGGCTACCGCGACTTCGATGTGCAGATCACCAAGAACTTCGACCTGCCCCGTGGGCAGGTGTTCTATGTCCGCGCCGATGCACTGAACCTGTTCAATTCGTTCAACCCGGATAGCTTCAACATCGACGTCGGTGACTACAGCAGCCTCAACGGCAACAATCTCGCGCGACCGACTGCAAACCGCGGCGGCAATATCCTCGGCACGCCGGCGACGTTCAAGCTGTCGCTGGGTTACAAGTTCTGAGTAATAGGCGAAGCGCGCTGCGGACCCTCCAGTCCACAGCGCGCTCGTCACAGCGCGACTGCATTGATCTGCGCCCTGCCCGGCAAACGAGCGGCGGGCGCTGCGGTAATCATGGCAATCTCGCAGCGGGCACAGCGGCCAGTTTGTCAGCCAGGCCGAGCCTCGGCGTCATGCCGGACCCGCGCCTGGTTCCAGCACCTATTCCCAACTCGCCTGCAGAACCGAGCCACGGTCCTGGATATGCGCGCGACAAAGGGCGTCGCGGGCCGCCTTGTCAGGCGGCAGCCTCCGGTGCGAACGGACAGTAGCTTTCCTTTTCCACCAGTCCGAGCACGAACGATAGCTTGGCCATCCCCGAAATGATCGCCATCGTGGTGCCGAGCTCGAGAATGTCTGCCTCACTGAAGTGGCGCCGCAGGCGCGCAAATAGCGCAGGCGACAAGCGTCCTTCGATGTTAGTCAGCGCCACCTCCGCTGCGTAGGCGATCACGGCTCGCTCAGCGTCAGTGAACGGGCCGCTCTCGAAGTCATCCATCGCCTCGACCTGCGCTTCGCTGATGCCAGCGGCAATCGCACCCGGCACGTTCTGCTTGTTGCACGTGCGGCAGCCATGTATCAGCGACAGCTTCAATCGCGCCAGCTGCTTGTAACGATTGTCGACCTGTCCACCAAAAAAAACCGGGCCGTAGAACTTGTTCATGACGAAGTCGAGCATCGCTGGATGCTGCGCGAACACCTCGACAAACGTAGCGTCCCCGGTCAGGCCATTTAACGTGTCCCAGGCGAGGTGGAACTCAGCAGGCATGACATTGCGGGGGAGGCGCGTGAACGGCGTATCGGACATTTCCTGGCTCCTGACGACAAAGGGACTGTGCGAGTTGAGCATGGAACCCCGCTGGAAGTCCAAGGCAGCTGTGCCCTTGTCCCGCCTTCGGGTAGCAGGTAGTTTCCTCGCCATGATGCACGCCTCACACTCCTTGCACGCGCCCGGGACCTGCCGCTAATGCGCGCCGTCTTTCTTGACTTCGCGACCGTCAGCACCGGTGGCGATCTGGACGCAACCGGCCTGCTGCAGGCACTGCCGGCGCTTCAGGTCTACGCCACGACGACAGACGCACTTGTCGACGAACGCATTCGTGGCGCAGAGGTGGTGCTCATCAACAAAGCCGAGATCAGCCGCGCACGCATCGAGGCCAATCCACAGCTCCGGCTGATCGCACTGACCGCGACCGGCACAAACAACGTCGACCTGGAGGCGGCGCGCGAGCGCGGCGTCGCTGTCTGCAATATCCGCGACTACTGCACGCCGTCAGTCGTGCAGCACGTCTGGGCGGTATTGCTGGCCCTGACCCACCACGTGCGGGAATACGATCGGGCGCTCAAGGCCGGCGCCTGGGAGCGCGAAAACCAGTTCACGATGCTGCACTACCCGGTGCGCGAGCTGGCCGGGCGCACCCTCGGCGTGGTCGGTTGGGGCAATCTCGGCCGCGGGGTTGCCAGGGTCGCGGAGGCATTTGGCATGCGCGTGCTGATCGCCAACCGTGCCGGCGCGGAGCCGCAAGGCGGCCGCGTGGCGCTCGCCGAGCTGCTAGCGCAAGTCGACGTGCTGACGCTGCACTGCCCCATCACGCCGGCGACGCGGCATCTGATTGGGGCGGCCGAACTGGCACTGATGAAACAGGATGCCGTGCTGATCAATACCGCGCGCGGCGCCCTGGTGGACGCCACCGCACTTGCCGCGGCGTTGCGCGCCGGCACCCTCGGCGGCGCGGCGATAGACGTGCTGGACGGGGAGCCGCCGGCGCCCGGCCACCCGTTGCTCGCGCCAGACCTGCAACGGCTGATCGTCACGCCGCACACGGCCTGGGCAGCGATGGAGTCCCGTCAGCGGGCGCTGGATGAGCTCGCGGCCAATATCCGCGACTTTCTCGCCGGCGGCCGTCGCGGTCGGGTCGTCTAAGTCCCTAGATTTGACGTTCTGTCATCAATTGACATAGTGTCAATGCTGAATTAGACTAACGGAATGTCGTACATCGCCGAGCGTCGGGTCGAGGAGAAGGAGCGCCGCCGCGGCGAGATCCTAGATTCGGCTGTGCGCCTGTACGCCGAGAAAGGCTGGGATGCCGTGACGATGGATCAGGTTGCGCGCAGCGCGCGGCTGTCCCGCGCCCTGCTGTACGTTTACTTCCGCGACAAGGAAGAGCTGCTGTACGGCATCGGTGCGGTCGCACTCTCGGTGCTGCGCGAGCACTGCCTGGCGGCCGTTGCGCGCAGCGGCAGCGGGCTCGAACAGGTCGAGGCTATCGGCCGGGCCTACATGGCCTACGCGCAGGAGTATCCCCACTATTTCGACGTCTGCGCCCGCTTCCAGGCGCATTCCGTGTCACCCGATCCGGGCTCCAATGAAGGGGCGTGCGCCGCCGCCGGCGACGAGGCCCTCGGCGTGGTCGTCACCGCGATCCGTGCTGGCCTTGCCGATGGCAGCATCCGGCAGGGCCTCGGCGACCCCATGCTACTGGCGGTCTCGCTGTGGGCATTTACCCACGGGATCATCCAGTTGGCGATGACCAAGGGCCGTGACCTCGAGCACCTGCAGATCGCCGTACCGACCTTTACCGAATATGCCTTTGGCCTGCTGACGTCGCTGACCGCCGCCCCGAAGACGGCCTGAGCCTTTATTTTGGCCCGGAATTGACACATGTCCAATCCATCAACACGTGACTATAGAGCCGGCTTCGCGCAGCTGCTCGCCCTGGGTCTGACCTTTGCACTGCTGCTGGCGACCGCTGCCGCGCACGCCGGCGCTATCGCCGAGGCGCCGTTGGTGACGGTCGTCGAGGCCCTGGTGCAGGACGCACGCCGCGCCAACCTGGAACTTGCGATTGCAGGGGCCAGCGCCGAGGAACGACTCGCCGCGCTGGACGCTGCCCGCGCCCGCTATCTGCCGGTGCTTGCGCTCGATGCGCGCTACTCGGCCGCCGACGGTGGCCGCACGATCGACTTTCCCGTCGGCGACCTGCTGAACCCGGTCTACGCAACACTAAACCAGCTCACCGGCGTGAGTCGCTTCCCGGCAGTGCCGAACCAGACCGTACACCTGCTGCGGTCGCGCGAGCAGGACACACACCTGACCCTAACCCAACCGCTGTACGACGCGCGTATCGCCGCCGGCCGCGATGCCGCCAGCGCAGGCCTCGCGGGCACGCAGGCCGCGCGCGAGGCGCTAGGCGGACGCATCGACCGCGACATGCGTAGTGCCTACTACCGTTGGCTCGAAGCCGGCGCTCGCCGCGGCATTCTCGAGGCGACGCGCGACCTTGCGCAGGCAAACCTGCGCGCCAATCAGAGCCTCTACGCAAACGGCAAAGTGACGCCGGACCTCGTCTATCGTGCTGAAGCGGATCTGCTCGAGGTGCAGCAAACGCTGCTCGGCACCCGCAACGCAGAGCGCCTCGCGCAGAGCTACGCCAATCTGATCCGCAACGCGCCATTCGACAGCCCGCTGCCCTGCCCGCCGGTTGCGGACACGGACATCACCACCGCACGCGATGCGCTCATGCAACGGCTGGGCACTGGCACGCTCACGCTGCCCGCACTGACCGCCACCGCCATCTCGCGCCGCGCCGAACTCCAACAGCTAGATGCCGCCAGCGCAGTCGCCACCGCCGGCGAGCGCCTCGCCCGCGCTGCCTTCAAGCCGCAGCTGGCGCTATCCGTCGATGCCGGCACACAGGGCGAACGCTACGCGTTCGGCAGCGAAGGCCGCTATGTGCTGGCTTCCCTGGTGCTGCGCTTCAACCTTTTTGACGGTGGCGCCGACGAGGCCGGACTCGCCGCGGCGCGGGCCGTAGGCCGTGCCGCCCACAGCCAGCGCACTCTTGCCGAGCAGCACATCCGCCTGCAGGTCGAGCAGGCACTCGACGGCGTTGAAGTGGCCGTCGCCTCTCTGGACACCGCTGCACGCCGTGTCGATGCCGCACACGGTGCATTCCGCATCGCCGAGCGCAAGCGCGACCTCGGGCAGATCAACCAGGCCGAGTTCATCGACGCGCGCCGCGGGCTGACCGAGGCTGAACTCAATCGCAACCTGACGCGCTACAGCGCCTTCGACGCCCTCGCACAACTTGAGTACGCGCTCGGCAGCCGCCGTGGCCAGATTCCGGAGAGCCAGCCATGAAGCGACGCCTGCCCCCTTCACTCGCGGCCGCTTCGCTGCTGCTGGCCTTGCTACTCGGCGCCTGCGGCAAGCCTGCGCCGACGGCGCCAACGAGCGCGCCGGCCCGACCGGTGCATGTCGCACCGGTCGGCATCGACACCCTCGCCGACAGCGTCCACGCCGTGGGCGTACTGACACCGAAGAGCGAGGTGCGCCTGTCGTTCAAGGTCGGTGGCGTCATCGACGTCCTGCGTGCCGAGGAAGGCGCACACGTACACGCCGGTCAACTGCTCGCCGTGCTCAAGCAAGCCGAGATCGGTGCCGCAGTCGAGCAGGCTCGGCAAGGCGCCACCAAGGCGGCGCGCGACATGGCACGCGTGAAGTCTTTGCAGGCAGACGGCGTGGCGACGATGGAACAGCTGGAGGACGCCACGACCGCCGCAGCGGTCAGCGCGGCGGCGTTGCAGGCAGCGGAATTCAACGCGCGCTACACGCGCATCCTCGCGCCTGGCGATGGCGTCGTCCTGCGAAAGCTGGCCGAAGTCGGCGAAATGGTGCAGTCGGGACAACCGATAGTCGTGGTCGGAGGTGCGCAGCGCGGCTGGATCGTGCGCATCGCGCTCGCCGATCGCGACGTTGTTCGCGTCCATCACGGCGACCCCGCACGCGTGAGCTTCGACGCCTGGCCGGGCCGGCTGTTTGCAGGCAAAGTCGCGAACATCTCCTCCAGCGCCGATCCTGCGACCGGCACGTTCGTCGTCGAGGTTGCGGTAACGCCCAGCGAGGCGGGATTTGTGCAGGGCCTGATCGCCAAGGTGACGCTGAACCCATCGACTGGCGCGGCAACCGCGGTGGTGCCCGTACAGGCGCTGGTCGAGGCCAGCGACAACGAGGCGAGCGTGTTCGTGCTGGCCGCCGACGGCCGCACCGTGCGCAGGCTGAGCATCCGCATTGGTCGCATGAGTGACGGCGCAGTCGAGGTGCTGGGGGGACTCGCCCCAGGCGCGTTGCTCGTGATCGATGGCAGCGCTTTTCTTGAGGATGGACAGGTCGTACGGGTCGCGACGCGGGCAACGGCCACTGGCGCGCGGACGCGCACATGAGCATTTGGGCGTTCGCAGTCCGGCGCTGGCAGTTCACTCTGGTGCTGTTCACGCTGTTGATCGCGCTGGGTATCGCAAGCCTGCTCAACATCCCCCGCTCGGAGGATCCGACCTTCCCATTCCCGGCCACGACCATCACGGTCGTCTGGCCAGGCGCCGACCCGAGCGACATGGAGCGCACGGTGGTCAAGCCGCTCGAGGACGCCATCAACTCGCTCGAGAACGTCAAGAAGATCCAAAGTTCGGCGTTTGACAGCCTGGCAGTCGTGCACGTCGAATTCTTCTACGGCTCGGACCCGGAGAAGAAGCAGGACGAGGTCATACGCGAGTTCAACCGGATCCGACCAACGCTACCGGCGGGCATCGCGAAAATCGACATCGTCAAGAACAACCCCGGGCTGGTGAACATCGTGCAGATGGCGCTGGTCAGCGACACGGCCAGCTACCGCGAACTGAAGGAGCATGCCGAGGCGCTACGCGATCTGATCGAGACGGTACCAGGCGTGCGGACCTCGCAAACGTGGGCCTATCCTGACCCGGAGGTGCGCGTCGCCATCGACCTGCAACGACTCGCACATACGGGGGTGTCGCTTGGCCAGGTAGCGCAGGCGATCCAGGGACAGAGCGCGAGCATCCCGGGCGGCTCGGTGGACGTGGGACTGCGCCGTTATAACCTGCATACGTCCGGCAGCTACGCGTCGCTGGAGGAGATCTCCAATACCGTGATCGGCGGCGCCGTCGGTCGCATCGTGAGGGTCCGCGACGTCGCGGACGTATCCTGGCAGACCGCGGAACACGCCTACATCGGGCGGCTCAATGGCCACCGCGCCGTGTTCGTAACCGCGAACCAGAAGGACGCAACCAACATATTCAAGGTGCGTGACGGCATCTACAGCAAGCTGCCGGCGTTCGAACGCACGCTGCCTGCGGATATCCGCCTGGACCGCGGCTTCGACCAGTCGAAGAACGTCAGGAACCGGCTCGATCGGCTGGGCACCGACTTTGCGATCGCCGTTGGCCTCGTGCTGCTGACGCTACTGCCGCTGGGACTGCGTGCCGCGGGCGTGGTCATGATCTCAGTGCCGCTGTCGCTGGCGATCGGTCTTGCGCTGCTGTACCTGACGGGCTTCGGTCTCAACCAGCTGTCAATCGCGGGATTCGTGCTGTCACTCGGACTGCTCGTGGACGATTCGATCGTCGTCGTCGAAAACATCTCCCGCCACATTCGTGAGGGATATACGCGCACGCAGGCCGCCATCAAGGCCACCGACCAGATCTATCTGGCGGTGCTCGGCTGCACGGCCACGCTGCTGCTGGCATTCCTGCCACTGTTATTCCTGCCGGAGGGCGCCGGCCAGTTCATCCGCTCGCTGCCTGCGGCAATCCTGTTCACGGTCATCGCCTCGCTATTCGTGGCGCTGACCGTGGTGCCGTTCCTTGCCAGCCGGCTGCTGCGTAACGGCCAGGCAACCCCCGCGACATCGGGCCCGCTGCGCTGGATACACCGCTTCGACAGACTCGCCGACCGATTGCTGGAACGAATCATGGGGGCGATCCACGCGATCTACGGCCCTGCACTGCGCTGGACGCTCGGCCACCCCTGGAAGACTCTGGCAGCATCCGGGCTGCTATTCGTGTCTGGGGTGGCCACGGTACCGTTGATCGGCTTCAGCCTGTTCCCGCCCGCGGACGTGCCGCAGTTCATCGTCAAGGTTGAGGCCCCCAACGGCGCGAGCATCGCGGAGACCGAGCGCGCCCTGCAAGTGGTCGAGGATGAACTGGGCCGGCACCGCGAGATCCGCCGCTGGTTCACGCACGTCGGCCACGGCACGCCGTTCGTCTACTACAACGTCTTCCCGGTAGGCCGCAGCGCCAACGTCGGGGAGGTGTATGTAGAGCTGGATGCCTTCGACGCCGCGCGCACCCCGCGCCTCTTCGAGGAACTTCGCGCACGGTTTAGTGAATACGCGGCGGCGGAAATCACCGTCAAGCAGTTCCAGCAGGGACCCCCCATCGACAATCCGGTCGCGATTCGGGTGGTGGGCCCCGAGGTCGATGAGCTGCGCACGCTCGCCGGCAATGTAGAACAGGTGCTGCGCGCAACGCCTGGCACACGCGACATCAAGAACCCATCGCGACTGCTGCGCACGGACCTCAACCTGGGCATCGACACCGAGAAGGCGGGCCTGCTTGGCGTCTCGGCCCTGGAGGTCAACCGCACCGTACGGCTTGCGGTCGCAGGCCTTGCTGCAGGCCAGTTCCGCGCCAAAAACGGCGACGAATACGACATCACGCTGCGTCTGCCGATGAACGAGCGACAGACGCTGGAGGCGCTGGATCGCATTGAAGTGGCATCGGTGACCGGCCGGCAGGTGCCGCTGCGCGAGATCGCTCGGCCGCACTTCGAAGCCAAGGCGAACTCGATCACGCGCCACAACCGCGAGCGCGAAGTCACGGTCTCGAGCGAAGTCCGCCCTGGATACAACACCGGCAAGGTGACCGCCGAGCTGCTAAAGCGGCTGCGCAAGGTGGACTTCCCGCCGGGCTATCGTTACGTAGTGGCAGGCGAGGTCGAAGCACAAGCGGAAAGCTTTGGTGGGTTGCTGCCGGCGGTACTGGTCGCGGTGTTCGGCATCCTGGCGGTGCTGGTGCTGGAGTTCGGCAGCTTCCGCTCGACGCTGATCGTGGCGACGGTTATCCCGCTGGGGGTCACCGGTGCGCTGCTGGCGCTGCTGGTGACCGGTTATACGCTGTCGTTCACCTCGATCATCGGCATGATCGCGCTGATCGGCATTGAGATCAAAAACTCGATTTTGCTGGTCGACTTCACCAACCAGTTGCGCGCCCAAGGCAGGCCGCTGCTGGAGGCGATCGAGCGTGCGGGCGAGGTTCGCTTCCTGCCCATCCTGCTCACTTCCGCGACCGCGATCGGTGGGCTGTTGCCCCTCGCCGTCCAGGGCTCTGGCCTGTACTCGCCGCTCGCGGTAACGATCATCGGTGGGCTGATTTCCTCCACGCTGCTGGCGCGCCTGGTCACGCCGGTGATGTACAAACTGCTGCCACCGGCGGTCGAGCTGGAGGCTACGGTGGCTCGCAGCTGAAGCCCGGGCGCCGGTGAGCGCGGCAAACCGCGCTTGCAGGACCCGGCAGGGCATCGCAGACTGCGCCCGCCCGCCACCTACGCTGTACCGTGTCACACCCGCCCCACCATCTTCCGCGTTCGCTGCTTGTCCTGCGCCTGATCGCGGGCTTCAAGATGCTCAAGGCGACGTTTGTCATCGCCATCGGGCTCGGCCTGCTGTCTTTCTATGAGCCGGACTTTCTCGCTAGCCTCTACAGACTGGCCGACGAGCTGCCTTATCGCGTCGAACAACACATGTTGCGCGAGCTGATCAGCTTTCTCAGTGGGCTTAGCCCTTCGCGGATCCAGCTACTGGCGACCGCCACGTTCCTGTACGCCACCTTGTTCGTGGTGGAAGGGATAGGCCTGTGGCGCGGCCGTTACTGGGCGGAGTGGTTAACGGTGATCGCGACAAGCTCGCTGATTCCATTCGAGATTTTTGAGCTTTCAGTGCATCCGAGCTGGAACAAGGTGCTGGTCATCCTCGCCAACGTCGCGATTCTCGGCTATCTCGTCTGGCGGGTCAGGCGCGAGTACCTGCTGCGGCGTGAGCACGTCCTCGACGGCTGAGCCTGCCGCTGGCGCCGGCGGCCACGCCGGACTACGCTGCCCCTCCCGTCGCGCCACACGGAAGGAGATCCCAACATGCGCCAGACCCTGTTCGTCGTTGCCTTCGCCAGCTGCACGCTGGCCGGCTGCGTCACGCTACCCCCTGAGCCCACCGCGAGCTCGACGCTGGAATCACGTTCCGCCAGCAACGTCGTCGGTCACGTTGCACTCACCGAGCACAAGGGCGCCGTGCACGCCCGGGTCGACCTGCAGGGTCTGGCCCCGGGTTCAGAGCACGGCTTTCACATCCACGACAAGGGCGACTGCTCGGCTCCCGATGCAAGCAGTGCCGGCGGTCATTTCAACCCTGCCGGCGTTGCACACGGTCGGGCCGGCAGCGCGCCGCACCACGCCGGGGACGCGGGCAGTGTGCTCGCCAATGCCAAGGGCGAGGTGCACACCGAGTTGCTGCTCGACGGCGTGACACTGGCGAGCGGACCGTTATCCATCGTCGGTCGCAGCCTCGTCGTGCATCGCGACCGGGACGACTACAGCTCGCAGCCAGCCGGCAATGCCGGCCCGCGCGTGGCTTGCGGCGTTATCGTCGCGCCGTGAACCACGCGTAGCCGCGATTGGCGACCAGCACGCCAATGCTGACCGCCGCGAGCCCTGTCGCGGTGGTCGCGTCGATCGTATCGCCGAGGATCAGCCAGCCGGTGAACGCGACCAGCACCGGTGACAGCGGCGTGAAACTCGCGGCCCCCGCGGCACCTAGACGCTCGATCGCGAAAGTGAATGCCACCAGCGCGAGGATGCCGGTCAGAACGCCCTGATAGATCACCTGTAACGCTATGTCGTGGACCGGCACGAGCGCCAGGCGCTGCAACCCGCCGGTCGCAAAGTACAGTGGCAGGTACAGCGCGGCGTTGACGACCGAAATCACCGCCGTGGTGACCACCGGACGCAGCCGCAACGTGCGCGCGGCGACCGAGAAGCTGGCCCAGGCCAGCGCCGCACACAGGATCAGCAGAAAGCCACCTGCGCGCGCACCGCCCGCATACAGTTCGCGCAGCACCACCAGCGCAATACCCGCCACGGTGATGGATATTCCCGCCACCTGCACGCGGCTGGGTCGCTCGCCCAGCAGCAGCGCGGCGAACAGGACCGTGAAGACGCCGGCGGCGCCAGGTCCGAGCACGCCGCCCTGGCCGGAGTTGGCCATGCGCAGGCCCGTCGCAAACACGAAAAAGTAGGGCACGCCGGCGCCGAGAATCATCGCTGCGAGTACGAAGGCGCGACGCCACGGCACCTCGCGCGCGCGAATCAGCAGCAGCGGCAGCAGCAGCAGGCCCGAGGTGCCATAACGCAGCGCGGCAACGTCGCCCGGCGTCAGGCGAGTCACCACTCCAAGTCGCGTCACCGGAATCCAGCCCGCCCAGATCGTTACCGCGAACAGCGCGGCAGCGACGCCCGCCAGCCGGCCGTGGGATTGCGTCGATGCAGACATGCGCAAGCGGCGCGCGCGACGCGCGTCAGGCGCCGGTCGGGAGGGTTGACGCGCCGATGCGATCGACCGCCCACTGCAGCACGTGCTGCAGCCTCGGCACTGTCAGTGCCAGCGCAGTGTCGAGCGAGACCCAGCGAAATTCATGGTGCTCGGCACGGCCCAGCGTGGGGTTGATCGGCAGCGAGACCGCCCCGCCAACCGAGCGCGCTACATAGAAGCGCACGACCTTACCGCCGGCATACGGCTCCGTCTCGATCGACGCATCGCCCCACGCGAAATCCAGATCCAGCAGGGCAGTCTCTTCACGGACCTCGCGAATCGCCGCCTCCAGCGGCGTCTCGCCGGCCTCCAGCCGGCCCTTGGGCAGATCCCAGTTGCGATAGGCCCGCAGCAGCAGGAAGCGCATCCCATCTTGGGTGTCGCGAACCACTACCACTCCAGCTGCAAGCTTTACGCCCCGACTACGCATCGTTGAAGTATAGAACGGCGCTCGCAGCGCTGCTGTGGTGCAGTCGGTCAGGGCGTCTCTGGCGATAGGCACAGACAATCACTTCCCGACGTCTGATAGTATTCTCCCATGCTCAAAGAGGCTCGGCCATGAACCTGCGAGACCTGCGTTATTTGGTCGCCCTGGCCGATACCCGCCACTTCGGACGGGCTGCCGAGCGCTGCAACGTGACCCAGCCGACGCTGTCGGCGCAGCTGAAGAAACTCGAAGAATTCCTTGGGGTCACGCTGGTCGAACGGCAGCCGCGCAACGTCGCGCTGACGGACGTGGGTGGCCGCATCGTCGCGCGTGCACGCCACGTACTGCAGGACAGCGACGATATCGTCGCGATGGCGCGCGCCTCGCGCGACCCGCTGGCAGGCACCCTGAGGATCGCATTCATTCCGACGCTGGGCCCTTACCTGCTGCCGCTCATCACGCCCGTGCTGCGCAAGCGACTGCCGAAATTGCAGTTAATGCTTTACGAATACCAGACCAGCCCACTGCTGGAACACCTGCGCGCAGGCGACATCGACCTGGGCGTGCTCGCCCTCGGCGTGGACACCGAAGGCCTCGAGACCCGTGCGCTCGCCGACGAGGCGTTCACCGTTGCGATGCCCAGCAACCATGCGCTGGCGAAGAAGGCGGTCGTGCGCACCGAGGACCTCAGCGACGAGACGCTGCTGCTGCTCGAGGATGGCCACTGCCTGCGCGACCAGGCCCTCGACGTCTGCAGACGCGTTCCGGTCCACGAGGCCGAAGACTTCCGCGCGACCAGCCTGGAAACGCTGCGGCAGATGGTCGCCGCCGGCTACGGCATCACGCTGCTGCCGGAGCTGGCGACCCGCGGTCCGTTCGCGAACGCGCGCAACATGGTCGTGCGGCCTTTCGCCAAACCGGTACCGCACCGCACCATCGGCAGCGTCTGGCGCAAGAGCAGCACGCGCGGCACGGCCATTGACTCTATTTGCGAGGCAATCGCAGGCGTGCTCGCGGATCGCGATTGAGCGCCCGACGCCAGTCCCTACCGAACGCCGCGAACGCCCCCGAGGGCGTCGTCGGCCGTCCCGCCAGGAGCGATCGATGCCCCGTCACTTGCTGCATATTCTGCTGCTGCTCAGTGCGAGCTTCATGAGCGACAGCGCGCTGATCGCCGCCGAAACGCCTGGGCTTAGCTACCCACCGGCGCCGCGCGGCGACTTGGTCGAGGACTACCACGGCACACAGGTCGCAGACCCCTATCGCTGGCTCGAGGACCTGGACAGCGTGGCGACCCGCAACTGGCTTGCAGCACAGGCCTCTCTCAGCGACAGCTACCTTGCGGCGCGTTCAAGCCGGGCCGCGCTCCGCGAACGGCTCGCGCAGCTGTATGACCACGAGGTCTTCGGCACGCCGTTCAGCGCGGGCGGACGCACGTTCTACACCCACCGTCGTGGCCTGCAGAACCAGCCCGTACTACTGATGGAGAGAACCGCAGGGGCACCGCCTTCTGTGGCGCTGGATGCAAACACGCTCTCCGCCGACGGCAGCCTGGCGGTAGTCGATCACGTCGTCAGCCCAAACGGACGCCTGCTCGCCTACGGAGTCTCGGTGTCCGGCTCCGACTGGACCGACTGGCGCCTGCGCGACCTGGATACCGGCCTCGACCTGCCGGACGTGCTGCGACACTCCAAGTACTACCGGCCCGTGTTCACGCGCGACTCGCGCGGGCTTTACTACGGCGCGTTTCCGGCGCCAGCGCCAGGCCAGGAACTCAGCGCCCAGGACATCGACCACGCCATCTGGTACCACGCTCTGGGTACGCCGCCGCAGGCAGACGTGCGACTGCTGCAGCTAGCCGGCCACCCCGACTGGCAGTACGAGCCTGCGCTGAGCGAGGACGGCCGCTGGCTCGTCGTCGCCGTCGGCGAGGGCCAGGTCGGCGACAAGAACCGCGAGGAACTCTACGCACTCGATTTATCCACACCAGGCAGCGCGCCGATCGCGCTGGCCAGCGGCTTCGACGCGGCCTATCTGGTCATCGGCAGCCACGCTGGCCTGCTGTACCTGCTCAGCTCGCTCGACGCCCCGAACGGCCGCGTCATCGCGGTGGATCTCGCCCGGCCCGCGCGCGAACATTGGCGCACCGTTGTGGCCGAGAGCCAGGATGCCATCGCCTTCAAGGCAGGCCAGGTTGCGCTGGTGCATGGCCGACTGGTCGTGAACTCACTGCACCACGCGGCAAGCAGGCTGACAGTGCATTCGCTCGATGGACGCCACCACACGCCGATCGCCCTGCCCGGCGCCGGCACTGTCAGCGAACTGCGAGCTCATGCCACCGATACGACGCTTTACTACAGCCACTCCAGCGTCATCGCACCACCAACGGTGTACCGCTACGGATTTGAGTCGGGTCACAGCAGCCTCTGGCGCGAACCTTCGGTAGCCTTCGATCGCAACGCCTACGAGCAGAAGCAGGTCTTCTACAAAGGTCGCGACGGCACGCGCATCCCGATGCTCCTGGCCTACCGCAAGGGGTTGAAGCTGGACGGCAGAAATCCGTTGCTGCTGTACGGCTACGGCGGATTCGCGATCCCGCAGCTGCCGGCGTTCGTGCCGGCCAGAGTCGCGTGGCTGGAGATGGGCGGTATCTATGCGATCGCCAACATCCGCGGCGGCGGCGAGTACGGCGAGGCCTGGCATCGCGCCGGCACGCTCGAGCACAAGCAGGTGGTGTTCGACGACTTCGCGGCAGCCGCCGAGTGGCTGATCGCAGAGCACTACACCTCGACGCCACGGCTCGCGATCTACGGCCGCTCCAACGGCGGGCTACTGATCGGTGCGAGTGTGACGCAGCGGCCGGAGCTGTTCGGCGCCGCCGTCGCCGGCGTCGGCGTGCTCGACATGCTGCGTTTCGATCGCTTTGGCCAAGGCGCCGGCTGGAGCGGAGATTACGGTTCGCCAGCGAATCCAGCGCAATTTGCGGCACTGTATGCGTACTCGCCCGTGCATCGTGTGCGACCCGGTACGCACTATCCGGCTACGCTGATCATCACCGGCGACCACGACACACGCGTGATGCCGATGCACTCCTTCAAGTTTGCAGCAGCGCTGCAGGCCGCGCAGGCCGGCCCGGCGCCGATCCTGCTGGACCTGGAGCGCTCCTCAGGACACGGCGGCGGCACGACCACCAGTCAGGCAATCGAACAGAACGCCGACATCTACGCGTTCCTCGCCGACGCCCTGCAACTGCCAACGCGCTAGGCCAGACAGCTCAGCGCGGCTAATGCGGAACGCGCAGCTCCGGCGGCAAGCCGGCCGCGGCCGCGGCGTCCGCAAACACGATCGACGATTCGCGCGCGACGCGCCCCGCCGGCACCGAGGCATCGCCCTCCCACAGCGCACGCAAGGCATCGACCTTGTCGGCGCCAGTCACGAGCCACAGGCGGTGACGGGCGGCGTTGAGCACTGGGAACGTCAGCGACATGCGCGCTACGCCCTGGTAGGGCCCTGAGACGCCGACATTCTGGTCGTGCACGTCCAGCAACGCGTCACCCGGCACCAGCGAGGCGGTATGCGCATCCGCCCCCAGACCCAACTGCACCACATCGAGCACCGGCGGCGTGCCTGCCATGCTCGCCAGCAACGCGGCGTAATCGGCGATAGCGGCCGCGATGGGCTCCCGCTCAACCGGCATCGGATGAAATTGGCTGGCCTGCAGCGCGTCTGGCGCGATCATCAGATCGGCAATCTGCCGCGCATTGCGGCGCTCGTCCGTCGCCGGCACCAGCCGCTCATCCACCTGAAACAACTGCACATCGTGCCAATGCACGCGTAGCCGGCGCAGGTCATGCAGCATGCGCCACGGCGTGCGCCCACCGGATAAGGCCACGAGGCAGCGCCCACGCAGCGAGCTCGCCCGGCTGATCTCGGCCCGCAGCCACTCCGCCGCGTGGGCTGCCGCCAGCTCGGCGGTCTCGGATACCTGGATGCGCAAAGTCGACTCCTGCTCTAACTTCGATCTGGCCCCGACGGGGCCGCCCATTTTGACCGTTCATGCACAGACTGCAATGCTAGCGCGGGGCCACTGCCCCGAGGGGGCCACCCATGAGCGACGCCATCGCCGTCGGACCGCTAGCGGCCGCCACCGTCGACGAACTCGCGCGCCTGGTCGGACTGCCCCCCCTGGATGCAGCCACGCTCGCACGGATCGCCGAGGGAGCCGGCCGCGCTGCCGCAGCGGTACGGGCCAGCACGGCGGGATCGCTGTTTGATGTCGAGCCGGCGACGTTCCTGACCGAGCTGGAGCGACTGGCGGAGCCAGCAGCGTGAACGACGCGCCTGACACCCTGATCGGGGCCGCGGCGGCACTCGCGAGCGGCGCAGTCTCGAGCGTGGAGCTCACCCGGGACTGCCTCACTCGCGCCGCACGACTCAATCAGGCGCTCAACTGCTTCCTGCGGCTGGACACGGACGCTGCGCTGGCAGCGGCGGCCATGGCGGATGCCGCACGGGCGGCTGGGCGCGCACTCGGGCCACTGCACGGGGTGCCGCTGGCGCTGAAGGACATGTTCTATGACCCCACGCACGAGACCAGTTCAGGCTCGGCGATCCGCGCCGGCTTCCATGCCGACACGGTCGCGACAGCGATCACACGACTGCAGGCAGCGGGGGCGATCAACCTCGGCGCCCTGAACATGACCGAGTTTGCGCTGGGCCCCACCGGACACAACGCCGTGTACGGCGCATGTCGCAACCCCTGGAACACCGCTCACATCGCCGGCGGCTCCTCCAGTGGCGCGGCAGTGGCAGTGGCAGCCCGCCTCGCCTACGGCACGCTCGGCTCCGATACCGGCGGCTCGATCCGCGGGCCTGCATCGGCAAACGGCGTGCTCGGCATGAAGCCCACCTATGGACGCGTCTCGCGCGCCGGCGCGATGCCGCTGTCATGGTCCTGTGACCACATTGGCCCACTCGCGCGCACCGCGGCCGATCTCGCGCGTCTGCTCGGCGTCATCGCCGGCCCGGATCCCGCCGACAGCAGCGCCAGCCGGCGAGCGGTGCCGGACTATGAGGCGGGGCTCGACGCGGGCGTTGCCGGCCTGCGCATTGGCGTGCCGCGCAACTTCTACTTCGAGGCCGTGGACAGCGGCGTGCAGCGGCGCCTGGACGACGCCCTTGCCGTGCTTGCGAGCGCAGGCGCGAGGCTGGTGGCAGTAGACGTAGCGGATCCGTCAGAACTCACCGAGCTTAGTCGCGCGATTGTCTACCCGGAGGCCGCCGCCGCCCACGCGCACTGGCTACGCACACGCCCGCAGGACTATTCACCACAAGTACATGCCCGCATCAGCAGCGGCATCGCTATTCCAGCGCCGCTGTACCTGGAGGCGCTGCAGCTACGACCGCGGCTGCTTGCGCGGTTCGTGGACTCGGTGTATGCCCACTGCGACGTGCTGGCGACACCGACCCTGGCGCAGCCGGTACCGACCTTAGCGGCGACCGACGTCGGCGGCGGCGAGACGATGTGGGCGCTGATCGCCGCGCTGGTGCGCTGCGTCGCGCCATTCAACTATCTGGGAGTGCCCGCCCTGAGCGTACCGGTAGGCCCGGATGCACATGGCTTGCCCGTGGGACTGCAGCTGGTCGGTAGGCCGTTTTCGGAGGCGTTGCTGCTGCGAGTCGCCGCGGCGTATCAACGACACAGCGACTGGCACGCGCGCAGACCCCCGCTAACCGCTGTCTAGTCAGGCACGCTGAGCGTGCGATCGGCGAAATGGATGCCGTCCGCGCCCGGCGAGACCTCCAGCGTACCTAGATGTTCGGCGGTCAGCGGCGGCGCACCGGCGCCGCGTGCTCGCGAGCGGATCACCTGGCTCGGTGGCAATGCCTCGCCACGCTGCACGCGTGCCTCGAGCAGCGAAAGACAACGGCTGGTCCACGCCTGCATCGGCACGTAGCGCTCGGCAAAGCCCGGCACGGCCAGGAAGCCATCGAAGTGCTGGCCGTGCGCGAGCTCGTAGTAACGCAGCTCGTCGCGCACGCCGCGCGCATGCTGATTGACCGCGTAATAGGCTCGCGACGAGTGGTTGACCGGGATCAGTGAATCGCAGCGGCCGTGCAGCAGGATCACCGGCCGATTGCCCGGGCAGGCGGTCATCACAACCTCCTCCTGGCCCAGTCGCACTGCAGCGAGCATCGCCTCGCGATCCGCCGGCAGGCCGGCTTGCGCCGCGGACGGCACCGCGAGCTGCCGGTCGGACGCGAAGGCAAGCGCAAGCCCGACACTGCCGGCATTGATGGCCCGCGACTCGCCCAGAGCATCTCGCGCAACCAGTGAAATCCCGGCGGTCGGCGCGATGCCGGAGCCGTCCGCCCATAACATCGCAGCTTCGGCGTCCGTCAGCGCGCGCGGCTGACCGCCAGGATCGGTGGCCGCGAAGCGAACCCCCGCATAGGGCTGCCAGGGTGGCCGGCGGGCATACGCCCAGGCATAGGACGCAGCCAGCGCCGGCCACAGGCTGGCGGCGAGATTGAAATGCCCCAGCGGCAGTGCGTCGGCCAGAATACCGGCCGCGAGCAGCCGCTCACGCGCCTCGCTAGCGGCGGCGGCGATCGGTCCCGGCGCCAACAGGCCGGCGTCCTGCAGCGCGCGGCACCAGGCCTCGAGCTGGGGACGCGCCGCCTCCGTCATGCCGCGCAGCGGCGCGCTCGCCTCCTCCTCGGCGAGCACAGCGGCGCTCTGGTAGAGATAGTGCAGGCTGGTGTAGTCGTACAGCGCAATGCCGGCGTCTGCCAGCCGCGCCGCGCCGTAACGGATCTGCAGTCCCTGGGTGCGTCCGGACACCATCGCGCTCGGCTCAACTGCGACCGCACCACTGATCCAGCCGGCGCGGTCGCGTTCCAGCGCCCGCAGTACGCTGGCACCGCCATTGGAGATGCCCACCGCGAGCACCAGCGAGCGCTCGGCCGCCAGCGGCCGCCGCTCGCGGCTGCCGTACTCGAGGTTAAGCAACTGGAAGGCCGCGTCGATCGCCTGCAGCAGGTAGCTGCCCCAGTCTGCCTCGGGGTTCAGGCCCGAGTGGGCATGCTTGAACAGCAGCGTGTGCGGCTCACGTGCCGCGTACTCGGCCAGCGCCGGGTCTAATGACGGAACATAGCCCAGCGCGGGATCCGCCGGATCCTGGGTCAGCGTGCCATCGATGCGATAGCCGCGGCCCCGATCCAGATCCCAGACGCCAACGCCAGTGCCCTTGTCGGTATGCACCACCGCGTAGCCGCGCTGCAGCGCCCACTCGGCCGCCGTCGGCAGGCCGCCATAGATGCCACGCGAGCCTGACGACGCCACCGCGACCAGGCGCGGCGCGTCAGGATCGAACCCTGCCGGAATCTGCAACAGTACCGTCGTGCGGCCCGTGCCATCGGGCGTGCGCACGGCGACGAGATATTCAACGCCAGCGACGCTGCGATCACCGATCGGGCCATACAGGCGGCCGAAGCCGCCCGCACCGGTCACATCGACCAGCGCCCGATAGGCGCTGTAGATCGCGCGGCGCCGCAGTTCGCGGCGGGTCGGAGCGAGCGGGTCGCCAAACGCAGGAGCAGCGCCACGCAGCCCGGCCAGGCCTAGCCCTGCGGTCAGCAGATCGTCGTCGCGACCATCGAGTTCGAGGCGCAACGGTGCGCCGAGGAGTTCAGCGGTCATCTGTCTCATGGTGGCGCTCAACCCTGGCCAGTGCGTGGCGCACAGCTCAGCGGCTCAACGTGAATCGTGACGACCATCTTCGCCAGGGTGCGGCCGAGCGCGGCTTCGAGTTCGTCGCAGGCCTCGTGCGCTGCGGCAACGGTCGCCTCATCCGGCACGTACAGCTTGAATTCAACAAAGCGCCGCGAGCCGGATTTTCGCGTCCGCAGCTCGGCAACGTGGTCGCCCGGCCGTAGCGTGGCGCGTAACATCGCATCGACAGCCGCGCGCTCCGGCACGGGCAACGAGCGATCCATCAGACCATCCACCGAGCGCCGCAGCAGCGAGACACCCGTCCAGCCGATGTGCACGGCCACGCCGATCGCAATCAGCGAGTCGAGAATACGCGCGGACGGCACCAGCATCACGACCAGCAGCCCCCCGATTACGCCTATGGAGGTCACAACGTCGGTCATCAGGTGATGCGCGTCGGCCTCAATGACGATGCTGTCGTGCTGCTTCGCGACCCGCAGCATGAGGCGCGCGGTGACGAAGTTCATGCCGCCGGCCAACGCCGCGACGACCAGCCCCGGCCCGAGGTGCACAAGCTCGGCGGGATGCAACAGCCTTCCGACACCGGCGTAGACGATGGCGACCGCGGCCACCAGGATCAGCACGCCCTCTACGCCGCTGGAGAAGTACTCCGCCTTTTCGTGACCGTAGGCGTGATCCTCGTCGGCTGGCCGTTCCGCGACCGACAGCACGCCCAGCGCCACCAGCCCGGCGGCAAGATTGACCAGCGCTTCAAGGGCATCCGACAACAGGCCCATCGAGTCGGTCATCGCGTAAGCGCCGAACTTCAGGGCCAGGGTCGCGATCGAGGTCGCGATCGACAGCATCGCCATGCGCTTGGTGGGACTCAAGACCGGGCTCCGGAACGAGGGGTGGGTGCCGATTCTGCGCTGCCTGACCGGCCGCTGCGTCAGGGATTTTCATATTGAACCCGGACTCGCCGTCTTGGCGGCGTTCTGGCACCTTAGACACTGGTCTTTACGTCCTGGTGCCCCGACTTGCATACCTCCAGCTGCGGCAATTGCGATTCCCCGCTGTCAGGCCCGTACTGCTCGCAGTGCGGCCAGCACGCGCGCCAAAGCAGCCGCTCACTCAGCGCTCTGCTGCACGACGGCTGGCACGTGGTCACGCACCTCGACGGACGGTTCTGGGTGACCCTGCGCCTGCTGCTGCTGCGGCCCGGCGTGCTGACGCAGGAGTACTTCGCCGAGCGTCGCGCCCGCTACGTCCCGCCGGTCCGGCTCTACCTGGTGCTCAGCCTGCTGTTGTTCGCGCTCGCCTCGCTGACCACCCACGTGCAATCCGACACCGCCAGAGTCGCTGACATAAAAGCGACAACAGCGGCGAATCCTCCCGTCGACTTCGACCTGCGCCAGCTGGGCATCACACCCAAAGACTGCAGCGCCACCAACTCCGCGTGGCCGTGGCTGCAGCGAACGTTGCGCGCGAGCTGCGAGCGCAACCTCGACAACGGCGGCAGGGAAGTGCTGCGCGCGGCGCGCTCGAACCTGCCGCGCATGATGTTCGTGTTCCTGCCGCTGATGGCAACAGTGATGTCGCTGCTCTACTGGTTCCCGCGACGGTATTACGTCGAGCATCTGGTGTTCTTCCTGCACAACCACGCCGCGTTCTACCTGGCCATGTCACTACCTCTGCTGGTGTCGCTGCTCAGCGGCGCCGTACCGGCATTGGCACGGATCGAGCCGTGGATCGTCGGAGCGGTCGCTTTTTATGCACCCTGGTACGTCTACCGCTCCATGCGCGTCGTGTACGGCCAGGGGCGAGGCTGCACTTTGCTGAAGATCACGATCGTGTCACTGGCCTACGTCACTTTCCTGATGGTCACGCTGCTCTTCACGCTGATCATCAGCGTGTTGACGACCTAGCGGAGCGCCTGTGCGTTCGATCCTGCACGTCGACATGGATGCGTTTTACGCCTCGGTCGAACAGCACGATCGCCCGGAACTGCGCGGCCTGCCGGTCATCGTCGGCGGCGGCTCTGGACGCGGCGTGGTAGCCGCGGCCAGCTATGAGGTGCGCCGCTACGGCGTGCACTCGGCGATGCCGACGCGGATGGCGCTGGAGCGGTGCCCACAGGCGATCGTCGTGACGCCACGAATGGGCCGCTACCGCGAGGTGTCGGAGCAGGTGTTTTCGGTCTTCAACGAGGTGACGCCACTGGTAGAGGGGCTGTCGCTCGATGAGGCCTTCCTCGACGTCACCGGCAGCATCGGTCTGTTCGGCGCCCCCACGGCCATTGCTGCCGCCATCAAGCGTCGGATCCGCGAACAGACGGGGCTGGCCGCGTCGGTCGGCGTATCGCACAACAAGCTGCTCGCGAAGATAGCGTCAGACCTCGAAAAACCCGATGGCCTGTGCGTTATCGCGCCGGGTGACGTGCAGCGGATCCTCGACCCACTGCCCATTCGGCGCCTGTCCGGTATCGGCGCAAAGACGGCGGCGAAGCTGGAGGACTGCGACCTGCACACGTTTGGCCAGTTGCGGGAGGCGCCGGACGCGGTGCTGTGGCCGCTGTTCGGCCGCTACACCCAGCGGATTCGCGAACGCGCCAGCGGCATCGACGAACGTCCGGTCATCGCGGACTGGCAGGAAAAGCAGATCAGTGCCGAGGAAACCTTCGAGACCGACCTGCGCCAGCGCGATGAGCTGCGCACGGAACTCGCGCGGCTCGCGGACAAAGTGGGCATCCGGCTGCGAGCGAAGGCGCTGCTGACGGCGACGGTCACCATCAAGGTGCGGCGCAAGGACTTCACGACCTACACCCGCAGTCGCAGCTTTCGGCCGCCAACCCAGGACACCGGCACGGTGCTGGAGATCGCGCGCGAGCTGCTCGACGCCTGGCTGGCCGAGCAGCCGCGGGCCGCCGTACGCCTGCTCGGCGTCGGCCTCAGCAGCCTGTCGCCGGCCGCCCAGCTCGACCTGTTTGCGGGCCCGCCGATGGGCCCGGGCAAGACATCGGTCGCCCACCCGCCGGCGCGGGCCACGGCGCGGATCGACCCGACGCTGGACCAGATCCGCGAGCGGTTCGGGGCAGCGGCGGTTACCCGCGGCAGCGCGCTGGAGCGGCCGACCAAGGAAGACGGCTTCACCGACGTCCCGCGGCGCCGCTAGCGCCGCCAAAAGACAGCACAAAAGTTTTTTTAATCAGATAGTTACGAAGTTCTGGCCAGACGAGACAGCGGCCGCACGCCACACGGCGGGCCGACTCGCTATGATGCAACCACGATGTACATGAGCTTCTTTGGGCTCGCCGAGAAGCCCTTCGCGATTACCCCGGACCCACGCTATCTCTACCTGAGCGAGCGGCACGCGGAAGCGCTCGCGCACCTGTTGTACGGCATCGACAATGCGGGCGGCTTCGTCCAGCTCACAGGCGAAGTCGGCACTGGCAAGACCACCACCGTACGCAGTCTGCTCGCTGAGCTGCCCGCCCACGCCGACGTCGCACTGATTCTCAATCCGCGGGTAACGCCGGAGGAGTTCCTGCTGGCGATCTGCGACGAACTGCATGTCGGACTCGACGAGGCGGTACGTGGCAGCATCAAGGCAATCGTCGACCACCTGAACACGTTCCTGCTGGACGCACATTCTCGTGGCCGGCGCGTCGTGCTGATCGTCGACGAAGCGCAGCAACTGTCGGCCGACGTCCTCGAGCAGGTGCGACTGCTGACGAACCTCGAGACTGCCACGCAGAAGCTGTTACAGATCATCCTCGTCGGCCAGCCGGAGCTGCGCGAGGTACTGGCCCGCAACGACCTGCGCCAGCTCGCGCAACGCATCACCGGACGCTACCACCTCGACCCGTTGTCGCGGCAGGAGTCCGCCGCCTACGTACGCCATCGACTGAAAGTGGCCGGCGCCACCAGCGAGATCTTCAGCCGCCGCGCGCTCGCCGAACTGCACCGCCTCGCGCGCGGCGTGCCGCGCCTGATCAACGTCATTGCAGACCGTGCGCTGCTGGGCGCCTACACACGCGAGCAACATCGCGTCACACCCCTGCTGGTGCGGCGCGCAGCACGCGAGGTGGAAGGTCGTGGCCGGAGGTTGCGCGGCCTGCCCTGGCTCACCGCGGCGGCCGTGCTACTGGCAACGGCCGTGGTCACCCTAGGTCTGCAGGCGCTGTATCGCACGGCACGCACGACCCGCGCAGCACCCACGCCCACCACCATCATTGCCCCTGCCGCGGCGCTCTCGCCCGCGCCACCGGTCGCCGCATTCCTGGCCGCACACGCCGGCGACACCGGCACAGACGCTGCCTTCGGGCGCCTGTTCAGGCTGTGGAGCGGCACGTTCGAGGTCGGCGGCGCGCGACCCTGCGAACAGGCGAGCGCACAGGGCCTGGAGTGCCTCGCCGACAAGGGCAGCCTCGCGCAGCTGAAGCTGTTCAACCGGCCGGCGATCGTATCGCTGACCACGCCCGATGGCGTCGAGCATCAGGTGGTCATTGCGGCCATCGACGAGCGGCACGCGCGTCTGGAGGCAGGCGGTTCGGTACTCGAGGCGGACCTGCTTGACCTCGAACGCTACTGGCTTGGCGACTTCCTGCTGCTGTGGCGCCCGCCCCTGCCGCTACCCAAGCTGCTGCGCCCCGGCACGCGCGGGCCGGAAGTGAATTGGTTGCGACAGGCACTGGCCAGCGCCTATGGCGAGTCCGCCCCGATCGCCTCGGATCTTTACGACCAGGACCTCACACGTCGCGTCGAGGAGTTCCAGCGCCGCCATCGACTCACCGTCGATGGCATCGCCGGTGAACAGACGCAGGTCGTGCTGGATGCGCTGGTCGGCGCACCGGGTACGCCGACCCTCGCACGAGGCAACCGCTGATGTCATTCATTCTCGATGCCCTGCGCAAGTCCGAACACGAACGCGAGCGGCGTGCCCTGCCCGGCCTGATCGAGTCATCCGTCGCACGGCGGACACCCTCGACGCTCACTTGGGTGCTGGGCGCATTTGGCGTCCTGCTCGTTCTCAACGCCGCGATCCTGCTCTACGTGGTCGTCCGACCGGCGGCCCCACCGACAGCGGCGGCGCAAGAGCGGCCGCCGCCTGCCGCCGAGATCCGCGCCACCGTCGCTGCGCCACTGCGAGCGGCAGCGCCGAACCTTGCCAGCAATCCGGGCCGCACCCGGCCGCTCGCAGCCGAAGTTGCAGCCGCCGATCCTGCCCTCGAGGTACCGGAGCCGCCGCCGGTCACCCACCCCAGCGTGCCGGTTGCCGTCATGGCGCCGGCGCCTGCGCGCGCGCCAGTCAACGGCACGGTCTGGCCGACCCTGCGCCAGCTGCCGGCGGCCGACGCAGCAGCGCTGCCGCCTCTGAACCTCGACCTGCATGTCTACAGCAGTGTCGCGGCGCAGCGTTTTGTGATCATTAACGGCCAGCGCGTGCGCGAAGGCGGACAGCTGCGCGAGGGGCTGCTGGTGGAGCAGATCACGCCAGAAGGCGCGCTGCTAAACCGGCAGGGCAAGAGGTTCGTGCTGACGCGCGAGTGACTGCACAGCCGATCGACAGGGGGGGTTAGAAAACCATGTCTACTGCCGTGATCGCACGGCTGGACGCCGTGGAGCTAGGTCGCGCGCTGCGTGCCGGCATTCATCGGCTGCTGCAGTGCCAGGAACACCTGGACCGCATCAACGTGTTCCCAGTGCCAGACGGCGACACCGGCACCAACCTCGCGCTGACCATGGGCGCGGTGCTCGCCGTGCTCAAGCGCTCTACCTTCGACCACGCCGGCCGACTCCTGACCGCAGTCGCGGACGCAGCCTTAGATGGCGCACGCGGCAACTCCGGCGCGATCTTCGCGCAATTCCTGCTCGGGCTCGGCGACCGCGCAGGCCATCTGGAAGTGCTTACGCCAACGGAGTTCGCCGACGCGATGCAGGGCGGCGCCAGTTATGCGCGCGATGCTCTTTGCGATCCGCGCGAGGGCACGATCCTGACGGTGCTGCACGACGTCGCCGTAGACTTAAAAGACTTTGCTGCCACCGAAGTGGCCGACTTCCGCGGCCTACTAAGCCACGCACTGGCGCAGGCGCAGGTATCGCTGGAGGCTACCCGCGAACAGCTGGACGTGCTGCACCGAGCCAATGTCGTCGATGCTGGCGCGGCGGGCTTCGTGACGCTGCTCGCTGGCATCTCGGAGTATCTCTCGACCGGACGCCTGGACGAGACCGAAGTCGTATTCGAGGCCGGCTCGATGGAGCCGGAGTCTTCCGGTGGCGAGGCCTGCCTTGAGCATCGTTGGTGCACCGAGTGCATGATCAGCGGCACCGACATAGACCGCCGCGCGCTGCGCGAGCAACTCTCCACGCTCGGCTCCAGCCTCGTGGTGGCAGGGACCCAGCGCAAGACTCGCATCCACCTGCACGTCTCCGAGCCTGGCGAAGTATTTCGTATCGCGGCAAACTTCGGCACTGTCAGCGGCCAGAAGGCCGACGACATGCAGCGGCAGCAGGAATCCACCCTGCACGCCCGGCGTCGACGGGTCGCGATCGTCACCGACTCCGCCGCCGACATGCCCGAGGAGGAGATGGAGCGTCTCGACATTCACCTCGTGCCGGTGCGCCTGCATTTCGGTGAGCAAGGCTATCTCGACAAAGTCAGCCTGAGCCCTGAGCAGTTCTACCGGATGCTCGCGACCCATCCGCTACACCCCAAGACATCGCAGCCGCCGGCCGGCGACTTCCGGCGGATCTTCGAATTCCTCGCCTCGCACCACGATGCTGTCGTGTCGGTGAACCTGACCGGCCGCGCCAGCGGTACCTGCCAGTCGGCGGAATCCGCCGCAAGTCGGGTCTCGACGCGCGAGCGGGTGACGGTGATCGACTCGGCCAATGCCTCGGCCGGGCAGGGACTGGTGGTGATTTACGCCGCCGAGTGCGCGGACGCGGGCATGGATGCAGCGGCAATCGTCGCCGCAGTGCGCGCCATACTGCCGCGCACCCGCACCTGGGCGTACCTGCCGACACTCGACTACGGCGTCCGCGGCGGCCGCGTGCCGGCGATCGCGCGTACGCTCGCCAACCTGCTGCGACTGTCGCCGCTGCTGGCGACATTCCCCGACGGCCGCGTCGGCATCGGCGGGGTCCTGTTGGGACGAGCGCATCGCCTGCAGAAGTTCGGCCGCTTCGTCGGCCGGCGCGTGCGCACCGACCGCCGCTACCGCCTGATCGTCGGCCACGGTGACGCGCCCGCGGCCGGGCAGGAGCTGCTGGACACGCTGCTGCACGCACATCCCTCGATCGAGCGCGGCTGGCTCGTGCCCTGCGGCGTCGCCCTCGGCGTCCACGGCGGGCCCGGTTTCCTCGTGGTGGGACTACAAGAATACGAACCTCCCGCAGCACCGGCCGCGGGTTGAGCAAACACTGCCACGGTCCCGGCCCGTGGCGTTCCTGGAGGGTATGAGGATGCAACAGCTGACACGACGTGGTTTTCTGGTCGCAGGTCTGGGTGCGAGCACGGCCGCCTTCGGACGCTGGCGTCCGCAGCCGGACATGGTGCTGCACAACGGCCTGCTGTGGACGGGCGTGCACGGCGAGCGTCCAGTCACCGCGCTTGCGATTGCCGGCGGGCGCATCCTTGCGACCGGATCCGACGCCGATATGCTGGCGCTCGCGGCACCGGGCACCCGCCGCGTCGACCTGGGGCGGCGGCGCGTCACGCCGGGATTCAACGACGCGCATGCGCACCCCGGCGCCAGCGGCATCGAGCTACTGCTGCAAGTGCAGTGCGACATGCCATCGATCGAAGCGATCCAACAGGCCCTGCGCGCACGCGCAGCGAGCACGCCGCCTGGCCAATGGATCGTGGGCTCGCTGTACGACGACACCAAGACGCCGCGGCCGCTGACGCGCGCCGACCTCGATGCGGCCGCACCACATCATCCGCTGCTGGTGCAGCACCGTGGCGGCCACACCCTGTTCGCGAACTCCGCGGCGTTCGCGCTGGCGCGCGTGGAGGACTCGACTCCGAACCCCGCCGGTGGCGAGTACTTTCATGACGCCAGCGGTCGGCTCGACGGGCGGGTCGCCGACGCTGCAGCCGGGGCCATGCAGGCATTGGCGACCACCACACCGACCCGTGACCAATACCGGCGCGGCACCGCGTTGATCTCCGCGCGGCTAGCACGCGCCGGCGTCACCTCCGTCTGCGAGGCACAGGGCTCGGCGGCACTGCTACAGGGCTGCCAGGACGCACGCGACGCAGGCGAGTTGCACACCCGCTTCTACGAGCACATCGAGATTGCCGAACTCGATCATTTCCTGGCCGCCGGCCTCCATACGGGCTTCGGCGACGATTGGGTACGCCTGGGTGCCGTGAAGTTATTCGCCGACGGTTCGATTTCGGAGCGCACCGCCTTGCTGGCGGAGCCTTACATCGGCCTCGGCGACTATCGCGGCATCCGCGTTACGACGCCGGAGGATCTTTACGCACAGGCGCGCAAGGCGCATCTCGCCGGCTGGCAAGTCGGCATACACGCCAACGGCGAAGTCGCTATCGACAGCGCGCTGTCAGTCTACGAGCGCCTGCAACAAGAATCACCGCGGCGCGACCCGCGCTTCAGGCTCGAACACTGCACCGTGATCACGCCGGAGCTCGTCCGCCGCATGCGCGCGGTCGGCGCGATCCCAGTGCCCTTTGCCGGCTACGTGTACTTCCATGCCGAGAAGCTGCATTTTTATGGCGAGGCGCGCGTCGCGCGCATGTTCGCGATGCGCGACTTCATCGACGCCGGTCTAAGGCCACCCTCCTCGTCCGACTACACGGCGAGTCCCCACGAGCCGATGCTGTGGATGTGCTCGCAGGTTGGCCGTGCCGGCGCCGACGGCCATGTCTGGGGTCCGAACCAGAGGATCAGCGCCGAAGAGGCGCTGACCTGCGGCACGACAAACGGCGCCTACGCGTCGTTCGAAGAGAGCAGCAAAGGAAAGCTCGAGGTCGGCCAGCTGGCCGACCTCGTCGCCTGGAGCGCCGATCCCCTCAACACGGCGGCAGAGCGCCTGACTGAAATTCACGCCGAGCGCACGATGGTGGGTGGACACTGGGTCTATGAGAGCTGAGCGCACGATGAGCTATGCGATCGAACTGCTTATCGGCTGGCAGGACATGGACATGAACGGCCACATGCGCAATACCGCCTACCTGGAGAAGGCGGTGGACGTGCGCCTGTCCTACTTCGCTACGCAGGGATTTCCTGCCGCCGAGTTCAACCGGCGTCGATTCGGGCCCGTGATCATGATCGACGAGGTTCGCTACCATCGCGAGGTCGGCCTGCTGGAGCGGCTGCGCGGCACGCTCACGCTATCGGGGCTCGCGCTCGACGGCAGCCGCTTTCGGCTGCGCAACGAGTTCTGGCGCGACGACGAGCAGCTAGCGGCGCGCATCGACAGCACCGGCGGCTGGCTCGATCTAGACACGCGCCGACTCGTTCCTCCGGTTGCAGAACTCGCACTTGCGCTAAGCATGCTCGGCCGCACCGACGACTTTGCCGAACTGCCGTCCAGCCTGCGCTAGTGTGGCGGCACGATGATCCACCACGGTTTTCAGCCAGTCGCTGCGAGCGGCGCGCGCGTACTGATTCTCGGCTCACTGCCCGGCGCCCAATCGCTGCGTTACCACCAGTACTACGCGCAGCCGAGAAACGCGTTCTGGACAATCCTCGGTGCGCTGGCCGGTGCCGGACCCGAGTTGCCGTATGAAGAGCGCATTGCGCGCCTGGAGCATGCCGGCATCGCGCTGTGGGACGTCTGTGCCGCCGCGCGACGGCTAGGCAGCCTCGACGCTGCGATCGAGCGCGACAGCGTCGAGGTTAACGACTTCGCCGGCTTCTACGCCGGCCAGCCGCAGCTGCAGCGAGTCTGCTTCAACGGCCGCACCGCCGCGGCGCTTTATCGCCGCCACGTGCTCCCGTCACTGACCAGCCGGCAGCGAGCACTGCAGCAGGTGGAACTGCCCTCCACGAGCCCCGCGCATGCCAGCTTGCCGGCCGCGATGAAGCTGCGGCACTGGCGCGAGGCGATCGCGCCATTCACCGCCGCGTGCACCAGCTCGATCGATCCGGCGTAGCATCGCGACTTCCCCCACCCGCCGACCCAGGAGACGCCCGTGTCACCTCCCGCTGCCATTCCTACCCTGATGCGCCACATTGAAGCGGTGTCCCCCGGCGGCCCCGAGGTACTGCGCATCACGACCGGTCCGGTGCCGGTGCCGCGCGCCCATGAGGTGCTGATCGAGGTTGCCGCCGCCGGCGTCAACCGCCCGGACGTGCTGCAGCGCGAAGGTCGCTACCCCCCTCCGCCGGATGCCAGCCGACTGATCGGGCTGGAGGTCGCAGGTACGGTCGTTGCCGTGGGCGCGGCAGTTACGCAGCTGCAACTCGGCGAGCAGGTGGCTGCGCTGACCAACGGTGGCGGCTATGCCGAATACTGCGTCGCGCCCGCCGTGCAGTGCCTGCCGTGGCCAATGGGTTTCGACGCGCTGCGGGCTGCGGCGCTTCCTGAGACTTACTTTACGGTGTGGGCAAACCTCTTTATCCACGGCCGGCTGGCGCGCGGCGAGTCGGTGCTGGTACACGGCGGTACAAGCGGAATAGGCGTGACGGCGATCCAGCTTGCACGGGAATTTGGCGCGCGTGTCTATGCAACCGCAGGTAGCGACGAGAAGTGCGCCGCGTGCGTCGCGCTCGGCGCGGTCGAAGCCATCAACTACCGCAAGGAAAACTTCGCCGATCGTATAGGCGAACTCACCGGTGGCGCGGGTCTAAACGTCATTCTCGACATCGTCGGCGCGCCGTATTTCGCGTCGAACCTGAGCTGCCTGGCGATGGACGGTCGGCTGGTGCAGGTCGCCGTGATGCACGGCGCGAAAGTCGAGCAGTTCGACCTGTCCAGGGTCATGCAGCGCCGACTGGTGATCACCGGCTCGACAATGCGGCCGCGCTCGGCGGCCGAAAAAGGCGCCATCGCCGAGGCGCTGCGCGAGCGGGTGTGGCCGGTTCTCAATGCCGGCCGCTGCGCACCGGTCATACACGCGACCTTTCCGCTGGCGGACGCAGCGGCAGCTCACCGCCTGATGGAGTCGAGCGCACACATCGGAAAGATCATGCTTTGCATCCGCGATTGACGCCGGAAATTTTTCAGCAGGAGAAACGCCCTAAAAACAGGTAGTTCTTGCAGCATTTTTTAGGTATTTAAGACCCGCTCCGGACGCAACCACAAATCAGGATCACGGATTGATCTGATTCTGTAGGCAAGCGGTGGCGGGTTGCTACTATATTTATCAGCTCTGTAGGACACGCTGTATATTCGGCCCGCGCGGCGCTTTATAGAAGAACACAAGGACTGTGTAATGGCCCGATACGAACGCGTAGAAAAAATATACCGACTGCTGACAGCGTCCAGTGAGCCGCACTCGCTGGGGAGTTTATGCGCCTCTCTCGACGCCTCGAGCGCAACCGTCAAGCGCCTGGTGCGCTTCCTGCGCGAAGAACTGCTCGTGCCGGTCGAGTTCGATCGGGAGCAGCGCGGCTACCGGATCGGGCATGAGGCCAAGGCCGTTCATCCGGTCGTAGGGCTGGCCTACGACTTCAATGAGCTGTCAGCGTTAGTCACGGAGTACGACATTCTCGACCAGCTAGCGCCGGGCCTGATTCGCGAAGAGACGTCGGCGCTGCGCA
>SESH01016136.1_pt1 | contig 38445 bp, 33 predicted proteins | sample 3171561 | NCBI WGS metagenome assembly SESH01 (sample SAMN10866947, study PRJNA518727) | freshwater metagenome | biome: subpolar coniferous forest; feature: holomictic lake; material: water; isolation source: holomictic Lake 442 2011 16.5 m and 2014 13 m | place: Canada: near Kenora, Ontario
TGACGTCGACACTCCTGTCTATAGTCTGCAGGCCCAAGGCATTGAGGATGCGGCCGCGTTTCATGCGTCTGTTGAAGAGATGGCGGCCTGCTACATAGAGTCGATACGGGAAGTTCAACCCCACGGACCGTACCGTCTTCTGGGCTGGTCATTTGGGGGTGCCGTTGCCCACGAAATGGCCCGCCAACTGGAGGCGCAGGGTGAGTCGGTGGCATTGCTTTTGATCATGGACACGATGTTTGAATCAATCTCCAGCTCCGAGGGAGCAGATGCCGCTGGTGCCTTGATAGCGACGGAGGAGAGTGAATACCAAGATCTGCAGGAACTCGCACGACAGGGTCGTGCCGATGTCCAGCCGCTGGAGGTGCCGCTGATGCAACGCATCATCGCCTTCCAGAAGCACGTTGCAAGGCTGGCGTCGCCGAGCGTGCTGTATCGAGTGCGTGCGCCGATTCTCTATTTCAGGGCGGCCGGTAACGAGATCTCACTGTACGAGCAACTTGCCCGGGTCACCGCGGGCGCCATTGAGATCATTGATGTCGACGCGGCACATGAAAAAATGCTCAATCCCGAATCCGCGGTGATCATCGCCGAGCATCTGAATCGTGTCCTGAGCCGTCTTCCTCCTGCGTTACCGGCTTCATGAACATACGGCGTCTGGATCAGCGAGAAGGTAGAGGAGCAGCTGCATGAATCACAGCCAGGACTCCAGGGCTAGATGACTTATCTATTGGAGGTTCCGTGAACCAGCGTCCTGCGTTCAGTCTGTTCGGTCTGCTGCTGTGCTGCACCTTCGCAGGCTCCGTCGTCGCGGCGCCAGCGCGGCTATACGATATTGACGTGCACGAGTCGTGGATCACGCTTGCCGATGGCGTGCGGCTGTCGGCGACGGTGTACATGCCCAAGATCCGCTCCGCGCACGAGCGCTTTCCGGCCGTGCTTGAGTACTTGCCGTATCGCAAGGACGAGTCGAGCAACCACTCACCCGTGCACGAGTACTTCGCGCGCCATGGTTTTGTTTCGGCGCATGTCGACATTCGCGGCACCGGCCGCAGCCAGGGCCAGCTGATTCCGCGGGAGTATTCCGAACAGGAGCAGCTGGACGCCGAGGCGGTGATCGCGTGGCTTGCGCATCAGCGCTGGTCGAACGGCAGTGTCGGAATGTTTGGCATCTCCTGGGGTGGGTTCAATTCAATCCAGCTGGCAATGCGCAACCCCCCGGGACTCAAGGCGATCATTGCGATCGACGCGACTGAGGAGCTGTTTCGCGAGGATGTGCATTTTCTTGACGGAATGATGCATGCCGACGAGTACGAACTGAACGTCGACATGCTCAGCTCAATGACGCGCTCACCGGACTTTCCGACTGATGAGGCGAGCCTGGCTGAGCGTTTCGACACGCCGCCGTGGTATGTGCTCTACAAGCAGCACCCGCGGGCCGGGGCGTTCTGGGACGCCCCGGTGCGGCCGCTGTCCTCGATCCATATCCCGGTGTATCTCATCGGCGGTCTGCTCGACGGCTATCGCGACAGCATCCCGCGCATGCTGCACGAACTGAAATCGCCCGTGCGGGCGCTGCTCGGACCGTGGAATCACAGCGAGCCGCATGAGGCGGTGCCGGGGCCTGCGATCGAGTGGCGTGACCTCGCCGTCGAGTGGTGGGCGCATTGGCTCAAGGGCGAACAGAACGCGGCGCTAGCCCGGCCGGCACTGTCGGTCTACATGAACCATTCCTACCCGCCGGATCTGCGGCTGCGCGAGATCCCCGGCGAGTGGCGCGCGGAGGCCGGCTGGCCACCTGCGGGTCAGCACGCACAAACCTTCTATCTGGCGGCGGACCATGCGCTGGGCGCGACCGCCGGCGCCGAATCCCGCCACGCGCTGGCGTACCGGCCAGCGGCCACGCAGGAGGGCGGCGGGCCGGACTTCTGGTGGGGCGATATCTGGGGCGATCAGCGCTCGGTCGACGCCTACAGCCTGATTTATGACTCAGCGCCGCTGGCGGCGCCGGTATCGATGCTGGGCAGGCCACGGGTCTGCCTCGCGGCGGCGGCCTCTGCGCCGACGGCCAACTGGTTCGTGCGCCTGTCGGACGTCGCGCCGGATGGTGTCACCACGTTGGTCGCAGGCGCGGGGCTTGCCGGCGCGCAGCGTGATTCGGACCGCAACCCGACGCCGCTGCAGCCAGGACGCGAGTACGCCCTGTGCCTGGATCTGCACCTGACCTCGTGGGTGTTCCCGCCTGGTCACCATCTGCGCGTTGCCGTCTCCAACGCGATGTGGCCGATGGTCTGGCCGACGCCGTTTGCGATGACCACCACGCTGCGCGTCGGCGGTGACTCAGGCTCCCGACTGGAACTGCCGGTGGTGCCGGCCGCGGGGCCTGCGCCTGCGCCGGTGTTCGCCTCACCTGCAGGCCTTCCGGCCGTGGCCGCCGATGCCGATGCGGAAGCGGGGCTCAACGTCAGCTCGAACGTGCCCGGGCTGAAGTGGACCGTCAGTCGCGATCCTGCCGCGCAGACGGCGACGGTCGAGTGGCGCGGCGGCAGCAGCAGCAACTTCCCGTGGGGCCAGGAGACGGTACGGGAAGTCATGATTTATACGGCAGACGACCTGCATCCTGCGTCGAGTTCGGTGCATGGCGAGGCGGAGACCACCGTGACATTGCCGGGGCGCGAGCTGCGCTGGCGCGGGATTCTGGACACGACCAGTGACGTTGAGAACTTCTACGTCGCCTATAAGCGCGAGCTGTATGAAAACGGTGCGCTGATCCGAACACGGCAGTGGAAGTCGGAAGTTCCTCGCGACGGGCAGTAATTGCTCGCAGCTGCGGTTGGACCGCCTCATTGCCGGGAGCGGACGCGGCTTGGGCTAGCTTGTGACGGTATAAGCTGGCACCGATGATGGCGGCGCCTCGTCGAGATGCACGGCTTGAGTGGGTCAGGTCGGTTCGGTGGGGCTGATTTCTTGGGGACAGGTAGTTGCGCGAACTTTCTAACGCCGCGTCGGAAAACGTGACGGCAGGCTCTGCCGGCGGCTATACGCCGCTGGAGGAGCGGCTGCATAGCGCGAGCCATGCGCTCGGCTTCATGGCCAGTGCCGCGGGCCTGTGCTGGCTGGTGCTGGCCGCCTGCCAACACGGCGACGGCTGGCGACTGTTGGGCGGTTCGGTCTTCGGCGTCGGGGCGATGCTGATGCTCGGCTCGTCGACGCTCTACCATTGGGTTGCCTCAGCGCCGGCCAAGGCACGCTTGCGTGCTGCTGATCACTCGGCCATCTACCTGCTGATTGCCGCGACCTACACCCCGTTCACTATTTCGGTACTGCGCGGCCCGTGGGGCTGGAGCCTGTTCGCCGTGGTCTGGCTGATGGCGGTAACCGGCATCGTGCTGCGCATGTCTGGGGCGGTGAGGCGGCGCGGGGTCGCCGCCTTCCTGTATCTGGCGATGGGCTGGTTGGTGGTGGTCGGTTTTCGCCAGATTGCGGCCAGCCTCAGCGCCACGCAGCTGGACTGGATGATGGCGGGTGGTGTTGCGTACACCACGGGCGTCCCGTTCTACCTGTGGAAGACTCGGCGCTACACCCACGCCGCCTGGCACCTGTTCGTGCTCGCCGGCGTCGGCTGCCATTTCGTCGCAATCCTCAGTCTGATGCACGCACCGGGGCGATGACGCCTGCGCAATAAGCGCTCTGGTAGACTGCGCCCGCTCGCGTAGTCACCCCCGCGCCGAGCCGCTACTGAACCACCCTGATTTCCCGCGTGCCGCCGGCGTGGGGTCGCGCGTCGCCCTCGTGGTGCCGGGACCTCGTGTGTGCGGCCGCTGCCAAACGTCCGAGGAGGACCCGTGGCCACCCGCAAGACTGCCGCTCGCAAGTCCCCCCCGCGTGCCGCTAGCCCCAAGGCCAGCAAGCTCGCCAAGCCGACCAAAGCCGTCAAGCGACTCAAGCCCGCCGTGGCCGCCAAGAAGCGCAAGCCAGCCGCCGTGGCGGCAGCCAGGGTCCGCAAGAGCGCCGCGGTGCCTGCGCTCGTGCTGGCGGCGGTGCGGCCGGCCAAGACCCCTAAGCGCTCCAACACGACCGACCCGTACGCCGCTTTCCTCGCCAGCGCCGCGCCTATAGACGTTGCGAAAATGCAGGAACTGGATGCAGCGATGTCTGCAGACGGCGGGGATATCCGTCGTGCCGCGCTCGCCGTGCTCACCCGTAGTGGTCAGGAGCTCGCCCAAGCCGTGATCGCGGAGGAGGGTGCGCATACCGCGGCGTTCCTGATCGCCTGCACCGAGCGTTACCGGGCGCCGCTGGGGGCATTGCTCGAGCTGCTCGATACCGCGGCGGAACGGGTGCAGCTGGCGTTGAGCGTGCGCGCCGATCATGCGCTCATGCTGGCCGCCGCCCGGATCGAAGCGGGGTTGTAAACGGTTGCCGGTGGCCGCGACAGGGGGATGCCGGTCCTGAGGTTTAGGCCTGGGTCGGGCGAGGCGTCCTTTTTTGTCGCCAACTTCTCTATTTAAAGTTATTTAAAAACAGCGTCTTATTCGTCTTTTATCAGGTTATATATCAAGATGAGCATCAGATCAGCGGCAGCCGCTCCGGCACCGCCCGTAGCAGCAATTGGCAAGCTCTGCAGGCTGCACCCCGCAGGCGGGCAGCCCGGCGAGCAGAGCTTGTCGCGATCGGCGACAATTTAAGCATGTCCGCAACCCCCCCCATCGCACCGGAGCTATTCGGTCGCCGTAAGTATTGGGCGCAACGCTTCGGCAGCGCCCCGTTCCTGCCCATGTCCCGTGCCGAGATGGACGAACTGGGCTGGGACTCGTGCGACATCATCGTGGTGACCGGCGACGCCTACGTGGATCACCCGAGCTTCGGCATGGCGATCGTCGGTCGACTGCTAGAGGCGCAGGGCTTCCGGGTCGGCATCATCGCCCAGCCGGACTGGCGCAGCACCGAGCCCTTCGGTGACCTGGGTGCGCCGAATCTGTTCTTCGGCGTCACCGCCGGCAACATGGATTCAATGGTCAATCGCTACACCTCGGACCGCCGGGTCCGCAGCGATGACGCCTATACGCCCAACGGCGAGGGTGGCCGACGGCCGGATCGCTCGCTCATCGTCTACTCGCAGCGCGTACGCGAGGCGTTCCCGGACGCTGCGCTGGTGGTCGGCGGTATCGAAGCGTCGCTGCGCCGCATCGCCCACTTCGACTACTGGTCCGAGAAGGTACGGCGCTCGGTGCTGCTCGATTCGCGCGCCGACCTGCTGGTCTATGGCAACGGCGAGCGGGCGATCGTGGAAATCGCGCACCGCCTTGCCGCGGGCGAAGCGATCGGCTCGCTCGACGACATTCGTGGCACGGCCTACACCCGCCGCGGTATCCCGACCGGCTGGATTGAGATCGATTCGACCTCGATCGATACGCCAGGACCGGTGGCGCCGATGCCCGACCCGTACGCGATGGAGTCTGAAATCCGCGCGACCTCCGACGCGAGTGCGGCGGCAAGCGTCGCGGAGCCCGGTGTCTCGGTGGTGCGCTTCACGCGCCACGTGAAGGGTGGCGACCGGTTCCGTTCGGTGATCCGCATGCCGTCCTACGAAGCGGTCCGCGATGATCCGGTGCTGTACGCGCATGCCTCGCGCATCCTGCATGCGGAGGCCAACCCCGGCAACGCGCGCGCGATCGTGCAGCGTCATGGCGATATGGACGTTTGGCTCAATGCGCCGCCGATCCCGCTGACCACGCGCGAAATGGACCAGGTCTACGAGCTGCCCTACCAGCGCGTGCCGCATCCGTTCTACGGTGAGGCGAGCATCCCCGCCTACAAGATGATTCGTTTCTCGGTGACGATTCAGCGTGGCTGCTTCGGCGGCTGTACTTTCTGCTCGATCACCGAGCACGAAGGTCGCATCATCCAGAGTCGCTCGGAGGATTCGATCGTCCGTGAGATCGAGAAGGTTCGCGACACGGTGCCGGGCTTCACCGGCGTGATCTCGGACCTCGGTGGGCCGACCGCCAACATGTATCGGCTGCACTGCAAGTCGACCGCGATCGAGGCCGCCTGTCGCCGGCCCTCGTGCGTCTATCCCGGCATCTGCCCCAACCTGGATACCAATCACGCGCCGCTGATCCAGCTGTATCGCCGGGCGCGTCAGCTGCCGGGCGTCAAGAAGGTGCTGGTCGCCTCGGGCGTGCGCTATGACCTTGCGGTCGAGTCGCCCGAGTACGTCAAGGAACTGGCGCAGCACCACGTCGGCGGCTACCTGAAGATCGCGCCAGAGGCGATCGCCGAGGGGCCGCTGTCGAAGATGATGAAGCCGGGCGTCGGCAGCTATCATCGTTTCAAGGAACTGTTCGACCGCTACAGCAAGGAAGCGGGTAAGGAGCAGTACCTCATTCCGTACTTCATCGCCGCCCATCCCGGCACGACCGACGAGGACATGCTGGAGCTCGCCGTGTGGCTCAAGCAGAACGGCTTCCGCGCCGACCAGGTGCAGGCGTTCCTGCCCTCGCCGATGGCGACCGCGACCGCGATGTGGCACTCGGGCAAGAATCCGCTGCGCCGGGTCAGCCGCGACAGCGAAGAGGTCATCGTGCCCAAGGGCATGAAGGCCCGCCGCCTGCACAAGGCGTTCCTGCGTTATCACGACGCCAACAACTGGCCGGTGATCCGCGAGGCGCTCAAGCGCATGGGACGGGCCGACCTGATCGGTGGCGGCAAGCAGCACCTCGTTCCGGCCTGGCAGCCGGCCGGCACTGGCGGCGCGCCGGCGCTCGCGGCGCCGCTCACCGGGGCGCGGCGCGGGGCGGCACGTCCTGCCGGCGGGCGGATCCTGACGCAGCACACCGGCTTGCCGCCAGGGCCGACGCTGGGCCGCAAACGATGACGGCGCCGCTGCACGAACCCCGGCCTGAGCTCTATGAGCAGCTGCTGGCGCGCTTTGCGCTGCGGCCACGCGACCGGCTGCTGGGGCGGTTTCTGGTCGGGCTGGCGCGCATTCCCGGGGCCGTGCGTCTGCTGACGGGCTGGCACGCCTGGCGCGCACGGGAATAGACACTTAAACAGTGCGTTGGCGCGCTTGCCCCCGACGGGCAGGCGCCAGTAGATTGTGCGCCGCACACAAACAGAGGCGATGGATTCATGGTTGGCAAGACGAGCACGGCAAAGACCTCCCGCGACGGCTGGGTTGTCCACAAATTTGGTGGCTCGTCGGTCGCCGACGCCGAGTGCATTTCGCGTGTCGCCAGCATCATCGAGAGCACGCCGGTGGCGCGGGTGGCGGTCGTGCTGTCGGCCTGCAAGGGCGTCACCGATGGGCTGCTCGCCCTCGTGACCCTCGCGGAGGAGCGCAGCCCGGAGGCGGCCGGCAAGCTGCTCGCGCTGGAGGCTCGCCACGTTGACCTGGCGCATACCCTGCTGTCCCCGGCGGGCGCGGCGCGCTATATCGAACTGCTCGGCGCCGACTGCCGCGACATCGGCGGCATCCTGCAGGCCGTCAACCTGCTGCGTTCGGCCGCCCAGAACATCCGCGACCTGGTCTCCGGCTATGGTGAGATCTGGTCGACCCGTCTGTTTGCGACGCTCCTTCAGGAGCGGGCCAGGAGCGCAGCTCCCGTGCAGTGGATTGATGCCCGCGAGGTGGTCGTGGTGGAGTGGGGGCCGCTCGGTCCTGCGGTGCAGTGGCCCGAATCCGAGGCTGCCATCGGCCGCGTCGTGCCGGCCGATTTCAACGGCACGCTGGTCATCACCGGCTTCATCGCCGCCGACAAGCGTGGCATTCAGACGACCCTCGGCCGTAACGGCAGCGACTTCTCGGCGTCGATCTTCGGCGCGCTGCTCGACGCACGCGAGATCGTCATCTGGACTGACGTCGACGGCGTGCTGTCGGCTGATCCGCGTCGCGTGCCGGACGCCAAGGTGATCGATTCGCTGTCGTACAACGAGGCAATGGAACTGGCGTACTTCGGTGCCAAGGTCATCCATCCGCAGACGATGGCACCGGCCGTCGCGCGCGAGATCCCGATCCTGATCAAGAACACCTTTGCCGCGGATCGACCGGGGACGCTGATCTGCGCCCGCCCGACCTCGGCGCTGAAGGTCAAGGGCATCACGACGATTGATGCAGTTGCGCTGGTCAACCTCGAAGGTGCCGGCATGATCGGCGTGCCCGGCACTGCACAGCGCCTGTTCGGCGCGCTGCAGGAAGCGGGCATTTCGGTGATCCTGATCTCGCAGGGCTCCTCCGAGCACTCGATCTGCTGCGCCGTCCCCGACGCCGAAGCGGTTGCGGCCTACGAGGTCGTGCGGCGTGCCTTCGATCTGGAACTGCGCGAGGCGCAGATCCAGCGCGTCGAGGTGAGCCGCGACTGCGCGATTCTGGCCGTTGTCGGCGACGGCATGGCCGGCAGCCACGGCGTCGCCGCCAAGGTGTTCAGCACGCTCGCTGATGCGGCGGTGAACGTGCGCGCGATCGCGCAGGGCGCCTCCGAGCGCAACATCTCGGTCGTCATCGAGGCCCGCCACTCGACGCGGGCGCTGCGCGCCGTGCACGCGGGCTTTTATCTGTCGCCGCATACGGTTTCGATCGGCCTGATCGGCCCGGGGCTGGTGGGGGGGGCACTGCTCGGGCAGCTGGCAACCCAGTTCGAGCGACTGCGCGACACCGTTCACCTCGACCTGCGCGTACGCGGCATCCTGCGCTCCGGCGAGATGCTGCTCGCCGATGGCGAGATCGACCCACGCCAATGGCATGAGGCGCCGGGCGCGTTGCGCAAGCCCACCGACCTCGCGGCGTTCGCCCGCCATATCCACGCCGAACACCTGCCGCATGCGGTGATCATCGACTGCTCTGCCAGCGCCGAGGTTGCCAGCCACTACCACGAGTGGCTGGCGGCCGGCATACACGTCGTCACGCCCAACAAGAAGGCCAACAGCGGTCCGTTGGCGTACTACGAGTCGCTCACTGACGCACGTCGCGCCGCTGGCACGCATTATCTGTACGAGGCGACCGTCGGTGCGGGACTGCCCGTCATCCAGACGCTGCGCGACCTGCGCGAGACCGGCGACGAAGTGCGTTCGGTAGAGGGCATCTTCTCCGGCACGCTCGCCTACCTGTTCAACGTCTATGACGGCAGCGAGCCGTTCTCCTCGATCGTGCGCACCGCCAAGCAGAAGGGCTACACCGAGCCCGACCCGCGTGACGACCTGTCGGGCACCGACGTCGCGCGCAAGCTGATCATCCTCGGACGCGAGATCGGTCTGAAGCTGGAGATGTCCGACGTCACGGTCGAAAGCCTCGTGCCGTCCGAGCTGGCATTGTGCAAGGCCGACGAGTTCCTGGCGCGACTGCCGGAGTTCGACGAGCGCATGCGGGCGCGCTATCTGGAGGCGACAGCCGCAGGTCAAGTGCTGCGCTACGTCGGCCGACTCGATGCCCGTAACGGCACTGCGACCGTGGGCCTGGTGCGGCTCGACCGTCGCCACCCGTTCGCAAACATCGCGCTGACCGACAACGTCGTGCGCTTCGAGACCCTGCGCTACTGCGACAATCCGCTGATCGTGCAGGGTCCCGGGGCAGGCCCCGAGGTCACGGCTGGCGGCGTGTTCGGTGACCTGCTGCGACTGTGCGCCTATCTCGGCGCCAATATCTGAACGAACCATCGAGGTGACTCTTGCGTAACAGCGCCACCGCCTTCGCGCCTGCCAGCGTCGGCAACGTCGGCATCGGTTTCGACATCCTTGGCCACACGGTCGAGGCGATCGGTGACCGCGTCCGCGTCGAGCGCACGGTCGAGCGCGGGGTGCGTATCCGCGCCATCACCGGGGTCGCCACCGAACTGCCACTGGAAGCGTCCCGCAACACGGCAGGCCAGGCACTGAAGAGCCTCGCCGAAGCGCACAACCTCGATTTCGGTTTCGAGATGACGATCGAGAAGGGGATTCCGCTCGGCTCAGGCCTGGGCGGCTCGGCGGCCTCCGCGGTTGCTGCCGTCGTAGCCGGCAATGCGCTGCTGGAAATTCCGCTGAGCAAGCTTGAGTTGCTGAAGTTCGCGATGAAGGGGGAGGCGGTCGCCTCCGGCTCCGTGCACGTCGACAACATCGCGCCGTCGTTGTTCGGTGGGCTGGTGCTGACGGTCGGTGTCGACCACCCCCGCACCAAGCAGATTCCGGTCCCGCCCGGCATCCGCTGCGTGCTGGTACATCCCCACATGTATCTGTCGACCAAGGAAGCGCGCGGCATCCTGTCGAGCACCGTGAAGCTGTCGGACCTGGTCTGGCAGTGCGCGAACCTCGCTGGCTTTATCTCGGCCTGCTATACCAATGACCTCGACATGATCCGCGACGCGTTCGAGGATGTGATCATCGAGCCGCAGCGTCAGGCGCTGATTCCCGGCTTCAGGGACGTCAAGCACGCCGCGATGTCCAACGGCGCGCTCGGCTGCTCGATCTCCGGCGCGGGCCCGACCGTGTTCTGCTGGTGCGAGACGCCGGCGGCGGAGAAGATCCAGGCGGCGATGATCGCGGCGTTCGGCGCGAATGGCCTGGCCTGTGACAGCTGGATTTCCTCGATAGAGGCCACCGGGGCCCGGGTGATCGACTAATGATATTTCACAGCACGCGCGACAAGTCGCTCACCGCCACGCTGTCGCAGGCGCTGCAGCGCGGTCTGGCGCCCGATGGCGGCCTGTATGTGCCGGCGCACTTCCCGGCCATGACCGTGGCGGACTTCGATGGGCGCGAGAGCCTCGCGGCGGTGGCGTCGCGCTTCCTCGCGCCGTTCTTCGAAGGTGACCCGCTCGCGCCGGAGCTGGACGCGATCGTCGCGGAAGCCTTCAACTTTCCCGTCCCGATCGTGCCGCTCAAGACGAGCGATGACGCCTCGGTACTTGAGTTGTTCCATGGCCCGACGTCCGCGTTCAAGGACTTCGGCGCGCGCTTCCTCGCCGCCTGCATGGGTCGGCTGACGCGTGGTTCGACGCGCACGCTGACGATTCTGGTGGCGACCTCGGGCGACACCGGTGGCGCGGTGGCCGCGGCGTTCCACGGCCGACCGGGGATCGAGGTCGTCGTGCTCTATCCGCGCGGGCTGGTCTCGCCGCGGCAGGAGCTGCAGCTGACCTGCTGGGGCGGCAACGTTCGCTCGCTGTCGGTCGCGGGCACCTTTGACGACTGCCAGCGGCTCGTGAAGGCGGCGTTCGCCGATCCCACCCTGGCGGCGCGACGCGAGCTATCGTCGGCCAACAGCATCAACGTCGGCAGGCTGCTGCCGCAGGCCTGCTACTACGTCTATGCGAGCCTCGAAGGGTTCAGGCGCACCGGCAAGAAGGTCAACTTCATCATCCCCAGCGGCAACCTGGGCAACGTGTTGGCCTGCGTCTGGGCGCGGCGCGTCGGTCTGCCGATCGGCGAGCTGCTGCTGACCTTCAACGCAAACCGCACGGTGCCTGACTATCTTGCCGACGGCGACTGGCAGCCGCGGCCCAGCGTCGCGACCCTTGCCTCCGCCATGGACGTCGGCAATCCGAGCAACATGGAGCGGCTGCGCCACCTGCATCCGCAGTGGCAGGAACTGGCCGCTGCGGTCAGCGCGGTCAGCATCAGCGACGAGCAGATCCGGCAACGCATCCGTACCGACGACGTCGGCCTCGGCGAGGTCTGGTGCCCGCATACCGCCACCGCGGCCGAAGCCTATGCGCAGCTGGCGCCGGCGCGCCGCGCCGCAGGCCCGTGGGTGCTGGTGTCGACCGCGCATCCGGCCAAGTTCCCCGAAACCGTCGAGCCGCTGATCGGCCGCACCCTGCCGGTGCCGCCGGCCCTGGCGCGCTTGCTGGAGCTGCCGCGGCAGGTCACCGAGGTGCCGGCCACGCTGGAGGCGCTCGCCGCGCTGCTGCAGTGACGCCCACAACGCCCCAGCTCATGCTGCTCGCCGCTGCTGTGGCTGTGCTGCTGCTGGCGGCGGCGACGATAGGCGTTGTCGCCTATAGGCGGCATCGTGCGCGTCGGGCGCTGCTGGATCCGATCGAGGCGATCGCCGCCCAATACCTGCGCGACGTGCTGCTGCCAGACGGCAATGGCGGCTGGTTCCACGTCGACTTCCTGCTGCTGACCTCGATCGGACTGGTCGTGCTGGATCTGCGCGACTTTCCGGGCATGGTGTTCGGCAGCGAGCAGATGGTCGAGTGGACCGTCATGCAGAAGCAGCGCCGCTTTACCTTTCCCAACCCGCTCGGACCGCTCTACGATCGCCTCGCCGTCGTGCGCGCGCTGGCCGGCGAGGGTGTGCCGGTCGAGGGGCGAGTGGTGTTCACTGACAAGAGCTCGTTCCCGAAAGGGCACCCGGCACCGGTGCTGCGGCTGGCCTCGCTCACGGCCAACCTGCCGGCGCCGGTGGCACCTGCCATCGACGCCCTGCGGCCGGCCTGGGCGCGCGTCAGCGCCGTGGCAAGCCCGAGTCCGCGCACCTTGCGCCGCGGCTAGCTGCCCGCTCAGCCGGTGCGGCTGCCGTGCGCGGCCAGCACTTCGCAGACGCAGCCGGTGACTCGCCGCACGACGTCCAGGTGCAGGAACTCGTTCGGTCCATGCGCATTGGACTGTGGCCCCAGTACCCCGGTCACCAGGAACTGGGTTGCGGGATAGCGCGCCGCGAGCATGCCGATGAATGGAATGCTGCCGCCGGTGCCCATCGCCAGTGCCGGTCTGCCGAAATAACGCGCCGAGCCCAGATCAATCGCCGCCGCGAGCCACGGCGCGAGTGGCGGCGCATCCCAACCGGCCAGTGACGAGCTCACCTCGAAACTCACGCGCGCCCCGTAAGGCGGGTCACGCTCCAGCGCCGTCTTGACGCGCGCGGCCGCCATCGCCGCATCCAGTGTCGGCGGCAGCCGCAGCGACAACTTGGCCGCGACCTGCGGCAGCAGCACGTTGCCGGCGCTTCCCAGCGCCGGCAGGCCGTCGGCACCGGTGATCGTCAGGGCTGGCTTCCAGGTGCTGTTGAGCAGCAGCTCGGTCGGGTCGTTGCTGACGGCGCGTACGCCGGCCGCGAAGGGCAGCTTGCCTGCGACCGCGTCGCCGAGCACGACGGCCGCCGCGCGTGCCTCAGCCGTCCGCGCCGCTGGGGTGGGCACGTGCAACTCCTCCAGCGCGATGTCGCCGGTGTGCACGTTCTCGAGGCGATCGAGCAGTCCGCGCAGCAGCCGGAACGGCGAGGGCGCGATGCCGGTTCCCATGCCGGAGTGCACGCCCTCGGTCAGTACCTCGACCGTCAGCGTGCCCACGAGGTTGCCGCGCAGCGAGGTGGTCCGCCAGAACTGCTCGTAGTTGCCGCATTCGGCGTCGAGGCAGATGACCAGGTCAGGGGTCCCCAGCCGCTCGGCCAGATGCTCGACGTAGGCGGGCAGGTCGATGCTGCCGCTTTCCTCGCTGCCCTCGATCAGGATCGCGCAGCTGGCATGCGGCACGCCCTGTTCCTGCAACAGGCGGATCGCGAGCAGGCTCGAGTACAGCGCGTAGCCGTCGTCGGCGCCGCCGCGGCCATAGAGCTTGCCGTCGCGGACCACCGGCTGCCAGGGGGCCAGACCGGGCGCCCAGCCGGTGAATTCGGGCTGCTTGTCGAAATGCCCATAGAGCAGCACCCGCCCGGGGGCGGTGCCCTGCACCTCGGCGTAGAGCAACGGCGTACGACCCGGCAGACGGATGACCTCAATGCTGAGGCCCTGTACCGGCTGCGTTCGGCACCAGTCGAGCAGCAGCGCCGCCGCGCGATCCATGTGGCCGTGCTGCTCCCAGTCCGGGTCGAAGGTCGGCGACTGGTTGGGGATGCGGATATACGCCTCCAGGCTAGGCTGGATGCTGTGGGTCCATTCCTCGTCGATGCGGCGGGCGGTGAGCGCGGAGTCCATCATAAACCTCGTATAACCAAATGGTTAACAGTGTTACTTCAGGTAATTTAATCTATTGTCGGCAGGCCGAAAAACGCCGCCGCCGTGCGTGCGCTGCTGTGGGCGAGCCGCTCAGGCGTCTCGCCGCGGGCAGCCGCAACGACCCGGCAGACCTCGCTGAGGAAGGCCGGCTCGTTGCGGCGGTGAGCGGGCTTGGGGCGCAGCGTGCGCGGCAACAGGTAGGGCCCGTCGGTCTCGAGCATCAGCCGCTCGGCCGGGATCTGCCGTACGACCTCCAGCAGATGCCCGCCGCGTCGTTCGTCGCAGGCCCAGCCGGTAATGCCGATGTGCAGCCCCAACTGCAAATAGGCCTCGGCCTGCTCGAGCGTGCCGGTAAAGCAGTGGGCGACGGCTGGCGGCAGCGCAGGGCCGGCGGCCCGCAGCATGGCCAGGAAGTCGTCATGCGCGTCGCGCTGGTGCAGGAACAGCGGCCGGCGCGTGTCGAGCGCCAGTCCCAGCTGCAGCTCGAAGGCGCGTCGCTGTGCCTCACGGGGCGACAAGTCGCGAAAATAGTCCAGCCCGCATTCGCCCACCGCGCGCACGACCGGTAGCGCCAGCAGCGCGCGCAGCGCCGGCACCTCGGCGGGCCCAAACTCGGCCGCGTGGTGGGGGTGTACGCCGGCGGTTGCCGACAGCCGCGCGGGGTCGCTTGCCGCCAGCGCGGCTGCGCCTTGTGAGGAGGCGAGCGTGGAGCCAGTGACGACCAGGTGTACCAGACCTGCCGCCCAGGCCCGTTCGAGTACCGCGGCGCGGTCGCCATCGTAGCTGTCGTGGCCGAGGTTGATCCCGATGTCGATGAGCGGCGGTGGTTCCATACTCCTATGGTAACGTTCGTCGCCCCCGCTTTTAACGATTCAATAACGGAGTCAGCATGGCGCTAGACCAGCAGGCGCTCGGCGCGCTTAGGATCGGCAATCGCGAGCAGGCGCCGCCGCGCGGCTGGCTCCGTCGGCGCTGGCCCTACCTTGCGGTGACGCTGGCCGTCGTGCTGGTCGGCGCGCTGCTGCTGCGCCCCAAACCCCTGACGGTGGAGACGGTGACGGCGGGCGCGCCGTCGGCGACGGGCACGACGACCGTGCTCAATGCCTCCGGCTACGTCGTCGCCCGTCGCATCGCGACCGTCGCCTCGAAGGTCACCGGCCGACTCATTGAGAACAACGTGCAGGAGGGCGCCCTCGTCCACGCGGGCGATGTTCTGGCCCGGCTCGACCCGTCAACGGTTCGGGCCGCCTACGAGGTTGCCGCCAGGGCACGCGATGCCGCGTCGCGTTCGCTGCGCGAGGTCGAGGTGCGCCGCGCGGAGGCCGAAAGGACCCTGACGCGTCAGCGTGGCCTGGCCGCGAACCACCTGGTGGCGCAGAGCCAGCTGGATAGCGCGGAGGCCGACTTCAACGCGCTCGGTGCGCGTCTGGAGCAGGTGCGCGCGGAGCTTGCGGTGGCCGATGCCGGCGTGCGTCAGCGGCAGCAGGATCTGGATGACCTGGTCATCCGCGCGCCGTTCAATGGCGTGGCGATTTCCAAGGATGCCCAGCCGGGCGAGATGGTCTCGCCGATTTCCGCCGGCGGCGGCTTTACCCGCACCGGCATCGCGACGATCGTCGACATGGACTCGCGCGAGCTGGAGGTCGACGTCAATGAAGCATTCATCCAGCGGGTGCACGACGGCCAGTTGGTCGAGGCGGCGCTGGACGCCTATCCCGACGCGGCGCTGGCCGCCCACGTGATCAACATCGTGCCCACGGCCGATCGCCAGAAGGCGACGATCAAGGTGCGCATCGCGATCGACCACCTCGAGGCGCGGATCCTGCCAGACATGGGCGTCAAGGTGAGCTTCCTGGAAGCGGCTGCGGCGGGCGTTCAGGCGGTGGCGGTGGTGCCTTCAGGGACGGTCGTTGCCGACGGCGAGGCGCGCTACGTCTGGGTGGTTGCGGACGGCCGCCTGCGGCACCAACCGGTACGCGTCGCGGCCACGCCTGGCGAGCAGGTACTGGTGCTCGAGGGACTCAAGCCTGGCGAGCGGATCGTCGCGCGGCCGCAGGCCGGCCTGCGTGACGGCCAGGCCGTGATCGTCAAGGGCGGATGATGAACGCGCCGCTGGTCGAGGTACGCGGACTCACCAAGGAGTACCGCCGCGGCGACGAGGTCGTGCCGGTGCTGGCGGGCTTAGACCTCGACATTGCGCGCGGTGACTACGTCGCCCTGATGGGACCCTCGGGGTCCGGCAAGTCGACGCTGTTGAACCTGCTGGGGGGGCTGGACGTGCCGACCTCGGGCGAGATCCGCATCGACGGGGTGTCGATCGGCGAGTTGGGCTCAGACGAGCTTGCAGCCTGGCGTGCGCGCAACGTCGGCTTCATCTTCCAGATGTACAACCTGCTGCCGGTACTGACGGCCGAGCAGAACGTGGAACTGCCGCTGCTGCTGACCTTGCTGTCCAAGGCGGAGCGCAAGCTGCGGGCGCGCGCGGCGCTGGCGCTGGTGGGCCTGTCGGACCGCGCCCGCCATCGGCCCCGCGAGCTGTCCGGCGGCCAGGAGCAGCGCGTCGGTATTGCGCGCGCCATCGTCACCGATCCGGTGCTGCTACTGTGCGATGAGCCCACCGGGGATCTGGACCGCAAGGCCGGCGACGCGGTGCTCGACCTGTTCGACGCGCTCAACCGCGAGGCCGGCAAGACCATCGTGATGGTGACCCACGACCCGCGCGCGGCGGCACGTGCGCGCCGCGTGCTGCAGCTGGACAAGGGCGTGCTTGCCGGCGGGGGCGGCTGAGATGGCTGCGGCGGCGTTCGCGCTGCTACCGCTGCTGCGAACTTCGCTGCAGCGACACCGCTTACGTCTGGTGTTCACGGTTGCCTCCATCCTGATCGCATTCCTGCTGTTCGGACTGCTGGCGGCGGTGCGCAACGCGCTCACCGCAGGCGTTGAGATCGCAGGTCAGGATCGGCTGATCACGACCCACAAGGTGTCCATCATTCAGGGCATGCCGCGCTCCTACCTCACGCGGATCGCCTCCCTGTCCGAGGTGCGCCGTGCAGCCTCGCTGAACTGGTTCGGCGGCATTTACCAGGACCCGCACGTGCAGCTGGTGGTGTTCGCAGTCACCGACAACTACTTCGACATCTATCAAACGCTGCAGATCGAGCCGGCCGGACTGATGGCGTGGCATGCCGACCGGACCGCTGCCATCGTCGGCGATGGCATTGCGCGTCGCTACGGCTGGAAGGTCGGCGACAGCGTGCCGCTGAAGTCGAACATCTACCGTCGCAAGGATGGTGCCGGCGCCTGGCCGGTGAAGATTGCCGCGATCTACCAGACCGACAGCCAGGACCCGAACACCGTCTTCCTGCACTACGCTTACTACAACGAGACGGTCACTTTCGGGGTCGATGCGGTGGGCTGGGTGATCATCCAGCTGAAGGACCCGGCAACCGTTGAGACGACTGCAGCGGCCGTTGACGCGCTGTTCGCGAACTCCCGTACCGAGACCAAGACGTCCACCGAGAAGGCCGTCGCACAGTCGTTCGCAAACCAGGTCGGCAACATCGGCGCGATCCTCACCTTCGTGGTCAGCGCGGTTTTTTTCGCGATGCTGCTGGTGACGGCGAATACGATGGCGCAGTCGGTACGCGAACGCACCCCGGAGCTTGCCGTGCTCAAGACCCTCGGCTTCACCAACGCCGCGGTGCTGACGCTGGTGCTGGCCGAGTCGCTGCTGATCACCTTGCTCGGCGGGGCGCTGGGGATGGGCACTGCGGCACTGGCGACGGCGGCGCTGTCGGTGTCACTGAAGGCGTTCCTGCCGTTCTTTCAGATCCCGCCGTTGGCCTATCTGCAGGCCGCACTGTATGTCGCAGCGCTAGGCGCCGCGGCCGGGGTCGTACCGGCCTGGTCGGCCATGCGACTGCAGATCGTCACCGCACTCAGGACGGGCTGAGATGTCGCGCGCACAGCTGTTGGCCGTGACCTGGATGAACCTGCAGAGCCTGCCGGCGCGCTGGGGTGCCGCCCTGGTCGCAGTGATTGGCATCGGCGGCGTGGTGATGGTGCTGACCGCGACGCTTGCGATGGCGCAGGGGTTCAAGGCGGCGCTCAACTTCGCCGGCGCCGAGGACGTCGCGGTGATCGTCCGCGGGGGGTCGTCGGGCGAGTTGGCCAGTAACCTGCTGGGGCCTGAAGCGCGGGTCGTGGTCGATGCGCCCGGCATCCTGCGTGATGCGTCCGGTCCGATCGTTTCACCGGAGCTGTACGTGCTGGTCGACCTGCCGATGCGAGTGTCCGGCACGGCAGCCAACGTGCCGTTCCGCGGGGTCGGGCCGCGCGCCTTCGCGGTGCGCGATCATTTTCGCATTGTCGCCGGGCGTCTGTTCACGCCCGGCCTGTATGAGCTGGTGATCGGCCGCGGCGCGATCAGTCAGTTTCGGGGTCTCGCGCTCGGTGGCGTCATACGCTTTGGCAGCCAGAACTGGCGCATCGTCGGCATATTCGAGGACGCCGGCTCGGTGACCGAATCCGAGCTTTGGTCCGACCTGCGCGTGCTGCAGAGCACCTATCGACGCGGCAACTCGGTGCAGTCGGTGCGCGCGCGGCTGGTGTCGCCAGCGGCCGTGACACAGGTGGCCGCAGCGCTGAAGGCCGACCCACGCGTCAATGTCAGCGTGAGCACGGAACGCGCGTTTTACTCGGAGCAGTCGCGCGCACTGGTGGCGCTGGTGACAATCCTCGGCACGACTATCTCGATCATGATGGGCATCGGCGCGATCTTCGGGGCGTTGAACACGATGTACTCCGCCGTTGCGGCCCGTACACGCGAGATCGCAACACTGCGCGCGATCGGCTTCGGCGCAGCCCCTGTGCTCGCAAGCGTCCTCGTCGAGGCGCTGCTCTTGGGCCTTGCCGGTGGTCTGCTCGGGGGGCTGGCCGCGTTCATCGCCTTTGACGGCATCGCCGCCTCGACGCTCAACTTCCAGACGTTCAGCCAGCTGACCTTTGCGTTCATGGTGACTCCGAGCGTGTTCGTCACCGGCGTCGGCTATGCGCTGGTCCTGGGATTTCTGGGTGGACTGCTGCCGGGCGTGCGCGCCGCACGGCTGCCGATTACCAGTGGCCTGCGCAGCACATGAGGAGCCGGCATTACCTGCAGCTGCTTAGCTTGCTGCTCGCGCCGTGGCTGTGCGCCGCCGCCAGCGGCGGGGAACGGACGCCCGCGGAGCTGACCGATCTGGAGACGACCGCGGACTATGCGTTCTACAGCGAGGACGTCCATCTGCTGGCGCGGCTGGTGGACGGCGCCGCAACGCTGGCCGACTCGGACTCCATGCTTGCGCAATACCAGTACGCGCATGCCGCCTTTCGACAGCTGCAGCGCGCGGTTCTAGGGCACGATGGCAAAACGGCCGGGCGGGCGGGCGAGCTCTGCGTGCGGGCACTCGACAGGCTGCTGGAGCGCGCGCCGCGCGACGCGGAAGCCAGCGCGTTGCGGGCCGCGTGTAACGCCTATCTTGCGCTGGGCGGCGGGATGCGCGGGCAGCTGCTCGCGCTGCGGGTCAGCGAGGATCTGCAAATGGCATCGACGCAGGCGCCCCGCAACCCGCGCGTACTGCTGACTCGGGGCCTGGCACGCTGGTATCGGCGCGACGCCACGGCGGTGGACCGCGCCGCGGCACGTGCTGATTTCGAGGCGGCGGCGCGCCTGTTCGAGCTGCCGACCACGAGCAACGGCGGCGAACCGACCTGGGGCGCGGCGGAGGCCTGGTTGTACGCAGGCCTCGCGGCGGCGGCGGACGGCGAGCTGCTGGCGGCCAGAAATTGCTACGAAAAGTCGTTGTTGGTCGCGCCGGACTTCGCCGCGGCACGGCGCGCCCTCACGGCGCTCGCCGCGACACCCTGACGGCAGCGCTGCGGCACGGGCTGATATGATCGCGCCATGAGCAGCTCCGACTTTCGCCACCTGCTGGCACCCCTCGACCTGGGCTGGGTGCAGCTACGCAACCGCACCGTGATGGGCTCCATGCACACCGGGCTCGAGGACCGTGCGGAACATTTTCCGCGACTCGCGGCCTACTTTGCCGAGCGCGCGCGCGGTGGCGCGGGACTGATCGTCACCGGCGGCATAGCGCCGAACCGCGCCGGCTGGGTCGCGCCGTTTGCAGGCAAGCTCAGCCACTCGCGCGAGGTCGCCCGGCATCAGCTGGTCACCGACGCCGTGCACGCGCAAGGCGGGCACATCTGCATGCAGATCCTGCACGCCGGCCGTTATGGCCATCACCCCCTGTCAGTGGCGCCGTCAGCGCTAAAGGCGCCGATCTCGCGCTTCAAGCCGTGGGCGCTGTCCGGCCGCGGGGTGCTGCGCCAGATCGGCGCCTTCGTACGCGCCGCGACGCTGGCGCGGCAGGCCGGTTACGACGGTGTCGAGGTGATGGGCTCTGAAGGCTACCTGATCAACCAGTTCATCGCCGCCCGCACCAACCGACGCAGCGACGAGTGGGGCGGCAGCTACGAGAACCGCATGCGCTTCCCGATTGAGATCGTGCGCCGCATGCGCGCGGCCGTCGGCGCGGACTTCATCATTATCTTTAGGCTGTCCATGCTCGACCTGGTCGAGGGCGGTAGCGCATGGAACGAAGTGATCGAACTCGCCCGTGGCGTGGAGTCGGCGGGTGCCTCGATCATCAATACCGGTATAGGCTGGCACGAGGCGAGAATTCCGACCATCGCAACGATGGTGCCACGGGCGGCGTTCGCCTGGGTGACCGAGCGGTTGCGGCCCCATGTTGCCCTGCCGTTGGTCGCGACCAACCGCATCAACGATCCTGCCGTGGCGGAAGCGGTGCTGGCACGCGGTGCCGTCACCCTGGTGTCCATGGCGCGACCGTTCCTCGCGGATCCGGAATTCGTCGTCAAAGCCGCCACCAATCGTGCCGACGAGATCAATACCTGCATCGCCTGCAATCAGGCTTGCCTCGACCATATCTTCGCCGGCAAGAGCGCCACTTGCCTGGTTAACCCGCGCGCCGCGCGCGAGACCGAACTGGTGCTACGACCAACCAGCGCCCCGCGGCGCATCGCGGTGGTGGGGGCGGGCCCGGCGGGACTGTCGTGCGCGACCGCGGCTGCCGAGCGCGGCCACCAGGTCACGCTGTTCGAGCAGGCCAGCGAGATCGGCGGCCAGTTCAACATGGCCAAGCGGGTTCCGGGCAAGGAGGAATTCCACGCGACGTTGCGTTACTTCCGTCGTCGCCTGCAGGTGCTGGGGGTCGACGTACGCTTGAATACGGTCGCCGACGAGAAGGCGCTGGCGGACGGCTACGACAGCGTCGTGCTGGCCACCGGCGTCGTGCCCCGGCAGCCGCCCATCCCCGGCATCGGCGACCCGCGCGTAGTGTCTTACCTCGACGTACTGCTGCACGGCGCCGCGGTGGGGCGCCGTGTCGCGATCATCGGCGCCGGTGGCATCGGCTTCGACATCGCCGAATTCATTACCCGCGAGGACGGTCACGCGGGCAGCCTCGATGTCGACACTTTCGCGCGCGAGTGGGGCATCGACATGGACCTCGAGCACCGCGGCGGCCTGCTGCCCGGATCCGGTTCTGCACCGAGCACCCGCCGCCAGGTCTGGCTGCTGCAGCGCAAGACCGCCAAGATAGGCGAGGGGCTGGGCAAGACGACCGGCTGGATACATCGCACCGAACTGCGTCGCCGCGGCGTGCAGTTTATGGCGGGCGTGCAGTACCGACGCATCGACGCTGACGGGCTGCATCTGACGATCGACGAGCAGGAAAAACTGCTCACCGTAGACACGATCATTGTCTGCGCAGGGCAGGAGTCGCGACGCGAGCTTGCGGCCCCGCTGCGGGGCCGCGGCTTGGACGTGCACCTGATTGGCGGTGCGGAACTCGCCGCCGAGCTCGATGCCCAGCGCGCGATCCGGCAGGGCGCTGAGCTCGCCGCCAGGCTCTGACGGCGCGCCCGTGTCCGACGCCCCTCCACAGCTGACTCTGTTCGACGCACGCAGCAGCAGCGCACCGTTCTCGGTGCGGCAGAGCGCGCGTGCGCGGCGAATGACAGTGCGCGTCTATCCCGGTGGCCGCGTTGAGATCACGGTGCCGATCGGCACTCGACCGGAGGTCGTGGAGGCGTTCGTTGCCCGCCACCGGCGCTGGATCGACAGCAAGGTCGCCGCATTTAGCAGCCGTCCCAATCCAGCGCTGGAGCCGTTGCCGGAGCGCATCGCGCTACAGGCCCTCGGGCGCGAATGGAATGTCACGTACTTGCCCGGCAGCCGCAGCGTCGTGCGTCCGCGTGGCGGCGACGAGCTTGAAGTGCGCGGCGACGTGCAGCGCCAGGCGGACACCCGCCAGGCACTACGCAGCTGGCTGGTCGAAGAGGCACGGTCCGCCCTTGAGCCGTGGCTGGCAAGCGTCGCCACCAGCTGCGAGCTCAGCTACCAGCGCCTGCAGCTACGACGCCAGCGTACGCGCTGGGGCAGTTGCTCGCGTTCAGGCACGATCAGCCTCAACGTCTGCCTGCTGTTCCAGCCACCGCCGGTAGTGCGTTACCTGCTGGTTCACGAGCTGTGCCATACCCGTCACATGAACCACTCGTCGCGCTACTGGAAGCTGGTAGCCGAGCACGAACCCGACTACGAGCAGCTGGACCGCGCGCTGACGCGGGGTTGGCAGCACGTGCCCGGCTGGGTCTATACCGAAGATCGACCATAACAAAGCGTCGTTCGTCTCTGGAATTTTACGGTCGCAGTTTGAGTCAGACCACGCGAGAAATCGCCCAGTTCGTAAAGATATCGAGCGCTCCACTGAAGCCAGGGAACGAGCGCGGCATGAGCTAAAAACTTGGCCGCAGCTCCTTGTTCTAGCGCAACCGTCGCAGCAGGGTCAGCGCGTCCCTGCGCTTCCGTTGCTCTGTATCGCCATGACCCCGTCGGCGACGCTGTGTATGTGCTGGCGTTCAGGCACCAGCAAGAAGCCGGGTGCTAGAGGACCACGCGACTCGTGCAGCCAGGAATTTGTGCAGCAAGGCAACGGCAGACCGTGTTACGCACTGGGCTGCGCTTGAAGAAACGGTTTGGACCGTCGGCGCGCGATGCGCCACGCCCGCAGCGCCATCAACAGCGCGAACACGGCCGCGTAGGCCAGTGGCGCGGTGACGTCCCGTTTCACCTGCCAGTAGTAATGCCAGCAGGCGCCAGCGGCCGCCGCATAGACCGCGTAATGCAGTGTTTGCCAGGCGCGACCCAGAGCGCGCATGGCGCGGGCGTTGGAAGTCAGCGCGAGCACAAGCAGGATGGAATAGGCCACCACCCCGAGCGTGATCCACGGCCGTTTTGTCACGTCCTCAACCAGTACCTTGATCGCGAAGCGCTGATCGACCAGGAAGTACATGGCCAGGTGCAGCGTCGCATAGAAGAACGCAAACAGCCCCAGCATGCGCCGCAGGCGGATCCAGTCTGCGAGGCCGGTGAGATAACGTAGCGGCGTCAGCGTAAGCGTCAGCAGCAGCAGACGTAACGCCCACAACCCGAGCGAGTCGGTCAACGCCGCGACCGGGTTTGCGCCGAGCCCTAAGTGCGCAACGCCCAGCGCGCGCAACAGCAGACTCGCCAGCGGCAGGAGCGCGGCGACGAATAGCCACGGCTTGGCCGCGCGCAGCCACAGGACCTGCCGACTCAGAAGTATCTCCGCAGGTCCATGCCCGCGTAGAGCGAGGCGACCTGCTCGCCATAGCCATTGAACGGCAGGGTTGGCTGGCGAGCCGCGAAAAGGCCGGCGCCGATGCGACGCTCGGTCTTTTGACTCCAGCGCGGATGATCCACCGCTGGGTTCACGTTCGCATAGAAGCCGTACTCTTCCGGCCCTGAACGGTTCCAGGTGGTCGCTGGCATTTTTTCCATGAACTCGATTCGCACGATCGCCTTGCCGCTCTTGAAGCCGTACTTCCACGGCACGACCAGCCGCAGGGGTGCGCCATTCTGGTTCGGCAGGCTGCGGCCGTAGACGCCCGTCGCGAGCAGCGCCAGCGGGTGGGTGGCCTCATCGATGCGTAACGCCTCCACGTACGGCCAGTCGAGCACCGAGCTGCGCTGACCGGGCATCTGTGTGGGGTCACGCAAGGTCGTGAATGCCACGTATTTCGCGCGCGAGGTCGGTTTCAGGCGACGCACGAGGTCGCCCAGCGGCAGACCCACCCAGGGGATCACCATCGACCACGCCTCGACGCAACGCAGGCGGTAGACGCGTTCTTCCAGCGGGTGGGGACGAATCAGGTCCTCCAGCGCGAACGTGCCACGCAGCTCGGCTTCGCCGGCGACCGTGACCGTCCACGGGCTGACGCGCAGGTGGCCGGCCTTCGCGGCGGGGTCGGACTTGTCGGTGCCAAATTCGTAATAGTTGTTGTAGCCGGTGACGTCGTCCCAGCTGTTGGGCGTCTCGGCGGTGCTGAACTTCGGATTGCGCGGCGCCGTGAGTGGCGTGCCGGTGGGCGTCGCGGCGCGTGCCGCCGGCAGTACCGAGCTTGCCGCCAGGCCCAGCGCGGCCGCGATGAAACGGCGTCGGTCGGCATAGACCTCGGCGGGGGTGATTTCTGACGGGCGGTAGTCGGCCGGACGACGAATCAGCATCTGGGAGTCCCTCGGGTCGGTAGCGCTCTTTAGCAACTCATCCTAAGCAGACCGGTGGCAGGGCAGAAAGGTTTCAGAATTCGTATTCCAATTGCAGTCGGCCGGTCGCATCCGGCGACGCGCCGGTCATGCCGAACAGTAGGGCCACTTCGTAGCGAAACGCCCGGCGCGACTCCAGCCGCCAGCGGCCCAGCAGCGCGGGACCGGCTTGGTGAGGATGTGCGCGCAGGCTCCCGGACTGGCCGATCGTGCCGAGTTCGCCATGTATCTCGATCCCTGGTTCCGCGTGCTCATTGCCGCGCCAGCGCAGGCGTGCGGCGTAGGCGAGCTCCGCACGACTGCCGCCGGTCAGCGACTGCTCGGCGGTCAGATTGACGGTCAGCACCGTGCGCTGCCACGCGGTTTCGGCCAGCAGCCCAAGCTCGATTGCATCGTGGCCGTCCGTGCCGACGCCATGCGCGTATTCGGCCAGCAGGCCGACGTCGGCCCAGTAACGACCCTGCGGCGCGAGCGCAAAGACGTTCTCGAACGAATACTCGGACACGCGGCGTCCGCCGGCCGGCTCACGTTGTATCGTCACCAGGCCCTCGGCTCGCCACCAGTCGGTCGGTGCGTACTCGATCTCGAGCTTGTGCTCCTCGGCGCCGTTCGCGTCGGACTTCGAGTCCAGCTCACGCTGGCTGCGCAATTCAATGGCGCGCTCGCCCGCCTCGACCACCGGCGAGTAGATCGATAACGCCGCTGACGCACGTTGCGGCACGGCGAACGCCACCAGTAGCAGCACGGCCGCTAGCAACGGACGGCGCCATGCGGGGCGCGCTCCCGGCGTGCCTGCCGTGGCGCGGGTGGCGGCGAACAGGGTGGCGAGCGCAACGACAAAGAACAGCAGCTGCATCGCACTCGGCCTCTCGACGTAGCCGATCAGCGCATGCAGCGTCTGGCCGACGACACTGTGCTCGCGCAGTAGAAACGAGCTGTCCCAGGCTGGGTCCAGCAGCGGCGGCAGCCAGCCGGCCTGGACGAGATTGCCTGCGGCCTGGGACGCCATGCCGGCGGCGAGCAGCAGCAGCAGCGAGCCGGTGACGCTGAACAGGTGGCGCTGCGGCACCTTCAGCAGGCCGCGATAAACCACGGCGCCGATGCCGACGCCGGCGGCGAGGCCTAGCGCACTGCCACTGAGCAGGGCGTGCCGGTCGGTGCCGCCGGCCACCACGCCGTACAGGAACAACACAAGCTCCGCGCCTTCCCGCAGGACCGCGAGGGCGACCACCAGCATCAGCCCCGACAGCGGTCGATCGCCAGCGGCGATCTGGCGGCCGACGCCGGCGAGTTGCTGCGCCATCTGCCGGCCGTGGCGCTGCATCCAGACGCTGTGCCAGCCGAGCAGCACGGTGGCCGTCAGCAGGACGACGGCGTTGAACAACTCCTGGCCACTGCCTTCAAAGGCCTCGGCCAGACGGCCGGCGCCGAGCGCCACGGCGGTCGCGCCCAGCAGACCCAGGCCGACGCCGCCGGCTACCCAGCCGCTGCGGCCGGCAACTTCGCGCGTCCCAGCCAGCAGGATGCCGATCAGCAGCGCCGCCTCGAAGACCTCGCGCAGCACGATCAAGGCCGCGCTGATCATGGCTTTGCCACGATCCAGCCGCGGGCGGTGCTGGGATTGAAGTCGCCGAAGTACTCGTAGCGGCCCGGCGCCAGCGGGCCGACGTAGATGACCACCTTGGCTGATGGTGTTATGAGCTTTTCGCGATTTAGCGCGTAACTCTCGAATTCTTCTGGGGTTTGGTCTTTATTTTCCAAGACCAGACGGACCTTCACCCCGGCCGGTACGAGCAACTCGCTGGGGCTGAAGCGATGACTCTCGAGCACAATCGTGTACTCGGTGTCCGCGGCCAGAGCCAAAACGGGAGCGAGCAGCAGGGCGATGAGGCAGACGATACGGCTTAGCAGTGGGCTCATGACGGGGGTCCGGTGGGCTAACCTGACGCCATATTACGAGTGAGAATCATTCTCATCAAGAGGGCTTGTACCTAGATCGCGACCAGGTCGCGATTTCTCAAACGAATATCAGGGCCAGTGGCGGACCTTCAGCCCCAACGCCAGCGCCTTGCGGCGGGTGGTGGCGGAGGCGTTCACCACCAGCGGGGCATCCGCGCGCTGCAGGTGGTCCAGATCGGAGCCCGCGTTGCCGTAGGCCGCGAACGAGGCCTTCGGATGATCCTCGCGCAGCTCCTGCAGGCAGCGGCTCTTCTCCGCGCCGCGCCGATTGGCGCTCTTGAGGCGACCCTCGAGCCGATCACCGTCCCAGCGTACTTCGGTGCAGATCACCTGGTCGAAGCCCAGCCGCGCGCCGATCTCACGCACGTAGAACTCGGTGCTGGCGGACAGCAGCACCAGCCAGTCGCCGGCGTTGCGATGCGCCTCGATGGCGTTGATCGCCGTCGGTCGCAGCAAACCCAGCAGCTTCTTATCAAGGAACGCCTGCGTGAGCGCCTGCACCTGTTCGTGCCTGAGTCCCCCCAGGACCGCATGGATCAGCTCGCCCTTGAGTCGACCACGATCGCGGTCGATGGCAAACCGCAAGAGCGTGGTCGGCACTCGCCACAGCCGCAGCAGTCGGCCGGGATACCTGCCCAGGGCATGCAGCAGGTACGGCACGAGCGTGTCATGACGGGTGATGGTCCCGTCAAGATCAAACACCGCCACACCGCTCACGTCGGGCAGTGGGGCGGCGGGCGGAGGGGGAGACCCGTTCAGGCGACCTGATCCCGGCCCACGAGACTACGCAGGACGTACTGCAAGATGCCGCCGTGACGGTAGTACTCGAGCTCCTTCGGCGTGTCGATGCGCAGGCGCGCCACGAACTCGGTGGTCTTGCCATCCTCGGCGCGGGCCACGACCTTGACCGTCTTGGCACCGCCGCCGTCCAGACCGACGAAGTCGTAGGTCTCGCGGCCGCTCAGGCCGAGCGACGCGGCGCTCGCCCCTTCGGTGAACTGCAGCGGCAGCACGCCCATGCCAATCAGGTTCGAGCGGTGGATACGCTCGAAGCTCTCGGCGATGACCGCCCGTACCCCGAGCAGCATCGTGCCCTTGGCGGCCCAGTCACGCGAGGAGCCGGTACCGTATTCCTTGCCGGCCAGAACGATCAGCGCCGTGCCATCCGCCTTGTAGCGGGTGGCAACGTCGTAGATCGACGCCTGCTCGCCGGTCGGCAGATGCACCGAGACACCGCCTTCGGTGCCCGGCAGCAGCAGGTTGCGCAGGCGGATGTTGGCGAACGTGCCGCGCATCATCACCTCGTGGTTGCCGCGGCGGGCGCCATACGAGTTGAAGTCGACCTGCTGCACACCCTGCGCCAGCAGGTACTTGGCCGCCGCGCTCGATTTGGAGATATTGCCGGCAGGCGAGATATGGTCGGTGGTGACCGAGTCACCCAGCACCGCAAGCGCGCGCGCGCCGCGGATGTCGCCGACCGCCGCAGGCGTCATGGTCATGCCATCGAAGTACGGCGGGTTGCGCACGTAGGTCGACTTCTCGTCCCACGCGTACACCTCGCCGGCGGGAACCTTGATCGCGTTCCAGTGCTCGTCGCCCTGGAACACGCTCGCATAGCTCTTCTTGAACATCGCCGAGTGCACCGACCGACTGATCGTGTCGGCAACGTCCCTGGCACTCGGCCAGATGTCCTTGAGGAAAACCGGCTTGCCGTCGCTGCCAGTGCCCAGCGGTTCGCTGGTGAGGTCCAGATCCATGGTGCCCGCCAGCGCATAGGCGACCACGAGCGGCGGCGAGGCGAGGAAGTTCATCTTCACTTCCGGATGCACGCGGCCTTCGAAGTTGCGGTTGCCCGACAGCACCGAGGCGGTCGTCACATCGCCGGCCTTGATCGCGTCGGAAATCTCCACCTTCAGCGGACCGGAGTTGCCGATGCAGGTCGTGCAGCCGTAGCCGACCGTGTAGAAGCCAACGGCCTCCAGCTCGACCATCAGGCCTGCAGCCGTCAGGTAGTCGGTCACGACGCGCGAACCAGGCGCGAGCGAAGTCTTCACCCACGGCTTCGAATTCAGTCCGCGCGCACGCGCGTTCTTCGCCAGCAGGCCCGCCGCGATCAGCACGGCGGGGTTGGAGGTGTTGGTGCAGCTGGTGATCGCCGCGATCACGACCGCATTGTCCTTGAGCACATAGGCACTGCCCGCGACGGCCGCCTGACCGGTCGCGGTCGGATTCTTGACGCTGCGTTCTTCGGCCGTCTTCTTCACGGCCGCCTGCGAGACCGCCTTCGCCTTGGTCAGCGGCACACGATCCTGCGGCCGCTTGGGGCCGGCCAGCGAGGGCTCGACAATGCCAAGGTCGAGCTCGAGCACGTCAGTGTAGTCAGCGGTCGGCATGCCGTTGGTGCGCCACAGGCCCTGCGCTTTGGCGTAGGCCTCTACCAGCGCGACCTGCTCGGCCGGACGGCCGGTCAGTTCGAGGTAACGGATGGTTTCCTCGTCGATCGGGAACACCGCGATGGTGCTGCCGAACTCCGGTGACATGTTGCTGATCGTGGCGCGGTCGGCGAGTGGCAGCGCGGCAAGGCCGTCGCCGAAGAACTCGACGAACTTGTCGACGACGCCCTTCTTGCGCAGCATCTCGGTGATCATCAGCACCAGGTCCGTGGCGGTCGTGCCGGCGGGCAGTACGCCCGACAGGCGAAAGCCAATGACCTGCGGAATCAGCATGGTGACCGGCTGGCCGAGCATCGCAGCTTCTGCTTCGATGCCGCCCACGCCCCAGCCAACAACGCCGAGGCCGTTGATCATGGTGGTGTGCGAGTCGGTGCCAACGAGCGTGTCGGGATAGGCCCACTCGGCGCCATCCTTGTCCTGACTGAACACGACACGACCGAGGTGCTCGAGGTTGACCTGGTGGACGATGCCGGTGTTCGGCGGCACGACCTTGAAGTCCTTGAACGCGGTCTGGCCCCAGCGCAGGAACGAGTAGCGCTCGCCATTGCGGGCAAACTCGATCGCGGTGTTGTCGGCAAGCGCCTTTGCGCTGCCGTATTCGTCGACCTGCACGGAGTGGTCGATCACCAGCTCAGCCGGCGCGAGCGGGTTGACGCGCTTGGCGTTGCCGCCGAGACGAACGATCGCCTCGCGCATGGCCGCGAGGTCGACGACGCAGGGCACGCCGGTGAAGTCCTGCATGATCACGCGCGCCGGCGTAAAGGCGATCTCATGCGACGGAGCCGCCTTCGGCTGCCAGCTCAGCAGGGCCTCGACATCGGCGCGGGTCACGTTGACCCCATCCTCGAACCGCAGCAGGTTCTCGAGCAGGATCTTCAGCGAATAGGGCAGGCGACTGAGGTCGTGGCCGGCAATCGCAGGCAGCCGATGAAAATGGTAGTGGCGTCCGCCGACGTCAAGGGTTGAGCGCGTCTTGAAACTGTCCGTCATGTGTCCTCCCGCAGGGATGCGTCAATTATAACGCTGCGCTGCACAATCTGCCGCGACGATCACACCCCCGCCCAGACATTCGTCACCGTCGTAGAACGCCGCGTACTGACCCGGCGCCACCGCCCGCAGCGGCTCAGCGAGCACAACCCGGACCCCGTCCGGGCCCGGCTCGACCCTGGCCGGTACTGCGGATTGCCGGTGGCGTACCTGCAGCAGGCAGTCGAAAGGCGCGTCCGGCGCAGGCCCAAGCCAGCTGACGGCGCCGGTCTGCAACGAGCCGCTGTATAGCCGCGGATTATCGTGTCCCTGTACTACAATCAAAGCGTTGCGCGCGACATCCTTGGCCGCCACGTACCACGGCGCAGCCTCACCGCCGCGCGAACCGCCGATCCGCAGACCGCCGCGCTGGCCGATGGTGTGATACATCAGCCCGTCATGCTGCCCCAGCTCCACATCCTCAGGGGTGAGGATGGGACCCGGCGACGCGGGCAGGTAGCCGGCGAGAAAGTCGCGGAACGGACGCTCGCCGATGAAGCAGATCCCGGTGCTGTCAGGTCGGTCGAAGACCGGCAGCCCGGCGCGACGTGCCAACTCCCGCACCTCGACCTTAGGCAACTCGCCGAGCGGAAACAGCACCCGCTCGAGCGCCGCCGGAGGTACTTGTTGCAGAAAGTAGGTCTGGTCCTTGCCCCGGTCTCGCGCCCGCAGCAAGCGCGTGCGCGCAGGCCCCGCCTCCAGCCGCGCGTAATGGCCGGTGGCGAGACGGCCGCCGCCCAGCCTGCGCACATAGTCGAGGCAGACCCCGAACTTGACCTCGCGGTTGCACAGCACGTCCGGGTTCGGCGTGCGGCCGGCGGCGTACTCATCGAGGAAATAGCGAAACACCCGCTCGCGGTATTCAGCCGCGAAGCTGACCCGATGCAGGGGGATGTCGAGTTCGGCGGCCACCTCGCGCGCCGCCTGCCAGTCGGACGCGGCGGTGCAGTAGCCGTCCTCGTCGTCTTCCCAGTTGGTCATGTGCAGCGCCTCAAGCGCATAGCCGGCGCGCTTGAGCAGTAGCGCGGCGACCGCGGAGTCGACGCCGCCGGACAGAGCTACGATGACGGTATCAGCCATGCGGCGAGTATAGCGCCGACGGCGGCAGACTCAGCCCGACAGCGCCTGCGCGCGCGGCACGGCGCATTCGTTCCAGCCGGCATCGAAATGGTCGAGGTACAGGCGCGCGACCGCCTCATTACGCAGTTCGCACAAGCCGTCCCAGCGTGCGGACTGCAGGCGGTACAGCGTCGAGTGATCGTCAGCGATCATGTAGGTGGACGGGATCTCGCGGAACGGCGCCTGCGCGTTGCGGATCTCGATGTAACTGGTGAGCTTGCGAGCGATCGCGATGAACTCGTGCCGGCCGTACATGATCCGACCTGGGTTCACCACCAGCACCCGCACCTTGGCGAAGCGCGGCCCAAGGACGAAACGCTTCACCGCCGCGATGAACGGCGGGTACTCGTAGATCTCTGACTCGAGACTGTGCGTGAGGATCGTCAGCACCCGCTGCGCGCTCGACGCGACGGTGGTTGCCGCGATGCGCGCTTCCTCTACCGTCGACAGCACGGTGCGCGGCGCAGTGAGCCGTGGCATCAGCACGTTGCTGGGCGGGAAGTGCACGTCGTCGACCCCGTTGGTGGTTCGCGGGGCGGCAGACGCTGCCGTGTAGGCGTTCGCGCTGCGCTCCCGTGCCGCTACTGCGTAGGAAGACGGCAGCGACCGGGGGAATGTTACCGACGCGGGCGAGCCCGTCGTGTCGACTGGTTCACGCTTCGACGGCTGCGGCTACGCGTCGCGCGCGAGTTCTCGCGCCAATCCAACATAATCTGCCGGTGTCAGCGCCGCGAGCCGCTCGCGCTCGGCGGCGGGCAGCGGCAACTGCGCGACGAACTCGCGCAACGCAGCGGCGTCGACGCGCCGTCCACGGGTGAGGTCCTTCAGACGCTCGTAGGCGTTCGGCACGCCGTAGCGCCGCATCACGGTCTGCACCGCCTCGCCGAGCACTTCCCAGTTCGCATCCAGATCGGCCGCCATGCGCTGCGGATCCGACTGCAGGCGACCCAGGCCGCGTTCTATGGACTTGTAGGCGAGCAGCGCGTGCGCGAGCGCAGGCCCGAGATTGCGCAGTACCGTGGAATCGGTCAGGTCGCGCTGCCAGCGCGAGATCGGCAACTTGTCGGCGAAATGCCGCAGCAGCGCGTTCGCTATGCCGAGGTTGCCTTCGCCGTTCTCGAAGTCGATGGGATTTACCTTGTGCGGCATCGTCGAGCTGCCCACTTCACCTGCGACCACGCGCTGGCGGAAGTAGCCCAGCGAGACGTAGCCCCAGACGTCGCGCGAGAAGTCGATCAGGATCGTATCGACGCGCGCGAGCGCATCGCAGTAGGCAGCGATCCAGTCATGCGGCTCGATCTGCACCGTGTACTCGTTCCAGATCAGCCCCAGCGAGGTCACGAAGCGCCGCCCGGCAGCACGCCAGTCGTGCTCCGGGTAGGCCACCAGATGCGCGTTCCAGTTACCGACTGCGCCGTTGATCTTGCCCAGCGGCTCGACCGCCGCGAACGAGGCGGCGGCGCGTGCGAGCCGCGCACTGACGTTCGCCAACTCCTTGCCGAGGGTCGTCGGCGTCGCCGCCTGGCCGTGGGTACGCGACAGCATGGGCGTCCCAGCCTCCGCGTGCGCGCGCTCGACGAGCCAGCTGCGGATACGCTCGAGGGCAGGCAACAGCACCTCGCCGCGAGCCGCCTGCAGCATCAGTGCGTAGGCAAGGTTGTTGATGTCCTCGGAGGTGCAGCCGAAATGCACGAACTCGAGCTGCGCCTCGGTCGCGCCGGCAGCGGCGAGCACGCCGCGGACGTAGTACTCGACCGCTTTGACGTCGTGCGCGATCTTCTGCTCGTCAGCCTTGACCGCAAGCGCCTCGCCAGGCGCCGCCGCACGGGCGAGGTTCTCGGCCGCCGCGAGCACCGCCGGCTGCACGCCCTGCAGCTCGGCCAGCGACAGCTCGCGCGCGAGGAACAGGAACCATTCCGCCTCGACACGCACACGGAACCGGATCAGCGCCGCCTCGCTGAACAGCGGCCGCAGCTCGCGGCACTTGTCGGCGTAGCGGCCATCGACGGGGGACAGCGCATCCAGTGCAGTCGTCAGCGCTACGGTGCGATCGGTCACGGTTCAAGTCTCGGTGGATGCTAGGATTGGGAAAGCATAGCTCATACACGACTCTGGATGGCTGTTACGGACCCTGACCTTCCTTTCGTTCCCGCCAGGCACCGACCGCACATCGCGGTGGCCGGCAGCGGCGCGACAGCGCGCGGCGCGGGCTAAGCGCGGTGGCGCCGCACCAGTCACCGGTCCCGGACCTTCGCCAGTTGCTGCGCAGCCGTCTGCTGGGCACGCAGCCCAGTAGCGGCATGCCGGTCACGCTCGCCGGGGTCCCACCGCAGTTCACGCACTGCTACGCGGATCTGCTACCCAGCAACCCGCGCCCGGCTGCCGTGCTCGTGCCCATCGTCGATCATGCGGATGGCCTGACCGTGCTGCTGACCGAGCGCGCGCCAGACCTGCGCCATCACCCGGGCCAGATCGCCTTCCCCGGCGGGCGGATAGACCCCGGCGACAGCGGTCCGGTGGAGGCCGCGCTGCGCGAGACCGAAGAGGAGATCGGCCTCGGCCGTGAGCACGTCGAGGTGCTGGGCTTTTTGGGCGACCACCTGGTAATGACCGGATATCGGGTAACGCCCGTCGTCGCCTTCGTGCGTCCCGGCGTCGCGTTGCGCACCGACCCCGTGGAGGTTGCCGCCGTTTTTGAGGTGCCGCTCGCCTTCATCCTGGATCCTGCCAACCACCGCCTGCGGCGCCGCGAACTGGACAAGTACCAGGTCGACATCTACACGATTCCCTTTGGACAACGAAACATCTGGGGCGCGACGGCCGGCATGCTGATGAGCTTGTACCACCTGCTCAGTGCCCCCGCCGCGCAGGAGCCGCACGAATGAAGGAGCTGCTTGAGATCATGGCGCGTCTGCGCGACCCGGCTGGCGGTTGCCCGTGGGACCTGCAGCAGACCTTCACCAGCGTCGCGCCCTATACACTGGAAGAAGCCTACGAGGTCGCCGATGCCATCGAGCGTGGCGACCTGCCGGCGCTCGAGGAGGAACTCGGCGACTTGCTGCTGCAGGTGGTGTTCCACGCGCAGATGGCCAGCGAGCAAGGGGCCTTTGACTTCGAGCGCGTCGCCCAAGGCATCAGCAGCAAGATGCGTCGCCGCCATCCGCACGTCTTCGGCGACGAGACGATCACCGATGCCGCCGCCCAGTCGCTGCGCTGGGAGGAGCTCAAAGCCGCCGAGAAGGCAGCGCGCGGTGCGCCGCGGGGACTGCTGCAGGACGTACCGCTCGCACTGCCGGCATTGACGCGCGCGATCAAGCTCGGGCGACGAGCGGCGCGCATCGGCTTCGACTGGCCGGACGCGGTGGGCGCGCGCGCCAAGGTCGACGAGGAACTCGCCGAGCTCGATGAGGCGATCGGCACAGGCGAGCAAACCCGGATCCGTGAAGAGCTTGGCGACGTACTGCTCGCCCTGTCGAACCTCGCCCGCAAACTCGACGTCGACGCGGAGGCCGAGCTGCGCGCCGCAAATGGCCGCTTTGCCTCCCGTTTCGGGCACGTCGAGCAGCAGGTCGCCGCCGGGCGCGGCGGGTCGGTCGACGATATGGAGCGCTTCTGGCAGGAAGCCAAGCAGGCCGAGCGCAACGGCGACTGACCGTTCAGCGGGCGTTCACCCACGCTCTGCAACACTGGCGCTGACGCTCGGATCTGAAGACCGCCCCGCGGTCGGAGCCGGGCAGGAGAGCTGCCATGAACCTACTGCGCCCCACGATTCGCACGCTGCTGACCCTGGCGGTGGTGCTCTGCGCCGTACAGGCCGCGGCCGCCCACCCTGGGGCGGGGCGCTGGAACGGCGAGCGCGACGACTACGCCCGCCAGGACCGTGATGAGCGCGACGACCGGGATGAGTACGCGCGGGTGCTCGAGGCACGGCCTCGTTACGTGGAGGTCCGGGTGGACGTTGCCGAGCGTCGTTGCTGGAGCCAGAGCCGCGATCAGGGCGAGCGCAACCACGCCGGCGGCGCGCTGCTCGGTGGCTTGCTCGGCGGGGTGCTCGGTCACAACCTGGCCGGCGGTGACGAGCGCGGCTTCGCAACCGCTGCCGGCGCACTCGCCGGCGGCGTGATCGGCCACGAGCTGGCACGCCAGCAGGACAACGACGACGCTGGTCGCTCGCCTCGCTACGACGGCGGCGCGCGTTGCCAGAGCGTGGTGCGACCGCGCTACGAGCGCCAGTTCGACGGCTATGACGTGATTTACGAGTACGACGGACGCCGCTACCAGACTCACTTGCCGTATGACCCAGGCGCATGGCTCGATCTGGCGGTCGTGAACGCGCCGTCTTGGCGCTGAGCCGGTAAACTGTCGGGATGCGTCCCGCCATTCCCGCTCTCGCTCTGCTGCTGCTCGCCGTCGCGCCGTCGCTGGCAGCGGCGAGCGCGGACCTGAGCGTGCCGGCCGCGCGCACCGCGCCGCTGTCGTTGGAGCAGGCAGTGGCACTGGTGCAGCGCCGTACCGGCGCCCGGGTCGTGCGCGCAGACGAGCTGCATGAGGGCGAGCAGATCATCTACCGGCTACGGCTGCTGGCCGCCGATGGCCGCGTCATGACGGTGCGGGTCAGTGCCGCCACCGCTCAGGTCGACTAGCCGTGCGCATTCTGGTCGTTGAGGACGAGCCTGTGCTGCTCGAGCAACTGGCGAGCGCGCTGCGCCGCGCCGGGCACACGGTCGATATGGCCGCTGACGGCATCGAAGGACTGTACGCACTGCGCGAGTACCCAGCGGACCTTGCGGTGATCGATCTGGGCCTGCCGGGACTGTCGGGCCTTGAGTTGATCCGCCGCGCGCGCAGCGAGGGGCGCAGACTGCCGGTGCTGATCCTGACCGCGCGTGATCGCTGGCAGGACAAGGTCGAAGGTCTGGACGCGGGCGCCGACGACTACGTCACCAAGCCGTTCCAGACCGAGGAAATTCTGGCTCGCGTGCAAGCCCTGCTGCGGCGCGCGGCGGGCTACGCAGATCCCATCCTGCGCGCAGGTCCCATCACGCTGGACCCGCGCAGCCAGACGGTGGCCGTCGCCGGCGCCCCGGTCGAGCTGACGGCGTTCGAGTACCGCCTGTTGGAGGTACTGCTGCTGCACGCCGGCGAGGTGATCTCAAAGACCGATCTGACCGAGAAGCTCTACGAGCAGGACTTCGAGCGGGACAGCAACACGATCGAGGTGTTTGTGGCCCGACTGCGCCGCAAGCTCGATCCCACCGATCGCTTCCAGCCGATCGAGACACTACGCGGCCGTGGCTACCGCCTGCGCCAGGACTCGACAGACGGCCCCGCACGCGGATGAAATCGCTCAGCTCGCGCCTGATCGTCACCCTCGGTGTGCTGCTCGCGGTCGGCTTCGGCCTGACGCTCACGCTGCTCGACCTGTCGTTCCGCGCGCGGGCGGAGCGATCGCGCCAGGACGTCCTCGATGCGCACGTGGTGGCGTTGATCGCAGCGGCCGAGCTTGATCGCGGCGGCCGGCTCGCGCCGCCCGATCCGATGGCTGACCCGCGCCTCAACACACCGGGCTCGGGACTGGTGACCCAGATCCACCTGCGCCGCGGCGCTGAAACCTGGCGCTCGCCCTCGGGCCTGGGACTGACCCTGCATCTGGATGACGACGTGCATCCTGGCGAGCGGCGTTCGCGAACCGTTGCCGCGCCGGACGGCACACGCTTTCTCGTCTTCTCGCTCGGCGTCGCCTGGGACGTCGCGCGGGGCCGTAGCCGCGACTATGTGTTCACGGTCACTGAAAGCCTCGAGCCGTACTTCCGTGAACTGGCGCGGCTGCGCGCCGAGTTGCTGGCGGGCTTCGCCGCCTTCACCGCGGTGCTGCTCGGTGGCGTGCTGCTCTGCCTGCGCTATCTGTTGGCGCCATTGCGACGGATCGAGACTGAGATCGCCGAGATCGAGGCGGGTCAGCGCGACAAGTTGAGCGCAGAGTGGCCGCGCGAACTCGACGGCGTCGCCCACAACCTCAACGCGCTGCTCAGCAGTGACCAGCAGCGGTTGGCGCGTTACCGCAACATGCTGGGCAACCTCGCTCACAGCCTGAAGACGCCGTTGTCGGTGCTGCGCGGCGCACTGCAGCGACCGGAGGCACTGGACCGGGCGCTGCTGGAAGCGCAACTCGATCGCGTCCAGGACATCGTCCGCCACCAGCTGGACCGCGCCGCTGCCACCGCCCCGCTGCTCGGCGCAGCCGCGCTGCCGATCGAACCTGCCCTGCACGAACTCGCGGCGGCGCTCGCCAAGGTGCACGCCGCAAGAGCGCTGTCGCTGCAGGTGCAGGTCGCCGCGGGCTTGTGCTATCCGATCGACCGCGGCGACCTGCTGGAACTGGCCGGCAACCTCGGCGACAACGCCAGCAAGTGGGCGCGCACAACGGTTCGTCTGCAGGCAGCAGCGTGGAACCAGCCCGCCTGGCGGCGTGCCGGGCTTGAGCTAGTCGTGGCCGACGATGGTCCGGGCATCCCAGCAGCGGAACGCGCGCGGGTGCTCGGTCGCGGCGTGCGGCTCGACGAGCGCGTCGCCGGGCAGGGACTGGGACTTGCGATGGTCAATGAGTTGGTGCGCGCCTACGGCGGTGACTTTGAGCTCGGTGACAGCCCGCTCGGTGGCCTGGCAGCGACGATCAGGCTGCCAGGCGCATGAGCCTGCCGCCGCCGCGTCCACTGCCGCCGCTGCAATATCCCGCGGAGCTGCCCATTACCGCCCGTCGCGAGGAAATCGTCGCGGCACTGCAGGCGCATCGGGTATTGATCGTCTGCGGCGAGACCGGCTCCGGCAAGACCACCCAGCTGCCCAAAATGCTGCTCGAGGCCGGTGCGCTGCGGCGTGGCGTGATCGGCCACACCCAGCCGCGGCGGATTGCCGCACGCAGCGTGGCGGCACGACTCACCGCCGAGCTGCCTGGCGCCACGCCCGCGTTCGTCGGTTACAAGGTGCGCTTCAACGACGGCACCGCACGCGACACGGCGATCAAGGTGATGACGGACGGCATCCTGCTGGCCGAGGCGCGCCACGATCCGCTGCTGCGCCGCTACGACGCGCTGATCATCGACGAGGCGCACGAACGCAGTCTCAACATCGACTTCCTGCTGGGCTTTCTCAAGCGCCTGCTGCCACGCCGACCGGAACTGCGGCTGGTCATCACCTCCGCGACGATTGACCCGCAGCGCTTTGCGGACTTCTTCGGCGGCGCTCCGGTGATCGAAGTGTCGGGCCGCGGCTATCCGGTGGAAACACG
>SESH01000859.1_pt1 | contig 38232 bp, 32 predicted proteins | sample 3171561 | NCBI WGS metagenome assembly SESH01 (sample SAMN10866947, study PRJNA518727) | freshwater metagenome | biome: subpolar coniferous forest; feature: holomictic lake; material: water; isolation source: holomictic Lake 442 2011 16.5 m and 2014 13 m | place: Canada: near Kenora, Ontario
ACACAGAACTGACTTGTTTTACGGCACTTGATGGAGAGCCAATTGTATGAAGAATAGAGAAATCTGGTTGATCAACCTTGAACCAACAATTGGAGCAGAAATCAAAAAAACACGTCCTGCGATTATTGTTAGCAACAATGAAATCGGTATTTTACCTCTAAAAATCATTGTTCCAATTACCGATTGGAAAGAGCAATATAGCCATGCGCAATGGATGATTAAGCTATCTCCAGATAAGCACAATGCACTTCAAAAAGTCTCTGCTGCCGATACGTTTCAAGTTCGTTCTATCTCCAGGGAGCGCTTTATAAAACAACTTGGCGTAGTTGATGAAATAACCATGCAACTGATCAAGCAAGGTTTGGGGTGTGTGCTTGATATCAAATAAAGGGGAAAGATTATGGAACTATCGGCTCTTCTAACACCCGCCGCTGAAGGTGGTTATGTTGCGTTCAATCCTGAAACAGGGACGACAACTCAAGGTGAAACCATTGAGGAGTCTCTTGCAAATCTGCGAGAAGCAACTGAATTGTATCTGGAGGAATTTCCAAAAAATGACAAGCCAAAAGTATTGGAGGACGCATCCTATGGAGAATGATTGGCCGAGTGGTGGAGGATGTCGAACGGGGCGAAGGTTCCTGCCGTTTCTTCTTTTTCCGGGGTGAAGGTAAGGCCGAGTGCTGTTGCCATTTCATCGACGATTGCTCTGTTCAGGTTTGGGGTTCTCTGCTGCTGGCCATCGGTGGAAATCTGATTGTCGGATTCAGGATAGAGATAGAGTGGAAAAATCTATGGAGTCCCTTTATAGCTCATAAAATCTATCTGTAACCATATTTTTTGTTATTTGAGTATAACAATAATCTGGCACTTCATACGAATATTGCCTCATTGATATTAGAGATATGTCAAATCCGCAACCCATGATGGGATGGAAACATCTGTCTATACTTTTATCGGAGGGAAATCATGACCAAATCAAACAGCGCCTCAGCGACACAATCGAGCAACTCTTCGCAACCGGCGCCATCTCAACCCCATGTTATCAGCAAGCAATCGGAGGAGTTCCAATGGGATGAAACAATAGTTTGGCTCGAAAGAATCAACAAAAACATGCAAAGGATGTCGACGGACGAGAAATATCGGCTGGAAATTGCGAAAGATCTATCATGATTACGTATCAATAATTCTCTTCCGATAAAGAAAATTCATGATGAGATCACAGCTCTCCTCCTCCGATAATGTGGCCGTATCGATACGAAGTTCTGGCTGACGCGGAGCTTCGTAGGGTGAGCTTATGCCGGTAAAGTGAGCAATTTCCCCTTTTCGTGCCTTGCGGTACAGCCCTTTTGCATCGCGGGCCTCACAGACTTCAAGAGACGTGGAGAGGTGCACCTCGATGAATGCTCCAGCGGGCAGAAGTGTTCTGACCATATCGCGGTCGGCCCGAAACGGAGAGATGAAGGCGGTAATGACGATGAGGCCAGCTTCAGCCATCAGTTTTGAAACTTCACCAATACGGCGAATGTTCTCGGCACGATCACCTTCACTGAACCCAAGGTCACGACATAGCCCATGGCGGATATTGTCGGCATCCATCAGCATAGTATGTCGCCCCGCCTCGAGCAGCCTGCGCTCCACTCTGTTGGCAAGTGTCGACTTGCCCGATCCCGAGAGACCGGTCAGCCAGATAACAGTGGGCTGTTGACTCTTTAATGCGGCACGCTCAGATGGAGCAACATCTCCCCTGTGCCAGTGGATATTTTGTTGACCTCTCCCCGAATCAGCGCAATCTTTGTCAGTCATCGTCTCAAAAGTATATGATTTTATCGTTCATGTTTGCTGGTAATACCGGTCACAAGGTCAGAAGCGCAAAAGGCATCACGCAGTCATAATTTTCTTGTGAATCTCGTCAGTACAATGAACCGCGACCACATTGATACCAAAATCAAATAACAGGTATCCCGCAGCAACAAGAAAATTTTTCAGCTCCTGTTCATCCACTTTAATTCGCTCAATAACCATAATCGGCCTGAAATTTTGAATCGAACCAAGGCCACCACGGAGAACGCTCATCTCCATCCCTTCAACATCTATTTTTATGAGATCTATTCGAGAGAGATTCAGGGAGTCAAGAGTAAAAAGCGGAGTCTGCATTGACTGTTCTGGTGAATAGTCGACCACCTGGCCTATAAACTCATTATTACCTGAAGGGATAAGCTCCATGGAACCAAAACTGCCCGGAGAGTGGTAATTCGGAACAGGAACATTCAGAGTGCCATTACTCTCCCCTATTGCCCCCCAGATAACCTTTGCATTAAAACAATTATTGATTGCAACATTGCCCGCAAGTGCATAAAATAATCGCTCTTGAGCCTCTACAGCTATAACGCTGCCCCAGCCATACATGAATTTCGACCACTCAATGGTATGAACACCAATATTGGCGCCGAGGTCAATGGCTACAACGCCATCACCAAAAGAGTTCCGTCTTTCAACCAGCAGTTGCAGAACAAAATCAACCTCCTGCTGATCGAAGGAAGAGGTTGTCAAGAGCTGATAGCCCACGCCGTATCCCCTCTCATGGTCAATCATGCGATAGTCATTCCTGTTGACGATCATGGTACCATGATTGGTGGATGTCACCACAAAAGCGACCGGCCTGAGAGTCTTGTTTTTCACCGTATTTTTTCCAGATTAAAAAAAATTTACCCCCCTCCTTTCTCACTCAAAAAAGCTTGCAGATCACTTCATCAGCATCTGCAATAAATCCTGCCGGACTCGCTCCAACACGCCACTCCAATCATCTTCAACCTCCTGTCGATAGAGCCTGGCACTCTGGTACCACGGGCTGTCGTTTCGCTCAAGCAGCCAGCGCCAGTCGGGGATAAGGGGGAGCAGAACCCAGGTTGATTTCCCCAATGCTCCACCAAGATGAGCCACACTGGTATCAACGCTTATGATAACATCCATCAGTTCGCACAACGCTGCCGTGTCAGCAAAGTCTTGTAATTCATCACCGTAGTAAGCAATATTCGGATGCAACTCAAGCGTCTCCCTGTCGTGAGGGCGCACCTCTTTTTGCAAACTCACGTACTGAAGCCCTGAAGGGAGATACTCGGTCAGCTCCAAGAGCTTGATGCTGCGAAGCTGGTCATTCTGATGGTCAGCTCGCCCGTTCCATACCAACCCGATACGCGGCATGATTTTGGGGCCTAACCGGAGTTCCCACGCTGCAACCTTGAGCGGATCGCTGACCAGATACTTTTGAGTGAAGGGTATGGTATTGAGTCTGGTTTTAAAGGCTAACGGCAGGCTGAGCAGTGGCGAGTGGAAATCAACCGCAGGAAGGGGCTGCCCCTTGGCAACGAATTGCGAAACACCTTCAAGTTGTTCAACCAGGGGAATCAAGGGCCACTCAACTTCAAAGATTACTCGACCACCCAATTGAGCGACCAAAGGAACATATCGGCAGAACTGGATGGTGTCGCCCAGCCCCTGTTCACTGTGGAGCAGAATCGTCTTGCCTTTCAGCGACTCTTCTCCAAGCCAGAGCGGCCAGGGGAAGTTGCGTCGTGGTGAGGGGAAATGCTCCTCCCGCCAGCGCCACTCATAGGAGCGCCACCCCTTATCGTAGTCGCCAAGGATGAGCTGTTCAAGCGCTTTATTCCAGTGAGCTGTGGCATAGTCAAGCTTGATGGCGATGGCATTGTCGTAACTCTCCACAGCGGCTTTTAGTTGCCGCAGCTCCTTCAGGGCATTGCCGCGATTCAAGTGTATGACGGGAATGTCGGAATTGAGTGCTATGGCTTTGTTGTAACTCTCAAGAGCCTGGTCTAACTGTTTCAGTCGCTGCAGCGCCAGCCCCCGGTCTGAAAAATAGGCCGCATTATCGGGATTGAGCTTTATAGCCTTGCCGATCAAATCAACCGCTCGTTGATACTCCTGACTTTCGTAAGCCATAAGGCCAAGCGAATGGAGCGCATCACTACTCTCTGGCTGCTTTTCCAGCAAAACTGCCGCGTTATCGTAACTCTCAGCGGCTGCAGCTCCCTGACCGAGTTCTTTCAGTACATTGCCCCGATTCAGGTGCGTTACGGCAAGGTCAGGCTGCAGGGCAATTGCTTTATCAAAGTGTTTAAGCGCCGGCTCCAGTTGTTTGAGTCGTTGCAGCGCAAGGCCACGGTCTGAAAAATATGCGGCATTATCAGGATTGACTGCTATAGCTTTGCCAATCAAGTCAGCAGCACGCTGGTACTGTTCCCTTTGATAGGCTATGACACCAAGAGTATGAAGCGCCTCACCACTCTTTGGGTTATGGAGTACTATCTCTTCTAATATCCCTGCAGCTTCGGAAAGTTGACCGTTTTTATGATATGCCATGGCCTGCTGCATCTGCTTCCCTTCAGGTAATGGCGGTCGTATCGACGTACTGCTGAATGAGGTATACTGAGGTGTCCCCAATGGATAGAACCGGTCATTATACCATCGGCACGCATTGGCGATGAGGTCGCGGATGCGGGGCGGCACCTCATGTGGTTTTGGCGGAGAGATGCAGCGTTGCTGCCTGTGCAGATATTTATGGCGATAGTGGCTATCGCTCTCATGGGGCCTTACCATCAGCTTTTCAGGATTGATCCTGTGCGGCGACACCCCCAACCACGAATAGATTCGCGACATTGTCTCGACGGGCGTGGCAACCAGATCCTCAAACTGCCGATACTCCTCTTGACAGCAGAGACACAAGAAGAATAAATATGCCACAGAGAAAAGCGCGCAGCCTGTTCTTTGAAAAGATGATTGCCGTCATAAGAGGACAATGTTCTGTATGATTCTTGACCCGCACAGGGGACTCTTTTTCACCCTTGACCGCTTTTTGCTGGTGGCTGTTTTATTGAGTACCTTGGGAGCTTGCAAGCTGACCACACTAAGAAGACAATGAATGCTTAAGGAAGAGTCCTGCCGTTGTTCCACCGACAATTCCCGCACCATAATAACCATTTTGAAATTAAAAAGTCAGCAACTTTTATTGTAAAGAGAACATTATCCTGACAGGAGTTCCTTTCGGCTCCTGACAAAACTTTTTTCTGGACCTCCATCCGTTCTTATGAAGCCTTTAATTGCTCTGGTGGGTCGACCAAACGTCGGCAAATCGACCCTGTTCAACCGAATCCTGCGTCAGCGAAGCGCCATCGTCGACCCGACTCCCGGTGTCACGCGAGACCGACATATAGCCGAAGGAGAGTGGCAGGGCAAGCAGTTCCTCCTGATGGATACCGGAGGCTATAACGCCGATGGCGACATCATCAGTATGGCAATGCTTGAACAGACACTGATGGCCATCCGCGATGCCGACATTATCATCTTTGTCACTGATGTACGGGCAGGCCTCTCTTATGAAGATCTCGAACTGGGTCGGCTGCTGCAGCGCACCTTCCAGCACAAGCAGCTCTTCTTTGCCGTCAACAAAGTGGAATCGCCCCAACTTACCCTTGATGCAGAATCGTTTATCAGCACCGGATTCACCAGCCCCTACTTTATCTCGGCCAGAGATGGGGGGGGCGTAGCTGATATGCTTGACGACATTCTTGCGTCGCTGCCTGAGTCAGACAAAGTGCCTGCTGAAGAGGATACCGCGATACAGCTTGCCGTGGTAGGGCGACCCAATGTTGGGAAATCAAGTTTTGTCAACGCTCTGCTTGGTTCAAACCGCCTCATTGTCTCCAACATACCGGGTACCACCCGTGACGCTATCGACAGCCGCTTTATCCGCAAACAGCAGGAGTTCACCCTCATTGATACTGCCGGACTGAGAAAGCGAACCAAAATTGATGCCGGTATAGAGTATTACAGCTCGCTGAGAACAGAAAAAGCCATTGAACGCTGCGAGGTTGCCCTGGTGATGCTCGATGCCGCCCCAGGCATAGAAAAGCAGGATATGAAGATTATCAATATGGCCGTTGAGCGCAAAAAAGGGGCGCTTCTCCTTATCAACAAATGGGATCTGATCGAAAAAGATTCAAAAACCAGCAAAATTTACGAAGAGAATCTGAGAATGAACATGGGCAACCTCTCGTACGTTCCTGTCGTCTTTATTTCCGCCCTGACCAAAAAGAACCTCTACCGGGCAATGGACATGGCGCAGGAGATCAGCCACAATCGCTCCCGTAAAATCAGCACCAGCAAGCTTAATAAATTCCTTGAAGAGGCGCTTTCACAAACACACGCCTCCACAAAATCAGGCAAAGAGCTGAAGATCAAATACGTCACCCAGATCAATGCTGCATGGCCAGTCTTCGCATTTTTCTGCAACGATCCACTGTTGGTACAGAACAATTTCAGAAAATTTCTGGAAAAAAAGCTGCGCGAACATTTCACACTGGAGGGGGTGCCCATTTCAATGCGTTTCATGCAGAAATAGAGCTTTTGGCAATACATCCATCGATAGTCACTTTTTTCAGTTTTCCGCAACACTAAACTTTTTGAATACTATGTCTCCAGTACATGATGAATCAGCACATTCATCCTGCGGCCATCATCACGGTGGTAATGGCCACACCTCCGCTCACTCCTCCTGCGGCCACCAGCATGGCAATGAGCACACCTGCAGCCATCATGAGCCTCCTCTCAAAGAGGTAAAAAATATCATTGCCGTCGCATCGGGAAAAGGCGGGGTCGGCAAATCGACCGTTGCGGTTAACCTTGCCATCAATCTGGCCCAATCTGGTGCCAAAGTGGGGCTGATTGATGCCGATCTCTACGGTCCGAGCATTCCAACCATGTTCGGACTGCTCAACGAAAAACCGGAAGTGGTGGGTAAAAATCTGGCACCACTGGAAAAGTACGGGGTGAAGCTGATGTCTATCGGGTTTCTTGTTGAGGTTGATACGGCATTAGTTTGGCGAGGCCCGATGCTCTCCAGCGCCATCAAACAGTTTATCACTGAGGTAGAGTGGCAGGAGCTCGATTATCTGATTTTTGATCTGCCACCCGGCACCGGCGATATCCAGCTCACCATCGCCCAGACCATTCCCCTGACCGGCGTTGTTATGGTGACCACACCGCAGGATGTTGCCATTGCCGATGTCACCAAAGCGCTCAGTATGTTCCGCAAGGTCGATGTCCCCATTCTCGGGCTTGTAGAGAATATGAGCCATTATGAGCTTCCGGATGGAACCAAAGACTATATTTTCGGCAGTCACGGAGGTGAAAAATTTGCCAAAATCCAGGGCATTCCGTTCCTTGGATCCATCCCGATCGACCGGGCAGTCCGGGAAGGTGGCGACAGTGGAGCCCCCTGTATACTCACCCATCCCGATTCAGCAACATCGAAAGCCATCAAACAGGTCGCAACAGAGGTAGGTCGAAGGATTTCCATAACAAATGCAGGGTGACAAAAGGAACTATCATAACTTTCATATTGTTTTTTTGCTCTGGAGGTTTAATATTAAGCTCTCAGCATAAAGAGACAACCACTATTTTCAACCATTGTAAACCAATTATACCATGAGCACCAGCAAGGATTATCTGCCGAACAGCGATGCGCTCTACGACAGGGTTATTGCCGCCCTTGAGACCGTACGCCCTTACCTGCAAGTTGACGGGGGAGATTGTCAGCTCGTCGGCATTTCCACCGATATGGTGGTGGATGTAAAACTGCTTGGCGCTTGCGGCTCATGCCCGATGAGCACCCTGACCCTGAGGGCGGGCGTCGAACAGGCCATCAAAAAAGCAAATCCTGAAATCGTGCGTGTTGAATCTGTGTAACAGGCTCATCAATCAAGATTTCTCAAAAGAAGCTCCAGGGAGTCCTCATTTTTGATGAGGACATCCCTGGCTTTACTGCCATCAGCCATACCGACAATACCACTGTCATGAAGCTGATCCATCACCCTTCCTGCACGGCTGAATCCAAGACGCAAACGCCGCTGCAAAAGCGAAACACTGGCCTGCTGATGAATCACCACCAGTCTGGCTGCCTCCTCGAACATACTGTCCCTTCCATCTCTCTCCTGGCTGCCAGAGGCCTGCATACCGTTGCTGCTTTTTGGCGCATCCGGCGCAGGCAGCATGTATATGGTCTTCAATGAGTGCTGTGAACCGATAAAAGAGGTGATCTCCTCAACCTCACTCGAAGAGACGTACGGGCACTGGATGCGCAGTGATTTTGGCTGGTTTGAGGGCTGATAGAGCATATCGCCGTTGCCCAGAAGCTGCTCCGCCCCCGATCCATCCAGAATCGTGCGTGAGTCCACCCTGCTTGCCACCTGAAACGCAATACGGGCCGGAAAGTTCGCTTTGATAATGCCGGTAATAACATCGACGGAGGGGCGCTGGGTTGCCACAATCAGGTGAATACCAACAGCACGGGCAAGCTGGGCGATGCGGATAATCGGCTCCTCAACCTCCCGTCCGGCGGTAATCATCAGATCAGCCAGCTCGTCAATGACCACAACAAGGTAGGGCATCGCCTCTTCAGGAATACGCTTGTTATGGTCGCCGATATTGCGGCATCCTGCCTTTTCGAGGGTTTCGTAGCGAAGCTCCATCTCCTTGACCACGCAGCGCAGCGCATAGACCGCTTTCTGAGGATCGGTAATGATCTGCTCCTCAATACCGGGAAAACGCATCAGAAAATGGTTTTTCAGATGCTGGTACTGAAAAAGCTCCACCCGTTTTGGGTCAATCATCACAAACTTCACCTTGTCGGGGCTGCACGCATAGAGCAGGCTGGAGATAATAACGTTGATACAGACCGACTTTCCCGCCCCGGTCGCCCCGGCAATCAGCAGGTGGGGCATGGTTGCCAGGTCAGCAATACAGACCTCATTGGCAATGGTTTTGCCGAGCACAATCGGCAGCATCATGGTGCTGTTCTTGAATTTTTCAACTTGCAGCACCGAGCGCAGCCAGACTGTTTGCGGTTTGCTGTTGGGTATTTCAACTCCAACGGCATTTTTTCCGGGAATAGGGGCAATAATGCGGATGCCCCTGGCCGAGAGCGCCATGGCGAGATCATTCTCAAGCGAGGTTATCCGGCTCACCTTGACATCCGGCTCAAGCTCCAGCTCAAACAGGGTGACACGAGGGCCGACCGTCGTGGAGATTCGTTTCACCTCCACCTTGTAGATCCTGAGCTTTTCAAGCAATTTTCGCTTGCTCTCCGCCAGATGCTGCTCATCAATATGATTATCATCCTCAGGAACCTTTTCCAAAAGATCAATGGATGGAAAGCGATAGGCATCCCTGTCCTTGGTCTGCACTTTCAGCTTGCGCTCATCAAGGTCAGCCTCCTTCTCGCGGATACCCTTGTGGATGACCATCTCCGGCTCTCCGGGTAGAGAAGGCAACGTCGTTACCGCTGGAGTGTGTGCAAAAGCATCAGGAATGACCGGTGTTGGCTGAAAAGGCTCCTCTTTCGGCAGAAACTCTTTGAGTGGCGCTGGCGGAGGAGGCACCTTTTCTAGCCTCTGGGCCAACAACGCCTCATCACGCCTGCTCTTCTCCGCCCTTTTCAGCTCCTGCAAACTCTCTCTCTGCTTCCGCTTTTGATTTTTTTTTTTACGAATTGCATCCAGTTTAGCCGCAATCATCGCCAATGGCTTGCCAATGCTGCTCTGAAAACCGGCCGCGCCTCGCAAAGCCCCCACAATCACGCTTCGTCCCAAATAGACAATGAGGGTCACACCAATAACAAGCAGAAGTACCAATGCACCAGTCACCCCAATAACCGTTGAAAGACGCTCGGCGAGCATCCTGCCAACCGCACCCGCCATCACATCACTGAAACCCGCCGAGGTGAGGCCAAACAGGGTTGCAATATCGGTAGAGATAAAAACACTGAACAAAAAATAGAGGATCGCCGGTTTCAGACTATTGGCACGCAGCAGCGACCAGCCGAGGGTGAAGATTGAGCTTATCGGCAGAATAACTGAATAACCGATAAATGAGCCGACAAAAAATGCAGAGAGTCTTGCGCCGAAAAGTCCGAAATGGTTATGGATCGTGTCAGCCGCATCCTTTGCCGCCTGGCTGAATATATCATTCCAGCGAAGAGCGCTGAAGGTCGCTTCATCATCAGGGTGAAAACTCAAAATTGCACTGATGACATAAAGAGAGCCAAACATAAGCACTATACCTATGAGCTCTTTTTTCAGCGCAGTTGTATCCCTGCCGCTCCCAAAGGTACCTTTACCTGCTTTTTTCATGGTCACCGTGCACTCTCTCCTCTCATTCCTTATTACTGTCAGCCCAAAGATGTTGTTGTCACAAAAGGCAGGGAGCGGATAACGCCGGCATGAAGCGCCCCGCGAACCTCAACCAGAATTGGCGTCCCCAATTTGGTATACTCGCGCACAAGAGCACAGGTACCAACAGGCTCCTGAAGTGTAGGTGAAAGCGTTCCGCTGCAGACCCACCCGATCTCCTGATGGTCGCTGTTAAAGACCCTGAAATGCTGACGAGGCAGAACACGACCCTCAAGAGAAAAACCGGCAACTCCCCGCTGAAGATTACTCTCAACCTGCTGGCAGGCCTCCTTGCCGATAAAGTGCCCTTTGTCCATTTTTACCACCCATTTCAGGCGTGCCTCAAGCGGATTGGTATCCTGGTCAATCTCATGGCCGTAGAGCGAATAGCCCATCTCCAGCCGCAGCGTGTCGCGAGCGCCAAGGCCAATCGGCTGAATACCTGACCCTTTTCCTGCTTCGATGAGAGCTTCCCAAAGCGCAACCGACGCCTCATTTGGCAAACAGAGCTCCACACCCTTTTCGCCGGTATAGCCGGTGCGGGCAATAATCACCTCTGTTCCCTGAAAGAGTGCCTTGCAGAACTGGAATGAGCCCAATGCGTTGAGATCATCCAAAGGAAAAACTGTTGCAAGAATATCCATGGCGAGTGGCCCCTGGAGGGCAATCAAGGAGAGACGATCGGTATGATCCTCAAGCACCACCCCTTCATAAGCTCCGATGTGCTGCTGCAACCAGGCAAAATCCTTCTCGGCATTGCTTGCGTTGACAATCAGGAAAAAGGTTTCACTGTCGATACGATAGATAATCAAGTCGTCAACAATGCCACCACTGGGATAGAGCATGAGATTGTACTGCGCCTGACCATTCTTTGCCTTATCAAGATCGTTGGTGGTCATAGACTGAAGAAAGTCCTTGGCAAGGTGCCCCTTCACATAAAAGTTGCCCATGTGCGAGACATCAAAAAGCCCGGCAGCGCTGCGGACAGCCTTATGCTCGGCAATAATGCCCGCATACTGTACCGGCATCAGATAGCCGCCAAAATCGATAATTTTCGCTCCGGCCTGCTGGTGCCAGGAGTACAATGCTGTTTTTTTCATGACGACTCTTTTCTCCTGAAGTTATGAAGACAAGTTACAACGGACTGTATAAAAGCATTTAAACAGGAAAATCAAAAGCAGCAGCAAACTCCCCATATTTGGCATGAATATGAGGAGGCTTATGCTCCCTGTTATCAAAAAACAAGAGCTGGATAATTATCCCATAAAACATTGAAATAACTGGCATAGCTCGATAATTTTTATTTCAGAAGTAGTTGTCGTATCACCAATACTGATCATTATCTAAACTCCCCTGTCCCGCTATTTCCCCTGCCCGATAATGACGGTGTTACTCAGTTCATTACGATCATCAGCTTTCAGCGGAAAATGGGTGGAAAGTATGTCAGCACAACGGTCAACTGCTTTTCCGATTGCCTGCACCTGTGTTTTTGCACGGATACCACTGACAATGATGGCAACAATCTCCTGCCACACCTCCTGGGCAACTTTGGCATTGATACCCTGATCGGCAACAACACGAACTTTGCGTTCAAAAAGAGAGATATAGATAAGAATACCAGTGTGATCAACAGTATTGTTGATATTTCTTCGATAAAATGAGTGAATTGCGCCCTCTTCAACCTCTTCTTTCATGTCGGAGGCTGTAACGAAATAACGTCGGAGAAAATGGAGCCGTTTGAAAAGTTCATGAAGCACGATAAACAACATGCTGAACGCGGCAAGAAAAAACCACATACTCTCATTGTTGGCGATAAGCGCCACGACGATACCAAGAAGGATCGCCAGAAGAGAGCTGCCAAGCATGGATGCCAGTGGATAGTGGTAACTGGACGAAACCACCTTCACCACAATCTCACCCGAGGTGCGCTTTTCAGCCTCTCCAATACGTGCCTCAATCTGAAGCCGATCTGCCGGTGTCAGGAATTTTTCTGCCGCGTCACTCATCTTGAACTCTGTTTTATCTGGCATTTACCAATCTCCTGATGCTCCGCCGCCTCCAAAACCGCCGCCGCCACCGCCACCGAAACCTCCTCCTCCACTTCCACCGCCACCGAAACCACCTCCATAGAACCCTCCTCCAAGTCCAGCGCCACCCATCAAACCGCCACCCCGGTGACCCCTGAAAATCTGACTGATAAAGTAGATGACCAAAAGAATAATCGCCAATAGTGGCATCGAAGGCTTACTTTTTGACTGTGGCTTGGCCTTGTACTCTCCATGAACCACAGAAATCAGCACATCAACCCCTCTGGTAAATCCTGCATCGAACTGACCAGCCTTGAAGAGCGGTGAAATTTCATCGCGGATAATTCTGCCAGAGAGAAGATCAGTCAACTTGCCTTCAAGACCATAGCCAACTTCAATCCGAACCTTGCGTTCATCTCTTGACACAATAAGCAGCACACCGTTGTCGGAACCTTTGTGGCCAATCTTCCACGCCTCGGCAACCCGTATCGAAAAATCTTCAATAGGGTCACCCTGGAGCGAAGGAACCGTCAAAATAACAATCTGGGTTGACTCCGTGGTTTCAAACTGCTGAAGCTTTGCCTCAATATCCGACCTTGCCTGAGCGGATATCATGGAACCATAGTCGTTTACCCGCCCTGAAAGAGCAGGCACAGGGATTGCCATGAGGTGGCCGAATGGCACAACCACCAAAAGCATAACAAGAGAGAGGGCAACCCCGAGCCCACGCTTGACAAGCCGATAGGGAAAACGTGGCAGCATCAGAATTTCACTGCCGGCACTATTTTGGCCACCTCATCAGCCTTGAAATACTCTTTGGCTTTCAGTTTCAGCAAAATACTGTTGGTCAAAGAGCCTGGAAACTGCCGGATTGAAACATTGAAGATCTCCACCGCGCCATTGTAACGCTGACGGGCGACGCTGATGCGGTTTTCAGTTCCCTCCAGTTGATTCTGGAGATCACGGAAGTTCTGGTTTGCCTTGAGATCAGGATAACGCTCTACCGCCACCATCAGGCGCGACAAACTTGAGGAGAGGCCCCCTTGAGCTTCGCGGAACTTTGCCATGGCTGCAGGATCGCTGAGCATTTGAGGAGTAAGCTGAATGGAGGTTGCTTTTGCCCTTGCTTCAATCACCGCCGTGAGAGTCTCCTTTTCAAAGTTAGCTGCTCCCTTGACCGTTGCTACAAGATTGGGAACAAGATCAGCCCTGCGCTGCAGTTGCGATTCAAGATCACCCCATGAACGGTTTACCGTCTCCTCATTCTGCTGGATGCTGTTGTAGCCGCATCCGTACAGAGTGCTGAAAAAAAGAAAAACCGCAATAAGCCTTGCCAGTGAATATTTCATAATTGTCTCCTTCCTGTTGATTTATAGCATTAATAAATAGATCTCTTTTTCAAGGGGTGTCTCAACTCAGTTGCTCAGCCGTTCGACCGTAAAAACCCCTTGCACCTTCTTCAACTTGTCCATCAACGTGGTGAGTTTGTCTGCATTACGCACATAGATCATCATCGTGCCGACAAACATACCATCCCGTGCTCTCAACGAAACGGTGCGGATATTGGTGTCAAATTTTGAAATAACCGTTGTTATCTGGTTCATGATACCCAGACGATCTTCACCAACAATCTTGATGCCGGCAAGAAAATCGGTCTCAACTTTACGATTCCATGCTACAGAGACAACACGCTCACTTTTCAGCAGATTCTCATTACTGACATTGACACAATTCTTGCGATGAATCTTGGCAACACCATCTGCAGTCACAAAACCAATCACATCGTCACCGGGAACCGGCTGGCAACACTTAGCGTAAGAGTAGGCAATATTACTCATACCAGCAATGATAACCTCATCCTTTTTTTCGGAAAAGCCCTGTTGCTCCGCCTCCTGCCTGGCGCTCTGCAAATACTCATCGAGCTCCCGCGCTTCATCACTGGCGCTCTTTGCAACACTCTCCTCTTTTTTAAAGTTGTTGGCCCGCTCAATAACCTCTTCACCATTAATCTGCTGACTGGCCAGAGCGCTGAAGAAATCGGCAGGGGTTTTAAGGCCATACTTTTTGACCTGCTGAATAATCTCGCTGTCCGAAAACAACTTTTTGGTGCCCGTCATCAGTTTTTCCCATATTCCCCGCCCTTTCTCAATCTGCAGACGGCGCTCTTCATTGATGGACGATCGTATCTTCAGCTTGGCGCGCTGCGTCACCACTATTTTAAGCCAGTCAGATTTAGGCTTCTGGTTTTTCGAGGTGATAATCTCAACACGGTCACCCGATTTAAGCTGCGCATTCAATCGAACAATCTTGCCATTGACCTTGGCACCAATACAGCCGTTGCCAACCTCAGTATGTATGGCATAGGCAAAATCTATCGGGGTGGCTCCAGCAGGCATGGTTTTCATGTCACCTTTCGGTGTAAAAACATAGATCTCATCATGATAGAGATTGAGCTTGAACCCCTCCATAAACGAGGCCGCCGAATCTGCATCCTTGATCAACTCCCGCGCCCATCGAAGAAAAGAGTCAACATTTGCATCATCCCTTGAAATCTTCTCCTTGTATCGCCAATGGGCTGCAACACCAAGCTCAGCAAACTCGTGCATCCTTTTCGTACGGATCTGCAATTCAACCATGAGCCCTTTCGTACCAATAATTGCAGAATGAAGCGACTGATAGCCATTATGCTTCGGGATTGATATATAGTCCTTAAAGTATTGTGGAATAGGCGGATATTGTTGCGTAATAAAGCCATAGACTGAAAAACAGTCAGCAATACGCTCCGTATCAATAATCACCCTGAGACCGTAAAGATCATGAATATCCTCAAAAGTCTTGTTCTTGTTGCGCATCTTGTTGTAGATCGAAAAGAGATGCTTTGCCCGCCCCTGTACCTCAACCTTGAACCCCTGTAGTTCAAGATCTGCCTTGATAGGGAGAATCATTTTACCCAGATAACTGACACGATCGCCTTTGTTTGTTCGCAGTTTCTGCTGCAAAAAGGCGTGCATCTCCGGATCAATAAACCTGAGCGCCAGATTTTCAAACTCAACCTTCATTTTGCCAAGACCGAAACGGTGCGCCAGAGGGGCGTAGATATCCCTCGTCTCAAGGGCAATCTTCAGGCGACGATGCTCCGGCAGCGACTCCAGGGTTCTCATGTTGTGCAGACGGTCACAAAACTTGATAAGAATGACCCTGATATCCTTGACCATGGAGAGCATCATCTTGCGAAATCCCTCTGCCTGGGTCGTCTCCCGATTGATCGCAATACCGGAGATTTTTGTCAACCCCTCAACAATATCGGCAACTTCAACGCCAAGCTCTGCAACAATATCTTCATAAGTGTATCCACTGTCCTCTATAACATCGTGCAGCAACGCCGCCGCAACTGAGACCCCATCAAGGGGAAGTTCATTGAGCAGAATGGTGGCGACCTCCACCGGATGGAAAAAAAATGGCTCCCCCGAAGCTCTTTTTTCCCCTTCATGCGCCCGATAGCACATAAAAAAGGCACGCTGAATCAGAGACTCATCAAAATGCTTGAGATTCTTGCGTGAAAGCTGAAGTATCTCGTTGAGTTTATTGTAATGATCCTTTCCTATCTGAGCTAACATCGCAAACGAACTGGGGTGAACGGCATAAGAAAAACCTACCTTTGAACATACAAAAAAGTCGGGTCATGGAGTACAATAAAAGGGTTGCATTACTGAGGCCGCTTCAAAACCTGCTCCAGCTTGCTGATCTCGTCACGCAGATATGCCGCTTTTTCATACTCCATGTGAACTGCAGCCTCCTGCATTTCAAGCTGAAGCTCAGCCGCCATCGCATACCCCTGCTCTGGCGTCAAGGTGTCGAGAAGGCCCGAAAAAACGCGCTCCGGTTTGGCTTCAAGGCCAAAGCGCCTTCTGCGGTAGCGCTCCTCGGCATCGGCCACACCGGTGGTATCAAGAATCTGGTCAACTGATTTGATGATTGAGCGAGGCGTAATGCCGTGCTCTTCGTTGTAGCGCTGCTGGATGATGCGACGCCTTGCGGTTTCGTCGAGCACCTCCTGAATCGAGCGGGTGATCACGTCGGCATAGAGCACCACAAATCCGTCGAGATTGCGGGCTGCCCTGCCGGCAATCTGCATCAGCGAACGGGTGTTGCGTAAAAAGCCCTCCTTGTCGGCATCAAGAATTGCCACCAGGGAGACTTCCGGCAGATCCAGCCCTTCGCGCAACAGGTTGACTCCGACCAGCACATCAATATCTCCCGTCCTGAGTTCCCTGAGAATCTGGATGCGCTCCAGGCTCTTGATCTCTGAATGGAGGTAGCGTGAACGAATACCAGCCTTTCTGAAAAAATCGTGCAGATCCTCCGACATTCGTTTGGTCAGCGTCATCACCAGCACCTTGTGCCCTTTTCCTGTGTGGAGACGGATTTCAGCCATGAGGTTGTCGATCTGCCCGCTGATTGGACGCACCACCACCGGCGGATCCAACAGGCCGGTAGGACGAACAAGCAGCTCAACCACCTCGCCCCCTGAACGGAACAGCTCATGGTCGCCGGGAGTGGCGCTGACACAGATCACCTGCTTCACCATCTCTTCAAACTCCTCAAAGCGGAGTGGCCGGTTGTCGAGCGCCGAGGGAAGCCTGAAGCCATGCTCCACCAGAATGGTTTTGCGTGACCGATCGCCACCGTACATGCCACGTATCTGCGGCAACGTCACATGCGACTCATCAATCACCACCAGATAGTCCTTTGGAAAATAGTCGAGGAGACATATCGGGCGCTCTCCGGCAGGGCGTCCTGAAAGATGGCGGGAGTAATTCTCAATGCCGGAGCAGTAGCCAAGCTCCTTCATCATCTCAAGATCGTAGCGGGTGCGCTCTTCAATTCTGCGTGCTTCGAGAAAGCGGTTTTCAGCGCGATAATAGTTCAACCGCTCCGCCAGCTCGTTTTCGATGGCAAACATCGCCACCTTGAGCTTCTCCTCGTCGGCAACAAACTGCCGGGCTGGATAGATAAAGGCGTAATCATCAACCCCAAGCACCTCTCCGGTATGAATATCAAAGGTCTGGATACTCTCAATCTCGGAGCCAAAAAACTCGATTCTGAGCGCCAGCTCGTCATGCGCAGGCACCAGATCAATAGTGTCGCCCCTGACCCGGAACTTGCCGGAGGTGGGCTGCACATCATCACGAATATAGTGGAGCGCAATCAGCTCTTTGAGAAAAACATCACGATCTTTCTCCATGCCGGAACGGAGTTCAATAATCTGCGCTTTCCAGTCTTCAGGAGAGCCCAAACCGTAAATACAACTGACAGAGCTGACCACAATCACATCTTTCCGACCGCTGAGAAGAGAACTTGTGGCCTTCAGTCGAAGACGTTCAATCTCATCGTTGATGCGAAGGTCTTTGGCAATATACTTGTCAAGCGAGGGGAGGTAGGCCTCTGGCTGATAAAAATCGTAGTAGCTGATAAAGTACTCGACCGCATTGTCAGGAAAAAACTGCTTGAGCTCCCCATAGAGCTGCGCCGCCAGCGTCTTGTTATGGCTCATCACCAGCACCGGCTTGTTGACCTGGGTAATGACGTTGGAGATGGTAAAGGTTTTTCCTGAGCCGGTCACTCCAAGCAGCGTCTGGTAGGGATTCCCCGAGAGCACACCTTCACGGAGCGCATCAATGGCTTTCGGCTGGTCACCCGCCGGACTGTAAGGACTGACAAGCCTGTATGTTCCGCCAACAATCTCTGCCATACCTGATGCTCCCTCTTGATGTTTTTTTCGTTTTCCCCCCAGGTTTTGCACCCTGTGCTACCACTATGTCGCCACTATCGGATTCAACAATGATTCTCTGCCCCGGCATGTATCCATAAAGGGCAGAGCCGACATCTCATCGACAGAACTTGTAAAAGATCATGGACGATTCTCGAAAAAGAGGGCCGCCAAGAATATAAGAAAAATCGCAAGGCTTACAATTTGGCAAAGGGGGCGGGACAAATACTCCACCGGATTCATGTTCTCTATTTTGTCGCTGAAAGAGGTTCTCTACCCTGCTTGATCTCTCCTTTGTGGCTCTTCTTTCTCTTTTTGTTGCAAGTTCAAGCATCTGTCGGTGTGGGATGATGGGATGTATCTTGTCCCAACCAATGCGGAGTTCAAACCGATACGCATTACTGAGGATAATGACTTGTGCGCAATTCATAAGAATAATAGGTATCATTTCTTGCTATCCGAAAGAACCACCCCGCCCCTGCGGGGCACCCCTCCAGAGGAGGGGAATTAAGAAGAGGGACGGCGGCACAAAACGGCTTCACAGGTAGGCAAGATTATCTTGCCTCCAGAGGAGGGGAATTAAGAAGAGGGGCGGCGGCAGGAGATGGAAAGCACAAATTGTTGTTATATGTAAATGATTTGCCATATTCCTGAAATACTGAGAACAGGAGCCTTTACCACCTGGCAATAGATTTAAAAATTACGAGAGGGGTATATGGAACCTTCTCTTTAAAAAAAAGGTTCTTGCCATGGTTGCAATTATCTGCTTTTAATCCCATTATTGTCTTTATTTGATGCCTGATACTTTTCGATTTGTTGTACCCATGAAACGCGGTATCCCCATGCTCCTCATCGGGATACTTTTTTTGCATTTAATCTCCTGTACGCCCATTATGAACAAGCACGAAACCAGCCCCTATCCATACACCACCGTTCCCGGAGACTCTCTTCACACCAGAATCTATATCCTCAAAAACGGGCTGACCGTTTACATGAGCCCCTATCATGACGAGCCGAGAATATACACCTCTATCGCCGTCAGGGCGGGCAGCAAGAATGATCCGGCGGAGACGACTGGTCTTGCGCACTATCTGGAACACATGCTCTTCAAGGGCACCGATTCCCTCGGCTCTCTCGATTATGAAAAGGAGCATGTCGAGCTTCAAAAAATCACTGATCTCTATGAAGAGTACCGCTCAACGGCCAACATTGAAAAACGGGCGGCGATCTACAAAAAGATCGATTCACTCTCCAATGCTGCGGCCGGCTTTACCGTCCCCAATGAGTATGACAAGCTGCTCAGCTCTATCGGAGCCCAAGGAACCAATGCCTACACCTGGGTTGAACAGACCGTCTATGTCAACGATATTCCCTCCAACAAATTTGACCATTGGCTGACCATTGAAGCCGAGCGCTTTCGCAATCCGGTCATGCGCCTCTTTCATACCGAACTTGAGACGGTGTATGAAGAGAAGAATATGACCATGGATAGTGACAGTCGTAAAATATGGGAGAAGCTCTTTGCCGGGCTCTTCCAAAAACACACCTACGGAACACAGACCACCATTGGCAAGGCTGAGCACCTGAAAAATCCCTCTATCAAAAATGTTGTCGATTATTACCGCAGCCACTATGTTCCAAACAACATGGCTCTCTGTATCGCCGGAGATTTTGAACCAGATGCGATGATCAAGCTGATTGATCAGAAGTTTTCGGTACTGGAGCCAAAAGAGCTGCCTGCATTTACTCCCGCTGTTGAAGATGAGATCACCAAACCCTTGATCACCAGGGTCAAAGGGCCTGAATCTGAAGAGCTGGTTATCGGCTTTCGTTTCAATGGTGTCAACAGCCCGGATGCCGACTACCTGACCCTTGTCGACAAAATCCTCTTCAACCACACTGCCGGACTGATTGACCTCAATCTGAACCAGCAGCAGAGAGTGCTCGATGCCAGCTCATCGCTGATCATGATGAAAGATTATTCCACGCACATTCTCACCGGAAAACCGCGAGAGGGTCAAAGCCTTGAAGAGGTACAACGCGAGCTGCTTGATCAGCTTGAGCTACTGAAAGAGGGCAAGTTTCCTGACTGGCTCCTCGAAGCGGCAATCAATGACCTGAAGGTGGAGCAATTGAAACTCTACGAAACCAACCATGGCAGGGTTGAAGCATACGTGGACAGTTTTGTCTGGGATATGCCGTGGCAGGAGCATGTCAGCAATATTGATCGCCTCCAGAAAATTACCAAAGAGGAGCTGATAGCGTTTTCAAAAAAACATTATAGCTCAAATTATGTCGCCATCTTCAAGGAGCACGGCACACCAGAGAGTGAAGCAAAAATCCAGAAACCCCCGATCACACCTCTCACGGTGAACAGGAACAGCTCATCACCGTTTGCCGAGCAGATTCTGGCCAAAAAATCAGAAGAGACCAGCCCCTCTTTTCTTGACTATAAAAAAGATATCGGCTTTTTTGAGCTGAACCCTTCAGTCAAGCTGCACTACCTGCACAACAGTGAAAACGAGCTGTTCTCACTCTACTACGTCTTTGATATCGGAAAAAATAACAGCAAAAAAATTGATCTTGCGCTCGACTATCTCTCCTATCTTGGCACTTCGGAACTTACCCCAAAAGAGTTCAGCCAGGAGTTGTACAAGGTGGGTGCAAGCTTCTCGGCATTTACCTCCGACAACTATGTCTATCTGAAGCTTTCAGGACTTCAAAAGAACTCTGCTGCGGCAATCCGACTGCTTGAAAAACTTCTGGTGGATACCCGTCCTGACAATGAGGCGCTTGAAAAGCTGAAAGCCGGAGTGATCAAAGAGCGGGCTGATGACAAGCTCTCCAAGAAGAAGATACTCTTTGAGGCCATGACAAGTTATGGCAAGTATGGCCCGGTTTCGCCCTTCACCAATGTCCTGAGCAACAGTGAGCTTGAAAAGGTGACATCGAAAGAGTTGCTTCAAGAGATAGAGTCGCTCTTGCAGTACAGCCATCGGGTTCTTTACTACGGCCCAGCCTCTTCGGAGGAGCTGCTCGGAGAGCTGCATGCAGTCCGGCAATACCCTGCATCATTCAAAACCCCGCCAGCAAACGATCCCTACAAAGATCTTGAACAGAACGACAATCTTGTCTATGTCGTCGACTACGATATGACACAGGCTGAGGTGATTCTGCTGACGAGGGATGAGCTGTATAACCAATCCATTGTGCCCCTCTCGACCCTCTTCAACGAATACTACGGCGGTGGCATGTCTTCTGTGGTCTTCCAGGAGCTGCGCGAAGCCAAGGCGCTTGCCTACTCGGTCTTTTCTGTCTATAAAACTCCGAAACAGAAAAAGGAGCACAACTTTATTGTCAGTTACATTGGCACCCAGGCCGACAAACTGCCCGAAGCGCTCGAAGGAATCAGCAATCTGATGCGGGAACTGCCAAAATCGCCACAACTTTTTGCATCGGCGCAGAATGGCATTTTGCAGAAAATCTCTACTGAACGGCTCACAAAAACCGAAATTCTCTTCTCGTACGAGGAGGCACTACGGCTTGGGCACGACCACGATATCAGAAAAGATATTTATCAGGGAGCTGGAAGCATGGACCTCAACGACATTGAGCAGTTCCACAAGAGCCATTTCAACAACAGGAAACATGTCATGCTGGTACTTGGCAACAAGAAAAATCTTGACATGGCAACTCTTCGGAAATATGGAACCGTCAAAGAGCTGAAAGTTGATGATATTTTTGGTTATTAACAGAGTGATGCCCTGCACCCTTGCCCGGATAATACGATGAAGATTCTCTACAGGTATATATTCGGGCAGTTTGCAAAAACCTTCTTTTTCGCCTCTCTGGTCTTTGTCTGCCTCTTTATTCTCATTACGGTGGTTGAGAGACTTGATGCAATCATGGAGAACCATCTCACGGTGCAGGAGGTTGGGCGATTTTTTCTGTTGACCGTTCCTGCCACTATCCTGATCACCTCCCCGATCAGCTCCCTCCTCGCCTCAATACTTGTATCAGGAAAACTCGCGCTTTCAAGCGAACTGCCTGCGATTCGCTCCGCTGGCATCAATATGCGCCAACTCCTGACCCCTTTTCTGCTTGGCGGCCTTCTCATTCTTGGCATGAATATTGTAAACGCATGGTGGATAGCCCCTGCGGCATTCAGTGAAACACATGCCTTTGATCAGCGATATTTCATTAAAAACAACTCAAAAGCGAAAGAGAACCGGAATATTCACCTGCTCGAACCTGGCAATCGAATTGTTTCAATTGGAGAGTTTGATCCTGACCGCTCACTCCTCGTCGCGGTCTCCATAGAGCAGTTCAGCGGTGCCAGACTTACATCAAGAATCGATGCCGACTCAATGCGGTATGATTTCAAAACTCGGGAGTGGATGATGCGGAACGCCTCAATCAGGGTATTTACTCAGGATAATGAGGAGTTTTACGTTGAGCCGTCAAAAGAGGTAAAACTTGCACTGTCGCCATCATCACTGAAAGCGCTCAATCTCCATCCGGACGAAATGAATATCATCCGCCACTACCGTTATCTCTCAGAAAAACAAAAAGCCGGGTTGGCTGGACTTGAGCCCTCGAGGGTACTCTTTCACACCAAAAGCTCAATGCCATTCGCCTCTCTTATCATCCTGCTCATCGGTGTACCGCTTTCCGCCAAAAAAAAACGGGGTGGGCTCGCCTCTGAAATCACCATATCACTTTTTGCAGGATTTCTCTATCTCGGATTGCAGAAAACTGTTGCCATGGCCGGAAACCAGGGGGCTATAAACCCGCTGCTTGCTGCATGGCTGCCAAATCTGCTTTTTCTCGGCATCGGCTACGTGATCTATAAAACTGCTCAGGACTGAAGCAATTCACGAAGGATCAAAAGATAACGCAGGGCAAAAATCAAAATGGAGAGCAAGCAAAACATCTTGCCAGACTCTCCACTTATGCCTCTCTTCAGGAGTAACGATCTCAGCTCCCGATATACTCCTTCAAAATTTTGCTGTAGGCGGACTGCCTCAGCCGCCGTATCGCCTTCTCCTTGATCTGGCGGACACGCTCGCGGGTCAACCTGAACTTCTCTCCAATCTCTTCGAGCGTCAGCGGGTTATCCATGCCAATGCCGAAATAGGACTTGATAACATCAGCCTCTCTCGGCGCAAGAACTGAAAGGGAGCGCTCCACCTCAAGGGTGAGAGAGTCGCGGTTAAGGCCATAATCAGGCAGATGGCCATCGTTCTGCAACACATCAAGCAGACGGTTATCGTCGCCCTGGGCAAAGGGTGCATCAACCGACACATGGCGTCCGGCGATTTTCAGTGTATCGGCGACATCCTGGGAATCCATCTCAAGAAGAGTGGCAAGCTCCCTGGTGTTGGGGTCGCGCTCAAACTCCTGCTCAAGCTGGCTGTACGCCTTGCTGATTTTATTGAGGGTACCAACACGGTTCAATGGAAGCCGGACAATTCTCGACTGCTCGGCCAGAGCCTGAAGAATGGACTGGCGAATCCACCATACCGCATAAGAGATAAACTTGAATCCACGGGTCTCATCGAACCGTTTAGCCGCCTTGATAAGTCCAAGATTTCCTTCATTAATCAAATCACCAAGGGTAAGCCCCTGGTTCTGATACTGTTTGGCTACAGAGACAACAAACCGGAGGTTACCTTTGATCAGCTTGTCGAGGGCACGCTTGGCACGCTTGTATTCGGTTGTATCAACCGGCATATCAAAACCCTCCTTGATCGCTTTGGTCAACCGTACCTCATCTTCTGCGGTCAAAAGGTCATATTTACCTATCTCTTGCAGATAACGATCAAGAGATAGGCTTTCACGATTGGTTATCTGTTTGCTTATTTTGAGTTGCCTCATATAAAACTTCTCCTTAAGAACTTGGGCAATTGAGATCTGTCGAGCCTGCCTGCCTGATAAACCGGAAAAGTGGGAGTGTACCACTTTTTGTTGACTTATCCTAATAAATATACTCACATACCGTCCTTAACCCCATCGAGAGCTGAAACGACAGCAGCATCACTCACTGAGAACGGCAAGATTTGCGTTGAGCTTTTCGAGATTATCCTCCGCCTCCCTCACCTTTTCACGCTCTTTTTCAATCACATCGGGAGGAGCATTATCAACAAAACCACCGTTGGAAAGTTTTCTGCGGACAGAGACAACATAAGAGGCGATATTGTCAATCTCTTTCCGAAGACGGGCACGCTCCTTGTCAAAGGATATTAAACCCTCAAGCAGCACAAAGAGTTCATTTCCTTCAATAACTGAGCCTGCTGCGTGATGCGGGCGCTCTGCACTCTCCATAAACGCCGGAATACATTGACCAAGTGCGGCAATAAGAGGAAGATTTGCCTCAATTACACCACGATCTGCCTCATTGGCTGATCTGAAAAGAATAATCGCTTCGCTTTTATGGGGCACGCCGAACAATGAACGCAGACTTCTGATTTCATTAACAAGCTTCTGAACCAGAGCAAATCCACGACGATCAACCCCTGCAATGGCTGCGTCAGCAAGGGGCATCGCCGACAGGGCAATACTCTCCTCCCGGGCATGAGGCAGAACATGGTGCCATATCTCATCGGTAATAAAGGGCATCACAGGGTGCAGGGCTTTGAGAGTACCCTCAAGGATAGAGACCGCAAGGCATACCGCGTAGCGAGCCTCTTCTCTGGTCAACTCCCCCGCAAGCTTTACCTTCAGCGCCTCAAGATACCAGTCGCAATAATCGCCCCAAAAGAAGTCGTGAAGCAGCTTGACAATGTCGTTGACTCTGAACTGGCTGAAGCCATGATGATAGCGCTCAAGCATGGCATGATAGCCAGAAAGAAGCCACTGTTCCGCAAAATCAAGAGTGACTGAACGAGGATCAAACGTTGTATAGCATGAGAAAAAATCATCCTGATCAGTGAAATACTTCTCGCGCTGCATAAAGACAAGGCGTGTGGCATTCCAGATTTTCGTCGCAAAATTGCGACCCAGCTCGCACTTCTCCTCACCGAAAAGTACATCCTGACCAAGAGGCGCAATATAGATTATGGTAAAACGCAGGGCATCGGTGCCATAAGTGTCGATCACCTTGAGCGGATCAGGCGAATTACCAAGCGACTTTGAGAGTTTCCTCCCCTTCATGTCGCGGATAATACTGGTAAAATAGACATCACGGAAAGGCACATCACCTTTGAAATAGAGGCCCGCCATAATCATTCTGGCTACCCAGAAGAAGATAATGTCCGGTCCGGTCACCAGCGTACTGGTGGGATAAAACGACCTGAGATCATCATTGTCACTCTGCTTCTCTGTCCAGCCCAGCGTTGTCAATGGCCAGAGCCACGACGAGAACCAGGTATCCAGCACATCTTCATCCTGTACCAGCTTGTCGGTACCAGCAAGATGACATGCCTCCTGATATGAAGCTGCAACCCATACACGGCCCTCCGTATCGTACCAGGCGGGAATACGATGTCCCCACCAGATCTGGCGCGAAATGCACCAGTCCTGAATGTTCTCCATCCAGTGGCGGTAGGTATTAATCCATTGCCGGGGATGAAACTGGATCTCACCATCATTGACCACCTTCAGGGCTGGCTCGGCAAGAGGCTTCATCTTGACGAACCACTGTTCAGAGAGATAGGGCTCTACCACCACATCTGCTCGCTCGGAGTAACCAACATTGTGCTCATACTCCTCAACCCGCACCAGATTGCCAAGCTCTTCCAGATCCTTGAGAATTTTTTCACGGGCATCAAATCGATCCATACCACCATACCCAAAATTATCAGTCATCCTGCCATCTTTACCGATAACGGAGAGAATCGGCAGATTGTGCCGCAGGGCAACCTGATAGTCATTGGGATCATGCGCCGGAGTAATTTTCAGTGCCCCGGTGCCAAACTCAATGTCAACATAGTCATCGGCAATAACGGGAATATGGCGACCTGCAATCGGCACGATAGTATACTGCCCAACCAGATGACGATAACGAGGATCTTCGGGGTTGACGGCAATGGCAACATCTGCAAGAATGGTTTCGGGCCTGACAGTCGCTATGGTGATATATTCGCCAGGATGGTTGACCAGAGCATACTGCACATAGGCAAGCTTGTCGCGACGCGGCTTCATAATCACCTCTTCATCGGAGAGCGCGGTCTGCGACACCGGGCACCAGTTGATAATACGGGCACCCCGATAGATCAATCCGTCGCGATAGAGTTCGACAAAGGAGTTGATGACCGCTGTTGAAGCGCCTTCATCCATGGTAAAGAGGTTCCGCCGCCAGTCGCAGGAGATGCCAAGCTTGCGAAGCTGCTTGAGAATGAGACCACCGTACTCATCCCGCCACTCCCAGACACGGTCAAGAAACTCCTTGCGTCCGAGGTCGTGGCGGGTAATCCCCTCTTTTTTCAGCTTTCGCTCCACCACCGTCTGCGTGGCTATACCAGCATGATCAGTGCCGGGAAGCCACAACGCCTCCTTGCCAGTCATACGGTTATAGCGTATGAAAATATCCTGCAACGTATGGTTCAGCACATGACCGAGCGTCAGACTTCCGGTAACGTTGGGGGGCGGCATAAGCACCGTATAGGGCTCTTTGCCCTCTTTCAGGAGACGGGAGCTCTCGGCATGAAAACTCCCGACCTCTTCCCAGTGGGCACTCTGCCACCGCTCTTCAACATCGTGATGGTTATAACTTTTTTCCAGATTGAATGCTTCGGTATGATCGCTCATGATATGCTTGCTCGGGTTAGTCCTTTTTTTCAGGTGCTGGACGCTTCTCAAAAATAGCGTCGATAATACCATAATCCAGCGCCTCCTGTGCGTTCATCCAGCGATCCCGCTCTGAATCCTCCCTTACCTGCTGCACATCCTTGCCGGTGTGTTTGGCAAGGAGTTCGTCAAGCAGAGTACGAATCTTCTCAATTTCCCGCGCCTGGATAACAATATCAGTCTCCTGTCCATGCGCTCCACCGGATGGCTGATGAATCATAATGCGTGAATGGGGAAGCGAAGCTCTCTTGCCTTTTGCTCCGCTTGCAAGAAGAAATGCGCCCATACTTGCCGCCATACCGACACAGACCGTCGAAACTTCCGGACGGATGTACTGCATGGTGTCGTAGATACCAAGACCGGCAGAGACGCTACCGCCTGGAGAGTTGACATAAATATAAATGTCACGCTCGGGATCTTCTGATTCAAGAAAAATAAGCTGGGCCATAATCAGACCTGCGACATGCTCGTCAATCCCGCTGCCAAGAAAGATGATGCGCTCACGCAGCAGCCTCGAAAAAATATCGAACGCGCGCTCGCCACGCCCTGAAGTCTCAATGACCATGGGTACAAGAGAGTTGGTAATCCCCTGTTCTATTGCGCCTGAGTACATTTTTTGGGCATGGTGTTCAAAACCAAAATTAATATTTGCCATAATTGTTCTGTTGTTTGAAATGTGATAATATCATTGATAAAGAGATCAGCCCCCAAGGTGCCACGTCCAACAAACCAAATACCTCCCTCTTCCAGGCTTTTGAACATTGAACTGCAAAATACGCAGTGACAACAATAAATCAAGAGTTCCCGTTTCAATTGGCAAAAAAAGAGCCCCTTGCATGAGTAGTGGTTGATGGATAATGGAGCCATTTCCGCTATATTCTGCAAAGTCAGACAACCACCAAAACATCCCGCATCATGCAGGTACGCCTCATTGCAGTCACCGCTCCACTTATTCAGGTCGACAACCAGCCGCTCACCCCTGAAGGGCTGATTGCCTACTGTGCAAGAGTATCCAGCCCTCATCAGGAGACCGTTGATTATCAGAAGCTCCTCGCCTATTGCATTGAGCACAAGCACTGGAGCATTTTTGAGATGGTTGATATGAGTGTTGAAATTATCACCTCGCGTGCTATTTCTCCCCAGATTTTGCGCCACAAAAGCTTTCAATTTCAGGAGTTCAGCCAGCGCTATGCCAAAGCGCAGGAGATTGAGAGATACCAGCCGCGCCGACAGGACAGCAAAAACCGCCAGAACTCTCTTGACGATTTGGATGATGCCACGAAGCTGTGGTTTGCTGAAGCGCAGGAACGGATGGCCAGCACAGCGCTTGAGCAGTATAACCTGGCACTTGAAAAAGGCATCGCCAAAGAGTGCGCCCGCGTACTACTGCCTCTTGCCACACAGACGAAGCTCTACATGAAAGGATCGGTCAGGAGCTGGATTCACTACCTTGAGGTACGAACCGACAAGAGCACCCAACAAGAGCACCGCGAGGTTGCCCTGGAGATCAAAAAGATATTCATCACACAATTTCCTGTGACGGCGGCAGCACTGGGGTGGAGCTGAATGCAGAGCTACACCTTCAACATACCAAGCAAGCTCACCAGCTCACGCTTCAACTCACGTCGCGGAATAATGCGGTCAAGAAAACCGTGCTCAAGGAGAAATTCTGCACGCTGAAACCCTTCGGGCAAATCGCGTTTGATGGTATCCCTGATTACCCTGGGGCCAGCAAAACCGATGAGCGCCTTGGGCTCGCTGATGTTGATGTCGCCAAGCATGGCAAAGGAGGCGGTAATGCCGCCCATGGTCGGATCCGTCAGAAGAGAGATATAGGGCAGTTTTCGTTCGTGAAGTCGGGTAAGATGGGCAGCGGTTTTGGCCATCTGCATGAGGCTGAAGGCTCCCTCCATCATCCTTGCTCCCCCTGACTGGGAAATAACAAGAAGCGGGGCATTCAGTTCAAGTGATTTGTAAACCGCAAGTGCTATTTTTTCACCAACAACGGAGCCCATGGAGCCACCAATAAAGCCAAAATCCATCGCAGAAATGACAAGGGGGGCTCCCCCGCACTCTCCATAAGCATTGCGGCAAGCTTCGGTTTTTCCCTTTTTTTCAATCGTGTCATGAACCCTGTCCGAATATTTTTTTGTATCGGTAAACCCAAGTGGATCGGCTGCACGAAGCTCATCACCAAACTCGGAGTACTTGTCGCCATCAAAAAGAATAGAAAAATACTTATAAGGAGATATTCTGAAATGATGACCGCATTGCTGACAGGTAAACTGATGATCGGCAAGCTGAATTTTGTGAAGCATAGCTCCGCACTCTTCACATTTCCACCACAACCCCTCCGGCACATCGCGTTTGTCTGTAGGACGTATCGATGGTTTTACCCGTTTGAACCAAACCATTTTCACAATGAAGAGTAAAGATTATACATTAAGGCTCAAGATATGAAGTCAGCTTCAGATCTCAAAAACAGCCTGAATATAACCTTTTTACAGGACTATGAACCAGGAGCAACACTTTTGTTGAATATCAGAACAGCTCTCTTGATGACAGTGCTGCTCATCGGCGCACTCCTGACGGAAATGGCAACATCTCTTGATGCGACAGCATCGCAGGGCACTCTTGTCTATCCAGACACGCTCAAACTTCCCCGCCGCCGATACGCCCTGTTCAATTCCATGAGACCTGCAAGAAAGAGCACAGGCATTGCACTTTCAGGTGGAGGAGCCAATGGGCTTGCACAAATTGGCATCCTCAAGGCATTTGAGGAAGAGGGTATTGCCGTTGACTATATCGCAGGTACAAGCATAGGCGCCATTATAGGAGGCCTCTACAGTTGCGGATACAGTCCGTCGGAACTTGAAAAGATCGTCCAGACCATCCCATGGGAATCCATTATTTCTCTCAACACTGATTACGCCAGATCAAATATATTTCTTGAACAGCAGCAAATCCGGGACCGGGCATCAATTGCGATCCGTTTTAATAAATTGAAACTGCTCATCCCAAAATCGCTGAATTCCGCTCAAAAGATAACCGGAAAACTTGACATTCTGACTCTGAACGCCCTGTATCACTCTTCAGGTGATTTTTCATCCCTCCCTGTCAATTTCAAAGCGATAGCGACCGATCTCGTTTCAGGAATGCGGGTTTCACTCTCTTCGGGATCGCTTTCGGAGGCAATGCGGGCAAGCAGCACCATTCCTATTCTCTATGAACCAATCATCCAGAATAACTTTCATCTGGTTGATGGCGGGCTGGTTGCAAATCTTCCGGTCGATGAACTTGAAATCTTTAACGCTGACTACAAAATCGCGGTCGACACGCGCGGCAGCATGTATGCAACCGGCGAAGAGCTTGATCTCCCCTGGAAAACAATGGATCAATCCATGACCATTCTCACAAAATTACAATATCCGGCACAACTTGCAAAAGCTGATATCGTTATCACTCCCGATCTCAGCAACCATAAAGCCACCGATTTTTCCAATATTAATGCGCTGATCGAGGCTGGTTATGCCAAGGGTAAAGCTGAGGCACTAAAGATAAGACAGGGTATCGAAAGAAAAAGTCTCCCGGCCACCGCTATCAAATACTATTCAAAAAAATCTCTTTTTGAGCACAATAATCCTCAACTTGAGCCAATAATTGCCCCCATTCTCCTCAAGGCAACCGACCTGAACAAAACCCTTCAGGAGCTGCTGGCAACAGATCTCTTTACCAGAGTTTTTGCTGAACTCAACAAGGAGAACAAAACAGTTCTCTTTCATCTTCACCCACTTCCAGCCATAACCACGGTAACTCTAGTGGGAGGGCCACAAAACATCGTGTCAAAAGAAGAGATTGATGAGTGCTTCCAACCGGTGAAAGGAGAGTTCTATACGAACACTACCGCGACTAAAGCGCTTGAAAACCTGATTAGTAAATACCGAAAAAGAGGATACAGCCTTGTAACCATCGAAAAAACAACTATAGAGAGAGGCTTGCTTGAAATAACCCTCTCTTCCGGAAAGCCTGGAGGTATGAATATCCGCAGTGACAAACATTTAACAAAAATCACACCAATAACACGAGAGATAAAAATTGACAGTACTCAGCCACTCAATATCCTCAAGGCTGAGGAATCGGTGGACAATCTTTATGAAACAGGGGTCTTTAACAGGGTATCCATCTCTGCAGAACCTCCTGATGCCTCCCGGCCCGACAGAAATCATCACCTCTGGTTTTCTCTTGAAGAAAAACCAGCCTCAGTGTTGCGACTGGGATTGCGCTATGATGAAACAAATGATGCCCAATTCCTTGTTGATATCAGAAATGAAAATTTTAGAGGAACAACCAGCTCCATCGGAGGCTGGTTGAAAACAGGACGGAACGGCTCCCGTGCAAACATTGAACTCTCCATACCGCGCATCGGCTCATCACATCTGACCATGTCTTCCAGAATCTTCTATGACCAGCATGTTTTTGAGCACCTTGAGTCAACAGGCAACACGAACAATTACGGCATCCAAAAATATGGCATTAACCACGCCTTTGGAACCAGAATCCGTAAAAATGGACAGTTTATTGCCGATATAACTTTTCAAAATGCACAATTCTATGGAGAAAAGAGTTCAGTTGCCGAGCTTGGGAACTCCAACAGTACCATGCTCTCCATCGGAACACAATTTACTCTTGATTCAAGAAATAATGCTCTCATACCCACATCAGGAAGCTGCACAAATATCAGATATTCACTAACAACAGCCCTGTTTGACAATCATGACCTGTTCTGGCAGGTATCGGGGAACCATGAAAAAAATATTCGTCTCACCAGCAAAGTTACCTTTCAGCTTTCAGGGCTTTTTGGTTTAAGCAGCAACAATATGCTTCCGTCAGAGAAATTTTTCATCGGGGGAGCTGGAACCACCTACAGTCAGCGCTTCATCGGACTGAAAGAGAATGCCCTCCCCTGCAACAATATGGCTGCTGCCGGCATGCAACTTGGGTATAAACCAACGTTTGAAATTCTCTTTCCAACATCACTGTTTTTGCATTACAACATTGGAAATGCATGGGAACAGATGGACAATATCTCTGTCTCCTCTTTGATGCAGGGTATCGGAACAAGCATAATATTGGAAACTCCAGTTGGCCCGGCAAGGCTCACTATCTCTAAAATCATCCCTTTTCCTGAACAAAATCATGCTACGGCCTCTCCTGCCTCAAAACTTTCCGAAACAATCCTCTATTTCAGCATTGGCCATACCTTTTGAAACAGCATGGTCTCACGGAACAAGACGAAGCTTCCGTTCACCTTCCGGCGAGATAAACCATACTTGGCCTGAATCCCGATCCATTTTATACGCACAAGAGCTTCCAGCGCCAACAATTTCATATCGTTCACCAACACAACCCGCCAGCGAAACCGCGATTGACGCTATAACCAAAAATAATTTGAGACTCATACGACACCCTTCCTGTTTAATGGTTAAAGAGAAAATACACAAACCGAATAAATATACCGACAATTTTGCCACACGATCCTATTGACCCGTTCAATGAAAATCATAAGAGACGAACTGAACTAAAGTAATAGCAAGAAAAGAGAAAAAAGCATGGCCATCTCTTTTTCAATAGAGAAAAGAGGATGAGTGAATTTCTTTTATTATTTATTGTTAGTTGATGGTTTAAGGAGAAGTTTTTTATATTTTTACCCTCTGAAGCGCCCATCCATGGCGACAACTGATGCAAGAACATTCTCATGACAGCCGAACAGAATACATTGACTACTCCCCACAAACCTCATATACTGGTCTGTAATGATGATGGCATTGAAGGTGATGGTATCCACGCACTTGCTGCGGCAATGAAAAAAATTGGACGAGTCACCGTTGTGGCTCCGGCAGAGCCCCACAGCGGAATGAGCCACGCCATGACCCTCGGCACACCTCTGAGAATCAAGAAGTTTCTGAAAAACGGCCATTTTTTCGGTTACACTGTCTCCGGAACCCCTGTTGACTGCATTAAGGTTGCCCTGAGTCACATCCTGCCATCAAAACCTGACCTTATTGTTTCGGGCATCAACTATGGCAGTAACACTGCCATCAATACCATCTATTCGGGAACCATAGCGGCGGCGCTTGAGGGGGCAATCCAGGGAATTACCTCTCTGGCTTTTTCGCTGACCACCTACGAACATGCAGACTTCTCCTACGCCGCAAAATTTGCTCGCAAACTGGCAAAAAAAGTACTCCTTGAGGGCCTCCCGACAGATACCATTCTCTCTTCCAACATTCCAAATGTGCCGGAATCGGATATTGCCGGAATCGTGATCACCGAACAGGGACGTTCACGCTGGCAGGAGGATGCCATTGAACGGCACGATATGTTCGGAAACCCCTACTACTGGCTGAGCGGAACGTTGCAACTCCTGGATGATACGTTGCAAAAAGATGAATTTGCTGTTCGCCACAACTATGTCACCGTAACACCGGTGTCGTGCGATCTGACCAACCACAGCTATCTCAGTACCCTCAAACAATGGAACCTGCAAAAATAGACGCGTGAACACCTTTCTGCTTGACTATAAACAGATCCTGACACCAAAAAAAGGATTTTCAAAGCTTTTCCGTGACTACACCTCAGAGAGTCCGGAACGTGAAGAGTTAATGACCGGAAGTTTTCACCTCGATTATCAACGAGAAGCTGATTATTACCGCCAGCTTGGGCTTCTGAGTTCGAGAACATTTCATCGGGAGACTCTTGTTCGGCTTCTTTCGCGGCAAAACAGCCGCTGGGGAGGTACTGCACTTCAACTCAAAGCGATTGAAAAGCTCCGATCACCACGATGTATGGCCATTGTTACCGGCCAGCAACTTGGCCTCTTTACCGGACCACTCTACACCATCTATAAGGCGTTAACTGCCATTATTTTTGCTGAACGCCAGAAAGCTCTCTTTCCCGAATACGATTTTGTTCCCATCTTCTGGCTCGAAGGTGAAGACCACGATTATGAGGAGTCGGCACACACCGCAATTTTTTCGGAAAATCAGGTAGTACACTTAAGACAGGAGCCCTACAGACGAATGGCTGACCAGATGGTTGCAAACTCCTGCTTCAGCGAAGAGATCAGCCGAACAGTCGAAGAGTTTCTCCGCCTCCTGCCCGATTCTGCCTACAAGCAGAGCATCTCGGATATCCTGAGGGAGTGCTATTATCCAGGAAGTACTTTTGAAATCAGTTTTGCCAGCACCATGATGCGGCTCTTCAGTCAGCAACCACTGATTCTGCTGTCGAGCCAGGATCCCGAGTTCAAAAAGCTTTCGGCAAACATTTTCCTGAAAGAGCTCTCGTCCGCTCCAGCATCATCCTATAACGTGATTGCACAAAGCACCCGACTTGAACATCTTGGATACTCAGCCCAGACAAAACCAAGAGCGGTCAACCTTTATTATATCAACCAGCAGGGACAACGACAAAAAATAGAGCAGCCTTCAGAGGATACCTTTTTGATTGTGCCCGACAAACAGCGCTATTCACGACATCAGATCCTTGAGCTGTGTCAGGATCATCCAGAGCGATTCAGCCCAAATGTTGTGCTGAGACCGATTGTCCAGGATTATGTGTTGCCCACCTTTGCCTGCATTGCCGGCCCGGGAGAGGTGAGCTATCTGGCACAATACCGGACAAATTACGAACTGTTCGGCATCACCATGCCATTTATTATTCCAAGAGGGAGCTTTACCCTGGTGGAACCAAAAATAAGCAAGATCATGGACAAACTGCTCCAGGTCACGGGGAGACCAGGTTTTTCGCGCAAGCAGATTTACCATGCAATATTCGGAGATCTGCAACAACTGAAAAAAAACGCCGTCGGCATCTCTGAAAACCCTGAATTAGAGAGGCTGTTCGAAGAGACCAAAGAGGAGATCCGCAAAGCTTTTGCAGCACTAGGACCAGTACTTGCAAAGATAGATCCTACTCTTGAACCACTTCTGGCAGCTTCATCAGTCCAGTCAGGAAAAATTGTAGAAGGTATAGAACAAAAAGTATGGAAAGCAAGCAGACGCAAGCATGAAGAGCTGCTTGAGCAGATACTGAAAGCAGAAACTGCGCTTTTTCCTGAGGGATTGCCCCAGGAGAGGCTCATCAATATTTTTTACTACCTGAATAAATACGGCATGGAACTTATCGATATACTGAAAAACCTGCTGAACGGACACTCCACTGAAGCACATATCATTGTTGAGCTTTAGAACAGAACAGCTCTGTATCTTGCGATCCATCCTTTTGCATCAGACGACAGCAGTTACAGACAATACGAAGAAGCTCGTCCATAGAGGCCCCTTGGCAGATTTTTTTGACTGCATCCGCAATCTCAGTACAATACGCCATGCTCTTCAGGGATTGCATACCCCGTTTTTTATGGATATACTGCGAAACAGCCGCTGGAGTAACACCAAGCTTTCTGGCCGCTTGGGTTTGCGTCATACCGGTTTTTACAAGCCCGAGAGCAAGATCTGCCCTGATTTGGGGAAGGTAGTGCCATACTGCTTTTTCACATGGAAATATCACAAAAATAGTCGTATAGAGTTAACAATAAAACAATAATTACCCTAAGATCTCCAGAGTTAATGGCATACTCAAGCAAAACTATTGCAAGCTGGTCAGTCATCGTGTTGATACTTGTGCAGTTTATTCCACTCAACCGTATCAATCCGCCTGCGAGCTCAAAAATCAAGATTCCTTACACTATAACAAGCCTACTGAAAAAAGCTTGTTATGACTGCCACTCATACGAAACACGATGGACACGGATTGCCTACATAGCTCCCGCATCATGGTTTGTCACCGGTTTCGTCTCATCAGGCCGAACTGCCCTGAATTTTTCAACCGTGAAAAGCGATGAGATAACACCGTTACTGGCAAAAAAAATTCGAACTATAGTGAAGAAAGGGAATGCTCATCAGCAACTTTATCACCTTTTAAAACCAGAAGCTCAATTGAGTACCAGTGAAACCGAATTGCTGCTGAAATGGCTTGAATCGTTGCTCACAACTCGAGAAAATTCCGTATAATTTTTTTTCCCTCAACAGTCATGATAGATTCAGGATGAAACTGAACACCATAGAGCTTGAGTTGTTCGGAATCCATCCCCATAATCACCCCGTCATCACTCCAGGCCCGAACAACAAGTGATGATGGAAGCGACTCTCTTTCAACAATGAGTGAATGATAACGTGTAGCAACAAAAGGATTTTCTACTCCCCTGAAAATCCCGCATCCATCATGAAAAACCAATGAGGTCTTGCCATGCATAATGCGAGCCGCCCTCCCCACGACACCACCAAGAGCCACCCCGATCGACTGATGACCCAGGCAAACACCGAGCAATGGAATCTTCCCCTTGACGGCATGAACCAGCGAAACAGAAATTCCAGCATCATCAGGAGTGCCCGGGCCAGGAGAGATAACAATCTTTGCCGGATTTTTAGCAATAACGGCCTCGATCGAAAGTTCATCGTTACGACACACCTCAACAGTCTCCCCAGTCTCGCCTATATACTGCACCAGATTATAGGTAAAAGAATCATAGTTATCAACAACCAAAATCATGCACCACCCGGCTTAATAAATGTTTAAATAAATGGCTGGACCGCCCCCTCAGCCCCGGCGACAAAACGAAACATGGATTCATAAGCGCTACTCATGGTAACCTTGCGGCGCTCCATCACCATCATTGCCGTTTCCACTGCTTTTTCAACATCATAGCTCTCAAAACCGCCGCTCCCGCCCCATGAAAAAGAGGGTACCTCTTTCGGTGGAAATCCCCCGCCAAAAATATTTGCCCCCGTGCCGACCACCGTACCGGTATTGAACATCGAATTGATAGAACTCTTGCTGTGGTCACCCATCAACAAACCAAGAAACTGCAATCCCGTCTTATACACTTGGCCATTAATACTCAATTTTATCTGACTGTAGTTATTCTTCAGATCGCTTGTATTGGTACCTGCGCCAAGATTACACCAGGAAGAGATATAGGAATGGCCAAGGAAGCCATCGTGCTGCTTGTTGGCAAACGGTTCAATAAGGGAGTCCTCGACCTCACCACCAACTTTTGAGGCCATGCCAATGGCTACATTACTGAAGACCTTGGAGCCAATTTTAACCCTCGACCAGGGAGCAAGAAATACATTCTGCATCAACACCGCCTGAGGCTCTACAATTGCACCTGAACCAACAGCCACAAATCCCTCTTCAGCATCAAGCACTGCACCTGCTCGAATTACAGCTCCAGGGCCAACATAGATATTTGAACGATTGACGATAGCGACAGAGGGATGAACCTCTCCCTCAATACGACCAAGCTCAAGCGTTTCAGCATCCCGCAAAAGTTCATCTGCATGAAAAGCAATGACATCCCAAAGATTTTCAATGACCCGAAAGCCTGTTACCGTTTCAATGGCAAGTTCCTGGACTAGACGGGATGTATCAAAAAGATCTGGCATGAGACCTCCGTCAGCCGTTAGCAACAGAGAGCTGTCAACTCTGGCAAACAGAAGAGTATCGCCCAGCATGTAGCCCTTGCCTGAATCAAAGGCACCTTCAGTGATTGCTCGGGCGACAGCCTCATCACAGACAACACGACCATTTACCAGCAACACATCCCTCTCTTCAAGCCTGTTAACCAGAGACTCTGGATGCTGTTCAGCGAAAAATTGAGCAAGATATCGCCGCAAGTGATAGGTAAGCTTCGCTCTCCCCCTTGTTAAATGTTCAAGTTTCTCCTGAAGAGAGCGGAAACCGGTATAAAGACCATAAACCGGCTTAAGATTGACAAGAGGCTGTAGATCCAGTACCTTGGCATCCTCAAAAACAACAATCTGCATATTGCAAATACTCAGTAAATTTCAGACTTTTGGAGCTCTCAGACTGCGAACCAGCAACAAAGCCACCAACCAATATAAAAAAACAGGCCATAAGAGCAGTTCACCTCAATATTTTCTCACCTGGCAAAGCGTGAAATTACGTTTTTTAAATCAAAAAAAGAGAGTGTAACCAAGGATTATTTTATAGAACTAGCAATTGGTGACTATATTCCTGCGCAATAATTTTATTGCACGCCGAAGTGCGTGGAAATATTCAGGAATCACACAATTCTGCGGAGAACAAATGGATCAAGCATCACTGCAAGCTCATGACGTAACAAAAAGAAATCACTGGCACAACCGCCATCCAGCTGCCGGGTATACCAAGTGGATGAGTGTCGTTGACGAAAATATCGTCCACACTTGGGTAGAGGCAAAAACTGATGTCGTACTGGACTTTATGGATGCGGAGCTCTTGAAGGTTGTTCTTACTGAATCTGATCTCCTGAACAGACAGTTTCATATTTTGTTTGATCTCG
>SESH01013696.1_pt1 | contig 38161 bp, 27 predicted proteins | sample 3171561 | NCBI WGS metagenome assembly SESH01 (sample SAMN10866947, study PRJNA518727) | freshwater metagenome | biome: subpolar coniferous forest; feature: holomictic lake; material: water; isolation source: holomictic Lake 442 2011 16.5 m and 2014 13 m | place: Canada: near Kenora, Ontario
CCGGGGCTGACGCTGTTGACGCGGATGCGGTGCGGCGCGAGGTCGAGCGCGGCGCAGCGGGTGAGCTGGGTCACCGCGCCCTTGGCGGTGTTGTAGGTCCAGCGGTTCGGCTGGGCGACCCACGCGGAGATGCTCGAGACGTTGACGATCGCGCCGCCGCCGTGCCGCTTCATCGGCTCCGCCGCCAACTGCGTGAGCAGCGCGAAGGCGAACGGCCCGACGTTGAACGACCGCTCGAAGTCCGCGCGCGTCGCGTCCAGCCCCTTCGCGAGGAAGGAAAACGCGTTGTTCACCAGGCAGTCGAGGCGGCCGTGCTGCGCCAGCACCGCTGCGACGAGCTGCCGGCAGAACGCCTCGTCGGCCAGGTCGCCGGCCAGAAGCAGCGGGGCGAAGCCGGCGGCGGCAAACGCGCGGCGGCCCTCGTCGGCGTCGGCCGGCAGGCCGGTCACGGCGACGGTCGCGCCCTCGCGCAGCAGTTCCAGCGCGATGGCCTGGCCGATGCCGCTGGTGCCGCCGGTGACCAGGGCGACCTTGCCCTGGAAGCGGCCGGGGATCGGGCGGCGGGTGGGAGGAGGGTTCATGGGGTAAAATTCCGGGGCCGCGCCGCTCAGCCTTGCTCCGCCAGCAGGCGCCAGCAGTACCACTGCATCCGCGGCAGGTGGAACGGGCCCTTCCAGATTCCGCCCTTCAGCGTCGACGACACGCTGCCGTCGCGGTGCAGGTAGCCGTACCACTCGCCGTGCTCGCGGTCGGGAAAATGCGCGTAGGCCCAGTCGTGCACCTGCCCGTGCCAGGCCAGGTACTTCGCGTCGCCCGTCAGCTGCCAGGCCAGCAGCGTGGCGATGATCGCCTCGTTGTGCGGCCACCAGAATTTCATGTCGTGCCAGTACTCCTGCTGCGGCCGGTCCCGCACGTCGACATGGTAGAGGATGCCGCCGTGCTCGCGGTCCCAGCCGCGCGCCCACATCCAGTCGAGGATCGTGCACCCGAGGCGCCGGAGCCGCGGGTCGCGCCCGCGGTGCTTGGCCTCGTGCAGGATGAACCACGCCGCCTCGATCGCGTGCCCGGGGTTGAGCTGGCGGCCGTCAAAGTGGTCCAGCAGCTCCCCGCCCGGCCCCGCCACCTCCAGCAGCACCTGGAGGTCCGGCTTCAGGAAGTCGCGTTCGATCTCGCCGATCGCCCGGTCGATCCACTCGGTGCAGGTCGCCCCGCCCACCCGCTCGTCGCCCAGCTGCGCCCGGAGCTCCTGCGCGGTGACGATCGTGATCATCCGCGGCGCGAGCCCCTGCATCGGCCGCGTCGCCGGGTCCGTCTTCGGCGCCATCACCCCGGGCGTGTAGGTGTGGCGCAGGTAGGTCGCCCACGCCTGCCAGGCGTCGGCCGCGGAGCGCGCCTCGCCCGTGGCCTTCGCGTGGGCCGCAAACGCGATCGCGGCAAAACACTCGCTGTACACGTACCGCCGCATCCGCAGCGGCCGGCCCTCGCGCGTGACCGTGAAATACATCTTCCCCTCCGGCCCGTACCCGTGGCGCCGGATGAAGTCCAGGCACGAGCCCGCCAGCTCCAGCCACTCCGGCCGCGGCGCCACCGTGTGGTAGGCGGTCGCGTACATCCACGCCGCGCGGCCCTGGAACCAGATGGGCTTGTCCGTCTCGATCAGCGCCCCGGCCCGGTCCACCCCCGTCATGATGCCGCCGTGCTCGCGGTCCCAGCCGTGCCGCACCCAAAAGGGCAGCACGTCCTGGAGAAGTCCGTCCCGGTAGGTGGCCAGCAAGGCGTCGCGTCGCTGCGGGGTCATGCGTCGGCCCCATGCTGGACCGAATCTCCCGCGGCCGTCAGGCAAATTCCGGCGCCCGGGCGCGGGGGATTAATCAACGCCGGGCCGGCGGGTCGCGCTTGTGTTTTCCCGGGAAAATCGATTTCGCGTTGGGGTCTTTCCATGAGCACCGCTCCCCACCCTGTTGCTGCGTTGAGCCTTCGCAGCGTGTCCTATCCCGTTTCGTGCCAGCCGGTCGAGCAGACCGCCGCCATGGAACTGGCCCGCTTCGCCGGCCTGATCGCCCTCCCCGCCCGCCGGCCCGGCCGGGGCGTGAACGTGGCGCTCGCCTCGCGGCAGTGGGCCCGGGTCCCCGGCGCGCCCGCCACCGGGGCGTGGATGTGGCTGCGGCTCACCGACGCCGGCACCGGCGAGCTCGTCGCCAACGAGCCGGCCCTCCTCTTCGCCGCCGTGCGCCTCCTCGCCAACGGCCTCAGCGACGCCACGCGCGCCAAGCTCGACCGCGGCGTCCTGATCCAGGCCTCCTTCGACTGGCACCGCCCGCACTGGGACAGCTGCCTCACCCAGTACTGGCGCACGGCCCGCCACTTCGACCCCGAGCACTACGTGGCCACCCTCGCCGAGAGCGGGTTCACCCACGTCGAGGTCAATGGCCTCCAGGCCCACATGCCCTTCGAGGACAGCGTGCAGTCGGAATATTACTCGCAGTTCTACACCTACTGCCCCGGGTTCAACCACTTCGTCGACACCCCGCTGACCCGCGGCCTCTGGCCCGCCCACTACCTCGAGGCCAACGTCACCCACCTGCGCAAGCTCGCCGAGCTGGGCCGCCGCTACGGCCTGCGCCCCGGCGTGTGCATGTTCGAGCCGCGCACCCTGCCCGAGCGCTTCTTCCAGCGCTACCCCACGCTCCGCGGCGCCCGCGTCGACCATCCGTTCCGCTCGCGCCTGCCGCGCTACACCCTCGCCCAGGACCACCCCGTCACCCTGCAGCACTACCGCGCCGCCATCCAGGCCCTGATGCGGCACGTGCCGGAGCTCAGCTGCATGTCCGTCTGGACCAACGACAGCGGCGCCGGCTTCGAGCACACCGGCTCGCTCTACGTCGGCCGCAACGGCGGCCCGTACATGATCCGCGAGTGGCGCAGCCACGAGAACATCGCCAAGGCCGCCGGCGAGAGCATCGGCCGCTACCTGCGCAACCTCCAGACCGCCGCCGCCGAGGTCAACCCGGACTTCGACGTCATCCTCCGCATCGAGCCGTTCAAGCTCGAGCAGGACCACATCAAGGCGACCATGGGCAACCACGTCACCTGGGAGGCCCCCACCCTGCTCGTCCGCGGCTACCAGCTGCCCTACACCCACCCGCGCTACCCCGACGTGGGCCACGTCGCCGGCAGCGCCCTGCAGCCCGACATCGACCCGAGCGAGCGCGCCGTGCTCCGGGACTCGCGCGCCCACGGCATCGACCCCGTCATGCAGTACTCGGCCGGCCCGGTGATGAACCACGAGCCGCTGCTCGGCCTGCCCTACCCGCGCATGCTCCACCGGAAGCTCACCGCCATGCGCCGGCTCGGCCTGAACCGCATCAGCGCCCTCGGCGGCCTCGGCAACACGTCCGTCACCCCCTACTGGCCCAACCCCGCCATCCTCCGCGCCGCCCAGTTCACGCCCCGGCTCACCGTCGACGCCGTGCTCCTCGCCACCGCCCGGCAGTTCGTCGGCGAGCGCCACGCGCCCAGCCTCGTCGCCGCCTGGGGCCTGTTCGAGGACGCGCTCAGCTGGCAGCCGCCGGTGCCGCTCTTCACCGGCTTCGGCTTCTGCTGGCAGCGCACCTTCGACCGCCCCTACGTGCCCGACATCGAGGCCATCCCCGAGGCGGAGCGCGCCTATTACGAGCGCCACGGCTGCTTCCAGCACAACAACCCCGGGATGAATGACCTGGGCAAGGACGTGCTGTTCGACCTCGTGCCGCAGGCCTACGGCGCCAAGGCGGCCGGGTACTTCGACCGCAATGTCTTCCCCCGCCTCGCCAAGCTGCTCGCCCGCCTCGCCAAGCTGCAGGCCCAGACCGCCGGCGACCCGGCCGCGCACGCCGTGTTCACCGACCTCCACGACCGCGCCCGCGCCTACCGCGCCTGGTGCGGATCCCTCCGCACCGTCTGCGCCTGGTGCGCCCACGTGCACGGCTACCTGAACAGCACCTCCGCCGCGGCCAAGCGGCGGCACGAGCAGCTGCTGCAGGCCGCCATCGACCTCGAGCTCGCCAACACCGCCAGCCTGATCGACCTGCTCGAGCACGCCAAGACCGAGGTCATGGTGCTCTCCGCCGCCGGCAACAACACGTTCTTCTACGGCGAGGACCTGCCCCAGCTCCTGCGCGAAAAGATCCGGCTCATGCGGAAATACCGCCACCGCCGCCCGCGCATCGACCGCAACATCCTCTGGCGCCCCATCCCCGGCGCCACCTGGCCGAAGTTCGACTGAGCCGCCCCCGCGCCACCGCCGGCGCCGGCGCCACCCACCGTCCCCCCCGCGGTCGCGGGCGCACCCCCGCGCCCGCCCGCGGCGGCCTACCCGCCGCGGACCTGGCGGCGGAACTCCGACGGCGTCGCGCCCGTGATCTGCTTGAACACCTTGGAGAAATGGAACACGTCGCAGAACTCCAGCTCCTCCGCCAGCTGCTTCAGGGTGTGGTCGCCATGGTAGATCGACGACTGGGCGCGCTCGATGCGCTTCCGCTTCTGGAACTGGCCCGGTGACACGCCCAGGTGCATGGCGAACTGCTTGCGGAAGTTCTCGTAGCTGAGCCCGACCGCCTGCGCCACCTGCTGCGGGCTGAGCCAGCCCCGCGCATCCGGCCCGCCCAGCAACCGCTGGCCGTCCTCCAGCCAGGCGCGGTCCGCCGGCGTCCGGGCTTCCGTATCGCGCAGCGCCAGCAGCGCCCCCAGCACCTCGAGAAACCGCCCCAGGGTGCGCAGCGCCGCCGACCGGCCATGGCCCTTCTCCGGCCGCACCGTCTCCTCCAGCTGCCGCGCCCAGAAATCCACCGGCTCCGCCCGCCAGACCGGCCGCGCCGGGTCCAGCAGCCCGCTCTTGCGCCACAGGTCGAACTGCGGCCCCGAAAAGACAAAGTAGAGATGCCGCCACGCCGTCCCCGGGTTCGGACCGTACGCATGCGCCAGCTCCGGCAGGATCAGGATCACATCCCCCGCCCCCACCTCCCGCTTCACCCCGCGGGCATCCGCATAATACCCGTCGGCTGCCGTGATATAGATCAGCGCATAGCTTCCCAAAACACGCATGGCCCCGGGATTGATCCCGTCGTTGTCCTGCAGGACCCCCGCCAGCTGCAGTCCGCCAACCGGCGTTGCAAGAGGGCTTTCCAGCCAGGACTGGGCGCGGAGATTCTCCAGATGAGCCATGATTTCCCACAATCTACATGCCTTTTACCACTTCAACTATTTTGTACCGGCCGGACCGCGTGTATCTTCTCCCAGTGAACACCGTCGCCCTGCCCCAGATCTACTCGTACGGCCATGCCCTCGACATGGGCGAGGACAAGTTCGGCCTGCTGCGGGACTCGGCGGATGCCGCCACGGACTTTGACGAGCTGCGCCGCCGCTTCGCCGAGGACGGCTACCTGTACATGAAGGGCTACCTCGACCGGGACCAGGTGCTGGAGGCCCGGGCCAGCCTGACCGAGCGCCTGGCCGCCGCCGGCGCCCTCGCGCCGGGGGTTCCCCACGTCGAGGGGATCGCGCGCCCGGACGCCGGCTACCTCTTCAAGCCCGACCTCACCACCGGCAACGAGCCGGTCCAGCGCCTCCTCTATTCCGGTCGGCTGACCGAATTTTACCGTAACTTCTTCGCCGAGGACATCCGCCACTACGACTACACCTGGCTGCGCGCCATCGGCCCGGGCAAGGGCACCAACCCCCACTGCGACCTGCCCTACATGGGCCGCGGCACCCACCAGCACCTGACCTGCTGGCTGCCCTACGGCGACGTCTCGTTCGAGCTGGGCGGCCTCATGCTCCTCGAGAAATCCTTCCAGCGGATGGACCTGCTCGAGCGCTACGTCTACCGCGACGTCGACGCCTACTGCGAAAACAAGCCGACCGAGGTCTCCAAGATGCAGGCCGGCAAGTGGGCCTTCTCCGGCACGCTCTCCCACCACCCCCCGGCGGTGCGCAACAAGTTCGGCGGCCGCTGGCTCTCGACCGAGTACCAGGCCGGCGACTTCCTCACCTTCGGCATGTTCATGGTGCACGCCTCGCTCGACAACCGCACCCCCGACCGCCTCCGCATCTCCAGCGACACGCGCTACCAGCGCGCCTCCGAGCCGATCGACGAACGCTGGATCGGCGTCCACCCGCCCGCCCACGGCCCGGGCGGCAAGCGCAACCTCATCTGCTGAGCCCGGCCCGGCCCCGCCCCGCTGGCCCGCCCCGGCGCCCCCGCCTCCCCGGGAGCCCCGTCTCCTCGCACCTGCCCCCTCCTTCCGACCCATGACCGCCCCTTCCGCCCCCGCCGCCGGCCGCATGGCTGCGGTCAACGAAATGACCCGCCTGCTCCGCCTGCTGTTCGAGGTCGAGCGCGAATTCGTCCGCACCGCCTCCACCCTCGTCCCACGCGTCGGCGAGCCGGAGCTCAAATACCTCGTCTGCCAGCACGTCTGGGAGTCCGCCGGCCACGCCCGCTTCCTGCGGGAACGCGGCCGCGAGCTCACCACTTTCGGCGCCACCGACGCCGTCCGCGACTCGATCCGCCGGATCTTCGCCGAGGCCGTCGGCACCGCCGCCGCCGACCCGCTCGTGATCGCCACCGGCTTCTACGGCGTGCTCCAGTCCGCGCTGCTCGCCGCCTACCGCCACTATCTCCGGGTCACCGACCCGCTCGCCGACTGGCCCTCCAAGAAGCTCGTCGAGGAGTTCATCCGCGACGGCGAGCGCCAGCAGCGCGAAATCGCGCCCTACCTGCGGGGGGTCGACGCCCAGGCCTGGTCGGCGCACCTCGCGGAGGCGCTGGGCGAGCTCGGCGGCTGGCTCGGCCAGGAGCCCCGCCGCCCCCTCCCCGCCGGCTACGCCTGGCAGCACGAGCGCACGCCCTACACCCACCCGGCCACCTGCAACCGCCGCCCCTATCCCGTCTGCTCCAGCGTCTTCGGCTTCGATCCCCAGCAGGACCCCATCATCCGCCCCTGGCTCACCGACCCGCAGACCGACGCCCGCGTCATCCGCCTCATGGTCTACGTCTGGCTGATGATGGAAATGGACGCCATCGACTACCTTGCCACCGTGTTTATCGAGACGCCCGGGGCGCCGTTCGACCTGCACTACGACCTGGCGCGCCACCTGTGGGACGAGTCGCGCCACAGCCAGTTCGGCTTCCGCCAGCTCCCCAAGCTCGGCGTCGACCTCCAGACCGTCGAGCACTCCCTCGACCTCTACCACATCCTGATCCAGATGCCGCCGCACGAGCGCTACGCGATGATGACGATGGAATTCGAGGCGAACAGCTTCCCCACCAAGGCGACCGTGATGGACCGCGTGCGCGAGCTGAACGACTTCGAGGCCGACACGCTGCTGGCCTTCGACCGCAACGACGAGCAGAACCACGTCCGCTACGGCCACCGCTGGCTGCCCGAGATGATGGCGCTGTTCGGCGAGACCCGGCCGGTCGAGGAGTTCGTCCAGGCGACCCGGGAGAAATTCGCCGCGCTGGCCAAGATCCACGGCGGCCAGGTGCCGCACTCCCTCCCCGCCAGCCGCCGGCTGACCGGCGAGAAGATCCGCCAGCTCGCCGGCGTCGCCTGACGCCGCGCCGGTCCGCCCGGGCCGGGGCCTGAATGATCGGCGGCTCGCCGCTTGAAAGTGCGGGGCGTCTGTCTTTCCTGAGGGGCGGATGTCCGCCCTCCTGCCGCGCCTGCTCGCGCTCTACTGCAGCCTCGCCCTGGCCGCGCTCGCCGGCAACCCGCTCGTCGCGCTCACGGTCGAGCCGCTGACCCCCGCGGCCGCCGCCGCCGCGGAGGGCGACGCCGCCCGGGTGCTCGCCGCGGCGCAGCTGCCGACGCCCGCAGCGGTCCGCGCGCTGCCGGGCTTCGACCCCGCGCTGCAGCCGCTCGCCGCCGCGCAGCAGGACGGCACGCTCTTCGTGCTGGCCGGCGACGCCGCCGGCCGCCCCGTGCTCCTGCGCCAGGTCGCGCCGGGCGCCTGGCAGCGCCGCGCCGCGCCGCCCGGCCCCCTCCTCGCCGTGGCGCAGGCCGTCGGCCCCGCCCACCTTTTCTTCGCCACCCCCGCGGTTGCCGGACGGCAGCAGCTGCTCGCCTACCACGTCATCACCGACACCTGGGCCGCCTTCGGCGACTGGGCCGTCGCCGGCACCGTCACCGCCATCCACCCGGCGGACCACGGCTTCCTCGTCCAGAGCCGCGACGCCGCCGGCGCGCGGCCGACCCTCCGGGTGCAGCTCACCGCGGCCAAGCGCGGCCTCCACCTCCTCGACTACGCCGTGATCGTCGTCTATCTCGGCGCCGTCGCCGGCATCGGGCTGTATTTCTACCTGACGAGCCAGAAGGACACCGCGAACTTCTTCCTCGCCGGCCGGAAAATCCCGTGGTGGGCGGCGGGCATCTCGCTCTACGCCACGGGCACCAGCGCGATCAGCTACCTGGCCATCCCGGCCAAGGCCTACGCCACCGACTGGCTCTACCTCACCCAGAATTTCATCGGCGTTGTCGGCACCATCTACGTTGCCTTTGTCATCGTCCCCCTCGTGCGGCGCCTGAACCTGATGTCAGTCTACGAGTACCTCGAGCTGCGCTTCCACCCGGTCGTGCGCCTGGTGGCCTCGCTCATCTGCATCATCCAGCACCTCGCCGGCCGCATGAGCATCGTGCTCCTGCTGCCCTCGCTCGCCCTCTCCGCCGTCACCGGCGTCAGCGTGGTCACCAGCATCCTCCTGATGGGCGTCATCACCACCGTCTACACCGTCCTCGGCGGGATGAAGGCGGTCATCTGGACCGACGTGCTGCAGGTCGGTGTGATGGTCGGCGGGGCGCTGTTTGCGATGGCCTGGATGATCCACGGCGCGGGCGGGCTCGGCGAGGTCGCCCGCGTGGCGGCGGCGGGCCACAAGACCCGCATGCTCGAGTGGAGCTTCGACTTCTCGCTGCCGAACATCTGGATTTCGGTGCTGGCGATGATCCTGGGCACGCTGGTCTGGCCGCAGGACCAGGTGATGATGCAGCGCGTGCTGTCGACCCCGGACGACCGCGCCGCGCGCGGCTCGATCCTGACGCTCACCGCCCTGGCACTGCCCGGCAGCGTCATGTTCTTCTCCCTCGGCACGCTGCTCTACGCCTATTACAAGGCCCACCCCGCCGGGCTCAACCCGCTGCTCGCCACCGACCAGGTGTTCCCGCAGTTCATCGCGGCCGAGCTGCCCATCGGCGTCACCGGCCTGATCATCGCCGGCATCTTCGCCGCCTCGATGGCCACCCTCAGCTCGAACATCAACTCGATCGCCACCCTCGTCTCGGTCGACTTCTACGAGCGCCACCTCCGCTCGGCCACCGCCGCCCGGAGCATCCGGCTGGCCGAGTGGGTCACGGTCGCCACCGGGGTCGCCGGCACGCTGCTGGCGCTCTGGCTCTCGCGCTTCAGCATCGCCTCGCTCTGGGACAAGTTCATCGAGCTGTTTGCGCTCCTCGGCGGCGGGTTCGCGGGCATCTATGCGCTCGGCATGTTCACCCGCCGCGCCAACTGGCAGGGTTGCGTCTGCGGCATTGTTGCCAGCATCGTGCTCACCCTGCTCACCAAGCTCACCACCTCCATCCATGTGCTGATGTACAGCGTGATTTCGATCAGCGCGTGCATCGTCGTCGGCTACGCCGGCAGCCTCTGCTTCCCCGCGCCCCGCCACTCCCTGCGCGGCCTCACGATCTACGACCAGCTCAAGACCCCCGCCGCCTAACCCTTTCCCTTTCCCTTCATACTTATGCAAAAAACCTATCGCGCTGTGTTGGTTGGCACCGGTGGCATCGGCGACGCGCATGTGCGCGCCGTGGCCGACACCCAGGGCCGCGTCACGCTGGTCGCCGCCTGCGACATTGACGCCGCCCGGGCCCAGGCGTTCTGCGACCGCCACCAGATTCCCCGCGCCCACACGGACTACGCCGCCATGCTGCAGGCGGAGCGGCCCGACCTGGTGCTGATCGCGGCCCCGCCGGGGCTGCACGCCGGCATGAGCATCGCCGCGATGGAGGCCGGCGCCTGGGTGCTCTGCGAGAAGCCCCTCTGCGCCTCGCTCGCCGAGTTCGACCGCATCGCCGCCGCGGAGCAGCGCACCGGCCAGCGCACCGCCTGCGTCTTCCAGATGCGCTACGCCTCGTCGAACCGCCATGTGCGCTCGCTCCTCGCCGCCGGCCGGTTCGGCCGCCCGCTGGTCGCCGTCTGCCACACCCTCTGGTACCGCGACGCCGCCTATTACGCCGTGCCGTGGCGCGGCAAGTGGTCCACCGAGCTCGGCGGGCCCACCATGAGCCAGGGCATCCACGCGATGGACCACCTGCTCGACCTGCTGGGCGAATGGACCGAGGTCCGCGCCGTCGCCGACACCCTCTTCCACGAGATCGAGGTCGAGGACGTCTCCATGGCCCTGGTCAAGTTCGCCAGCGGCGCCCGCGCCTCGATCGTCAACAGCACGCTCTGCCCCCGGCAGGAGACCTACCTCCGGCTGGACTGCGAGCACGCCACCGTGGAGCTCACCCACCTCTACGCCTACCAGCAGGCGAACTGGAAGCTCACCCCCGCCCAGCCCGCCGCCAGCGCCGAGCTCCAGGCCGCCTGGCAGGCCTTCCCGCCCGACGTCGGCTCCACCCACGGCGCCCAGCTGAACGCCCTGCTTGCCGACCGCGAGGCCGGCACCGTGCCCCTCACCAGCGGCGCCGAGGCCCGCCGCACCCTCGAGTTCCTCACCGCCCTCTACAAGTCCGCCTACACCGGCACCACCGTCACCCGCGGCTCCATCCAGCCCGGCGACCCGTTTTACACCGCGCTCCACGGGGGCCTGGCCCCGGTGCGACATAAGAAGTAAATATCTTGCCAAGCCCGGTTCCCGCGGGTGCTTCGTCAGGCGCGGTCCCGCCCATGTCCCCGACTCCCCCCAATCCACTCGAGCAGCGCAGCCTCGCGGCCTACCTCTGGGCCGCCCGCCGGCGCTTCAAGAGCGGCGTCGCGCTGGCCATGCTCCGCAGCCTCGCCGCCGCGCCCTGCACCCTCCTCATCCAGTGGATCATCGACAAGCCGCTGAAGGAGGGAAACGTCGAGGGCGTCATCCGCTACAGCCTGTGGTTCGTCCTCTGCCTGGTCGTGCACTACGGCTTTTCCGTCTGGGGCGCCAACTCCATCGCCAAGACCATGGCCAACCTCCTGGTCGAGATGCGCAGCCGCATCTTCTTCCGCCTCCAGTTCCTCAGCTTCAGCTACCTCGACGGCCAGAAGACCGGCCGCCTCCTCTCCAAGTACGCCTTTGACACCCAGAAGATCGAGGGCCTCCTCACCGCCGTCCTCAACCAGTTGCTGCCCAACCTGCTCATGGGCCTGTGCATCCTCGTCATCCTCGCCTGGATGAACTGGGTCCTGCTCCTCGTCCTGCTGCTCGCCATCCCGATCTACGCCACCGCGAAATTTTTCTTCTTCAGCCACATTCAGCGCGCCAACAACGAGAACCGCCTCGCCCAGGAAAAGCTCACCGGCGCCGCCTCGGAATACATCTCCGCCCTGCGGCTCGTCCGCAGCTTCGGCGAGGAGGCCCAGGTGGAGAAGGAGCTCGACCGCAGCAGCGAGTCCTTCGCCCGCAGCCGCGTCTCCCAGTCCTACGTCAACGCCCTCTTCGGCACCTACGTCTACGTCGGCATGCAGCTCCTCTCCCTGATCGTCATCGCCGGCGGCTCCATCCTCGCGATCAAGGGCCAGATCACCATCGGCACCCTCTTCGCCTTCATGGCCGGCTTCGGCTACATCCTGAGCCCCGTCCACATGTTCATCGGCCTGAGCGAGCCCTACTTCACCGCCCAGGAGGGCTACCTCAGCATCAAGGAGCTGATCGACTCGCGCTACGTCGAGACCTGGCACGGCACGCGCCGCGAGGAGCGCCTCCGCGGCGACCTCGTCTACGAAAACGTCTCCTACTTCTACCCCTCCGCCCCCGAGAAGGTCGTCATCCGGAACCTCAACCTCACCATCCGCCCCGGCGAGCACATCGCCTTCGTCGGCCCCTCCGGCTCCGGCAAGAGCACCCTGGCCAACCTGCTCCTCGGGCTCTACGCCCCCACCACCGGCCGCATCCTGATCGACGGCGTGCCGCAGTCGGAGTGGGACATGCGCTGGATCCGCCGCCAGCTCGCCGTCGTCATGCAGGACAGCATCCTGCTCTCCGGCTCGGTCGGGGACAACATCCGGTTCGCCAAGCCCGCCGCCACCGACGCCCAGATCCGGGAGGCCGCCAAGCTGGCCAACGCCGAGGAGTTCATCGCCCGCATGCCCGACGGCTACCTCACCCCCGTCGGCGAGCGCGGCGTCGCCCTCTCCGGCGGCCAGCGCCAGCGCATCGCCATCGCCCGCTCCGTCCTCCGCAACCCGCCCGTGCTCATCCTCGACGAGGCCACCTCCGCCCTCGACTACGAGAGCGAGCGGCTCATCCAGGAGGCCCTCGACCGCCTCTCCCAGGGCCGCACCGTCATCACCATCGCCCACCGCCTCAGCACCATCCGCAACGCCGACCGCATCGTCGTGCTGCGCGACGGCGTCATCGTCGAGCAGGGCAGCTACCGCGAGCTCGTCCAGCTCGGCGGCGCCTTCTCCGAGCTGATCGCCGCCCAGTCCGGCGACGCCGAATTCCTCAAAACCTGATTTTGACTCCGCCCCCCCGGTCATGGCACCAATGCGGCCGCCCCGGGTCTGAACCGTGACCCGTCTCCCCCTCTCCCCCTCTCCCCCATGAAAAACCTGCTGGCCCTGTTCCTCCTCGCCGCCGCCACCGCCCTCGCGCAGACCGAGGCCCCCCCGGCCACCTTTCCCGGCGTCAAGACCGTGATGTCGCCCGAGGACTTCGCCCGCGCCGGCCTGTCCGGGCTCAGCCCCGACCAGCTCGCGCTGATCGACGCCGCCGTCGTCCGCCACTACACCCGCACCGTGGCGACCGCCGCCACCCAGCAGGCCGAGCAGATCGTGCAGCAGACCAACGCGGACAAGAAGCACTCCTTCCTGGAAAACTTCGGCCTGCCCGACCTCTCGTTCAGCCAGGACTGGCGCGACGCCCCCTCGATCAAGGCCCGCTGCACCGGCTGGGTCGGCGGCAACAGCTTCAAGCTCGACAACGGCCAGATCTGGGAGGGCTTCGAGCCCATTTCCGTCGAGCTCACCAACCGCGAGATCTCGATCGAGGCGCGGCCGGGCGGCCAGTTCGCCCTCGTGGTCGACGGCGAGAACACCACCCTCCGGATCCACCGGATCAAGTGAGCCCCCGCCGGCCGGCCCTGCCCCCCGCCCGGTGCTGACCCTCGAAAACCCGTCCCTCGCGGTCGACCTGCTCGACCCCGCCGACCCGGCCGACCGCGCCCGGCTCGGCACCCGCTACTGCTGGGGCGGCTACGTCTGGCAGGTCCGCTCCGCCGCGGCCGGCCCCCTGCTCGCCGGCCCCGAGTGGCCCGAGCCCCGCCCCCTCCCCTTCAACGGCCAGGGCCTGCCCGAGTCCTTCCGCCACGCCGAGCTCGGCACCGGCCGCCCGCTCCTGCTCGAGGACCGCCGGGGCTTCATCATCGGCATCGGCGAGGTCGCCCCGGACGACGCCAACGAGCTCGCCGTCACCGCGCCCTGCCGCTGGACCGTCACCCGCAGCGCCGGCACCGTGGAATTCTGCACCGGGCAGTCCGGCGGCGGCTACGCCTGCCAGCTCACCCGCCGCCTCACCCTCGCCGGCCGCACCCTCACCTCCGCCACCACGCTCGCCAACACCGGCGCCCGGACCCTCCCGCTCCACTGGTTCGCCCACCCGTTCTTCGCCCTCGCCGACCGGCAGCTGACCTGCGGGCTCCCCGCCGGCTGGCAGATGGCGGACAACCCGGGCTTCGCCCTCGACGCCGCCCACCGGCTCACCTTCAAGCGCCGCTTCCAGCACCAACACGACGGGCACTTCGAGCACCTGCAGATCGCCCCCGGCACCCTCCTGCGCGCCGCCGTCTCGCACCCCCGGCTGAGCGCGATCGTCTTCACCACGGACTTCACCCCCGACCTCTGCCCCGTCTGGGGCAACAGCAACACCTGGTCGATCGAGCCCTACCTCACCAGCGAGCTCGCCCCCGGCGCCCAGCGCGCGTGGCAGCTGCAGTACGACTTCGGCCCGCTGACGGGCTGACCCCGCCTCAGGCCCCGCCGGCCGCCACCAGCGCGGTCAGCTCCGGCACCGGCCCCGCCGCCAGCTCCCGGACCTTGTCCTGGTGGTAATAAAACGCCGGGCCCTCCTCGACCGTGACCTGCCCCTGGTGCAGCCGGACCACCGCCGCATTGCCGATGCCCATCACGCTCTCGGCCGGATTCAGCCGCGTGTAGATCCGGACCTTGTTCACCCGGCCGGCATACTCCGCGTCCTTGGCCGCGGGATGGTGCGGGTTGATGACCGCGGGGAAGAGGCCGAGCGCCGCGCGCGTCGGCACGTCCACCACCGGAAAATCATTGGTGCAGCCGATGACCGGGCCGGCCACGTTCGAGCCGGCGCTCGAGCCGTTGTAGGGCACGCCGGCGAGCACGCGCTCGCGGATGGCCGCCAGCTGGCCGGTCTCGAGCAGCGTGCGGAGCAGCAGGAAGGTCTCGCCCCCGCCGACGAAGAAGGCCTCCGCCGCGGCGATCTTGCGCAGGGCCGCGTCGCCCTCCCAGTGGTGGAGGGACTCCACCGTGAAGTGGTCGACGGCAAACAGCTCCCGCAGCTTCTGCTCGTCCTGGTCGCGCCGGCTGGGCTCGGTGGCGTGGAGCACCAGCAGGAGCCGCTTCCGCTCGCCGTAGTGCCGGAGGTGCGCCGCGCGCACCGCCGGGGTGAACTGGCCGTCCCGCGTGATCGTGCCGCCGCTGATCATCACCGAGGCCCGCGGGCTGGTGTGGAAGTTCGGCCCGGCGGGAAACAGCCCGGTCGGGCTCAGCGCGGCCCGGAGCGCCGGCGCCAGGGCGGCGGCGGCCCCCGCCACGGCGGCGGTCTTCAGGAAATCTCGGCGGGTGGTGGTCATGGGGACGGGGGCGCGGCGGACGGCTGGTCCGCGAACGGCCACAGGCCGACGCCTTTCATGCGGGTTTCAAGGTTAAACTTCCGGAACAGCGCCTCCGTGGCCGGCGCCGGCACCCGGCTCGTGGTGAGCCCGGGCTCGTTGGCCAGCCGGTAGACCAGCGCCGCGATCGCGGCGGTGGACTCCGGGATCATGCGCGCGTCCACCTTGTCGATCGTGTCCGCCAGGTCGTGGTAGTAGCGGACCGCCTCGGGCTCGATCAGGCCGCCGAGGGTGATCGACCGGATGCCCTCCAGCTGGAAGGGCGTGTGGTCGCTGCCGAACCAGTTGATGTTCCCGACCCCCTGCTTGAGCTTCCGGTCGCCGAGCGAGGCGTTGTAGCGCTCCAGCAGCGGCAGCAGGTCGTCGTAGCCGAGCGAGTTCACCGAGAGCGGGAAGCCGACCATGTCGAGGTTGACCATCGCCGCCACCGGCTGGCCGCGCAGGGTCGGCGCGTGCACCCGGGAGCCCCAGAGGCCCTGTTCCTCGCCGTTGAACCAGACCAGCTGCACCGTGCGGAGGTTCTGCGGGGCGTGCGCCTGCAGCACCTTGGCCAGCGCGTAGAGCTGGGCCGTCCCGATGCCGTTGTCCATCGCCCCCTGCCCCAGGTCCCACGAGTCGAGGTGCGCGCCGACCACGATCAGGTCGGCCGTGCGCCCGGGAAAGGTGGCCACCAGGTTGGCGGTCTCCTGTTCCGCGCAGTGCGAGCGCGTCTCCACGCTCACCCGCACGGTCTCCCCGCGCCGCAGCAGGCGGAGCAGCCAGTTGCCCTCCTCCTGGGTGAGGCTGAAGATCGGGAGGCGCAGCGGCTCGCCGGCGAAGGAGCCGGTGCGCGCCAGCAGCTGGCCGCCGGCCACGCGGTTGATGAACAAAATTCCCCGCAGGCCGTGCCGCAGCGCGGCCTGCTCGTACTGGCCGCGCGGCACCGTCGTGTTCGGCGCCAGCAGGCCGATCTTCCCCTCCGCGCCGCGCGGGGGCATGTCCTCCTCGCGCCCCTGGCCGATGTCCACGACCTCCGCCTCGAAGCGGGCCTGCGGCTGCGTGTAGCTGAGCGCCGCCACCCGCAGCGGGCGCCGGAGCGGCGCCAGCAGCACCACCTCGTCCTGGCCGCGGACCCAGCCGGGCAGCTTGAACGGCTCCAGCCGCACCGCGACGCCCAGCGCCGCCAGCTCCGCCCGCGTGCGCTCCAGCGCCCCGCGGTTCCCGGGCGACCCGGTCAGCCGCCCGCCGAAATCATCGCAGAGGTGGGTCAGGAAGGTGTGGCCCGCCGCGTCGCCCCGCGCCGCCGCGACGATCGCGTCCTGCACCGCCGGCACCGGCTGGGCCGGGGCCGGCCCCGCCGCCCCCAGCACCGCCACCGCCGCCCATGCCGCCCACCGGCGAGGAAGCAACCGGGCGGAGGCGGACGATAACGGGAGGAGTTTTTTCATGTTTCGCGGATCCAGACGCGCATCTCGCCTTCGCCGCGATTGGCCCAGAGGCCGTACGGGATCGCGCGCAGGCTTTGAGCGGCCGGCTCGGGGGAAGTGGTCTGGTAGAGTGCCGGCCCGGTCGGGAGGCGCAAGCCCGGGCCCTCGATCACCACGCAGCCGCCCAGCAGCGCCGGGTCGTGCCGGGCCGTCAGCTCCGCCGCGCGGGGGAGGCTCAGCGCCGCCAGCAGGGCGCCGTTGTCCGCCTGCTCCAGACAGTACACCACCGGGCCCCGCTGCAGCGCCACGCAGCCGGCCACCGTCGCCACACGCGGATCGGCCCGCACCCGCTCCACCGGCAGCGGCAGCGTCAGCTCCACCCGGTCGCCCGCCCGCCAGACCCGGCGCAGCGCCGCATAGCCGTCCACCGGCGCCAGCGCGTGCGCCGCGCCGTTCACCGCCAGCCGGGCGCCGCGGCACCAGCCGGGCACGCGCAGGTGCAGCGTGAACTCCTGGGGCGACTCCGGCTGCACCTCGAGCGCCACCGCCTCCGTCCACGGATAGTCCGTGCGGACCGCCAGCCGCACGCCGACCCCGGCGACCGCAAACCGCAGGTCGCACTCCGCATAGAGGTGCAGCGCCAGCCCGTCGGGGCGCTGCGAGGCCACGTACTCGCCGAGCGAGGCCAGGAGCCGCGCGACGTTCGGCGGGCAGCACGCGCAGCCGAACCAGCCGACCCGCTGCGTCTTGACCAGGTGGCACTCGTAGCGGCGCTTGGCCACCGCCGGGATGAGCTCGAGCGGGTTGACGTAGAAGAATTTCGTGCCGTCGAGCGACATGCCGCTGAGCACGTTGTTGTAGAGCGCGCGCTCCATCACGTCCGCATATTCGCCGCGCAGCTCGTCCTCGAGCATCCGGCGCGCGAAAAAGATCACCCCGATCGCCGCGCAGGTCTCGGCATAGGCGCGGTCCGGCGGCAGGTCGTAGGGCTCGGTGAACTTCTCGCCGTACGGCTCCGAGCCCACCCCGCCCGTCAGGTAGAGGTGGCCCTGCACGATGCGGTCCCAGAGCCGGCGGCACGTGCGCCGCAGCGAATCGTCGCCCAGGTCCAGCGCCACGTCCGCCATCGCCGCCAGCAGGTACATCTGCCGCACGGCGTGGCCGACCGGCTCGGCCAGCTCCCGCACCGGCCGGGCGGCCTGCAGCGTCCCGAGGCCGTCAAAATACATGTGCCACGGCAGCGGGTCGCCGCGGCGCTTCGTCTCCTCGGCCAGGTAGTTCGGCTCCTGGCCGCGCTGGTTGATGAAGTAGGCGGCCAGCCGCGCGTACCGGGCCTCGCCGGTGGCGCGCGCCAGCTTCATCAGCGCGAGCTCCACCTCCTCGTGCCCGCAGTAGCCCGGGATCTGCCCGGGCCCGAGGCCGAAGGTCCGCTCGATCAGGTCCGCCAGCTTGCCCACCACCGCCAGCAGCGTGCGCTTGCCCGTCGCCCGGAAGTGCGCCACGCCCGCCTCGATCAGGTGCCCGGCGACGTACAGCTCGTGGCAGTCGCGTAGGTTCGCCCAGCGCTGCTGCGGCTCGACCAGCTGGAAGTAGGTGTTGAGGTAGCCGTCCGCGCCCTGCGCCTTCGCCAGCGTCGCGATCAGCCGGTCGAGCTCCGCGTCGAGCGCCGCATCCGGGTGCGTGGCCAGCCGGTAGGCGGCCGCCTCGATCCACTTCGCCAGGTCGGAATCCTGCCAGAACAGCCCGTGGAACTTCCCCGGCTTCTCCCCCGCCGCGACCTGGAAGTTGTGCACGCAGCCGCTGGGCTCGGCCCCGGCCACGCGGTCGTTCAACGCCTCCCACTGGTAGGGGATGACCACCTCGCGGACGAGGCGCGCCCGTTCGGCGAGGAAGCCGCGCGGGAAGCGGACGTGGCTGAGCGGCAGGGCGGAACGATAGTTCATGGGGCGGACAGGGAATCAGCCGGCGGCCAGCCGCAGCGCCGCCACGGATCCGGGGGGCAGCGTGAGCGTCACGGTGTCCCCGTGCCGGCTCACGCCGGCGAGCGGACGGGTCGTGACCGCCCGCGGCTGGTCGAAGGTGTTGCACGTCGTGAGCACCGGCGTGGCCAGCACCCGGGCGTCGGCGAGCACGGCCGCGCGGCCGGTGAGCGCCAGGGTCACCTCCGCCGGCGCCGCCGGGTCGGTGTTGCAGAGCGTGACGTTCACCGCGCCGTCGGCGGCCAGCGAGGCCGTCGCCGAGACGTTCGGGTAGTCCAGCCCCTCGTGGCGCGAGGTGCCGGCGTCGCCGAGTACCGCGAGGCGGCGGGCGTCCTGGTGCGCGGCGTAAAACGCCAGCACGTCCCAGGTCGGGGTCAGCACCAGCCGGCCGCCGCCCTCCTCGGTGAGCGCCACGGCCTGCAGCACGTTGACGATCTGCGCGAGGTTCGCGATCCGCACGCGCTCGCAGTGGTTGATGAAGATGTTGAGGGTGAGCGCGGCGAGCACCGCGTCGCGGATGGTCTGCTGCTGGTGGAGGAAGCCGGGGTTGGTGCCCGGCTCCGGGGCGTACCACGCGCCCCACTCGTCCACCACCAGCGCCGTCCGGCGCGCCGGATCGTAGCGGTCCATGACCGCGCAGTGGCCGCGGACGTAGCGGTCCATCTGCCAGCCGAGGGCCATGACCGACTTCCAGCCGGCGGAGTCGAAGCCGGTGGCCGGATGCTGCGGCGGCCAGTCCCCCGGCACGGTGTAATAGTGGAGCGAGAGCCCCTGCAGCAGCGGCCCGCCGATCGGGGTCTGGAAGGCCGCGCGCATCAGCACGTCGGTCCAGTGGTAGTCGTCGTTGCGCGCGCCGCTGGCGATGCGGTAGAGCGGCGCCGACGGGAAGTCGCGGGCGTAGGTGGCGAAGCGCCGGTACTCGTTCGCGTAGTGCTCGGCGGTCATGTTGCCGCCGCAGGCCCAGTTCTCGTTGCCCACGCCCCAGAGCCGGACCGGCCAGGGCTCGCGGCGGCCGTGGGCGGCGCGTTCGTCGGCCAGCGTGCCGGCCGCGGCGTTGCAGTACTCCACCCACTCGCGCAGCTCGCGCGGGGCGCCGCTGCCAACATTGCCGGCCAGGTACGGCTCGCAGCCGAGCTGCGTGCAAAGGTCGAGGAACTCGTGCGTGCCGACGGCGTTGTCCTCAATCACGCCGCCCCAGTGCGCGTTGATCCGCCGGGGGCGCTGCGCCCGCGGGCCGATGCCGTCGCGCCAGTGGTAGTCGTCGGCAAAGCAGCCGCCCGGCCAGCGCAGGTTGGGCACGCGAATCTGCCGGAGCGCGGCGACCAGGTCCCGGCGCCAGCCGCGGACGTTGGGCACGGGGGACGACTCGCCCACCCAGAGCCCGTCGTAGATGCAGCGGCCGAGGTGCTCGGCAAAGTGGCCGAAGATGTGCCGGTCAATGACCGGGCCGGGCTCGCCGGCGTTGATCGTGAAGTGCGGCATCGGAGAAAAGGGTGGCCGGGGCCCGGGTCGTTCAGCGACCGGCCGGGGGCAGGACCCGGTCCGTGATCGTCAGGGTGTTGAAGTCGAGCACGCGCTCCAGGCGGCCGTGGGTGATCGTCAGCCGGCGCCCGCCGACCTCGGCATTGAGGTGCGGGCCCTCAAACAGCTTCCACGCCGCGTAGTCCACCGGCGTGCCGTTGACGCTCGGGGTCTGGCCGTGGGTGAAGCTGATCTGCCGCCCGCGCAGCGTCGTCAGCCGCACGGTGGGCACCGGCTCGAGGCTGAACTGCAGCGGCAGCGCGGTGACCGCCGCCTGGAACGCGGCAAAGCTCGGGAACTCGGCGGCGCTCGCCGCCTGCACGATCGTGCCGTTTTTCAGGTGCGGGCTGACCAGCAGCCGGCCGCCAACCGGGAGCTTCTCCTTGGCCCAGCCGCCGGCGTAGTGCAGGTAGGGAATCCAGTGGTACGGGGCCAGCGGGCGGTAGGCGAGGTAGGTGCGGCCCCCCTGCGCAAAGATCCAGCCGGACGGGGACTCGGTCACGTTGACCAGGTCCTTCGAGAAGAACCCGTTGACCTGCGGGAAACGCTCGCCCGGGGGGATGTCGTAGAGCGCGACCACCGTGTCGAGGTCCTGGAAGATCCGCTCAAAGGGCGAGCTGCCGAGGATCTTGTCGGGCGAGTCGTACGAGGGTTTCCCCTCGAAGGTCACCGCCGTGATCATCGCCTCCGGGTAGGTGCTGAAGTAGGCCTGCATCGCCCGCGGCGACGAGTGCGGGTGCAGCGAGAACAGCGTGTTGTGCTTCCCGCGCGGGTCGGGCTCGGCCCAGGTGACGTCCCACGCGTGCGTCTGGATCGGGTCGATCAGGCCGCCCTGGGTGGAGCCGACGGCGTAGTCGCGGCGGAGGTAGTTGGTCTTGTAGACCGCCGGCGAGAGCTCGTCGCTGTAGCGCCAGCGGCGGCGGGTGCGGGCGCGGTCGCGCTGCACGTAGTCGTCCGGGCGGTCGGTCGCGAGGCGGTAGATGACCTCGGGCACCTGGTAGTTCTTCGCCAGCGGCGCGAAATAGACGCCCCAGCCGCCGTAGCCCGCCGGCGCCGGGGTGTTGCCGAAGAGCAGCCAGCAGAAATAGGAGGTGAGCGCGTTCCAGCGCTCGATCGCCGTGCCCTCGTCGGCGCGGGAGTTGGGCCCGCGCAGCACGCCGTTGAGCGTGTTGTTCGCCAGTTCCGCAAAGAGCCAGTCGAGCATCATGTGCCCGCGCTGCCGCATCTCCGGGTCCCGGGACCAGGTCGAGAGGAACAGCAGGGGGATCGCATACTCGCCGATGTAATGGCACGGGTTGTACTCGCCCTGGCCCACCGTCGTCGTGAGGTCCATCCAGTGGAGCAGGAACCCGCGGGCCTCCGCGAGGTTCTCGGCCGACGTCTTGCCGGAATACCAGCTCGCCGCCGGCTCGTCCGGGTAGAGCTCCGCCATGAGGTAGAGCGAGGCGTAGTACATCACCCAGTGGTTCTCGGTGTCGCCCCGCAGCTGCCGGGCGGTGCGCCACGCCTCGCGGATCGCGCTCCGCGCCTCCGGCGACAGCCGGTCGCGGCCCGCGTAGGCGACGCAGACGGTCGGGAACATCCAGAAGGGCCCGGTCCCGGGCTCCTTCATCAGGGCGATCACCCGCTGGCTGCAGAGGTCGACGTGCTCGTTGCGCGTGAGCAGGACGGCGATCGCCGCCATGTCCAGCGACTTGGCCGGGTCCCTGAGGTCGATGCGCGCCGCCCGCCAGTTGAGGACCTCGTCCACGCGCTGGAAATAGTCCGCCTGCCGGCGGCCCGCGTCCGCCACCGGCGCGGTCGGCGGCGGCGGCGCTTCAAAGGAGGGCTGGGCGAGCGCGGCGGCGGCGGTGAGCATCAGGAGGGCCAGGGGCTTGAAAGTCATGGGAGGGGGGGGGTCGGCGGGGTTACGGCGCGGCCGGGGGCAGGAGGAGGAAGCTGTTTACCTGGGAGCCCTCGAGGGCGTCCCGCCGCCACGTCCGGCCGAAGTCGTCGGAAACGAAGAGCGTCGCCTGCACCACGCTGGCATAGAGCCGGCCGGCGGGGTCCACCCCGACGCGCCACACGCGCGGCGCCGCGGGCAGCCCAGCGTTGCGCGCGGTCCACGTCGCGCCGCCATCCTCGGAGGTCAGCACCCCGTGGGCCCAGCTGCCGAGGGCGAGCCGCTGCGGATTCGTCACATCGAAGGTCCCGTTGTACAGCGCCCGGTCCGTCGGCACGCCGGGCAGCTGCTGCCAGGTCAGGCCGCCGTCGCGCGAGAGCCAGGCGCCGGCGCTCTGCGTGACCGCCAGCCAGACCCGGGGGTCGTGCGGCGACTGCTGGACGTCGTTCACCGTCTCCCGGGTCGGCAGCACCTGCCGCCAGTGCTGCGCGCCGTCCTCGGTCAGATAGACCCCGCTCTCGCAGGCGGCGAACACGCGCCCGGCGCGGGTGCGGTCGACCTTGATCGCCTGGGTGTACTTGCCGCGGTCCGGCAGGCCGGCCTCGCGGCGGACCAGCGTCTGGGCGCGGTCGGTCGAGACCGCCACGCCGTCGGGCAGCGCGAGGTAGACGTGGTCGGGCGCGTGGGGATCCACCGCGACGTCGCGGCCCTCGGTGATGTCCCAGCCGTTGCACAGGCGCCACGTGCGGCCGCCGTCGAGGCTGCGCCAGAGGCCGTTCAGCGCCGAGGTGTAGACGACCTGGCGGTCCCGCGGGTCGAACGCAACGGCGGTGAGGCCGGTGTCGTTGCAGCCGAGGTGCTCCCACGCGCCGGCGGCGGTGCGGTGGTAGACGCCGTTGAGCGTCTCGATCTTCGAGCCGATGACGTAGTTGCGGTTGATGTTGGCGCAGATGAAAAAATCGTACGCCGGCGTCGCCGCGGCCAGCGGGACCCCGGGGAACAGGGCGAGGAGGGGCAGGAGCAGGCGGGCAGGAGGCATGGGGGGGAGGGGGGAGAACTAGGGGGCGACCTGATCCGTGACGGTGAGGGTGTTGAAGTCGAGCACGCGGGTGAGGCGGCCGTGGGTAATGGTGAGCCGGCGCGAGCCGGCCTCGGCGTTGAGGTGCGGACCCTCGAAGAGCTTCCACTGGGCGTAGTCGACCGGCACGCCGTCGACGACCGGCGGCTGGCCGTAGGTCGCCACCAGCTTCCGGCCGCGCAGGGTCGTCAGCTTCACCGTGGGCACCGGGTCGAGCGCGAACTCCAGCGGCAGCGCGTTGATCGCCGCGCGGAAGGCCGCGAAGCTGGCGAATTCGTCGGCGCTCGCCGCCTGGACGATCGTGCCGTTGTGGCGGTGCGGGCTGTAGAGGAGCCGGTCGCCCTGCGCCCCGTGGTCGACCCGCTCCCAGCGGTAGCCGCCGCCCGCCGCGGCCAGCTGGCGGTAGCCGAGCAGAGGCTGCCACTCGTACCCGGCCAGCGGCCGGTACGCGAGGTAGGTGTTCCCGCCCTGCGCGAAGATCCAGCCCGACGGGTCCTCCGTCACCTGGCGGAGATCGCGGGAGAAATAGCCGTTGATGTGCGGGAAGCGCGTGCCCTCCGGGATGGCGTAGAGCGCGATCACCGTGTCGCGGTCCTGGCAGACCTGCTCATAGGGCGAGCAGCCGAGGATCTTGTCCGGCACGTCGTAGGACGGCTTTCCCTGGCTCGACAGGCCGGAGATCATGGCGTCGGGCAGCTCGGTGAAGTAGGTCTGCAGGACCTGGGACGACGACAGCGGGTGGACCGAGAAGATCGTGTTGTGCACGCCGCGCGGGTCGGGCACCGCCCAGGTGACGTCCCAGACGTGCGTCTGGATCGGGTCGGCCAGGCCGCCCTGGTAGGAGCCGACGGCGTAGTCGCGCCGCAGGTAGTTCGTCTTGTAGATCGGCGCCAGCTCCACGTCGCTGTAGCGCCAGCGGCGGCGCGAGCGCTTGCGGTCCCGCTGCAGGATGTCGTGGTCGCGGTCCACCGCGATGCGGCGGATCACCTCCGGCAGTTGGTAGTGCTCGGCGGCGAGCGCGAAGTAGACCCCCCAGCCGCCGTAGTTGGCGGGCGGCGGCGTGTTGCCGAACATCGTCCAGCTGAAGTACGAGGCGAGGGCGTTCCAGCGCTCGATGGCCGAGGTGTCGTCGGTGCGGGCGTTCGGGCCGCGCAGCACGCCGTGCAGGGTGTTCGCGGCAAGGTCGGCCAGCAGCCAGTCGAGCTGCATCCGCCCGCGCTGCCGCATCGCCGGATCCTGGGCCCAGGCCGCGAGGTAGAGCATGGGGATCGCATACTCGCCGATGTAGTGGGTCGGGTTGAACTCCCCCTGCCCGACCGTCGTCGCCAGGTCCAGCCAGTGGATCAGGTAGGCCTTCGACTCGGCGAGGTTCTCCGCCGAGCTCTTCCCGGTGAACCAGGTGGAGCCCGGCTCGTCCGGATACAGCTCCGCCATGAGGTAGAGCGTGGTGTAGTACATCGCCCAGTGGTTCTCCGTGTCGCCGCGCATCGGGAAGTAGGTCCGCCAGGCGTCGCGCAGCGCCGCCCGCGCCTCGGGGGTCAGCTGGTCGCGCCCGAGATAGGCCACCGCCGTCCAGGGGAACATCCAGAACATGTCGCCGGACTGCGGCCCGCTCAGCAGCTCCAAGACCCGCTGGGAAACCTGGGCGGCGTCCTGCCGCCGCACCAGCTTCACCAGCAGCTGCTCGCGGGTCAGGGGCTGGCCCGGCGTCACCGCGGACTGATACCAGTCCAGCGTCTCGGCCACGCGCCCGAGGTAGGCGCGGCGCAGGGCGTCCGGCCGGACGTCGGTCGGCGGCGGCGGCACGGGGCCCGAGTAGGAGGGTTGTGCCCCGCCGGGAACGGCGAGCCAGGTGGCGAGGAACAGCAGGAGGGAGAGTTTTTTCACGGCGGGCAGGGGGACGCGGTTACGGCTGGGCCTTGGGCACGAAAGCGAAGCTCTGGATGCGCGAGCCGGGCAGGCCGGCGTTTTGCCAGGTGCGCCCGAAGTCGCCGGAGAGGTAGAGCGCCTCGCTCTCGACCGCGGCGTAGAGCCGGCCGTCGTCGGGATCGATCGCCGTGCGCCAGACCTGGTGCGACGCGGGCAGGCCGGCGTTGCGCTCGGTCCAGGTCGCCCCGCCGTCCTCGCTCGTCAGCAGGCCGTAGGTCCAGCTGGCCAGCGCGATCCGCGCCGGGCGGGCCGGGTCAAAGGCGACGTTGTAGAGCGCCCGCGCCGACGGCACGCCGGGCAGCGCCTGCCACGTCCGGCCGCCATCGCGCGAGACCAGCGCCCCGGCGCTCTGCGTGGCGGCGAGCCAAAGCTGCGGGTCGTGCGGCGACTGCTGCAGGTCGTTCACCGTCTCCCGCGTCGGCTGCACCACGCGCCACGAGCGGGCGCCGTCCTCCGTCAGGTAGATGCCGGTTTCGCAGCCCGCCAGGACCCGCCCGGCCCGGGTGCGGTCCACCGTGACGACCTGCGTGTACTTGCCGCGGGCCGGCAGGCCGTGCTCGCGGCGCGCCCACGTGCGCCCGCGGTCGGTCGAGACGAGGACGCCGTCGGGCAGCGCGGCATAGACGGTGTCGGGGGCGCTGGGGTCGACGCACACGCCCTTCGGCTCGGTCACGTCCCAGCCCGTCGCGATGCGCCAGGTCTGCCCGCCGTCCGTCGTGCTCAGCACGCCGCTCAGGGCGGCGACGTAGCCGACCCGGACGTCGCGCGGGTCGAAGGAGCCAACGAGCATCGCGGGGTAGTTGACCCCGCAATGGGCGAAGCTGCCGTCGGCGGCCCGGCGGAAGAGGCCGTTCAGCGCGGTGTCGCGGGAGCCGGCGACGCGGCCGCGGCTGTTGAGGGTGCCGAACAGGTAGAGGTCGTGCGCCGGGGTGGCGGCGCCGGCGACGAACGCCGGCAGGACCAGCAGCGGCAGGAGGGCAAGCAGGCGGGGGAACCGGTTCATGGGAAAATATAGGATGGGGTCTGGCGTTGAAACTCAGCGGCCGGTCCGCTTCAAACAGGCATGATGACTCCCCTCGCCTCCGCCCTGCAACGCTGGCTGTTCGTGGTGCTGGCGGTGGCGGCCGCCGGCCTGTGCCCGGCGGCCACGCCCGAGGAAAAGCTGGCGGCGCTCGGCATCCAGCTGCCGCCGGTGCCGGCGGCGATCGCGAACTACGTGCCCGCCGTCCGCAGCGGCAACCTGGTGTTCCTCGCCGGCCAGATTGCGAAGGGGCCCGACGGCCAGTTCCTCGCGGGCAAGGTGGGCCAGGACCTCACGGTCGAGCAGGGCGCGGCCGCGGCCCGGACCTGCGCGATCCAGCTGCTGGCGGCGCTGAAGGCCGAGATCGGGGACCTGGCCAAGGTGCGCCGCATCGTGCGCGTGGGCGGCTTCGTGAACTGCCCGCCCGGCTTCACCGCCCAGCCCAAGGTGATCAACGGCGCCTCCGACCTGCTCGTTGCCGTGTTCGGCGACCGCGGCCGCCACGCGCGCGCCGCCGTCGGCGTCGCCGCCCTGCCCGCCGGCGCGCCGGTCGAGGTGGAGCTGGTCGCGGAAATCGCGGAGTGAGCGGGCGGCCATCGCTTACAGCTCCCGCGCCGCGGCCCGCACGGCGACGATCACCCGCTCGCATTCCGCCGGGGAATTGGCCAGGTGGGTGGAGACGCGCACGGCCTGGAGCCCCTGCTCCGTCACCGGGCGGCAGCGCAGGCGGTGCCGGCGCTTCAGGTAGTCGTTGAGCTTCGCCGCCGGCACGCGGGGCAGCTGGAAGGTCGTGATCGAGGCCCGCAGCGCGTCCGCGCGCGGCGTCAGCAGCTCGACCCCCGGGATGGCGCCCAGCTCCGCCTGCAGCCGCGTCGCCATCGCGCGGCCGTACGCCGCGAGGCGGTCGCGCCCGATCGCCTCCTGCAGCCGCACCGCCTCGATCAGGCCGGCGATCAGCCCGTGGTTGCGCGTGCCATACTCGTGGCGGTGCGCCCCGGCCTCCAGCTGGATCACGCCCGGCAGGAACGGAAGTTCGCCCGAATGGGAGCCAATCCCGGTCAGCGCCACCTCCTCGAGCCGGGAGCGGCGGAGGTAGAGGACGCCGGTCTCGTGCGGGCCGCCCAGCCACTTGTGGCCGCTGAAGGCGTAGGAGTCGCAGCCCAGCGCCGGGCAGTCCACCGGGATCATGCCCGCCGCCTGCGCGCCGTCCACGTGGCACCAGGCGCCGTGCGCGTGCGCCAGCGCCGCGATCGCGGGCACCGGCATCACCAGCCCGGTCGTGCACGTGATGTGGCTCACCTGGATGACCTTGGTGCGCGGCGTGAGCAGCGCCCGGATGCGCGCGACATTGCCCTCGGGGCTGGCCGGATCCGGCTCAAACAACTTCACCACCACGCCGCGCCGCTGGACCTGGTTGAACCACGGGTACGAGCCGCCGGGGTGGGCGTGGGACTCGAAGATCACCTCGTCGCCGGCCACCAACGCCAAGCCCGCCGCGATCACCGAGTTGCCCTCGGTCGCGTTGCGGGCGAAGCAGATCTCGTCCGGCCGGGCGCCGAGGAAGCGCGCCATCGCCTGGCGCGCGGGCTCGATCCGGCGCTCGTGCTCCGGCTCGGAGTGCGCCTGCATCTCCGCCATCGTCGCGCCGACGCGGTCGAGCACCGGCTGCGAAACCGGCCCCAGGCCGCCGGTGTTCAGGTAGACCGGGTCGTCCCGGAGCGGATAGAGGGCGCGGACCGCCCGCCAGAACGCGTCCGGCCGCGACGCGTCGTAGGCCGGCAGCGCGGGTAGCGCCGGCGCGGCGGGGGCCGCGGCCGCCAGCGGCGCGGCGCCGGCCAGCGCGCCGAGCGCGCCGAGGCCCACGCTTTGGACGAAGGTGCGGCGGTCGAGTCTCATGGGGCCGGCGGGCTCAGGCTTTTTTCAGCACCTCGCCGAGGGCGCCGACCAGGCGGTCGCACTCCTCGGGGGAGTTGAAGAGGTGGGTCGAGACGCGGACGGCGTCGAGCCCGACCTCGGACACGGGCCGGCAGCGCAGGCGGTGGTCGGCGAGCAGGCGCTCGAAGATTTTCCCGAAGGGCAGCTTGGGCGAGCGGAAGGTGAGGATCGAGCCGCTGAGCGCGGGGTCCGCGGGCGTGAGGATCTCGACCCCGGGGATCCGCTCGAAGCCGGCGCGCACCCGGTCGGCCAGCGCGCGGCCGCGCGCGGCGATCCGGTCGCGCCCGAGCTCGGTCTGGAACCGCATGGCCTCGGCCAGCGCCAGCACCGAGGCGGCGTTGCGCGTGCCATACTCGAAGCGCTTCATCCCGGGGCTGTAGAGGAACGGGCCCGGGTGGTTGAGGTTCCGGTCGTCGCTCGAGTACGCCCCCACGTGGCGCGGCGTGACCCGCTCGATCCGGTCGGCGCGGATCCAGAGCACGCCGGTCTCGTGCGGCCCGCCGATCCACTTGTGGCCGCTGGTGGCGAAGGAGTCGCAGCCCAGCGCGGGCAGGTTGACCGGGATCATCCCGGCCGACTGCGCGCCGTCCACGTGGAACCAGAGGCGGTGCCGCCGCGCCAGCTCCGCGATGGCCGGCACCGGCAGGAGGATGCCGGTGGGCGACGTGAGGTGCGACACCTGGATCACGCGCGTGCGCGGCGTGATCAGCGCGGCGATCCGCTCGACGTTGGCGGCGGCGTTCACCGGGTCCGGCACGAAGGTCTTGACCACGATGCCGTCGGTGCGCTGGCGGTTGAGCCAGGGAAACGAGCCGCCGGGGTGGGCGTGGGTCTCGAAGATCACCTCGTCCGCCGCCTGCAGCTCGAGGCCGTCCGCCACGATGCACGTGCCCTCGGTGGTGTTGCGCACGAAGCAGGTCTCGCCCGGCTGGGCCCCGAGGTACCCGGCGACGATCGCCCGCGCCTGCTCGAAGAAGTCGTGGCCGGTCTCGACCCGCTCCTGCAGCTGCCGGCTGGCGACCGTGAGCATGTCGAGCACCCGGCGCGGCGCCGGGCCGAGCCCGCCGGTGTTGAAGTAGGTGCGCTCCGGCGTCATCGGGAACTGCACCCGCACCTGCCGCCAGAAGCCCTCGGGGTCGTCCCCGCTCCACGCCGGCGTCACCGCCGACTGGTAGCCGTCGGCCTCCATCGCGCCGAGGCCCCGCGCGGCGAGCAGCCCGGCGGCCCCGGCCCCCAGCCGGCGGAGAAACGTCTTGCGGTCGAGGTTCACAGGGAGGTGAAGGTGAGGGTGTGGTCGACAGCGAGGTCCGCCCCGGCGGCGATCACGCGGTCCTGGTCGAACTGCACCGGCAGCGCGGCCAGCGGATAATTGCGGCGCACAAACCAATGCAGCGGACCGGGGTGGTTTTCAAACCGGATGATGACCCGCCGCAGCGTTTCGTCCAGCTGCCCGTGCCACTCCATCCAGCGCGCGGCGGTGCCGTGGACCGCCGGCACGCCCTCGTGCCCGCCCTCGGCCGTGACCTTGATCGTCGGGTCCAGATGGTCGTCGAGCAGCTCGCGGGCGCCGCGGAAGGCCAGGCCGGTGTAGTGCGAGCCGGCGAGGCCGCCGTGCGAGTGCGGGTTGCCCAGCGCCAGCGGGCGACCGCTGACGTTCGTCAGGCAGCCGCGCCAGTGCAGCGACCAGGACTGGGCGGCGGCGTCCACCGCCACCTCGAGGGTGCGCACCTCGCGGAACAGGACCTCGTCCAGCCGCCGCCACTCGAGGGTGTGCGCCAGCACCGCCTGCGCGCCGGCCGCCTCGAGCCGGGTCCAGGCGACGTGCTGCTGCACGCCGTGGTCGTCGCGCCACTGGTAGCCGTCGGCGCGGCGGCAGGTGGGGCCGCCCCAGAAGTTGACCCCCGCCACCTGGTTCAGCGTGAAGCACAGGCCGTGGTGCCACGGATGGTCGTTCGGGCGAAAGTTCGTGAGCGTGTCGCCGGCGAGCGAGTTCAGCGGGTGGAAGTAGGGCTTGGGGGATTCCTTTGCGTCGAGGCTGGGCGCGTAGACGTAGCGGCAGAGCAGGGCGTCGCCGGCGAAGAGGCTGACGGCCCGGCCGGTCTCGTGGTGGAGGCGGAGGGTTTTCATGGCAGGGCGAAGCGGGCCGTATAGTGGCGGCCGGTGAACTCGTGGGTGCGGCCGTCGGGGGCGACGAGGGTGACGGGGAGCTCCGTGGGCAGCGTGAGGGTGAGGTGGAGCTGGCCGTCGGCGACCCGCCAGGCGACTTCCACGAGCCCGTGCGGGGTGCAGACGCTGCCGGCGGCATGGGTCAGGCCGCAGCAGTGGGGCTGCACGCGCAGGCGGGCGAAGCCCGGCTCCGCCGGCGTGACGCCGAGGATGCGCTGCTGGAACTCCAGCACGGGATGCGCGCTCCAGGCGTGGCAGAGCGAGCGCCAGTAGCTGTTTTCCTCGACGAACGTCGAGAGGCCGTAGCCGACGGACTCATGCCAGGGACCGAGGTGGCGCGTCAGGTCGTCGGCCCGGCCGCACTTGGCCAGGGCGGCGAAGCCGGTGTGCCACCAGAAGAAGGAGCCGGGGGCGAGCTGGGCGTCGTGCGGGAACCGCCGCAGGAGGATCGCGCGCTCCCGCTCGCCGGCGAGGCCGGCGACGATCGCCCAGGCGTTGCCGTACTGGCTGAGCTCCGGCCCGCCGGGCCGGTCGAAATACAGCCCCTCCGCCTCGGACCAGAACCGCGCGTGCGCCACGCGGCGCAGCGTGTCGGCCTCGGCCGTGAGCGCCGCCGCCTCGGCCGCGCCGCCCAGGTGCCCGGCCAGCACCGCGGCCTCGTCGAGCGCGTTGATGTACTGGGCCGCATGGATGCAGGTCGGGCCGGTGTCGGCCCCCGGCACCACGCCGCGCGGCCACCACGGGCACCAGTCGGTGATGTTCCAGAACGGCAGCCGCGCCGGCAGCCCGTCGGCGTCGGTGTGCCGGCGGTACCAGTCGAGCACCGCACGGACCCCCGGCAGCAGGTCCTGCACCGTGGCCCGGTCGCCCGTGCAGTAGAAATAATCCTTGAGGGTCGTGATCCAGTGGAGGCTCCAGGCCGGGATCACCTGCACCAGCCGCGAGGGATACCGCGCCTGCGTGAGGCCGTCGGAGAGCCGCGACCAGTCGAAGTGGTACAGCGCCTGGCGGCTCAGCCGCCCGTCGCCCGTCGTCAGCAGGCCGAGCTGCGAGGTGATCATCGTGTCCCCCGCGTACTGCATCTGCTCGTAGTGCGGGCAGTCCTCGAAGGTCTCGTGCGCGCACATCCGCATCGTGTGCAGGCCGACTGCCCAGATCCGGTCGAGCGCCGGGTCGGAGGAGCGGAAGGTCGCGGCCACGCGGTAGGGATAGGCCGTGAACCGGTGCCGCACCGCGCGCAGCGTGAGCGGCGCGGCCCCGACCTGGAGCTGCAGGCCGATGTACCGGAACGCGCGCCAGTGCAGCGGCTCGAAGGTCTCCTCCCCGCCCGCCGGCTCCCAGCGGTCGCTCCAGCCGGTGACCTGGCCCCGGCGGTCGAAGGTCCAGCCCCGGGTCTCGTCGGCAAAATGCGAGGCGAGGTTCGCCAGCGACTGCTGCTTGCCGAGCAGCTGCGCCCCCGGCGTGTTCCACGGCAGCCGCAGCGCCTCGGCATAGGTCAGCCGGACGTGGCTGCCCGCCCCGCCCGTCACCGCCAGCTGCGGAAACGCCGTGGTGAGCGCCCCGGCGTCGAGCACCAGCGTCACCGTGGCCTGCGGCGGCAGCGTCAGCGGCCGGCCCTGCGCCAGCAGCGCCTGCCAGTCCGCGGGCACCGCCGCGCCGCCCTCGAGAAACGCGTCGGCAAACGCCGCCGGCGCGCCTTCCTCCAGCATCGGCACCAGCCGCGGCATCAGGCCGTAGGGGCTCGCGGGGTCGCGGCGGTTCTCCCACCTCTCCGCCTTGAACAGCACGTGCGCCGCCGGCCAGGCCGCGTCGTCAAACTCCGGCGTGTTCCAGCCGGCCGGGATCAGCCGCGACACCCGGTGCTCAAAATAGCCGAGGTAGCCCTCGAACGTGGTGTGCTCGTTCTGGAAACGGTGCGCGGTGTCGACCGCCACCCGCCAGCTGGCGTCCGTGCGCAGGTCCTCCCCCGCCTCGCCGGCCGTCGTCCGCAGCGCTCCCTCGAGCACGAAGCCGCCGGTGTACGTCATCACCGAGCAGGGCGGCCCCAGCAGCGCGGGCCGGTGCGCCACGCGCGACTGGTCGAGCACCAGCGCGGCCAGGACGTTGCGGCCCCGGCGCAGGTGCGGCGCAAGGTCGAACGTCTCGTAGAAGTGGTGGTTCACGTCGCCCTTCGCCGGGCCGCGGCCGAGGAGCGCGCCGTTGCAGAAAAACAGGTAGCGGCTGTCGCCCGAGACGTGGACGGTCAGCGCCGCCGCCGCCGGGTCGGCCACCGCGAAGGGGCGCCGGAAATACCGCACCTGGTAGTGCGAGGGTGTCGCCGCCTCGGGCGGCGGGGCGGCATGGGAACCCTCGGCGGACCAGATCCACGAGGCGGAGTTGAGGAAGGGAGTCACGGAAAAAAAGGGGGGGGGTTCGCTCAGCGCGCCGGCGGTGCAAAGACAAAGTCGAGGCCGTAGGCGCCGTCCAGCCCGCCGGCCTGCCAGGTGCGGCCGAGGTCGTCGGAATAAAACGCGCCCTCCTCGAAGGTCGAGGCCCACAGCCGCTCCGTCTCCCCGGGCTCGAAGGCGAGCAGGAAGACCTGCTTCACCGGCAGCCCGGCGCTGCGGTCCGCCCAGGTGCGGCCGCCGTCGGCCGAGACGCGCACCCCGACCCCCCAGCCGCCGACCGCCATCAGCGCGGCCGCGCGCGGGCTGAGCGCCACGGCGTAGAGGTTGGCCGTCGCGGTGCCCGCATCCGTCGCCGCCCAGGTGCGGCCGCCGTCGGTCGAGAGCCAGGCGCCCCGCCCCTGCGTGCCGGCGAGCAGCCGCCGGGCGTCGGCCCCGCTCTGGGCGAGGCGCAGGATCGTCGTCGCGGGCGAGGGCACGCGCGTCCACGACCGCGCGGCGTCGGTCGAGACATAGATGCCGTCCTCGGTGCCGAGCAGCACGCGGCCGGACTGGGCGCGGTCGGCGAGGATCGTCTGGGTGTAAAGTTTCGCGAGCCCGGCCGGCGCCAGCTGCCAGGTCTCGCCGCGGTCGGTCGAGCGCAGCGGTCCCCACGCGGTGGCGGCGTAGACCTGCGCGGGCTGCGCCGGGTCGAAGGCCAGGCTGCGCACGTCGGCCACCTCCCACCCGGTGGTTTTCCGCCAGGTGCGGCCGCCGTCGGCGCTGCGCACCACGCCGTCGGCGCTGGCGATCAGGAGGAGGTCCGGCCAGGCCGGATGCACCGCCACGCTGGCGACGCCGAGGATGCGCGGGCCGAAATGCTGCCAGGCGCCCTGCGCGTCCCGCCGGTACAGGCCGGAGTCGGCCGGGACGGGGGAATTGCGCTGCGCCTTGGTCATCGCCACGGCGGCGAAAAACCGGCCCGGCGACGCCGGCACCGCCGCCTCGCCGCCAAGGGCCAGGGCCAGGAACAACAGGACGGGGCCGCGGGGGTTCATGGCTGGGCGGGGACGATGGTTTGCAGGCTGAGATTGCGCCCGAGATCGAGCAGGTAGCGCTCCGCGCCGTGGCGGATTTCCAGGCGCTGGCTGCCGCGCGCCGCCTGGCCGTACGGGCTGTCGAACAGCGGCCAGGACGCGTAGTCCACCGGCGCGCCGTTGAGCGTCGGCGGGGCGCCGTACCGCGCGTGGAGCACGCTGCCGTCGAGCGCGGTGAACGTCGCCTCAGGCGCCGCCGCGGTGGAGAAACGGAGCGGGAGGGCGCGGACCGCCTGCTGGAACTGCGCGAAGGTCGCATAGGCGCGCACCGGGGCGACCTGCACGACATACCCGTTGCGCCGGGCGCCGCTCACATAGCAGCGGTGGCCCTCGCCCCACTCCTTGAAGCCGGCACTGATGAAGCCGCCGCCGCCGCCGCGCAGCAGCCCGGTCCAGTCGTTGGGCTTCCACTCGCCGGCGGCAAACGGCCGGTAGGCGATGTAGACCGGCCCGCCCCGGGAGAAAATCCAGCCGGAGGCGTCCTCCGTGGTGTCGGCCAGGTCCCGCGAGAAGAAGGTCGTGATCTGCGGGAAGCGCGTGCCCTCCGGCAGGTCGTAGAGCGCGATCAGCGCCGCCCCCTGCTGGAACACCTGCTCGTGGGGCGAGCCGCCCGGCAGCTTGTCCGGGGAATCATAGTCCGCCTTCGAGCGTGCAATCAGGTCGGTGACCGTGTCCCAGTCGCCCCCGAAGTACATCGTGCCCTCGTAGGGCGACGAGTACGGCTGCATCCCGAAAAACACGTTGGCGGACCGCGCGCCCCGGTCGGTGCGCCAGAGCAGGCTCCAGGTCTGCTGCTGGATGGGCTGCAGGAGCCCGCCCTGGGACGAGCCCAGGATGAAGTCGGGGTCCACGTAGCTGTACTTGTAGACCGGCACGGTGCGCTTGTCGCCGATGGCAAACGAGTCCGGCCCGGCGTGGCGCAGGCGCCAGCGGGTGCGCTTGAGCTCCCGCTCCACATAGGGCCGGTCCCGGTCGCGCGCGATGCGCTCCAGGATCGGCGGCGGGGTGTAGCCGCTCAGGGCCACCAGCTGGACCGTGCCGCGGGACTGGGGTTCGCCGTAGCCGAAGAGCAGCCAGGCCAGGGCGGACGCCGGGGTCAGCGCCGGGGCCACGATCTGGCGGGGATACACCCGGCTGTGGGCGCCGCCGTAATAACCGTCGAGCGACTCGACCACGTAGTCGTAGAGCACGTAGTCGGCCATCAGCCGCGCCTTTTGCCGGAAGCCTTCGTCCTTCGCCCAGCCCGCCAGCAGGCACATCGGGATCACATACTCCTCAATATAGTTGGGGGAGTCGTACTCGCCCTGGCCGTAGGAGGTCGTCACCTGCATCCAGTGCTCGAGGTAGCCGCGCGCCTCGGCCATGTTCTCGGCGGCGGACTGGCCGTTGAACCACTGCTCGGGACCGGACTCCGGGAAAGTCTGCGCCGCCAGATAAAGGCTCGAGTAATACAGCGCCCAGTGGTTCTCCGTGTCGCCCCGGCTCGGCCAGTAGCTGCGCCAGAGCTCCTGGATCCGCGCCCAGCTGGCGGCGTCGAGCCCCTCGTGCCCCGCCAGCATCACCGTCGCCATGGGAAACATCCAGAACATGCTCCCGTCCGGCATGGGCTGGTTGATCCGCGCGAGCCGGGCCAGGGCCGCCTCCCGCTGCTTCCCCTGCTGCAGACAGGCCGCCACGTCAAAAATACTGCCCTTGGTCGGGTCGGCCGGCGGGAGGTCGCTGATCGATTTCGCCAGCACCCATTCGCGCCGGGCCTGAAAGCGGTGCGCAATGTCGGCGTCCGTCAGCGCCAGCCCCTCGGCGGCCGTGCCGGCCCGCCCCACCCCCAGGCCCACGACAAAGATCGAAACCATGACGCTCCATCGCTTTGCCTGTGGCAGAATCATATAATGGGGTTGTCTCCCGAAGCAGACGACCCAGCATGCATCGGCTCCATTCAGCATTTCAATCAGCATTTTCCCTGAAATTTCATCCATGAAAACCCTGAAAAAAATCCCTACCCCCCGTCTCGTCCAATGCGCCACGCCCTGGACGCTGATGTCCTTCCCCAGCGCCAAGCGCGAATGGTCGCTGGACCGCAAAATGCAGGCGATCAAGGCCGCCGGCTTTGACGGCATCGCCGCCGTCATCAACCCGGAAATCCAGGCGATCGCGGCCCGGCACGGGCTGGCGATGATGGGCGGCTTCGACGGCTCGAACGTCGCCCGCGCCCGCCAGCAGATGATCGCCCAGCGCGAGCTCGGCGTCCACTACATGAACGTCCAGCTGCTGGACCACGACACCCCCCCGGCGGTCGCCGCCAAGCTGGCCGTGAAGCTGGTCCGGATGTCCGAAGAGCTCGGCGTCGGCGTGCACCTCGAGACCCATCGCGACACCGCCACGGAGACCCCGGAAAAGTTCACCGAGATCGCCCGCCGCTTCCAGCGGGCCACGGGCCGGCCCATGCCGGTGACCTGGGACCATTCCCACTTCGCGGTTTCCAAGCACATCCTGCCGGCCGACTACTCCTCCCGCCTGCTCGCCTGGCCCAAGCTCATCCAGCACTCCCACGTCTTCCACCTGCGGCCGTTCAACAGCCAGCACTGCCAGGTCCCGGTGACCAACGGCCGGGGCCGGCTGACCCCGGAATTCAACGACTACCTGGCCTTCGTCGAGGACCTCTTCACCCTCTGGCTGCAGGGGCCCAAGCCCCGCGGCGAGCTCTGGACCTCCCCCGAGCTCGGCATGACCCACGGCTACCACGTCAGCACCAATCCCCCGCCCTGGCCCGACGCCATCCGCGCCCGCGAAGAGTACGTCCAGGCCTGGCAGCGGGCCCTGCGGCGCGCCAAAAAGTAAGCCCCGGACCGGCCGGCCGGCGCCCAGCCGGCCGGCCTGATACTGCTTGACGGCCGGCGCTGATTTTCAGAGATTCTTTCTGAAACTTTCACGGCGTACCCCTAGCCATGCTCATTGCCGATATTGCCCATCGGGCCAAGGTCTCCCCGGCCACGGTCTCCCGCGTTATCAATCAGCCGCACTTGGTTGCACCCGACCGCCTGGCCCGCGTCCAGGCCGTCATGGCCGCGGTCAGCTACGTGCCCACCCCCCTGCACCGGCGGCGCGGACCCAAGTCCCGGCTCGCCGTCCCCAAAAAAATCGCCGTCTGGTTCGTCGGCGCGAAAAAAACCTCCAGCCTCCACTGGTTCCAGGACCAACTGCTGCAGGTGCAGCCATCTAACGAGCGTCAGCGCATTGAGTTAAGCGTTATTTTTTCGGACACGCCGGATGATTTGCCCCGGGTACTGGCCGAGCGCCAGGTCGACGGCGTGATTATCCAGGGCATGGAGCCTTCGGCGAGCTGCATGCAAAAACTCGGAACCCTGCCGCATGTGTGGTTCATGACGCGGCGCACGCCCACGTATGACGGTGATTACGTCGAGCCGGACAACGACCTAAATGGACGGATCGCCGCCGATTTTCTGCACGGACACGGCCATAAGACGCTGGCGGTCATTTCGACGGATCCGGCCTACAGCGCGGTCGCCTGGCGGGTAAAGTCGTTCGGCGAACGGGCCAAGGAACTCGGGCTGACCGTGCACACCATTCTTGGAAAGAGCCGGCCCGGCACCAGTTTCCTCGAGATCGCCCCGCTCCACGAGGAAAGCGACACCCTGGTCCGCCGGATGATGCAGGCGACGCCCCGGCCGACCGGCCTGTACATGCCGGTCGATCATTTCTGCGGGTCGCTCTTCCGCTCCATGCGCCAGGCCGGGCTGAAGTCCGAGCGCGATTTTCAGGCCGTGCTCGGGAACTATAACCCGGTCATCTACCACAACCTTGACCACCACCCCGCCGTCCTCGACATCAACCTGCCCACCCTCGTCCGGAAGGTCGTCGACCACGTGCTCTGGCGCATCGAGAATCCCTCCACCATCGGCCGGGTCGGTATCAACGTCGCACCCACCCTCGTGACCATGACTCCGTCGAAGCAGTTAATCGCCTGAAAATTCATTTCAGGCTGAAAAGACGCTCTTGCTAAAGTGCCCGGGAATCTCTTCCCTACGGCCCAGATTCTGCCCCCCCCTGAATCGGCTTAGCCGTCGGCTGTTCTTTACCTCTTTTTCGCTTTCCCGACTTTTGGTTCCGCTCACGCGGACTCAAAACCGGAAACTACAAACCACCCCCACACGAATGAAATCAGAAATCAGCTATCCAATGCACAGCACCAGTAAGTATCTGGTCGCCTGTTTGGCTGCCTTGGTTGTTGTTTTGGCTCCGATCACGCGAGCCCAAGACACGGCCAAAGCGACTGCGGCCCCGAAGGCCGCGGCCCTCGCAACCGACGAAGAGGTCCAGGTCCTCTCACCCTTCCAGGTGACCAGCGACAAGGACTACGGTTACCTCAAGACCAACGCCGCCACCGCGACGAAGATCGGCATGGAAATTCAGAAAGTGCCGCTCAACATCTCGGTCGTCTCGCGTGAGTTCCTCGATGACACCAACGCCCGCTCGCTGACCGATCTGTTCCGTTACACGTCGGCCTCCACGGGTGACAATCGTTTCGCCATGCGCGTCCCGGCCAACGAAGCGACCCCCCAGGGTGCCTTCACGATGCGCGGCTTCCAGGTCAATAACATGATGCGCGACGGTATCTTCCGTTACACCGCGTACAGCTTCGACTCCGTCGAGCGCGTGGAAATCGTC
>SESH01015698.1_pt1 | contig 37864 bp, 39 predicted proteins | sample 3171561 | NCBI WGS metagenome assembly SESH01 (sample SAMN10866947, study PRJNA518727) | freshwater metagenome | biome: subpolar coniferous forest; feature: holomictic lake; material: water; isolation source: holomictic Lake 442 2011 16.5 m and 2014 13 m | place: Canada: near Kenora, Ontario
GAAAGGCTTGCAGCATTACCTGTTTTGCCAGATTCTCCTGCTGCAACGCCAAACTCCCCGATCACACCGTCAACCAATCCAACTACGTCAACTGACTTTCTGGCATAACCACCAGATGATTCAGCCTGGCTAATCGATGAACTAGCTGCGGCGATGTATAAACTAAATCCACGCTTTTATAATCGTAACTTTGCTCAGGTTAAGCTGTTTATGAACTGCTACTGTTTGTGGTTGGGTAGCTGAAGGTTTTTATGCAACTCAAGCGAAAATAAATCAGTTTTCTATTTACCGCTACTATTCACTGTTCATTATTCCTACCCAAAGAATAGTTGTACTCATTGATTAGGTTATATTATTTTTGGTAGAGCATGCTGCGCTCGCCTTGGTTTTTATGGCGCACACGGCACGCCCTACCAGATTAATCAATTCAAAGTGCTCTATGTAATGTAACTTTGTTTACTTTGGGATCAATACAAAATATTGCAATAGACCTTAAGTTGCTCAGCTGGGCAAAATAAGCCCAACTCAATAAAACTATGTTATTTAACACGCTCGGTCGGAAAAAGTGTGGCATATGACCTGTTTTTCATGAAAAACACATAAAAATGAGCAAAAAAATGTGTCATATGCCGCATTTTTTAAATTACAGACCAAAAAACAGTGAAAATCCCATGATTCAAGCTACTAAAAATGAAAAAATCAAAGGAATTTCACTTCTGAAAAATCTGTGGAACGGAAGTCATTTAGCGGTAAAACTTCTGTAAAACATGTTTTAAAATAATAATATATCTATATTAATCAATATATTATTGATTGATTCTTAGAATAAATCCCCATATAAAATATATTTGGCACATTTTCTGCTTTAATTAACTCGTAGTCTTGGGTAAAAGAATTGCAAGGATGCTAATTTGATCAAGCCCAAGACTCTTTAATTATTACTTTAAAAGCACTTTAAATATTTGTCCTAAGGGGGACTTACATGAAAATATCTTCAAAAGCATTAAAAAACGCTTCATTGGGTCTGGGCGCTGTAATGATGATGGGCGCCGGCCAAGCTGCATTTGCTCATGCTTCTATCTTAAATACTGTTAACAGTGGAAACGCCATTGGTTCTACTTCTTTCAGCCGTATTGGCGTTAACCATGCTTGTAACAACATTCTTCCAAAATTACCTGTTGTTGCCCAAAGTGCTGTAATTCCTACTATTAACCCAGTAATCTCTCAAGCTAATGTAACAGGAACCGTTGCTGGTGCTTATGCAGTTCAGGCATCAGCTTTATTAGGTGACTATCTTATAACAAATTTAACTGCAACCCCTGCAGTACCTGTAACTACTTTGGCAGACAGATTTCAATTAGTTCAAAGCAAAGATGTTTTTTCAACACAAATTGAGCAGCGTAACTCATCTAACCAAGTGATTGGTTTTGTATCAACTAAAGGCGCTCTGGGCTTCAACTTGCACGGCGAAGTACCTTTCCGTTTTTCTAATGTATTCTTCAAGCCAGCGTCTTGCTTAAGAAATTTAGTTATACAAGTGGCGGTTGCTGATATTTGTAAAACTACGCAACAACCTCCTTTTACCAATTTGGTTTGGAATGTTAATAACGGTGTGAATTTGTGGATTGACAGCTTGTTAGGTGGTTCAACGTCATTCCCTGCTGCCGGTATTGAGCCAGGTGCCGGTACTACTAACTTGACTGTCACACGTGATCCTGTTGTTAACCCATACCCATCAAACTGTGCGGCTCCTTATGGAGCTGGTGCTGATGCGGCGTTTGACATCAAAATCCAACCATCTGCTGCTGACTTGGAGCAACTGCAATTCCCAGGATGGGGAACTCCAGTTGTTGGCAACACTTTCCAATAATAATTAGCTAGGCATTGTCTTTGTAGCACTTGATTATCCTCAAGGTTCTCAAGGTCAAGTGTTACAAAAAACGCCACAATAACCTTATTAATTATTTTATCTAGAGATAACGAAATGAAAAAAATTATATATTCCTTGCTTGTATTATGTGCGCTTGCGACGGGAACAGCTCAAGCTAGCATTGATACATTAGACTCGACACTTTTTGATCCTGCTCAAGGTGATTACTTTAGTTTTCATGTAGATACTGCTGGCTCTGTTAATCTTTATACGGCGTCATCATCTCCTTTTAATCCCTTCCTTACGCTTTGGTCATCAAGCACCGCAGCGCCAACAACTGCTGATTTAACTCTATTCGACTCGAATGATGACACTACAGCATTGAGTGGTTTTGAAAGTGGGTTTAATTCCAAAGACGCACAGCTTAAATTGACTTTAAGTATAGGTGATTATTTCGCTAGAGTTACTACATCAGGTACAGATGCTTTCACTTATCAGTTTAACGTAGATACGGATCATCTAACGGGCACTTTAAATGGCACTACCGGCGCCAGCATTTCAAATGTTGTAGCAACTGTTGCTCCTGCCGCAGTTCCTGTTCCTGCCGCAGTATGGTTATTTGGCTCAGGCTTAATGGGTTTTCTGGGCCTTGCAAAAAGAAAAGGACAGTTACAACAGGCTTATTGTTAAAAATTAAGCGCCAGGTTTTTTATCTAACAATAAATTTATTTGGCGCGACTGGTAATGTATTTACATAACAAGGGGGAATTAAAAATGAAAAAAAATATACTAGGTGCAGTTTTATTGTTCAGTGTTTCTGCGGGTGCCGCACAAGCAAGTTTAACATTCAGCGGAACGCATGATGCCGCTGCGAATCAGTTAGAAACTTACTTTTTCCAAGCAACCACTGGAGGAGCAACCAATATATTTATAAGTTCGTTGGAAACGGTTATAGATGGAACTTCTTATCCTATGGACTCCATTTTAAGTGTTTGGCAGCAAAATGGCACTAATTGGTCGCTGGTTGGCGCTAATCACAATGCGCCTTTTTCAAGTTTAACAGGTGTAAACACTTTTGGGGCTGCCGTTCATCAATGGGTTATTACCGATCCATTGGCGGGGCTTTCAGATCCAGGCTTAAATCTTAATTTAACCTCCGGTGCAAACTATTTGCTTATTAACTCAAACAATGCAGCTGGGCCTTCTTCTTTAATTGAAGGTACCGATGGTGTTTTAACGGGCAGCCTGGGACAAACTATCGCTGTTGGTTCAAACTTATTAGCAGCATTAACTCCAGATACTTTAGGTTTCGCCAATACTGGAATTCAAGTTAATCCCTATTCATTAACAGTGGCGGGCAATGCTCCATCTCCACCAGCTGTGCCATTACCTGCAGCGGTCTGGTTATTTGGTACAGTATTGGCGGGCTTTGGAGTATTCGGTCGTAAAAAAACTGCACATCAATTAGTTGCCTGATTTTTTAAATATTGCAAAGGGCATAGCCTTATTTAACAAAGAAGTTCAATCGCTTAATTATGACCTTTCGCAATTATTTATTTCTTACACTTGGCAACCCTGAGGTTCTGGATATTCTTTCATGGAATATCCACCCTATTTTTTTGTTGTCCGGCAAATTAATTAGATGGATATGAAAAAAGTTATTCGCAACATAAACGAGTTCACCCGCTAATTGACAAGAAATTAATAAAATGTTGTACGCAAAATTTTTTGCCTTGTGTTTACTGCTGAGCCCTTCTTTTTTATTTGCGGCGCAGAACAAATCAGAAAATCAGGTGGTTAGTGAGGCCTCAGAGTTACGATTGACTGTTAGTAAGGTGAAGTTGGCTCAAGCGCTTAATGAAATCGCGAAAAAAGCTGGAACACCCGTGCATTATTCAACGCTACCAGAACAATTGGTAACAGCTGATTGCATCGGGAATATAAAGACTGTTCTAGCATGTCTGTTAGGCAAAAATGCCGATATTGTTTATCGTTATTCAAGATATTCGTTGAGTAACGAACGGCAAGCTCAGCCTTTGGAAGTATGGATACTGGAAATACCTACTTTGGTAAATGAGTTTAAAGCAGAGAGGGCAATTCCCGGTAACACGGGGAAAAGACAGGGGCAAGAAGAGACTGCCGAACACAATAAATTGGGTAGCACCGAGTTATTTATTGAGCAGGTTAAAGATCCACAACTAAGAATGGACGCCATCGCCAATCTGGCTATGGTAGGTCGTAAGGATGATTTAAGGGTACGGTCAGTACTGAAAGAGGCGCTTTCTGACAGTAATTCTGGTGTCAGACTTCAGGCTGTACTGGCAATAGCCCAACGGGATGGTGACGATTCCCTTGCAGATATTGAGCGGGCAATGAGTGACGAAAACGCCGATGTACGGCGAATGGCAGTGGAAGGCGTAGGCAATAATAATTTTCTGCTGGAGCTGGCGCTTAAGGATGCTGATGCGAATATACGTCAGTATGCGGCAACAAAATTGGGATTACTGAATAAAGCTAATAATGAAAATTGAATAAGACATCGGAGCTTTCAAGCGGAATTAAGCCGAACACTTTGTTGGACTACTGATTACAAATAGCAAATGCGATGCTATTTGTTGCAGGAATAAACTTTAATAATAAAAACCAAACTTAACGGGAAAAAAAATGAAAATAATCTCAATAAAAAAATGTTTAATAGCTGGAATATGGATTGCAGCTGCAAGCATATCAAGTACGGTCTACGCTCATGATATCGTAGGTGCACTTACAAATGGCTTAGGGACTGGCTCAGGTGCAGGAGCAACCGATGTCTATGAAGTATATTGCTCCAATGATATTACGGCGGCATCACAATCACCATCAGATCATTTGTTTATCCAGATTAGGGATGACTCTGCTACAGGTGGTCAAGTTAGCGCAACGGTGATTCAAAACTCTATTGTTACCGCTAATGTTACGAATAATACAAAGACAGCTATAAGTGTGACCGATTTAATCCCAGCGGATGGATTGCCTAGCGCCAACAAAATCCTTAAAGCTCCTGTTGCTGCACAAGACTTGGCTTTCACTATTGCTGTACATCATACAGCTGCAGCGGCGGACAATTATCTAGTAACTACTCATTGCCAGGATGCCAACAGTCAACATACTGGAACCAGTTCTAGTGTATTGCAAAACCAGTAGTTTAAATTTTCAAGCGATATTGCCTATTATTTTAAAGAGTAATAGGCAATATTAAACTTTTACAAAAGGTAAAAGATAAGTTGCAGAATCTGCAAATTTTTAACTTAAATATTCAATAAGTCCTCAATGAAAAAAAAGCTTTTTAACTTTTTCTACGCATTTTCTTTCATATTATATTGTTTGCTAACAACAGTTGAAGCAGCAGAGAAATTGACTGAAGCACCTAATTGTGAATTAAGCTCATTTGAAGACAGCAAACAAATTGATTTAAAGAAATTTAAAGACAAAGTGCTTTATGTCGATTTCTGGGCATCCTGGTGCGAACCATGTGCTAAATCTTTCCCGTTCATGAATGAACTTAACCATGACTTGAAAGAACAAGGTTTGCAGGTTATCGGGGTTAATCTGGATGAGAATCTTAATGAGGCCAAACTTTTTCTAGAAAAAAATCCTGCCAATTTCGCTACAGCGACTGATACAGACCAGCAGTGTGCTAAAAAATTTGGTCTTAAGGCGATGCCCTCTTCTTATCTAGTTGATCGCAGTGGTGTTATTCGACAGGTGCATCTGGGATTTCGGCCAGGCGAAGCGAAAGAGTTTCGGGTATTGGTGGAACAACTGCTGGCCGAAAAGCCTGTTGCGGATTAATTGATTTGTATAGCTTTAACATGAGAATACTGAATGAAGAGTTATAGAACAGCTCTGGCGAAGAAACATATACCGATATTGTTTGTACTGCTGGTAATGAGCTTAGGCGTAACAGGTTGTGCCCAGATAGCCCCCTGGGAACGAGGCAATCTTGCCAAGCCACAAATGGCGATGGACCTTTATCCTATGCTTAATGAAATGCGCGGACATAACTTTGGTAGCAGAGAGGCGGGTTCGGTAAGTGGTTCTGGCGGAGGCGGCGGTTGCGGCTGTTATTAAAATGAAATTAAAAAATATTTATGCTGATGAATCGGCTAAATCGTTATTGGCTAATTTGGGCCAACCGTCAAATAGTATGCAGTCTATAAATACAGCTAAATCCAGATCAATTGGTTTGCAAGCTTTAACCGCTGCTGCCTTGGTGTTGCCTGGTTTAATGTTATCAGCTACTTGCGCAGCTGAAGATGAAGAAATGGATTTTCAATACAGTCATTACCAGGAAGGTAAGCGTAATCTTTACGGAACAAAAGACAACAGAAACCCTATTGAGGTCGATAGCACGCACGGACGCGCCAAGGTGTCGCTGAGTGATAGGGTCAAGTTTGCTTTTAACTATACCCAGGACACTTGGTCGGGTGCTACGCCTGTAACAACTGCACCATTGGCATATCAAGGTAATAAAGTTACGGTGTCCGGTGCTTCTCCTATCATTTCCCCTCAGGGAATTGTGTATCTAGATAGAAATCATAATCCTGTATCTAATCCTATAGCTAATCCGGATCCCGAAGCCGCAATTTCATTGTTCCCAAAAAATGCACAGCTTGTTCATACACTTTCTGTGGCGTCACCGGAGACGCGAAAACAAGGCGATTTTAAACTGAGTTATGAATGGGATGAGGTTGCTCTCAATGCGGGTGGCGGTATTTCGGTTGAAAATGATTATGAGTCCCGGTTTGTCAATTTGGGCGGGCGCCTTGATTTTAATCAAAAGCTGACCAGTCTGGATCTTGGATTAAGTTATACCAACAGCGATACTAATGCCTTACTTGATCACGATATCGTTGATTACATTGATAAAGGCCAAAAAGGTGCCTATGCTTCATCAGGTTTGCTACGCCCAGCAGCTACAGGCGTGCGTTTACAAGGCAACCGCCAGGATTGGGGCGCGAATCTGGGATTGATCCAAGTTTTAACTAAGGATAGCTTGGTTCAAGCAAGTGCCGGATATACTCGAGGTAGCGGCTATATGGCCAACCCCTATAAGGTGATGGAGGCCTTATTTGTTGATCCTAACCAAGTGCCTGATTGTGGAGAAATTTTTTTCTGTCCAGATAGACCTGCGAATATTTTAGAAGCCAAGATGAAAGCCTTCCTTGAAAAGCGTCCTGATCTTCGTAATCAGTGGAATTTAGGCTCTCGTTATGTTCAATATGTTGACCTTTTCAATTCAGCTATACATTTTGATTATCATTATTCGCAAGACGATTGGGGTATTAAAGCTCATACTTTTGAAGGTGATTGGGTGCAACCTTTAGGAGCAGGCTGGACGGTGACGCCCAGAGTACGTTATTACTCGCAGGATGCAGCCTATTTCTATAAACCTTATCTGATTATTAATCAGGCAGCCGGTAATACCCCGTCAGCACAGGCAAAAGATTATCTGGGATTGCCAGGTAGTTTCTCCAGCGATCAGCGTTTGTCTGCTTTTGGTACCTTGAGTGGAGGCATATCCATTAGCAAAAAATTCGCCAAAGGTATTACTTTAGAGACAGGATTTGAATATTACACCCATGCCGGTTCGTTCAAAATGGGTGGTGGCGGTGAGGGGGATTATGCAAACTATGATTCATTTGTCGCCAGTGCAGCGATGAAGGTTAATTTATCGGCTTTAGGCCATGGCGGAGGTTCTGGCGAATATAGTCATCATGAACATCAGCATGGTGCACCGATTCCTGCTGGGGTGATGTTTGGCCATATGATGGAAAAAACCGGCGAAGTTATGGTGGGTTATCGTTATATGTACAGTACCCAGGCAGGAGGCATGCAGAATGGCGAAAACACGGTCGCAGATAAAACCATTGTTAATCAAGGGTGTGGAACTACTGATAAATGCTTTCTGACAGCTAACGGCATGAATATGCATATGCACATGCTGGATCTTATGTATGCGCCAACCGATTGGCTAAACCTGATGCTGATGCCGCAGTTTGTCGACATGAATATGTCCATGCGTAAGATATCTGATGCCAATGGTGACGCAGGTAGTATGCAAAATATGATGATTACCGGTCACGTCAATACAGGGATGGCCTCAGGTGGATTTAGCGACACCGGCATGTATGCATTATTTAAACTGCTTGGAACGACTGCTCATCATATTAACCTAAGCATGGGCGCTACAGCACCGACCGGTGATGTTGGCATCAAGATGAGGACTATGATGGGTGTTGTTGGAGATTTTGCAGAGTACGGCATGCAACTGGGTAGCGGAACTTGGGATTTTAAACCCAGCATGACCTACACAGGAAAGTATGACGATTGGTCCTGGGGTGCACAGGTTAATGGCACTAAACGCTTGGAAAACAAAAATGACTCGGGCTATGCCTTGGGTGATGTATTCCAGTCTACAGCTTGGGGCAGTTACAATCTGTTAAATTGGTTATCAACTTCGGTACGCGGCGTTTACATAGCTCAGGGCGGTATCAAGGGTCAGTTTATTGGGACAAACAATGGTTCGCTAAACAATATGGGTCCCATGGATTACACAAGAAACTACGGCGGCAAATACTGGGACGTCGGTTTTGGCGTCAATGCCTTTGTGCCCAGCGGCGATTTGGCAGGCAATAGCTTGAGTTTTGAATGGTTGCAACCGGTCGCTACCGAGGTTAACGGTTATCAATTGGCTCGTGATGGAGCGTTGTCGGCAACTTGGGGCTACGCGTTTTAACCGGAAATGATTTGTAGGGGCGGATAAGTTCGCTCCTATAAGCACATGATACTTTCAAACTCATTTACCCTGAGCATTTAAATTTAAGCGAGTTCTAAACTGAAAAATCTTCAATATTTTCATTTCCCTTTTCAGGCGATGGGAACCCCGTGCGAAATCCAGCTTTTTGCCAAAACAGAATTAAAAGCTAATCGAGTTGCAAAAGCCGTTATTTATGACGTTCAAAAACTGGAAGCACAGTACTCACGTTATCGTAGCGACAGTTTTTTATCTGAGATCAACCGCGTAGCGAATACTGGCGGGAGTATCACTGTTGATGAGGTAACGGCAGGGCTTCTTAATTACGCAGCCACCTGTTACGAACAAAGCGATGGTTTGTTTGATATTACTTCCGGCGTTTTACGCCGTGCCTGGGATTTTAAATCCGGGGTGTTGCCCGATGAGGCGCAAATCAAAAGTCTGCTAGCCAAAATCGGCTGGCATAAAGTGCGTTGGAATCCACCTGTGCTTGAGTTTCCAACACCGGGAATGGAAATTGATTTTGGCGGCATTGTTAAAGAATATGCCGTTGATAGAGCCGCAGCATTATGTATTGAAGCCGGTATCAAACATGGCGTGATTAATTTGGGTGGCGACATTAAAGTCATTGGCCCGCGTGGTGATGGCAGTCCCTGGCGGGTTGGCATCCGCCATCCCCATCAAAATGTAACGTTACTGGATACCGTTTTACTTCGCGAAGGCGCGTTAACCAGTAGCGGCGATTATGAACGTTGTCTGATGATTGATGGCGTGCGTTACGGCCATGTGCTTAACCCCAAAACCGGCTGGCCGGTGCGTTATCTGTCTTCAGTTAGTGTGCTTGGCGATTTTTGCGTGATTGCCGGGAGCGCGTCGACTATCGCCATGCTTAAAGAAGAGGAAGGACCAGCCTGGCTCGAATCTATGGGCTTGCCGCATTGTTGGGTAGACGTAAATGGTATCGAGGGAGGTTCGTTGTTGAAATAGAAATATTGGTAGGGCGTGCCGTGCGCGCCGAAGGTTCACAAATGGCGCGCATGGCACGCTCTACCGCTAGTTTCATTCTTTATAATTTACCGGATATTAAAACCATAAAAAGCGGAAATATATACCTGCTGTAATAACTAAAATAAATCGAGGCAACAAATACTATGAACAACAAACCACTCCATACCGGCGGACGCGTCGGAATCTTTTTGACTGTGTTTATGACCGGCGCGGCGGTTATGGTGATAGAACTACTCGGAACTCGAATGATCGCACCATTTTATGGGGCCAGTCTTTATGTCTGGTCATCGTTAATTTCGGTAACGATGATTGCGCTGGCTATCGGTTATTTTGTCGGCGGTCGCTGGGCCGATCGGGCGCAACGCACCGGGCTTTCGCTGATTATTGCGGTTGCAGCGGTTTTAACTTTGTTAATTCCGTGGATCACTCGTCCCGTGTTGCTGGCAACCGATCCTTTGGGGCTTCGTGCTGGTGCGTTTGTCAGCTCCTTGGTGTTGTTTTTACCCAGTCTAACCATGCTGGGTATGGTTGGACCGTTCGCGATCAAGCTGTCGACTTCGCGACTGGATGGTATTGGTGCGGGTGCCGGTTCAATTTACGCGATGAGTACAGTGGGCAGTGTGGTGGGAACGCTGGTCCTGGGTTTCTTTTTGTTCCCTTTGCTGGGTTCGCGTGAAATCCTGATCGGCCTTGGCGTTGTATTACTGGTGCTGGCTATTGCCGTCGCTTTATTTGAGCAAAATAAGCTGGGCGTCAGTTCGGCTTTAATGCCCTGTTTTATACTGGCTGTAGTTGGCCTGTTTTTACTGCCCAAAATTGTGGCCGCTGGACATGTTTATAATCCCGATGGCAAGTTTCAAATTCAATCCGAACGGGAAAGTCTTTATGGTTGGGTGCGGGTCATCGATCATAAAACCAATGATCTGCGCGTACTTAGCTCGGATGCTTCTGCAATAGGCGCGGCGAGTATTTCTAAAGGCGAGAATCGACTCAGTTATCAGGATATTGTCGATTTATTACCCGGTTTAACCCCCAAAGTTAACCGGGCCTTAATCGTCGGTCTTGGCGCGGGCAAGATGGCGAATATTCTGCATGATCGTTATGGAATCAAGACGGACACCCTGGAAATTGATCCCGCTGTTGCCGAAGCCGCCACCGATTATTTTGGTTTTAAACCGTCAGGTGAGTCGATCATTGGCGATGCACGCTATGAAATTCGTCACCTAAAAGGTCCTTATGACCTGATTATTCATGACTGTTTTACCGGCGGTTCAGAACCTTCGCATTTATTAACGGTTGAAACCTTGGCGCAATTACGGGGCATGTTATCCGACAACGGCATTATGGCGCTTAATTTTGTAGCGTTTTACGATGGCGGTCATAACGCATCGTTGGCTTCTGTTTCAAAAACGATTGAACAGGTATTCGCGAATCAAGCGTTTTTTATTTCCGAGCCGGGCGAAAATTTTAATGATTTTATTTTTCTGGCGACCAATCATCCGCTTGATCTGCAGGCTAAAACATTGAACAAAGAGCAGGTTGAATGGCTTAAAACACGCAACGTCATACTGGATAATAGCCAGGGCGTGATACTGACCGACAATTTTAATCCGCTTGAACACTTGCAGACCGCCAAAGCTGAACATTACCGGCATGTCATGGTTGATGCCTTTGGTGCTGAGTTATTGGTGCGTTGAAATTTAGAAAGTCATGGGAGTGACATTTACGGTAATAAAGGTATAAAGCAATGAGTAAACTTAAACAAACGATAACAGTGGCGCTATTAACTGGCGGTTTTGCCCTGACGCCTTCGGCAAATGCCAAGCAGGTTCGAGGAATAGAAGTCGCGCCAAATGTTGTGCAAACAGAAAATAAAGTCGGTGATTTGCAGTATTGGGATGGAACAAAGTGGGTGTTGATTCCAAGTAAATTAACCGCTACGGAAAACAGTATTGCCCCCACTTTTGCACTCTGCGCTGGCGTACCTACCTGGATTTTATATTCGTGTCCCGGCTCTAGTCCTTATGAAATCGGCGAAACAGGACCGGCTGGCGGTCGGGTTTTTCATGTCACTGATGGCGGCTTACACGGTTTGGAAGCCGCACCTGTTGATCTGCCAATTGCGCCCTGGGGTTGCGAAGGTTTGGCTATAAGCAAGGCAAATGGCTTTGTTTTAGGTACAGGTTTGGCAAATACGACAGCCGCTATTGCAGCGTGTAAGGAAGCCGGAACAGCGACAAAGTTGGCTGATGATTACAGTTTTAACAGCTATTCAGATTGGTATTTGCCATCGAATGACGAATTGACTGCAATGTACGCCAAAATTGGTCCCAGCGCACCAGCGCCGCTGACCAATGTGGGGAGGTTTGCTTTAAATGGTTACTGGAGTTCGACGGAGATTGGCGCTAATCATGCGTGGACTCTGTTTTTCGGCAATGGCAGCCAGAGCTTTGGGATTAAGTTGGGACCGCTGAGCGTGCGTGCTGTCAGGTCTTTTTGAGTAGGATCTCTATTCGGGATCAGAAATAAATATTTGATGTGATTTCGGAGCCAAATAAAGCATTTACTAATGGAGTTCAAACCTGGGTTTGAACTCCTGACTTTCGTAAACTGAAAAATTTTCTGCTTACTTCACAATCAAACTGTTATTAACAGATTTTACGCCTTTAACCGTTCTTGCAAGCTCTACTGCGCGTGTGGAAGCTCCTGCAGAGTCTACAAAACCACTAAGCTGTACGACCCCTTTAAACGTTTCAACACTGATTTGTAAAACTTTAAGTCTGGAATCACCCAAGATTGAGGTTCTGACTTTGGTAGAAAGCGCCATATCATCAAAATATTCTCCGGTGCTTTCAGAAGTTGGGCCGCCAGCACAACCGGCAATCGACATAGCCAATAAAAATCCTGCCAATAACTTGAATTTATTCATAATATTTAACCTTTGTCGTTTAATCTTGGGGGGTAAGTTTTAAAAAAGTCGACTGTTGAATATTGACAGTCGCTAGTAATAATGAATTAGCACTTAAGATCTATAATCGGATAATACAATAATATTGAGGTGATGTATCTCACTCATCTAATTTTAATGTCCGTGAAGCTTTATCGGCGCGAACAATAACTTGAAAGCAAGTCGGTTATCTTCCTGTTTAAATGCTTCAAACTTCGCTGCGAAGTCTTCGCGCGCTTTGCATCTGTGTGCATCAAGATCCTGGATTAATACACCCATAGCTAAAAAAGTATTGGCCGGTATTTTAAGATCCATCATTTCTTCGCTAAACAGTTTTAGATTTTCTTCCTGAACGGCATAATCCTGAAAGTCGCCCAATACTTCCTGCAAGCCTTTCAGGTTTTTAATCAGTTGCTTGATTTGTTCTTCTGCATAAAGACTTTGAAAGAACTCCATTAAATAGCGAAGTTTTTTACAGGATTTTCTTAAGTCATGCAAAGCTTCGGCGTGCGAAAGTGGAGAAATTACACTTCCCTCCTGCAATACCCGATTAAAAATCTTCCAAATTCGTTGGTCAGCCAGTTCTTTGATTGTTAGCTTGGCATTTTGTTCCAGCGGTATTTTGCATGAAGGCTCCTTAAGATATTGCTCCCATTCAGCCAGGGTAGACAAATACCGCGGCGACTGCAGTTTTTTGGCTAGTTCTTTTTGGGCTTTTTGTTGTTTGATGACTAAAAAATCATACAAAGCATTTAGATCTTCCCTGATTGAAGCAGGCAGGCAGTTTTTGTATTTATCAAAACTGAGCAGATAAACATCCAAATCTCGGGTTGGTCCTGTGACTTGTCCCAACCAGGAGAAAAAGTCCGCATAATAAGCGTTAATGTTTACAGGCAGGATACCTTTAATCTGACTTAAGCCGGCACGGGTTCTTCGGATGGCGACTCTATAATCGTGTAAAAACTCGCTATCGATATCGTCAATGGTGCCTTTTTCGTTGACTTTGATAGCTTTGAGCAAATGACTATAAATGTATTTCCCGGCAATATCGGCGCGCATGCAAGGATCAAGATTAATAGTCAATTTTGATGAATAAGCTTTGGGCTTCTTGTCTTCAAATTTCAGCGCGGCCAGTAAAACAGGTTTATCCGCGACGGCTAAACCCAATGTTGTTCCCAATAAGGCTGTCATTTGTTCAGCGGCTTTATCGTAGCCTTTGACCGGCAACAATAGAACGCGACGATTACAGTGGGCATAAGCTTCGATCGTCAGTCGAAGAATTGTTTTTTGATCCTTATTAATAATGTTGAGCTGATGTGCTTCATAATCGAGTTTGCAAATAGGCAGCAAGGCGCGCATTTCGAGCAATGGTTCCAAGGTATCCCTGATTAAACCAGATTCAAATTCCTTGCTAAGGTTAGGAATTTTTTTAATTCCAGTATCAGCGATTGCCAGTCCTGTTTTAATTGATCTAAGGGATAAGGAAGAGGTGTTTTTTGTGGTGGTAAACTCGCAGGTAATGTCATTTGAATATAAGCGCCAATCGAAGCTGTCGTAATAGGTTTTTGTCAAAAATTGCCTTGAAGCAAGTTGAGTATCAACCTCGTGGCTTAATGTATAAATAAAATTTTCAACAGATAAACTGACCGGGAACTCAAATTGTAAAACCATAATTATCGTAATTTGTGGGGTACGGAATAGGCTGCAAGTTAATTATTTAATCTTAACAGGGTGACATTAATGTTTAATGACACGGGATAGGGCAACTTAAAAATTGAATTTTTTGAGTCGCTTATGTGGTTTTTAAAATTCATTTTAGCAAAAAAAACGTAATTGTAATATTCTTGTAACATTAAATTTACATAATACACTTACTTTAAATTTTTTTGAGAGTTAATCATGAAGCTATCTTTTAAAACTAAATCGTTGGTTACAGCGATGGGTTTTGGTATCGCCGCCCTAACCAGCGGTGTTGCAAGTGCAGTACAGACTGTTGATGCCGGTGTTCCCGAGTATCAAAAAGCCAGCGGTATTTCTGGCAACCTTTCCAGCGTCGGTTCTGACACACTAGCTAACCTGATGACTTTATGGGCGGAAGAATTTAACCGTGCTTATCCAAATGTTAACATTCAAATTCAGGCTGCCGGTTCATCTACTGCGCCACCAGCATTGACTGAAGGTACGTCAAACCTGGGTCCTATGAGTCGCGAAATGAAGGATGATGAACTTCAAGCCTTCGAAGATAAATACGGTTACAAACCAACAGCTATCCCTGTTGCTATTGATGCCTTGGCTGTTCTTGTTAATAAAGACAACCCGGTTAAAGGTTTGACCATGGAACAGGTTGACGGCATTTTCTCTTCTACCAACAAATGTGGCGGCGAAAAAAGCATCGAAACTTGGGGTGATGCCGGCGTTACTGCCTGGGCTTCAAAAAGCATCCAGTTATATGGACGTAACTCGGTTTCAGGAACTTACGGTTACTTTAAAGAGCACGCTTTATGTAAAGGTGACTTCAAAAACAACGTAAACGAGCAACCTGGTTCAGCTTCAGTGGTTCAATCAGTTACTTCTTCAGTTAACGGTATCGGCTATTCAGGCATGGGTTACACCACGTCTGGTGTAAAAATGGTGCCTTTAGCTAAAAAAGGTAGCACTACTTTTGTTGAAGCGACTCCTGAAAATGCAATTTCAGGTTCTTATCCTTTAACTCGTTACCTGTATGTTTATGTTAACAAGAAGCCAAATCAACCTTTGGCGCCTTTAGACAATGAATTTATTAAAATGGTATTGTCTAAAACAGGTCAACAAGTTGTTATAAAAGACGGCTATATTCCATTGCCTGCTAAAGTTGTTGATAAAGTAATAGCTACTCTTAAATAAGATAAAGGATTTATAAGCAGGGACGCTTATACAGGGATGTTGGGCTGAATGTGTTATTATCGCCTCAGAAAGAAGAGCGCATCAGACAAAAAGACGGCCAAGATTTAATCAGTAAATCTTGGCTTTTTTTTTATATTTATTGTCATATTTAATTTCTAGTAGCTTTAACATGTCAGAAATATCTCCCCCTATAAAACAACCTTCAATAACAATCAGTGCCGGTGAATATCATCAGCGTTGGCGCTTACTCAAAGATTCCATGGCACGCTATGGCGTGATTATTGGTGGTCTGGGCGTTATCGTTGCGATCGTGCTGATTTTCTTTTATTTATTGTATGTGGTTTATCCGCTGTTTATCTCGGCTAACGCATCACCAACCAGCGAATACGCAGTGCCAGAGCAGGCGCTGGGTAAAACATTACTTTTGGAGGTTGAAGAACAAAACGAGTTAGCAGCCCGTTTTACTGACAGTGGTCAGGTAGTGTTTTTTGAAGCAGTTACCGGTAAAACGCGGTTAACCAAGGCGATTGCAATACCTGAAGGCACTCATATTACGAGTTTTGCCCAAGGTAGTCCTGTCAATGAAGGTGCTGTCATTTATGGCTTATCAAATGGCACGGCGATTATTGTTAAGCATCAATATAAAGTCACTTTCCCAAATAATGTCAGGGTCATAACGCCATCGCTTAAATATCCCTTGGGCGAACAGCCTTTGGTTATGGATGAAACCGGCGCCGCCTTAGAAAGGGTAGCGGTTAAAGTGGGCGAAAGCGGTTCAACCATCGTGGCAAAAACGGCTGATTCAACCCAAGGCCCGGGTAAAATAAAAATACTGAATCTGCAAAAAGAACAATCGCTTTTTGCTGATGAAGCGACATTAACAAGAACTGAAGCTACTCTTGAAGTTATAGCCACCGATATTGCAGAAATTCTTATCGATAAAGATGAAGCCAATCTTTACCTGATTAGCAAAGAGGGGCAGTTACTATATTTTGATATTGGTAACAAAAATAAACCTGATTTAAGACAGCAGTTAAATGTGGTTGATGCCGGAGAAAAAATCACCAGCACGACTTTTTTAAATGGTGATTTATCTCTGATGATAGGCGATAGCAGCGGTCTGGTTTCACAGTGGAGTAAAGTTAAAGACAAGCAAAATCATCTGGTCATGCAAAAAACCAGATCTTTCAAAGTGTCTGATAAAGCTATCGTTGCTCTTAATGCAGAACAACGTCGTAAAGGCTTTATGACCATTGATGCTGATGGCGTGATGGGCATTTATCATTCAACTGCCGAACGGCAATTGATTAAAGAAAAAATGAGCGATACCTTGCCAACAACAGCTGTATTGTCTCCAAGAGCCAATGCTTTGTTGATTCAGTCGGTTGATGAAAAAATGCATCTTTGGCATGTTGATAATGAACATCCTGAAGTTTCAATCAAATCATTATGGCAAGAAGTCTGGTACGAAAGTTATCCAAAGCCCGCCTATATCTGGCAGTCTTCAGCGGCAAATAATGATTTCGAACCTAAATACAGTTTAACTCCACTGGTGTTCGGAACCTTGAAAGCGGCATTTTATGCAATGCTGGTGGCGATGCCTCTGGCGCTGATGGGAGCAATTTATACTGCTTACTTCATGGCTCCGGCCATGCGTCAATACGTTAAACCTTCCATTGAAATCATGGGGGCGTTACCGACGGTTATTTTGGGTTTTCTTGCTGGATTGTGGCTGGCGCCGTTTATGGAAGAGCATTTGGCAGGGCTGTTTGCAATGCTGATGATTATTCCTCTTGGGGTGATGGTGTTTGCATTTGCATGGCAATATGTACCCAAGTCCATTAGCGAGAATCTGGCAGAAGGCTGGGATGCTGCGTTATTGATCCCTGTTATTTTAATCAGCGGCTGGTTTGCTTTTAAGATCAGCGTACCTCTGGAAACCTTATTGTTTCATGGTACGTTGCGCGACTGGTTTAAAACTGAATTGGGCATAGGCTATGATCAGCGGAACGCGATGGTTGTTGGTGTAGCAATGGGCTTTGCAGTTATTCCGACCATTTTTTCAATTGCCGAAGATGCGATTTTCAGTGTACCCAAGCATTTAACAGTGGGTTCCTTGGCGTTGGGAGCGACAACCTGGCAGACCATGACCCGGGTAGTTTTACTGACGGCAAGTCCGGGAATTTTTTCCGCAGTCATGATCGGTTTTGGTCGGGCAGTTGGTGAAACCATGATTGTACTAATGGCGACAGGCAATACACCGGTGATGGACTTAAGCGTATTTCAGGGCTTGCGCACACTGGCAGCAAACATCGCGGTAGAAATGCCTGAATCGGAAGTGGACAGTACGCATTATCGGGTGTTGTTTTTATCAGCCTTGGTTTTGTTTACCTTCACCTTTGTTTTTAATACGCTGGCCGAAGTGATTCGTCAGCGCTTACGTGAAAAGTATAGTTCGTTATGAGTAAGCCTAATATGATTAAACATTGGTTCAAAAGCGGTGCTCCCTGGATATGGCTTAATGCGGCGGCGGTCAGTACCTGTCTGATTATGGTGGTCGGCGTACTTGGACTGGTTGTAATCCGGGGCGTCGGTCATTTCTGGCCCTCCGAGGTTGTGCAAATTACCTATGAGGAAACTGGCGGTAAAAATCAGACCATTATCGGTGAGCATGTCGATACCAGCATTACTCCGGCGGCGATGGCCAAATCAACCGGCCATATTCTGACTGATAAGGAAGATACGCTGGTTCAATATTTGATGAAAACAGGTAACCGCGATATTACCGGGACTGATTTTCGATGGATACAGGAACGTCATGTCAAGGAACAACAAGCTCCTGCAGACTTGATGGTTGTAGAGCGCCGGGAGTGGGGTAACTTTTACGGTCAATTGGTTGCGGTCAAAGAAAGCGGCAAGCTTATCGCTGAGGGTACCGAAGCTTGGCCGGTAGCAAAAGCCAGAATTGACGACGCTTTGCTGGTATTTAAGCAAATCGCGCATCTGGAAAAAAAGGAAGTTGGGGCAATCAATTACAGTCTGGATCAATTAAGACTGGAACAAAAAAAGTTGCAGTTGAAAAATCAGTGGGATGAGTCGGCACAAAAACGAATTGCAGCTGAGAAAGCAGAATTGGAGATTGAATATAAAAAATATCAAACCCAATTAAGCGAGTTGTATCAGAAAATAAGGCGAGATAGTCTGCTCGCAAAAACTGAAAATGGAACGGAGCTGGAAATTCCTTTGGCGAAAATTGTCAGAATATTTCAACCTAATACCATGAGTGCGGTTGAGAAAGCTGGCCACTATTGCGTAAAAATAGTTGAGTTTTTACTCGACGATCCACGCGAAGCCAATACGGAAGGCGGGATCTTTCCAGCCATTTTCGGTACGGTCATGATGGTCATGATGATGTCTGTCATCGTGACACCTTTTGGTGTTATCGCTGCGGTTTATATGCGGGAATATGCAAAACAGGGGTTTATTACCCGTTTGATCAGAATTGCGGTTAACAATCTGGCGGGGGTTCCCTCAATTGTTTACGGTGTATTCGGTTTGGGATTTTTTGTTTACATTCTGGGCGGAAACATCGATCAACTGTTTTTCCCTGAATCCGCACCGGCGCCGGTATATGGAACGCCTGGCTTGCTTTGGGCTTCAATTACGCTGGCATTACTGACTTTACCTGTGGTGATTGTGTCAACCGAAGAAGGTCTGGCGCGTATCCCCAGTTCAATCCGCGAAGGCAGTCTAGCTTTGGGTGCAACTAAGCTGGAAACCTTGTGGCTGACAGTTTTGCCTATGGCCAGTCCTGCGATGATGACCGGTTTGATTCTGGCTGTAGCCAGAGCGGCGGGTGAGGTTGCACCATTAATGCTTGTTGGGGTAGTGAAGCTGGCGCCGACATTGCCTTTAGACGGCAATTATCCTTTTTTGCATTTAGACAGAAAGTTCATGCATTTAGGATTTCATATCTATGATGTTGGTTTCCAAAGCCCGAATGTCGAGGCGGCGAGACCCCTGGTTTACGCAACAGCATTATTATTGGTTTTGGTCATTGTAGGACTTAACCTTGCAGCAATCATCATTAGAAATAATTTGCGGGAAAAATACCGCGCACTGGAAGGATAAATAAAATGACAGCTACACAAGTACGTTCACATACGATTGATATGAGTTCAGTTTTACGCGCTCCGCAAGATAACGGGGTCAATGAAACCTGTATCAAAGTAGAAAATCTGAATTTATTCTACGGTGCAAAGCAAGCCTTACATAACGTGTCTATGGACATGCCAAAGAAAAAGGTGACTGCCTATATCGGTCCCAGCGGTTGCGGAAAATCAACTTTATTGCGTTGTATTAACCGGATGAATGATCTGGTAGACAGTGTTAGCATCGAAGGCAAAATTTTGCTGGATGACGAAAATATCTATGATAAAGCGGTTAATGTTGCAGCCTTACGTCGACGCGTCGGGATGGTTTTTCAAAAACCCAATCCATTTCCAAAATCAATCTTTGAAAATGTCGCTTATGGCTTGAGAATTCAGGGTATTAACGACAAACGGATATTGGAAGAAACAGTCGAAAAAGCGTTGCGTGGCGCAGCACTTTGGGACGAAATGAAAGACCGTTTAAATGATAATGCCCTGGGCATGTCAGGTGGTCAGCAACAACGTCTGGTAATTGCCAGAGCCATTGCTATCGAACCTGAAGTATTGTTGCTGGATGAACCTGCGTCAGCGCTTGATCCTATTTCAACCTTAAAAATTGAAGAGCTCATTAATGAGTTGAAAGAAAAGTACACTATTGTTATCGTGACTCATAATATGCAGCAAGCCGCTCGTGTATCTGATTACACGGCTTTTATGTATATGGGTGAGTTAATCGAAATGGGAACAACCAGCGAATTATTTACCAATCCGAAGAAAAAACAGACTGAAGATTATATAACTGGTCGTTACGGCTAAGGCTAATAGGAGTACGCAATGGACAATAGTAAAATAGGACAGCATATTTCAGGTCAATTTAATAAAGAGCTGGAAGATGTACGTAACAAAGTGTTAACCATGGGCGGTCTGGTTGAGCAACAGATTGAACTGGCCGTTACGGCATTTTCGACCGGTGATGTGGAAATGGCTGAACTGGTTATCAAACAGGATAATCAGGTTGATGCCCTGGAAGTTGCTATTGACCATGAATGTATGCAGATTTTGGCGTTGAGGCAACCAGCTGCTTTTGATTTGAGATTGCTAATTACGGTCATCAAGATAGTCAATGAACTTGAGCGTGTTGGCGACTTGGCAGAACGTGTTGCAGAAATGGCGATTCAATTAACCAGTGCTGAAAGTTCCAGTAAACGTGATCAATATTATGAGCTTGAACATATGGCTGAACTGGTTCAAAACATGCTGCACGGTGCTCTGGATGTATTTGCCAGGATGAATATCGAGGAAGTGGCAATTATTACCAGTCTGGATGATAATGTAGATCGTGAATACGGCAGCATTATTCGGCAGTTAATTACCCGAATGATGGAAGATCCAAGAAATATTACCCGTATGCTGGATGTGCTGTGGATTGCCCGCTCACTGGAAAGAATTGGCGATCATGCCTGCAATATTTGTGACCATCTGGTTTATATGGTCAAGGGTGAAGATGTCCGTCATTTGACTCAGGCGGAACTTGAAGAAAAGGTTAAGGGATAAAAAAAGCCGAAAGACGAAGGATTAAAATTAAACTTTAACTTCGTCTTTCACTTTTTGCTACGCGTTTTATTTGTAACCGGGCTTTAATTTGTAAAGTGCCGAAATATCTTCGTCACCAAACCCTTCAGTCATTAAGCGTTCATAATCAGTAATTGTCATATCAACAAGCGTTGTTGATGAGCCTGTCTGTTTGGCCATGTCCTGACAGATTTTCAAATCTTTATGATGTAGTGCCAGTTTAAAGCCGGGAGCAAAAATGCCCTGGGTCATGGTAAGGCCGCGATGTTGTAAAAACCAGTTACCAGACGCACCACCGGAAATAATCTCAATCACCTTTTCCATCGGTAAATTTTGTGCCTTAGCGAAAGCCAGGGCTTCAGTGACCGCTTGATTGATGCCGGCACACATAATCTGGTTGACGGCTTTAGTTGCCTGGCCTGAACCGGTTTCCCCGATATGTATAATGCAGCGGGTCATGGATTCTAGAACTGGACGCGATTTTTCCAGTGCCTTAGCAGAACCGCCGACCATCATCGCCAAGGTTCCTTTATTGGCGCCTTCAACACCGCCGGATACGGGGGCATCAAGAAAATCGACGTGTTTTTCGGCAAGAAGGGCCGCGGCAAATTTGGCGGTTTCGCTGCTGACTGTAGACATATCAACAACAACGGAGCCGGCTTTGATGGTAGCTGCCAAGCTTTTTACCACTTCTAATACATCAGCATCCGCCGACACGCAGATCAAGGCAATATCAACATCCGCTGCCAGCTCTTCGATTTGACCATAAGAAAAAACATTTAATTCTTTGGCCAGGGCTTCTGCTTTAACTGAAGTTCGATTATAAACACCGGTCAGGTAGCTGGCTGCCGCAATATTTCTTGCCATGCCAATGCCCATCGCACCCAAACCGATAATGCCTGTTTTCATGTTTTTTCTCCGAATACTTTGTTTTATGCCTAAAAGAGAGTGAATTCTAATATAATGATTGCCAGTTGTTTTATTAATTTTTTTGGCTGGTTTTACTGACAGTTTTCCTCGTAAATCCAATCGAAGCCATCAGCACACAAGTTTTAATCAGTTATCCCTTTTTTTTATTATTACATGAGGCTACCCTAATGTTTGATCCTAAATCCCTTGATGATATTGCCAACCGTTTGGCAGGAGCGATTCCTCCCGGCTTGAATAACCTGAAAGATGATCTTGAAAAAAGCTTTCATGCCATTTTACAGGGAGCACTCAGCAAATTGGATCTGGTGACACGTGAAGAGTTTGAAGTGCAAAAACTGGTTTTGGCAAAAACCCGTTCAAAACTTGAAGACCTGGAAAAACGCGTCGCCCTGATGGAAACTCAAGTATTGAGTGAAGAAGAAAAGTAAACCATATTACAACGCTAACTTTCCAGTCTAAAGAGTCGTGTCTCTAGCTGTTGTTTTTAGTCGCGGTCGCTCCGGTATAGAAGCGCCTTTGGTTACCGTTGAAGTTCATATTTCAAACGGGCTACCGTCGCTAAGCATTGTCGGCTTAGTCGAAACTGCTGTTAAAGAAAGCAAAGACCGTGTGCGGGGAGCGATTTTAACCTCGCGTTTTGAATTTCCCATGCAACGCATTACCATTAATATGGCGCCTGCTGATTTACCTAAAGAAGGCGGGCGATTTGATCTGGCAATTGCGTTGGGTATTTTGGCAGCTTCCGGCCAGATTCCGATGGCTCATTTGCATCATTACGAGTGTGTCGGCGAACTTTCGCTAGGGGGTGAATTACGGCCTATTCGGGGAATTTTACCGATTGCGATACAAGCCAGAAACAATCATCGCAAACTGATATTACCCAAAGAAAACACGGCTGAAGCGGCACTGGTTAAAGGCATAGAAATCATCCCTGCCACTCATTTACTAGATGTTTGTGCTCACTTGACCGGACGACATTTAATCGATATTGAATTTCAGCAGGAAGAGCAGCCTCATCAGGCTGCTGATATTGATTTTTCTGATGTCCATGGTCAGTACCATGTCAAAAGAGCGTTTGAAATAGCCGCTGCCGGTTCACATAATTTGATTATGCTTGGACCTCCAGGCACAGGTAAATCCATGATTGCCTGTCGCTTGCCGACTATTTTGCCGCAGATGACTGAGCAACAAGCCCAAGAATCTGCGGCCATTGCATCGATTAGCGATCAGGGACTTGATGTTGCCAACTGGCTAAAACCGCCATATCGAGCCCCGCATCATACCGCCTCGGCTGCGGCGCTGGTGGGTGGTGGCAGTAATCCAAGGCCCGGTGAAATATCACTGGCGCATAACGGGACTCTTTTTCTTGACGAACTCCCCGAATTTGATCGCAAGGTTCTTGAAGTATTGCGTGAGCCTTTAGAAACCGGTCATATCACGATTTCCCGCGCCGCCAGACAAGTCGATTTTCCGGCCAGGTTTCAGCTTATCGCCGCCATGAATCCGTGTCCTTGTGGCTATCTTGGCGATGCCTCGGGGCGTTGTCGCTGCACATCGGAACAAGTCATGCGTTACCGGGCAAGAGTTTCAGGGCCTTTGCTGGATCGTATCGACATGCATCTAGAAGTGCCCAGAATTTCGCATGAAGTATTACGCAAAGGCTCATCGACCGGCGAAGAAAGCAGTGAAACGATCAGGGCGCGAGTCGTTGCAGCCAGGCATATCGCTTTAGGACGGTGTGGTAAGGCCAACTCGGCATTGACCGCAAAAGAAGTTAAACAGTATTGCGTGCTGTCTGATCAAAGTCACCAGATTTTAGAACAGGCTATGGAAAAATTTGGTTTGTCACATCGCGCGTATCACCGGATTTTGAAATTGGCACGCACCATTGCCGATCTTGCGCATTCTGAAAACATAGAAACCGTTCATTTGAGCGAAGCGATCAGCTACCGCAAACTGGATCGGAGTATTTAACAAGTTTAATTAAAGTTTTATAGAGGTGTGCCGTGTTAGCTGTAAAACAAGCAGCGCTTAATACAATAAGCAAACTACCTGAAGATACAGATATAGATGAGATTATGTATCAACTGTATGTCATCGACAAAATCCGGAAAGCACAACAAGCTGTCCAGTTAAAACAAGTATTAAGTAGCGAAGATCTAAAGCGGGAAATTGATTTATGGTGATTTGGTCTGAAATCGCCAAAGTTGATCTTCGTGCCATTTATGATTTATTACCAACGAATCACGATATTACGCAAAAAAAGTTGTTCAAGATATTAGGGATAAGGCTGATATCTTATGTGCATTGCCCGACTTGGGACGCACAGTGCCGGAAATGGATGATAAAAATATACGAGAGATATCACTCTACTCTTATCGTATTATTTACGAATTAAAAAATGACCACGTTTATATTTTAACCATCGTGCATAAACGACGAAATTTACAGAGCTAGAAGATTAAATCTTATCTATAAAAATATGTTTTAACCCATTAATGTCCAAATTAAACCCCCAACAACAAGCCGCTGTTAAAGCGATAGATCATCCCTTATTGGTACTGGCCGGAGCCGGCAGTGGCAAGACGCGGGTGATTACCGAAAAAATTGCTTATCTGGTCAAACAGGGTTTACCTGCACGACATATTGCTGCGGTGACTTTCACCAATAAAGCGGCACGCGAAATGAAAAGCCGCGTGTCCAAATTGCTGGATGACAAGCAACAGCGGGGCCTGCGCGTTTCAACCTTCCACTCTTTGGGACTGGATATACTGCGTGCGGAATCCAAAACGCTGGGCTATAAATCCGGACTTACTTTATTTGATGAGCAAGATAAGCATACGCTGCTACGCAACTTGATCAGTCACGGCGCCAAGGATTGTGATATTGATAATATTGATAGCTACGCCCGTCAAATCGGGCAATGGAAAAATGCCTTTGTTACCCCGGAACAGTCTTTGACAATAGCCTCGGCCAGCGAATACCCTGCTGCCCATCTTTATAACGACTACACCCGCAGCTTAAAAGCCTATAACGCAGTCGATTTTGATGATCTGATTTTATTGCCGGTGTTGCTTTTTCAGCAACATCCGGCCATTCTCGAAAAGTGGCAAAACAAGATTCGCTATTTACTGGTCGATGAATATCAGGACACCAATATTACCCAATATCAGTTGGTGCGCTTAATCGCCGGTAATTTGGGCCGGTTTACGGTGGTTGGCGATGATGATCAATCGATTTATGCCTGGCGCGGTGCGCAACCTGAGAATCTGGCGCAATTGCAAAAAGACTATGCACGTCTGGAAGTCATCAAACTGGAGCAAAATTATCGTTCAACAGGACGTATTCTTAAGGTTGCTAACCAGTTGATTGCCAACAATCCTCATGCCTTTGAAAAACGTCTTTGGAGCGAGCTGGGTTATGGCGATCCTTTGCGGGTTTTAAGCCACAAGGATGAGCTGATTGAGGCCCAGCAAATCGTCTCTGAAATAATTCACCATAAATTTAGAACCGGCAGCAATTATCAGGATTATGCGATTTTGTATCGCGGTAATCATCAATCCCGTTTGTTTGAAAAAGGACTTAGGGAAAACAATATTCCTTACTTCATCAGTGGCAGCACCTCGTTTTTTGCGTATTCAGAAATCAAGGATGTGCTCGGCTATCTGCGCTTGTTTGTTAATCAGGATGACGATGCGGCATTTTTGCGCGTGATTAATACCCCAAAACGTGAAATCGGACCTACTACGTTGGAAAAGCTCGGCGCTTATGCCAATGAACGCCATATCAGCCTGTTTGCCGCCAGCACCGAATTGGGCCTGGCGCAAAAACTGCCCGATAAAGCCATGCACCGGCTGGGCAAGTTTCGCGATTGGGTGATTGATACCGCAGACCGTATCGAACAGGGTGATACCTTCACGGTTATCGAACAATTTATCGATCAAATCGGCTATTCCCAGTATTTAAAAGAAGAATCAAAAACCAAGGAAGCTGCCGACCGTAAAATAAAAAATGTCTACGAGTTAATTGAATGGCTAAAGCGCATTGCCGATAAACAGACCGACGGTCAAAAGCCACTGGCTGAAATTGTCGCCAAGATTATGCTCATGGATATACTGGAGCGCAGCCAGGAAGACGAGGCTAATGACCAGGTCAGTTTAATGACGCTGCATGCCGCAAAAGGGCTGGAGTTTCCGCATGTATTTTTAATTGGTATAGAAGAAAATATCCTGCCGCACCAAAACAGTATCGAAACCGATAATATAGAAGAAGAGCGTCGCCTGGCTTACGTCGGCATTACAAGGGCCCAGCGCACGTGCACTTTTAGCTACTGTACCCAGCGAAAACGTTATGGTGAAATTGCCGAATGCGAGCCCAGCCGTTTTTTAAGTGAATTGCCTTCCGATGATCTGGAATGGGTCAATAAAAAACAGCTGGCTCCGGAAGTTATCAAGGAAAGAGGTAAGGCGAGTCTGGCACATCTGAAAACGATGCTGACGTAATTCTGAGTGCAGTTGAGCGACGCATAAAAACGGAATTGCCCAGATGATCAGGCGGATAACATTGATTATTTTAAGCGCCATTTAGTAATGCTGACAATCTCGCGAAATACAATGTTAACCGCTGACTAAATGCTTTTTGCGTCCTGCGGAAAACGCGGTGGATTTGGCTTTATAAAAAAGATTTAGGACAAAAAATTCTTAATGCGCCATGTCGTGGTGCCATTTCGGCATCATAATAATGCAGTTGGGGTTGAGGCCCTGATTTTTCAATGTATCGATAGTGGCGACGACTTGCTGTTTATTCAGGTCAACGACGCTGATTGAGCCATCACTCATTTGTGGCAAATTTAAAAAACTGTTTTGTACAAACGCATACTGCTCATCAGGTGAAAGCACGACATGGTGAGCGCCGCCGGCTGTAGGTATGGCCTTTAATAACTTTGGTTGTTGCTCTGGCTGACTGATGTCGAAAATATCAAAAAAACCCGGATTAGCCGTGGTGATATACATGCGATCATGCTTGTCATTGAAATAGATTTCCAGAGGAACGCCTTGTTTAATGGAATTAAAGTCAAAAACTTGCTCGAAATTAAAGCTTTTGTTAACCGCACTCCAGGTTCCTGTCCAAAGCTCACCGCCAAACATTGTGTTAATGTAAGCCATCGGCGGATTCGATTCGGGCAGAAAGACCGCTTCTACCGGTGAAACGCCTGATGGAGATGGTTTGTCAGTTAATTTATGGCTGGATAACACTTTGCCAGTGGAAGCTTCGATAACCGTGACCGTTTCGCCTGCATCCCCCAAATCTGAAGGTCGTACGGTGCTGGTAACGATCAATCTGTCTATGCTGTCGTTCAAGCTAATGCCATGTGGATAACGAATAAAGGCATCTTTGGAATCAGAGGCGATAACTTTAAGTTGTTTGTCGGTTTGTGCGTCACCGACAATCACGTTACTGGAACCCATACAGGTCAAATACCAGGTTTTGTTGTCCTTTGAAAAAACAACGTCTTCACCAACGACACAATCAGGTACATTAATCTTTTTCGGATGGAAAGGAACGTGAGTCATGTCCATAACATGCAGCGGGCCATTTCCTAAAGCGGTTATGTAGGCTTTGCTCATATCTTTGTTATAAAAAATATGATGGGCGACCAGGTCGGTGGGCAATGGAATGTCATTAAGGATTTTGGCGAAATTTTTCGAGGTCGGATCAACGTCGATAATGGCTATGCCTTCGCGTCTGGGTGTTTGGTTGGGCTTGCTTTCATAATTAACCATAGCCAGTATTTCTGCATAAGCCATTATCGGACTCAGCAACGCTGTACAAACAAGAACTGAGCGGGTCGCTTTTAAGAAGTTATTTGATTTCATCGTAGTCTTTTATTATTAGTTGGTTGGCGATGTTCTGCGGGTGTTATATGGGGGCGAATTTATCCGCCCCTGGCGATGAACAGGCTCAGCCTTCCGCAGTTGTTGGGTCAATAATGGTTTTAACTTCAGAAACGCGATTTGCTGGAAAGCCACCCTGTTCGGCATGTGCTCTGACGGTGGCTTCATCCTGTGCAATATAAACGCAATAAACTTTGTCATCAGTCACGTAGCTTTCAATCCATTGAATGGATGGCCCCATTGCGCTAAGTACACCACAGGATTTTTGCGAAATACCTTGCAGATCTTGACTTGTTAAAGCGCCGGCGCCGGGAATTTCGCGTTCGATAATATATTTTGGCATGTGTCTCTCTCCTGGTTAATTATAAAAATGCTGCTACAGTTTTTTAAATATGATACAAAATCATGCTTTAAAAAAATCTCCTAATAAGTCTCGGCAACACTGTTTTAGTGGTGCGGATGACTTTTCAATTTTCATTCTTAATAAGGCTCCTTGCCAGGCATTGACAAGAAGATCGGCCATATATTCAGCCGATTTGTCGGTTCTTATCGTGCCTTGTTGTTGCGCCTTTGCAAGGCCTGATTTTAAGGAATCCCGATATCGGTTCAGCGCAGCTTGCAGGGATTTTTGGCAAAGATCACTGGTGTCACCAATTTCGCCCATCAAATTACCCAGCAAACAGCCGCCTTTGAATTCGGCTTGCTCAAGTTCGGTTATGGCGTCATTGAAATAGTCGTTTAGACCAGCCAATGCGTCGCCTTGAGATTTTTGCAAATGCGCAGCCTGTTTTGTGATAAACGGTTCAATATAGTGCCGAATGACTTCGGCACCAAAATGTTCTTTGCTATCGAAGTAGTTATAGAACGAACCTTTGGGGATTTTTACGGCATCCAGGATCGCTTTCAGTCCGGTACCATGGTAGCCTTGCTCCATTAATAAGGTTACACCCTCATTTAATAGGTTTTCACGGTTAATTTGTTTTTTTGTAGTCTTTATCATCACGTAATAATACGACCGGTTGTCTCATATTGTCAAAAAATTATTTATTATTTATTTTTTTCGTTATGCCAGACATTGGCTATGGCTTGAGTTATTAAGTGCTAATGACTTAAATTCCTCCTGCAAAGCCTAACTGTCCCCATGCCTCGTAGCTAACAATCGCCACTGTATTGGATAAATTCATACTTCGATTGTTTGCTCTCATAGGGATTCGTAACTGATGTTTCAAATCAATAGACTTATGGACATATTCCGGAAGTCCGGCAGTTTCAGAGCCGAATAATAAAACATCGCCAGCTTGATATTCAATTTGATTGAACAAGCGAGTGGCTTTGGTCGTTAAAGCTAAAATTCTATGCCCTTGCATAGATTCTAAAAAATCGTCGTAATTTGAGTGTCGACTAATGTTTGCCAGATCAAAATAATCAAGTCCTGAGCGCCTCAAATTTTTTTCTTCTAGGTCAAACCCCAAGGGCTCGATTAGATGTAAATGGCAGCCGTTATTCGCCGTTAGTCGAATAATGTTTCCGGTATTTTGAGGGATTTTTGGCTCAAAAAGAGCAATATTAAACATGAGTTATGTGTTTGGCAGTGGTGTTTTAATTAACTTTGATAACTCGATTTACATTTTAACGATTTATATAATTCAATCAGTTAAAAGATAAAAGATAAAAGATGAAAGATGAAAACGACACAATATCCAAACTTAAAAACTTTTAGGAATTTACATATTAAAATATTCGGACTTTGTATTATTGAAAATAAACAAGATGTTTAGTTAAACATACGCCAGAAGCTGCGTCTTGATTATTGAAAGAAAGATTTGTTTAAGGTGGGGTAATTTGAATATTGTGCCTAAAGACATATATCCAAAAATTGAAGATAAAAAACACCCCCCGTCAAAGGGCGGGGGGTATTAATTTTAGTTGCCTACGTTACCAGTGTTGTTGCTGGTTTTTTTAGCATCAATTTTTGAGAATACTTCAGCGTTGCTTTGAGCAACAGCGCCACTTTGTAAATGTTTAGTTTCGTCTTGTTTCAACAATACAACCAATACAATAACAGCAGCAATCGCAACACCAGCAATCAACCATGTGTTGTCTTTTTCTTGTTCTTCAGCCATTTTAAAATCCTCGAAATGTTTATATTATAGTTATTAATTATTTTATTCCCTTTCCTCAAAGGGAGCAGCTCAAAAATTGCTTTATCGTGCTGCTTTGTCGAAGTCAGTAACAAACGACAGGTACTTTTTATCATGAGATAAGCGATAGTGTCAAAGCTATAAAGAAAAAAAAGATCTGAGTGATAAGAAGATTTGGTGCTTAACTCATCGCTTGTGATTTAATAAAAAAACGCAAAAAACAATATAACCTATTGAATTAAATGTTTATTTTTCATGTGTAATCAGGTGATATTTTAGGGAAAATCCTAACTAATTTGTGGGGCCATCTTCTTTTTTATTGCAAGAAAGAGCGTGAGATCTCGGCCGCAGTTGCCGAACCTGAACCTAAGCTGAATATTTTAGGAAAAAATCATAAAAAACAACCTTAATGCGGTTTTTTCTCACTGATTATTGTCTCATTCTTTGACTGGCTTTTTATCAAGTTTTCTTTGCAATGTGCGCCTGTGCATATTTAAAGCTCTGGCAGCGGCAGAAATATTTCCGTCATTCTGCATGAGTACTTTTTGTAGATGTTCCCATTCCAAGCGCTTTACTGACAGGGGATTTTCACTAATTGATACCGATGAGTCTCCTTCATTTTTATGCAGCGCATTAGCAATTTCATCAGCATTAGCTGGCTTGGTTAAATAATGGGTTGCTCCTAGTTTTATGGCTTCAACGGCAGTAGCGATACTCGCAAAGCCGGTTAACATTACGCAAATGGTGTTGTCATCTAAAGAAATCAGTTTTTTCACAAGTTCCAGGCCGGATTCATGGCCAATACGTAAATCAATCACAGCGTATTCGGGTATGTGGCGTTCAGCAAAGGCAATTCCGGTCTTTACGTCATTAGCAACCAGTACCTCATAATTTCTCTTTTCTAATGCGCTCTTTAGAACCTTGCAAAACGTAATATCATCATCCACCAGCAACAACTGTGGCTTATCAATTTCCTGAGGTATCATCATTTTTCTCTGTGTTTAAAAGTGGCAGAGAGATTTCAACACTCGCCCCACCTGATTCATTGTTATAAAGTTTAATTTTTCCGCCTAATCGATTGATTGTGGAATAGGCTAAAAACAAGCCTACGCCCAAGCCACGTTTTTTGCTGACAACGGGTTGTTTGCCGGCAAAATCGATTAATTCAGGTGGGAGACCCGGCCCGAAATCCCTGATTCTGATAATAGCATGCTCCACATCCCAAAAGGCGTGAAACTCAACGCCTTTATCCGGTGGAGACGCTTCAGCGGCATTATTTAAAATATTGATTATTGAATGAGTCAATGTGAGTTCAGCAAGTATTTTGGCTTGCATTGCAACATTCGGATTAATAAAAAAATTTAACTTTGCAGTTGATTTATGAATACGCCACTGAGTGATGACCTCATCAATATAATCGGTCAGAAGCATCGCGCTACCCGACTCAGCCCTCATTTCACCTGCAGAAGCTGACATTACTGATAACGCTGTTTTACAACGGTCAACCTGTTGCTGCATGATCAACAGTTTTTCGTGCAAATCATGAAAACGATGGCTAGGATAATCTTGTTCAAGCTCATGAGTCACTATAGCTATAGTCCCTAATGGCGTCCCCATATCGTGCGCTGCGCTGGCGGCTAAAGTTCCAAGGGCGACAACACGTTCATCTCTTAAAGCGTTTTCTCGAGCCTCAGCCAGGTTTCGTTCCTGAGCTTTAAGTGTTTTGGCTAGCTCAACTACAAAAAATGCCACTAGCCCCGCGCTGAATACAAAGCCGAACCACATGCCAAATATATGAAGGTTAAAGTAATGGCTGTCGTTCATGGCGTGAATATGCTGCATCAGCTCAAGATTTTTAGTGTCGGAATATAGCCTTTGCGGATCTGGCATGTGAGGTTCAATCGAGGGCAATGGCACATTATAAGCCATCAAAGCGGTATACATGGACGTGGTTAAAATCACCATATACCAGGCATAAGATTGATGCAGCATGATTGCTGTAATGATGAGTGGTAACAAAAAGACCCAGGTGATTGGGTTTGACGCTCCACCAGTCAGGTATAGCAGTGCGGTAATTGCAAAAACATCGATGACCAGTTGAGAAAAAATCTCCAGCTCAGTTACAGGATCTTCTGTTTCCAAGCGAATTGAAGTATATATATTAACAATACCTATAGACAATATGACGAGCCAGAGTTGCTGCTCAGGAAGGCGAATATTAAGTCCATATACAGACAGTACAATCAGTATGACTTCGCTGAGTATCATCAGATTTCTGAGAATAAACAACCATCTCAGGTTTTGTCGTGCAGAAAACTCTGATCTTGGAGCGGCATGTGAGAGCATTTGAATAATTATGGTAGGTTGCAATAATAGCCTGAAACTCGATCAAGCTGATGGAGGGATTTTGAATAAAAATCAAAGAGTACAAAACTGCGACAATATGTCACATTTTATATGCTCTTGGTTGTTGGTATTATAAACCAACTTTTAAGGGTCTAGCAGGGCCCCATAGCTGAAAAGTTGCGCAGTATCCTTCCTAAATATTCTATAAGGCGGTTTTTTTAACCGCCTTTTTTTTGTCTTTTATTTTAAAAAGCTACCCCTAGTCCACCTAAACCACAGTATCCCATAGGATTTTTTGCCAGGTATTGTTGATGCATATCTTCGGCATAGTAAAACTCGGTTGCCGGAATTATCTCCGTAGTTATTGCCTGATTAAAGCCTGCCTTAATCAATTGCTGATGGTAGTGTTCTTTTGATTCAAGTGCCTCATCATATTGCCCTTGGTTATAGATATAAATTCCGGAGCGGTATTGCGTACCCTTGTCATTGCCTTGTGCCATGCCTTGGGTCGGATTATGAGATTGCCAAAAAAGTTGGAGTAATTTTTTGTACGAAACAATTGCTGGGTCGTACACGACAAAGACAACTTCATTATGCCCGGTTAAACCGGTGCATAATTCTTCGTAAGTCGGATTAGGCGTATAACCTCCGATATAACCGACTGCGGTGCTATAAACACCTTCGCATTGCCAGAACTTTCTTTCCGCTCCCCAGAAACAGCCCAATCCAAATATAGCCCGCTCCAGATTTTCAGGAAAAGGCGCCAAGAGTGTATTGCCGGATAAATAATGCCGGTTTGTTAACGGCATTGGCGTATGTCGACCAGGCAGCGCTTCTTTAGGGGAAGGTAAGGTCAATTTTTTAGATGAAAAAAGCATGGTCTGTGGTATTTTTATGTAACTGAATGAAAAGAAATTATGATCTTCATCATCGTGAAATCATAAATTTTATAACTTTTAACTGGAAACACATGATAGAGCAAGATTTATTACGCCGTTTTTTATTTGAAGAATTGGGGGTTCGAGGAGAATGGGTCAAATTAACTTCCAGCTGGCAGGCGGCAAAAGTTCATCAGCGTGGATCAGAAAACATCCAGCAACAGTTGGGGCAGGCGTTAGCGGCTGTCGTTATGTTGTCGGCTGGCGTTAAGTTCAATGGTTCGATGATTCTTCAGGCTCAAGGTGATGGTGATATTAAAACCTTGGTTGCGCAGGCAACCGATCAGCAAAAAATAAGAGGCTTGGTAAGAGGTAAAGAAAATGTTGTTGCGGGGTCTTTAGAGGATATGTATGGGCAGGGTCGACTGGTTTTAACCATAGAGTCAGGATCAGGTTCACCTTATCAGGGAATCGTTCCGCTCCAGGGTGATAATTTGGCGGCTGCACTGGAAACTTATTTTAGTCAATCGGAGCAGCTTAAAACTCGCTTATGGCTCTTTGCCAATGAAACCCAGGCTGTTGGATTGTTATTGCAGGAGTTACCAGTGCAGGAGGGCTATGAAGCTGATTGGGAACATATCGAGATCCTGGCAAACACTGTCACTGAGCAGGAGTTGTTTGATCTGGATTGTGAGCAATTATTATATCTCTTGTTCAATCAGGAAAAAGTCAGGGTGTTTGACCCGGAACCGGTTGAATATAACTGCGCGTGTTCTCGCGTAAACATTGAAAAAATGTTGTTCGCCATGGGAAAGGATGAATTGGAAGATATTTTGGTTGAGCGGGGCGTCATTGAAATAAACTGTGAGTTTTGTAACGAACATTACCATTTTGATAAAATTGATGTAGAGAATATTCTGGATCAGAAAAACCTTATCAATAACTCCAACACTCGGCATTAGAAAAATTATGCAAACCGGAATTATTAAGTCTAGTCTTCGAATTTTATTGCTAATGGTTGTAACGTGCTCTTTATCGGGGTGTATGTATTGGATTCGAGCTTATCAAGTTTATTTGCAGATGGATGACTTTGATCGTCATTTTGCCATTCTGTCCAGTGACGAATTTACTCTTCGCTTCAAGGACCCAATTCTTTACAGTCAGGATTTTGTTTCCCTGTCGCGTCTCTATGCGAGTCAAGATGACCTGACTGCGGACGGTAGACGTTGGCGATATTGGTTTAGGAAAGTTGATGGGAACAATAAATTAATCCAGCCTGAAGTTAAATTTTATTCGGATTTAAATTTTAATAAAGAAAATCAGTTGATTGCCTGGTCATTTTCGTCATTGTTTTTGGCCATTGCTCCACCCAAGTTTCTGGAGGTTTCGTTGCGCTCCATCGGTGGGGCGGAAATAGACAAAGAAAAACAACAGCTTAAGGCTAATACGGCTTTATTGGAAAAAATATCAGATGCATTGCCCAAAAAATCGGCGATTCTCGCACAACTGGGCGAACCTTTTGAAATACAGGATGAGCCTAAGCAGGAAGTGTATGTCTACCGATTTCTTTTGGAAACAAATCATATAGATCCTGGCTATGAGGATCGGGCCTTAAATGAAGTTAAGATTACTTTTGACAAGAAAAATCAGGAGCTTATTAAAATGGGCGGGCGCTTTGCTGGTCTAAAGGTTTCAATTGATTATCGTAATCTTCAGAGTGAAGCGCCTGATTTATCAAGTCGATAAGCATAAAAAAGGCTTAGACAAATGTCTAAGCCTTTTGGTTCAGAACGCCAGGCGTTATGATTTACAGCTTATCAGAGTTTTTATCCAGATACTCTGCAACACCTGCCGGGCTTGCATTCATTCCTGCATCGCCTTTGTTCCAGCCAGCTGGGCATACTTCGCCATGCTCTTCGTGGAACTGTAGGGCGTCAATCATGCGTAACAATTCGTCCATGTCACGACCTAAAGGGAGATCATTAACAACTTGATGACGGACTTTACCAGTGCGGTCTATAAGGAAAGTACCACGATAAGCAACAGCAGGAACATCTGCTTCTACATCATAATCTTTGCAAATAGAGTGAGAAATATCTGCAGCCATGGTATAACGTACTTGGCCAATACCGCCTTGATTGATAGGAGTATTACGCCATGCGTTATGAGTAAAATGAGAGTCTATAGAAACGGCAATGACTTCAACATTTCGGCTTTTAAATTCATCCATACGGTGATCTAAGGCGATCAGCTCACTTGGACATACAAAGGTAAAATCTAGCGGGTAGAAAAATACAACCGCATATTTTCCGTTTGTTGCCTCAGAAAAGCTGAATGAATCTACTATTTGACCATCGCCCAAAACAGCTGGAACTGTAAAATCAGGTGCTTGTTTACCGACTAATACGCTCATTGATTGTCTCCAATAATATATTTAAAAAACAAAAGATTGTGATCTTGGTGTTAGCCATTTAAAGTAGTGGCCTGGGGGAATTGTACACTAGGTTGGTTGGTAATTGGAGTGTGTTGTTATTTTCAGCTTGATTTAATTTTTTTGTTAGGCATAATTTGTCGTCAATAGCTTACAAAAACTCAAAAGATTCATTCCAATTAGGTATATTTGAAGCTAGTCGGCCTATCTTGGCTGTTAAATTCAATTGGTTTTTCGTTTGATGAGGTTTTTATTATGGCAAAAAATAAACATATTACTGAGCCCGATGTTTTCGGTTATCAGGTTCGTATCGTAAGGCGCGGCAAAGAAAGTAGCCGTTATTTTTCACATAAATTGTGGGGCAACAAAGGTAAATCCTTAAAGGCAGCCTTGACTTGGCGTGATCAAATGCTGATTGTGCTAAAGGGTAGCAAAACACGGTTTCTTAAACCGCCTAAAAATAAAACGACTACGGGTGTCACCGGAGTTTCCAGAACCATCAAGTATGATCACCGTAAAGACAAGAGTTATCTCTGTTACACGGTTTTTTGGGTCAATAACTGTAAATCAAGAAATAAAACTTTTCAGGTTGGAAATGTTGATAAGGTTACGGCAGATGATGAGTTACATGCATTCCGTACGGCCAAACTGTTCAGAAGTTGTTATGAATTTTCTATTGACAACGATCTTGAGTTTTATGACGATAAATTTATTGGCTGGAAGAAAACGCGGTTATACGAGAACGAGCATTTAAACGCGGTCGCTGTTTAAATTCAAAAAAACACGTGTATGTTTGGTTTGATCTGTTTCTTCAACCAAAAACACTTTAAAAACCACGGAGAAAAATCATTTCTCCGTGGTTTTTTTGACTATTGTTTAATGGTAACGAATGCTATTTTAGCGATGCCTGCATGTTGAACGGAGGCCATTACCTCGGCAACCTTTGAATAAACAACATCCTGATCTGCATACAAATGTAGGCCAATTTCAGGCTTTCTTTGCAGCTCGCCCTTTAATGCTGTTTCCAGGGCTTCAAGGCTTGCAATCGGTAATTTATTCAGCGTAATAACACCTTGCGCATCAATACCAAGTTGCAAAGGTTGTTCCTTAATATCTGCAGTGGTCTCGGCTGTTTTAGGCAAGGTTACGTGCACTGACTGTGTTAGTAAGGGTGCGGTCACCAGCAAGATAATTACCAAGACCAGCATCACATCGACCAGCGGCGTGACGTTAATGTCCGCCATTGCTCCGTCGTCTTCAGACTGTGGTTTAAAGGCCATGTTTATTCCTTAACGTTGGCATTCGCACTTGACGCGATATGCATAAAACTGACAACAAAATTCTCCAAGCCGGCGCGCTGCTGTTTGGAGCGGCGTAAGAAAAAGTTATAGGCCAGTACGGCCGGAACTGCAACTGCAATACCGATTGCAGTTGCGACCAAGGCGTCGCCAATAGGTCCGGCGACGACGTCCAGACTGGTAGAGCCGCTGGCAGTAATTTCATGCATGGCATGCATAATGCCCAGCACCGTACCAAATAGGCCAACGAATGGAGAAGTACTACCGATACTAGCCAACAGCGTAAGGCCGCTTTCCATTTTGTGTTGCTCTTGCTGCATTTGTACCAGTAATGAATGCTCAAGCAATTCTTCTGGAATACCGCGATATTTAAGGCTTTTCCCGGCAAACTGCTGGCTTTCGCTCATCCAGGCAAAACCTTGTTGGGCAATTCGGGCTTGAGGGCCTTTAGATACTTCTAAGGGCAGCGTCTTTGCCTGTTCCAGATTTTCAGCGTCCCAAAATGCCTTGGTAAAGCTCCGGTTATAATAACTGTTCTTGGTAAACTGCCAGATCTTGAAAAGAATCACCGTCCATGTGGCTATAGAAAAAACCAGCAAAGTGTACAAAGTACCGTCGATAATAACGGTCGGTGAAATATGATTGGGCATTCCCTTCTCCTTGATTATAAAAACTAAAAATTAAATTCATGGTTGTGTAACCTTGAGTTGGTTACTGTT